>Ga0070734_10003400_pt1 | contig 16762 bp, 11 predicted proteins | sample Coa_R1_8_FD_66444 | JGI IMG/M metagenome (GOLD analysis project Ga0070734, IMG submission 66444) | Surface soil microbial communities from Centralia Pennsylvania, which are recovering from an underground coalmine fire - Coalmine... | ecosystem: Environmental > Terrestrial > Soil > Unclassified ... | reverse complement strand
TCCAGGTCGCATTGGGGATAGGGACGGAATGGCTTCCGGTGGCCCTGTACGCTGCCTGGCTCGCAGCCGCCTGCTGGAACCTGGCTCGCAACCCGCAACGCTCTTCGAGCGCACAGGTGGTATGGATGGCGGGGATCGTGGCGCTGCCCCTCGTGGGCTTGCTCGTGTTCTCGCTCTTTGGGCGCTCGCACGCTCGCCCACAGTACCCCTCGGCAAGACACCCATGATCGTGAAGTACCCAAAGCTAAAGCAGTGGGCTTCTACAGAGCCGTAGCCCTGTGGGCCACTTCCTGGCCCCGACACAAAATGTTTAACGCGGCGTTGTGGTCCCGGTCTAAGGAGCAACCGCATTCGCAGGAATGCCAGCGTTCAGAAAGCTCCTTCTTGACCACAGCGCCACACCCGCTGCATAGCTGGCTGGTGTACTTGGGGTCGACCAAGACCACGCGCCGCCCAGCCCTTTCAGCCTTGACGATGCAGCAGGATTGGAACTGGCCCCAGCCAGCGTCTAAGATCGATTGGTTCAACCCTGACTTGGCCGCCGCGCCATTGGGCAGATACTGCCCATCGTTTTCTGGGTCTGGCTTTGGTTCTGGCGCTGTGGTCAAGTTGAGAATCTTCAGGTCTTCCATGACGATCAGGCCGTAGCGATTCACCAGGGGGCGAGCAAGCTGATGATGGGCGTTCAGACGCTGGTTGCGTACCTTCCGATGGGCTTTCGCCAGAGCAATGGCGACCCGTTTCCGTCGATGGCTGCCCCGCTTGCGTCGGTCCTTGATTTGGGACAGCACGTTGATGCGCTTGAGTCCTTTGCGCAGGTGACGCGGGTTTTCAACCGTCTCACCAGTGGACAGCGTAGCAAAGCGCATGACAGAAACGTAAGCCGCCGCAAGCCATGCCGTCTTCAGCGGAAGTGGTAAGGCGGCTTTCTCGTTTTGGGCTTCAGCCCGACTTCCGGTTTTGCCTCGTTAAAAAAGAAGGGGTAGATGCCAGAACGTTTGAAAGGAGGCCAGTCCAATGCTGCGAACGATCACATTTGCCTGCTCGTTGCCCAAAGACGAGGCCGACACCTTGAACCGCGAGAGCGGGCGTATCTACAGTGACATGCTCACCCGGCACTATCGGCTCTATCGCAAGCAGGGCGTGTGGTTGGCTCTCAAGTCGGGCGAACGCCTGGAAGATGCGCTGGGCGGGCCAACCACCTTGCACGCGCACAGCCGAGACGCGGCCCAGCAGGGCTTCTACAAGGCGTGTAAAACGGCCAAAGCCTGTAAAGCCGCTGGATTGGTCGCCAAGTACCCGCACTGGCAGAAGCGTTGGCGCACCACGATTTGGAAGAGCACCGGCATCAGTCGGAAGGGCACTGATCTGCTGTTGGCACGGGCGCGAGGGCTGGCTCCGGTTGCGGTACGTTTGCCTCACAACCTGCTCACGCTTCCCCAAGCACCCTTCTTGGAAGCGCGGTTGGTGTGGGACCGGGCCGCACGGCACTACATCTGGCATGTCGTCGTGGAGGATGGGCTGAAGCCAGAACCTCTGCCAGGAAACCACACGGCGGCGGTAGACCTCGGAGAGGTTCACCCTGCCGCCGTCACCGACGGACAAGAAACCGTCATCATCACCTGCCGTGCCTTGCGTGCCAATGCGCAGTGCACCGCCAAGCGCTTGAGTGAGATACGCGCCAAACAAGCCCGCAAGCAGCGAGGTTCCCGGTCCTGGTGGCGGCTCCAGCGCCGCAAGAGTCGCTTTCTGGCGAAGCAAAAACGCCGGGCGCGGGACATGGAGCATAAGGCGAGCCGTGCGGTCGTCACGTGGGCGAAGCAACGCCACGTCAGTACCGTGGTGATCGGGGATGTGCGCGACGTAGCCGATGGCAAACGCTTGAACGCAAAAAGCCAGCAGAAAATTGACGTGTGGTCGCATGGACGGCAGCGACAGTACATTACCTATAAAGCTGAGGCGGAGGGGATGAGCGTCGTACTTTGCCCTGAAGCCTACACCAGCCAGACCTGTCCGCAGTGTGGTCACTGCACGAAACCCAAGGGGCGCACCTATCGCTGCCCGGCTTGCGGTTTTGTGGCCCATCGAGACGCGGTAGGCTGTGCCAATATCCTGAGTCAGCACTATACGGGTGAACCCGGTCATGTGCTGCCACCTCCTGAAAAGTATCGTCACCCCTTCGGGGGCAAGCGTAGTCGCCCGGACACGGCGGACCTGGCTTGGGCGAGAGCGGCACGGCAGGTGCCATCCCAAGAAGCTGCGCCGCTTTTGCGGCAGCGGAGTGTCACCAATGAGAAAGCACTCGTAGGACCGACCTTCCAGCAAGGCTGCCCGCTGCTCTAGGGGAAGTTTGTCGGCGTAGACGAGCGCGGTGGCATAGTGCGCTGCCGCTTCCCGATGCGCCCCCTGTGCCGCTGCGTGTCTGGCCGCCAGAGGTGCATAGCGGGCAACCAGCGTCTCATCGTGGGCTCCCGTCGCGTGATGGACCAGACGGGCCGCCTGCGACGATTCCTCGCCACGAGTGAGCAGACTCCGGAGCACCTGGGCGTGCAGCGCTTGCGTGCGCAGCGGGGAGAGGGTGCTTTCGACTGCCAGGCGTGCCAGTTCGTGCCGAAAGGCCACTGTTGTCTGCCCTATTGTCAGCATGCCACTGCTCAGGCATTCCTCCAGTGCCGTTGGAACTGCCTCCAGGGCCTCCTCCAGCAGCCAACGCTCCGTTCGGATGGGAATCACCGAAGCGAATTCGAGGAGGGTCCGCGCTGCTGGTGATAAGCGGGCGACTCGCGCCAGGACAGCATCACGTACCGTCAATGGGACATCGGGAGTATCACTGGACAGAACTTCAGTGACAAAGAACGGGTTCCCACCAGTGATGGCGTAGAGCTGCTGGGCAGAGCGCTGCCGCTCTTTTGCCTGCCGGGCCAGGCGTGTGACCGCCTGCTCAGATAGGGGGAGAAGCCGCAGGCGTGCCACCACGGTGCTGGGCAAATCGCCCAGCACCGTGCGCAGCGGATGATGGCGGCCCAGTTCGTCATCGCGGTACGTCAGGAGCACTAACACAGGCAGGTGCGCGATCCGCCTTCCCAGGAACTTGATTAAATCGAGGGTCGCTTCATCGGCCCAATGCACATCTTCTATGACCACCACGGTTGGACCGCCATGCTGCAACTCATCCAGGCAGGCGGCGAACAGCACAGGGCGTGGGGTCTCGCGCTGGAGGAGGGTCGATAAGGCTCCCTGCGTCTGAGCGGCTATATCGTAGAGAGGGCCAAGCGAACGTGGAGTAAACAAGGCGTCGCAGGCTCCCCACAGACGCCGAGCAGCCTGACCCTGCTGGCGGAAAAACTGCTCCGCCAGCGCGGTTTTGCCAATCCCGGCCTCTCCACTGACCAGCACGATTCGCCCTTGGCCGGTCATAGCAGTGCGCAAGAGGAGCGACAGTTCTCTGAAACACTGATCACGTTCTAGCAGGTCCACAATGCTTCCTCCTCAAAGGGCATCTGTTCGGCATATACATCCATTTTAAAGAAAGGGCGCGAGAATTCCCATCCCCTTGAGGGGATAGGGGTGAGAGCGCCCAAACGCTTAGCTTGCTACTTCCCCTGGCATTCCAGGATATAGCGCCGGATGATTTCTGCTGAGACGTTGCCCGCTGTCCCCACATAGTAGGCTTGGGTCCACAGATGCTCTTTGCCACACACCCGCTTGAGATGAGGGAAGCGCTCTCTGAGGTAGCGGGAACTGTAGCCTTTGAGCAGGTTGGCAATCTCAGCAGGACTGAAGCGTGGCGGAGCCGACACAAACACATGCACATGGTCCTGGTCCGTTTCCAGCGCCAACAGCGTCAAGTCGTGTTGCTCGCAGCACTCCGCAATCAGTTCTTTCGCGGCCTTCTGGACTTCGCCCGTCAGGACTTTCCGGCGATATTTCGGAATTCATACCAGATGATAGGCGATAGAACAGTGTGCCCATCTCGTTTTACCTTCTTGCATACCACCCTCCTGCTGTGCTGTGCTGATTCTAGCACACAGAAAGGAGGGCGGACACATGGAGACGGTTCGTATCTATCGGCTGGCAGGTTTGCGTCCTGGCTTTCAGACCCGCTTGCGAGAAGCCCAAATGGAAGCGGCGCGGGTCTGGACGCTGTGCCGGGACATCCATCTCTCAGCGCGGCAACAACATGCCCGCTGGCCCAACCGGGATGAACTCCAACAGGCGACCAAAGGGCAGTTTGCCTTGCACAGCCAGACGGTCCAGATGATTTGTCATGCCTTCCTTGCCAACATCGAGACGACGCGGGAACTGCGCCAGACAAATCCGAAGATACGCTATCCCTACAAAGATAAACGGTACTATCCCTTGTGCTGGCCTGCTCAGGCGGTCAGTCGGGAACGTGGGCGCGTCGTCTTGCCGATGGGACGGTGCAGGGCCTCGCTGGTGTTCCATGTTGATCTGCCGACAGACAGCGGCGCGTGCAAACTGGTGTGGAACGACGGCTATGAGTTACATGTGGCTGTTCCGGTTGTCCGCGCCGACGCTGCTCCTGGTCAAGCGCAGGCCACGGTAGACTTAGGTGAGATTCATCAGGCGGCAGTTACTACCAACACGGGCGCGGCGCTGGTGATCTCCGGGCGCGGCATCCGCTCACTGAAGCGCCGCCATAACATGGCGCTCGGACAAATCGCCAAGAAGCGCAAACGCTGCCAGAAGGGGTCGCGCCGCTGGCGCAAACTCCAAGCCGCAAGAGGTAAAGTCACCGCCCGTAAGCGCCGCCAGATACGGGACTTGCGCCACAAAGGGACGCGAGCCGTCATCACCTTTTGCCAGCAGCAGGGCGTCGGCTCTCTCTTCATCGGCAATCCCCACGGCGTCAGGAACCACAACAGCGGACGGCATCATAATCAACGGATGAGCCAATGGGAGTACGGCCAGGACATGGCCTACCTCGGCTCCAAAGCCAAGCAAAGTCGCATCGAGAGCTTCACCGGTTCAGAGCGGGGTACGTCAAGCCGGTGTCCAATATGCGGGTGGAAACAAAAAGTGAAGGGGCGTGTGTGGCGTTGTCGGAATCGTTCGTGCTCCTTTGTGGGGCATCGAGACGTAGTAGGAAGCGCCAACATGCACCCGCTGGCGTTTGGGAACGTTATCGACTTTCCCGCTCAGGTCACGTATCAACGGCCCGGCCCCGTCAGGGTCCATCGGCGGGACAAACAACCGCTGAGAGTGGTGCAAGCCAGCCGGAACGTTGTAGCCGCCCGGACACGGGTCACTAACTCCGGTTAGTGTTGTCTTGGTCAGTCGGAGCCGCAACCGCCGCTCAGATGAGTGGGTCTCTGCGGAGACAGGCTACCGTTCCGGCAATGCCAAGAAGCCCATCACCTTTAGGTGATCGGGAGTGTCACGATAACCGGTTCCTGGTGAATAGCGGGCTGGAGGTCATAAGAAAGAGCGCCAGGTTAGCGACCTGGCGCTCTTCAAAGTTGGGGGTCGTTGATCCAGGAATTCTCCTTCCTCAACTGGGTGCCACAATCGGTTTTCGGTCTGCTCGCGTCTCTTCATAGGTCTCACTGAAGGCCAGCACTTCCTTGTCCGGTTCGATGCCCCACCTGACACAGGCATCCCGATAGAGTTCGGGCCACCAGTTGCGATGCTGCGTGAGTCCTTGATCACGCCAGGTCTGCCAATTGCTCATCACCCTTGACCAGGCGTGATCCCCATAGGCGAGTGCTTCCTGGAGATTGGCAAATTCTGGGACATACCAGGCCCGGCCAATATGAGCATGCAGGACTTCATCCGCCCAATCATAATCCTGGAAGGTGGCTGCCAGCGGATCGTGTGAGGCCACGCCAACTTCCCATTCAAAGCGCTTACCTGTGTTCGACATCAGCCCACGTTCGATGTAGTACAACACTCCATGGCGTTCTAAGGGCGTCAACTCCGTGTTGAGGGTCAGAGACCAGGTAAAATTGAAGGCGATTTTCCGCCAGTCCAGACCAAGACTGACCAGGCCGACTTCTCCCATCAGCGCGTGGCGAGCCTCGTCCCAGACTTGTCGGCTCATCTCCTGGTAATACTCCCATGGTTTCCCGGAGGTCTCGGTGATGATACTCGCCATCATTTCAGGAACGTCGATTTCCCGCATGCGTTTGAAAAACATCATCAGCACTTTCGCCTGGGGAGCGAAGTGCTCATCATAGAGGAATGCTTCGGCATTGACGCCCATATTATACGGGTCCTGGAAGCGCTCATCGCGACGTGGGCGCCCATCATACACATACGGTTGAGCAGAAAAGCGACGCTGTACAGCACCCGTCGCTGGCTCTTCTGCTCCGTCTAAGCCGCCAGCCGCCAGCAGGCAGTTATCCAGCAAACCAAGCCACTCCTGGGCAGCGGTGCGGGCAGGCTCGTCGACCAGACCTTGAACAGCCTGTGTTCCAAAAGCAAGAATGTCGTTGAGTTCGAAAAGGGCCAGGCGACAGAGACGAACTGATGGCTGGTCAACGAGAGGATTGGTATCCTCCAGATGCCGCTGGAGCGCTGCCTGGAGGGCTGGGAAGGCTTTTTCGTAGAGGCCGAGTACCAGGGCTTCCGTGGAGGGGGCCGCGCGAATCTCATCGAAAAAGATTTCCAGGAATGTATCAGGGACAATATCCAGATGGAGAGGAGGCTCGCGCATCTCTGCCACTCGCTTGCGCAGTGCCGCCACGTATTCCGCGCAGATATGGGCTTGCAAACTCCATCCCATTTTCAATTCATAGATCGGTTCGGCGGTAATGCGGGCCGTCAACATCTGGTGAAGCCGTTTGAAGGCATAGTGATAGCGTTTGAGACGGGTCACACAGGCGTCCACAGACAAGCCTGGTCTCATCGCATCCTCGAAGGAGCACACTCCAGCCAGGGATGGCAAACCGCGATAGGATTGATAGGTCGTGTGATGTTCCATAGATACCGCTCTTCCTTTTGCAAAGGATGGTCCTGACATGCTTCACGAGAAAAGTTGGCTGGGTGCCAGGGCGAGACCCCAGCAGCAACTCAACGTGTGCATAACGCGAGCAAGCGATCGATTCCCTTCTAACTATCAAACACCTTGAACTCAATAATGGCAAAGTGATTCCACTCCAGGTTGGCACTATTGACCTTGATACGTAGCCCTTTCATGCCCGTTTGCAGAGGAAACGTGAGTGATTGTGTCTCAACAGTCCCATCATTGGTGGCGTAGGTCAAAGCTCCCGATGCAGCCACCTGGGTCCAGGTACTGCCATCAGTCGATACCTCGACGGTGAAGTTGGCGATGGCCTGCCCCTGCGCGTACCACGTGGAAAGTGTCACCTGATCAAAGCTTTGGGCCGAAGCCCAGGTATACGTGACGTATTGAGGGAACGCCGGGTTATCGACACTGACCGTGCCGGTGGCGTCGTTGTTATCGTGGATGGTCTGGAGATTGCCCGTCAAGCCCGGCGCGCTGAGCGTCGCACTGGGGGCAAGATTCACGGGGTTAGCGTCAAACACCTTGAATTCATTGATGGCAAAGTGCTTCCACTCCAGATTGGCGCTATTGACCTTGATGCGTAGCCCTTTCATCCCTGTCTGGTTGGCAAAGTTCAGCGTTTTCGCCTCCACGGTGGCATTATTGAACGTATAGGTCAGATTCCCTGAGGCGGCCACCTGAGTCCAGCCGCTGCTGCCGTCGCTGGAAACCTCGACGGTGAAGTTGGTGATACCCTGTCCCTGCCCATACCAGACGGAGAGCACCACTTGATCAAACGTCTGCCCAGCAGGCCAGGTATAGGTAATATACTGGGGGAACGTCGGGTTATCGACACTGACCGTGCCCGTGGTATCGTTGTTATCGTGGATGGTCTGGAGATTGCCCGTCAAGCCCGGCGCAGTGACCGTGGCGCTGAGGGCCAGGTTTGGGGGGGCGCTGCCGATTCCATTCGTGTAATGGAGCCGAATAAAATCGCTACTGCCGACAGTCACGCTGAAGGTGCCATTGCCATTGTTGGTATAGCTCGCCGACCCTGTCGAAACCCAGTTGTCGTTGGAGTCGTAGTAGCCCTCATCGATGGAATCAGGAAGAGCATTGGTGACCGTGAACGTCCCTGCCCCATTGATACCCATCAGCAATAGATCATTGGAGTTCATGATCGCCACGCCCATACCAGAGTTTGAGGTCGCGTAATTGACACTGACTCCATTAAGGGTCTTGCTTTCATTATCCGAGGCATTCGTATCCAGCACGTGGAAGTAGCCAATATTCTGGTTCGGCGTGTGATCGGCGATATCCTGCGGGTCTTTGGCTAATTGCAGGACAGCGCTGCTTATGGCCGACGTATTCGCGGTCCAGCTATGGTCAGCATTCACCAGTCCCGACCCACCAGTATCTCCGTTGACTAACGAATACGTTGAATAATAGATGCCACCGGCGTCGTAGGTCGTTAACATCAGCGTGGGCGTATCGCTGTAGGGGCCATTCTCACAAATGGCTAAACCATTATTCTGGAGATTGCTGGTGATAAGACTCCTGATCGAGCTAATATCCATGGTGTAGGGATCATCGCCTTCAAAGTCGATGTTAGGCGCCCGCTGCTTGATCTCCGCAAAGGTGGCCCCACAGCCATATCCCCAGTAATTCATGCGCGTATAGACGGGGTAGTTACTCTGTTTGACGACCTGCCCCAGTGCGTTTTGCCAGTCCGCGAGTTGATCGCGGGCGAATTGCTGGCTATTTGAGAGGCCAGAAGCCTGGAAGGCCGCAGTCGTGGCCGCATCATAGGACCGATCTTGCTCATTGCTGGTATCGCAGATACGCGCGTTGATCATGGTTTCGTTATTGATCTGCACCCCGATGACTGCGTGCTGGGTGTCATACGTGGCAACATGGTTCATGAGCGCCTGGAGCGCGGTTTCCTCCTGGGTCAGCGTATTCTGATCAGTGAAACTGAAGGCGTCATCATTACCCCAGCCATCACCACTATTGACTTCGGATATTTGTCCATTGGAGTTGATATGCCGTTGATAGGTGGTGGTGTCGTTGGTAATCCAGGACGGGAAGATATACCCAGGGGTGTAAATCGGATTCTGGCTAGTCAGCGCGCCACCAGCAATGTCGGTGCCCAGCCAGAGAAATTCCAGCTTCAGGCCATACTGGTCAGCAGCCGAAATGAAATTCTCCGGATAGGTCCAGTTCCACGTTCCTTGGGAAGGTTCGATCCAGGCCCACCAGATCGGGAGAGAAACGGTGTTAAAGCCGATTGCCTTCGCATCGGCAAAGAAGCTGTCCGCGACGCTCAGGTTGGTAACATGTAGGTCTACGCGGTATTGGACGACCAGCGGAAGAAATGGTTTCCCATCCACCTCAATATAGGGTTTGCCATTGGCATTCGTCGTGACCGAGGAAATGACGCTCGCCGCTTTGGCGACATGAGGTCGTGCTAGAGTGAAAACCAGGGTAATCGTTGACAGGAAGCTAAACAATAGGGCGACCAGTGCCAGCAGATGCGTTGCTCGAGTACGTCGAAGGACTGGTATCGTTCTCATCAATTCCTGACCCCCTTTGAGTGGTGCTTTCTCTGCTCCAGCGCTTCATCGCGCAAGTGATAGCTCGCCTGGTGATTGTCCCTCCTTTCCTAGCTAACAGAGTTTCATCACGCTTGCTCAGGATCAATCTCCCCACAAGGAGCAGCACCTGCCTGGCCGGAGCCTCTATCCCCGAATACCAGCGCGACTCACGCTCTCAATAAAGCGCCGCTGGAAAAATATGAAGATCAACAGGACCGGCACCACCGCAACCACACTGGCAGCCAGCAAGACTGGATAATTCACCTGAGCAGCATCTGCCGAAGACGAGAGCGAATACAGCGCGACGGTCAGCGTCTGCGACGAGGGATCAGAAAGGACCAGATGGCTCCAGACGAATTCGCTCCAGATAAAGATCAAAGCCAGAATAGCCAGCGCGGCCATTCCCGGTTCCAACAAAGGCAAGGCAATGGAAAAAAAGCAGCGGGCGTCGCTGCACCCATCTAACTTGGCTGCCTCAATCAGTTCGTCGGGGATAGAGAGCGCAAACTGGCGCATCAAAAAGATGCCGAAGGCACTGTACAGGAAAGGCAGCACCACCCCCTGGGGAGAATTGAGCCAGCCGATGTCCCTGACCAGATCATAGATGGGAAAGTAGGTCGTCTCCTGAGGGATAAGCAAGGTGATGAGAATGAACAAAAAGAGCAGGTTTCTGCCCCTGAAATGAAACTTGGCAAACACGTAGCCGGTGATCGTCGCCAAGAAGACATGAACCGGAACATAGAGGACGACCACTTCCAGGCTGGTGAGAAAGGCGCTGCCGAGATTCCCATTTATCCAGGCAGCCACATAATTTTGCGGAAGCAGGTGCTCTGGAATCCACTGGAACGGCGTCTGATACATCTCTGCCTGATTCTGAAAAGAGGCGGAAATCATCCAGAGCACCGGGCTGATCATGAGGAGCGTGAATGCTCCCATCAGGATAAATAACAAGATTCCTCGCCAGTGGCGACGCCTGATCTTTTTGGGCAGGTAGTGTTGGAGCAGCACAAGCGAACCCCTTTTCTCTTAGTCGGCGGAGAGCCGTGTGACGCGCAGTTGAATGAGGGTCACCAGCAGCGTAATCAGGAATAATGCAAAAGCGATCACTGCAGCATAGCCAACATTCTGGAAGTCGAACCCTTGCTGGAACATATATAGCAAGATTGTTCTGGTTGAGCCGTAGGGGCCACCGTTGGTCAAAATTGCCACCTGGACATAGGTTTTCAAGAAATTGATCACCATGGTAATGGCTAAAAAGACGATGGTTGGTCTGAGTTGAGGAATGATGATAAAAAGCAGACATTGCCATGCATTTGCCCCATCGACGCGGGCAGCCTCAACCAACTCCTGGTTCACATTGGAAAGCCCGGCCAGATAGATGACCATGTTGTAGCCAAGGGTGCCCCAGATGATGACAAGTAGAATGCCAAACAACGACCAGGAGGGCTGCGTCAGCCAGGGGATACGTGCCAGATGCAAGCTGGCGAGCGTATTATCGATAAATCCAAGTTCCTGACCAAACCACTGCTTAAAAATAATGGCCGCCACAATCGCACTAACCAGGGATGTTGAAAAGATCGCACTGCGAATGAGCGTTTTGCCAATGGTCATGTAAAAGACCGCAATGGCTACCAGCAACGCCAGGATCAGAGCAAGCGGCAACCCGATGGCGGTCAGGAGGAAGGTATTAGAAAAAGCAGTGGTGATGTTTGGATCGTGAAAAAAGTGCAGGATATTTTTGAGGCCAACAAAGTGGCTGTCAGTAATATAATTATAATTGGTGAACATATAATAGATGTTCACGAAAAAGGGATAATAAAAGAAGACGGCAAAGAAGAGCACCGCCGGTGTGACCACGGTGTACGCAAACAGGTGCTTTCCATTCATTTTCGAGCGAATGTATGCTCGCACGCGCGTGCGAGGCATTTCAAGCGTGCGTGACACGCCGGGCGTTTTCAAGACGGTTTCTTCTCTCATCTCTTTCCACCTGGACAGTAGAGGTTGCAGGATGGAATCGAACGTTCAGGAGAAGCAGCATCTGCTGGCACATAACCAGGCCAGCAGATGCTGCGAGGTCTCTTTAGGAATTCACCGCGCCGCTGATGCCCTGGTTGATCTGACTTGCAGCCGACTTCATTACCGTGGCTGGATCAGCCAGTTGGACGAGGACCTGCTGCAAAGCATCATTATAGATGGTCGCCGCATCTGGGAAGACATAGGGCGCTTCCAAGAAATTGTAGCGCGATGACTGCAACTGGTCAGCGGTGACCAATCGCGATTGCGCCACCCCAGGACCCTGACTGTTCCAGGCTGCCTGTTTCGCTGGGTTTGCGTAATCAGACAAATCCGAGAAGTAATCAATAACGTGGGGATTCGTATCGGTCTGATATGTAGAGGAAGCCGCAGCCTTGAGGAGCGAAAGGGCCGCATCCTGATTCGAAGATTTCTTCAAGATAGCGTACTCCACACCTCCAATACTTGTTGTATTAAGGCCGGTCGGTCCTTTGGGCATCACCGCAGTACCATAATTCAATTTGGCCTGGGCGGTTGCCAGAGCGTCCCATTCGCCGCTGATATACATGGCAATCTGACCATTGAGCCAGAGTTGAAGGGAGGTGCCATCCGGTTTGGGGGCTGCCCCGCTTTTCACCAGATTCTGCATGGTAGCGTAGGCGGCAATGGAAGCTGGTGAGTCGATGAGGGTCTGCGTATAATCATCGTTCATCTGGGAGCCACCACCAGCCCACAGCCAGTAATCAGTGGCCCAGTTCCCGCCATCAAAGGCCGTGGTGTAAATGGGATTGCCGTGGGCCGTGGTCAGCCGGGCCGCCAGGATTTTGCTCGCCAGTTCTTGCACCTGGTCCAGCGTCGTCAAGGGACCAGTCATACCAACTCGTGCCAGAATGTCTTTGTTGTAATACTGAAACACCGTGTTATTGCCCAGAGTGAGGCCATAAATCCGCCCGTTGTACGACATACGCGCTATTTGCGCTGAGTTCAGATGCGGATACACATCCCAACTTTTCGCCGTATCCGTCAGATCAAGCAGCAGTCCCTCGCGCGCAAACTCCTTCAACCAGACCATCTGAGCCAGATTAGGAAAAGTCCCTCCACTCATCAGGACCAGCTCTTTTTCCTTCATGTCCTGCCCACCATTGCCCCAAGCGCTCACAATGGTGGTGACCTTCAGATGCGGATTGGCCGTGTTGTAGGTTTGCACAGTGGGCCAGAATTGGTTGTCACCAGCGACAACGGTGACGGTATCGGTCCCAGTGGTACTGCCCCCACATGCAGCAAGCAGCGATGCGGCAGCACCGGCGCTAAGAGCAAGCGCACCAGCGCGCACAAGAAAAGTACGACGCGAGAGGCGTCCTGTGGCAGCACGAGCGATGATATCATCGCTGGGCTCCTGGGGTGAAAAGGTAGACATAAGAACGTATCTCCTTTTGATACCATGTGGGACGATCATCGTCTTCCGACAAAACCGCTGTCGAGTGAAGAAGAATCACAAATACCGTGGTGTATTCTCCACACATACCAGTATTATAATACTGGTATGTGTGGAGAATACACAAAAAAAATCCCCTTGTCAAGAGGGAGAAACATACCTTTTTCGCGCAATTATGAAGATATGACCGCGATTGATTCACCAAAAGAGATGATTTTGTGGAATCAGCAGGGAGCATTGACAAAAGCATATACCATGGTATATGCTTTGCACAAAAGAGTTCGTCATCATGGGGGAATATACCGTGTCGCAAAGAAAAGAGCAACAACCATCCCTCCCATTACACCGTCAAATTGCACAAGCTATACAACAAGATATTGCCCAGCGCGAACTTGGCCCTCATAGCAAGCTTCCTTCTGAGTTGGAGTTAACCCGTCGCTATGGTGTCAGCCATAACACAATGAACAAAGCCATCGGCCTGCTGGTGCATCAGGGAGTCCTCTACCGGCGGCGCCCGCAAGGAACTTTTGTCGCCGCGGCGGACTCGGATGAGCTTCCACTTTCTGGAGACAACCGGGAGCAGTTGTCTCCATTACAGATCGGCTTCATTGTTCCCTATCTGGCTGATAGTTTTCTCGATAACATCGTGCTGGGGGTGGCAACAGAGGCCCGAACGGCTGGTGCTCGTCTGAATTTTGCCTATTCTGAGAACGACTGGGCGATGGAACGCTACCATATCAGCCAGTTTGTCCAGCAGGGAGTCGCCGGTATCGTCATTTTTCCAGGTGATCATCCCGTTGAACTTCAGGATGGGCGTCTTGTCTCAACAAACGGCAAAGAGCGCAGAGAAATGCTGTTCCAGTTGCAAGAACAGCATATCCCATTTGTGTTGATTGACCGCTATGTCCCCGAGGTTGAGTGCAACTACGTTCTCTCGGATGATATTGCTGCGGGGTATGCGGCCACGCAGCACCTGATCTCCCTTGGGCACCAACGCATTGGTCTGATCTCAACTGCCTCACGCATGACCAGCGGCATCAGTCGTGAGCTTGGCTACCGCCGCGCCCTATCCGAGCATGGCATCCCCATCGATGAACGTCTCCTTCTTTTGAGCCTCAACCTGTCTGGGCCATCGCGGCTGCCCAGTCACCTTTCCGCCCCGGAGCTTGATCCCGCTGATCAGGCCCAGGTGCGTACCTATTTGCAACGCTCTGACCGCCCAAGTGCTGTCCTGGCAATCAACGACTATGTTGCTTTACATGTGTTGCAAGCCGCGCAAGATATTGGTTTGACTATTCCCGATGACCTGGCTTTCGTGTGCTGCGGCGGGGGGGATATTGGAGCATTTACGAGGGTTCCTTTCACTTCGATTCTGCAACCGGCGGCTGACCTTGGCCGCCAGAGCATGCAAATTCTCTTCAATCTCATTGCAAAACGAACGTCGCAATTACAGCGCGTCATACTCCCCGTCAGCTTGATTGTCCGCAAAAGTTGTGGCGCTACCGAACGGAATGTTGCGTTTGCTGTTCCACCGACCTATCAGCGAACACTTGCCGAGTAGGGGCAAGAGACGAACCATCTTAGAGAAAGAGGAAAAGTGACCGTGGCGATGAGTCCTCCCGAACGTATCCATTTGATCTTCAAAACACATCTTGATCTCGGATTTACCGATTTAGCCGAAAAAGTGCTGGCCCAGTATTTTACCTTTTACATTCCAAAAGCATTGCAAACAGCCAGGCAACTACGCGAGCGCGGCTCATCTGAACGTTTTATCTGGACGACCGGTTCCTGGCTCATTCAGGAATATCTAGAGCAGGCGTCTTCCAGTGAACGGCGGGTCATGGAAGAGGCGATTGAGGCGGGTGACCTGAGCTGGCATGGGCTTCCATTCACCACGCACAGCGAATTTATGGATGCGTCGCTCTTTTCGTATGGGCTAAGCCTCTCGCAGAAGCTTGATAGCCGTTTCGGCAAAAAAACGACCGCAGCAAAAATGACGGATGTCCCAGGCCACACACGCGGGATTGTGCCCTTGCTCGCGGAAGCGGGTATTACCTTTCTGCATATTGGGGTAAACCCTGCCTCCACGGCTCCAGAGGTGCCCCCCCTCTTCGTCTGGAAAGATGCAAGCGGCGCAGACGTGATCGTGATGTATCAAGCCGGATCGTACGGGGGGTTCGGCGAGGTTCCTGGCTCACCAGCAGCACTTGCGTTCGCCCATACCAACGATAACATTGGTCCTCAATCTCCTGGAGAAGTGGTCGAGGCTTACCATCACCTGCGGGTACGCTTCCCGCAAGCGATGATCAGCGCCTCCACGCTGAGCGCTTTCGCCCAGGAACTCGTGCTGATCAAAGAGCAGCTTCCGGTGGTCACTGGTGAGATTGGAGATACCTGGATTCACGGCGTTGGAGCCGACCCGCTGAAGGTGAGTCAGTTTCGTGAACTCTCGCGCTTGCGCCGTCAATGGTTGCATGAGGGCCGCCTCAAGGAAGACGGGCGAAGCACCAACCGTTTCAGCAATGCGCTGTTACAGGTAGCTGAACACACCTGGGGTCTGGACGAGAAGACACATCTGGACAACTATAGTTCTTACACTCCTGCTCAACTGAAAGAACTCAGAAAAACCGAACCGGCTCAGCGCTTCGAGGCTTCCTGGCGCGAGCAACGCGCCTATCTGCAACAGGCTGTGGCTGCTCTAGAGGAATCACCCGAGGCAGAGGAAGCGCGGGCGCATCTGCAAACCCTTGCACCTCGGACAAGAGAGCGAGCGGGCTGGCAACAAACGCAAGATTGGAGCCAGCGCTTTGAGACAGAGCACTTCACCCTTGGTTTTGATGCCCAGTCGGGCGCGCTGAGTTATCTCCAGCACAAAGCAACGGGACATCAATGGGCATCGGCGGACCATCTGTTAGGGCATCTTCATTATGAGGTGTTTTCCCAAAGCGACTATGATCGTTTCTGGAAACAATATGTCAGAACGGACGAGGAAACGCGCGGCTGGGCAGAGAAAGACTTTAATAAACCTGGTATCGATCGCTACATAGACGCCCACCAATCTTGGACCGCTCATCTGACCGCAATGTATACACGGCGCGATGAGCAGGGGGTGTCTTTTTTCCTCGAAATGCGCCTGCCAGAGCAAAGCACCGCGCTTGGTGCTCCTTGCACCCTGACGATGGAACTCATAGCCCCTCGCAGCAAGCCAGTCCTCTCTCTGAATATCCAGTGGACAGACAAGCAAGCGTCTCGTCTCCCCGAAGCGCTCTGGTGCTCGTTTCAGCCAATCATCAGCAACGCGCAAGGATGGTCTTTCTCAAAGTTAGGCACACAGATAACGCCTCTAGAGATCGTTCCGCTGGGAAATCGCACCTTGCATGCGATCGACCAGGACCTTATCTACGAAGGAGGCGATGGGAAATTCATCGTAGCAACGCTCGATGCGCCACTGATTGCGCCAGGAAAACCTTCTCTGCTGAATTTCACAGATGAGCAGCCTGATCTGTTCGAGGGCATACACTGCAATCTCTACAATAATGTGTGGGGCACCAACTTTCCTATGTGGTACGAAGAAGATGCGCGTTTTCGCTTTATCTTCCGGTTCAGCTAACATAACCTCACATAGGATAGGCCGTCAAGTACCCCCGCCTAAAGGCGGGAGCTTGTAACTAACTCGCCAGGAGGCGAGTTGCTACCAGAGGCGGCTTGACGGCAGCCCTGGAGATATTAATAGCGGCATTGTGGTCCGCATTC
>Ga0070734_10003399_pt1 | contig 16764 bp, 14 predicted proteins | sample Coa_R1_8_FD_66444 | JGI IMG/M metagenome (GOLD analysis project Ga0070734, IMG submission 66444) | Surface soil microbial communities from Centralia Pennsylvania, which are recovering from an underground coalmine fire - Coalmine... | ecosystem: Environmental > Terrestrial > Soil > Unclassified ... | reverse complement strand
CGCAACATCCAGGAGCTGACCCGGCAGAAGGCCGACCTCGACAAGCAGCTCGCCGCCGCGCGCGACGACGCCAAGCGCGAGCGCGACGCCAAGGAGAAGCTGGCGCACGACAAGGCGGAGAGCGACCGGCAGCTCGCCGAAGAGAAGCGCAACCTGCAGGAGCTGACCCGGCAGAAGGCCGACGTCGACAAGCAGCTCGCCGCCGCTCGCGACGAGGCCAAGCGCGAGCGCGACGCCAAGGAGAAGCTGGTGGCCGCGCGCCGGGACGCCGACGCGCGCGAGTCGGAGCGCAAGAACAAGGAGCTGCAGGAGCGCAGCGCGCACGAGAAGCTGGTCGAGGGCCCCGAGCTGCCGTCGCACATCAGCGAGCCGATCTCCTGCACCGTCCCCGACGAGGTCACCTCGGGGGCCGACCTCTACGTCCACTGCGTCCCGCGCCCCAGCATCGACGCCAAGGTGGTGGCGCTCTACTACCGCGCGGGGGGCGTCCTCTACAACGTCAGCACCATGGACCGCTCGAAGAAGGGATGGTACACGGCGATCATCCCGGGCGGCAAGATCGCGGGCAAGGTGCTCCACTACTACGTCGAGGCGCGCGACGGGCGGCAGGACGTGGTCGGCTCCAACGGGCGGGCGAGCTCGCCCAACATCGCGACCATCCGGCCGGGCAAGAGGTAGTAGCATCGCCGCCGTGCACCCCCTGGCCGGCCCCGCCCGCTCCCGCGCTCTCTGCCCGTTCTTGCTCGCAGCCCTCGTCGTCGCCGGCGAGGGCTGCATCGCGCCCGGGGCGACGCCCGCCCCGCCGAATCATCCCGCGCCGGCCGCCGCCAGCACGGCGCCCGCGCCGGCCGCCGGCGGCGCGCCGGTCGCGGCCGCGATCGCGCGCGAGCCGTCGGGGCTCCCGGTCGGCCCAGGCAGCGGCGTGCCGCGGCCGGCGGGGACGCCCGGGAACCTGAAGGTGCTCGACTGGGCCGGCTTCAAAGCGGCGGTCAGCTGGACGTTCGACGACGCGCAGCCCTCGCACATCGCGCACTACGCCGAGCTGCAGGCGGTCGGCGTTCCGATGACCTTCTACGTCACCACCAACAACGCCGGCGAGCCCGGCTTCGCCGAGACCTGGCAGCGCGCGGTCAGGGACGGCCACGAGATCGGCAACCACAGCGTCCACCACTGCCACGCCAACCTGGCCGGCTGCACCTCGGGCCGGCCGCTCGGAACCCTGGACGCCGAGATCGACGACGCCACCCAGTACATCGTGGCCCACACCGGACAGAGCGCGGTCTGGACCGCCGCCTCGCCGTTCGGCGACGGCGGCTACGACGACCCCGCCCGCTCCCGGTTCTTCGTCAACCGCGGCGTCCCCAGTGGGACCATCGCGGCCTACGGCGACACCGATCCGTACAACCTGCCCGTCCACCCGCTGGTGACGGGCGAGACGGCGGACCGGATGAACCAGGTCACCGACGCCGCGCGCGCCGGCGGCCGCTGGGTGATCTTCCTGGTTCACACGCTGACGCCCACCGGCGCCGTCTGGTACGCGCCCGTCGCCACCACCGACGTGACGGGCGCGATGAGCCACGGCAAGGCGCTGGCCGACGTCTGGACCGGCACGCTGGTCGACGTGGCGGCCTACTGGATGGGGCAGAAGATCGTCGGCGGCGCGACGCCGGCGGTGGCGGGCGCGACCACGACCTGGAGCTGGGCGCTGCCCGCGCACTTCCCGCCGGGCAAGTTCGTGCGCGTGCGGGTCGACGGCGGCACGCCGAGCCAGAACGGCAAGCCGCTGCCCTGGAGCGAGCACGGGTACTACGAGGTCGCTCTCGACGCCGGCTCGCTCACCCTGTCGCCCTAGCGCGCTCGCGCGGCGGATCGCCCGCCCAGCGGGTAGACTGGCGGAATGGGAATCGTCCTCAAGAGCGAGCGCGAGCTGGCCAAGATGCGCGCGGCCGGGCTCATCGTGTGGGCCGTGCTCGACGCGGTCGAGGCGGCCTGCGTACCCGGCACCACCACCGCCGAGCTGAACGCCATCGCCGAGCGGGAGCTCCGGCGCGCACGGGCGACCTCGGCGTTTCTCGGCTACGCCCCGGGCGGCGCGCCGCCCTACCCGGCCGTGCTCTGCACCTCGGTGAACACCGTCGTCGTGCACGGCATCCCCGACCGGCGGCAGGTGCTGCGGGAGGGGGACGTGATCGGAATCGACTTCGCCTGTTACAAGGACGGTTACTGCGCGGACGCCGCGCGTACGGTCGCGGTGGGGATCGTCAGCGCGCCCGCCGGGGCCCTGATCGCGGCCACGCGGGAGTGCCTCGAGCGGGCGATCCGCGCCTGCGTTCCCGACGCGCGCCTGGGCGACCTCGGGGCGGCGATCCAGGGACACGCCGAGGCGCTCGGCTACTCGGTCGTCCGCGACTTCGTGGGGCACGGCATCGGGCGGGCCATGCACGAGCCGCCGAGCGTGCCGAACCACGGGTGCCAGGGCTCCGGGCTGCGGCTCAGGCCGGGGATGGTGCTGGCGATAGAGCCGATGCTGAACGCCGGCGGCAGCGCCGTGCGGATGCTCGACGACGGATGGACCGTGGTGACGGCCGACGCGAGCCTCTCGGCCCACGTCGAGCACACCGTCGCCATCACCCTGGACGGGCCGCGGATCTTGACCGCGGCCTGACCCGGCTCAGGACGTCTTCGTCAAACCTTCGGGCCGCTTGGCGGCGCTTCGACCCGAGGCGCGGTCGCCGTCCCGATGATGGTGTTCATCGGGAGCTTGTCGGCCGCTTCCGAGACCGAGTTCACCGAGCTGGCCTCGGCCATCTGCAGCCGGTCCTTCACCTCGGTCGTCTCCTGCAGGTCGGCCTCCAGCGCCGCGATCTCCTTGCGGTTGGACTCGAGCTGCTTCTCGAGCTCCGCGTTCTTGGCGTGAAAGTCGGCGATCTTCTCGCGCACGACCTTCTGCTTCCGCATCGCGTCCTCGATGATGTCGGGCAGCCGCACCTCGAGTGACGCCAGCGTGGCGCGCACGACCCGCACCACCAGCTCGGCGTTCTCTGCGGCCGGCAGCGTCCGCATCAACTGGATCGTCTCGGCGATTCCGTACTTGGGGGACGCCGCGGGCGGCGCCTTGCCGTTCGGTGCAGGTCCAGGGCCACCGACCTCCGCCGCCACTTTTTGCTCCCAGTTCTCCTTCTTTGCGAACATGGACATTTTCCGCCTCCCCTCGCCTTTTCGGCGGCTGGGGCCCGATCTTGACCCCTCTCCATACCCGTCCCCCCCACCTCCGGGATGCCGTATGCTGGTTCCCCAGCAATAACATGAAGATCCTGGTCATCGACGTCGGGGGCACCCACGTGAAGGTGCAGGCCACCGGTCAGCGCACACGGCGCAAATTGCCCTCCGGGCCGGGGCTGACGCCGCGCCGGATGGTGCGGGCGGTCGGCGATCTGGTGAGCGACTGGCAGTACGACGTCATCTCGATCGGGTTCCCCGCGCGCGTCGCCCGCGGGAAGATCGGCGCCGAGCCGGCGAATCTCGGGCGGGGATGGGTGGGGTTCGATTTCAGCCGCGCCTTCGGCCGCCCCACCAAGGTGATCAACGACGCCGCCATGCAGGCGCTGGGCGCTTACCAGGGCGGGCACATGCTGTTCCTCGGGTTCGGCACCGGCCTCGGCAGCGCCTTCATCGCTGACGGCGTCATCGTGCCGATGGAGCTGGCGCACCTCCCCTACAAGAAGGCGACCTACGAGGACTACGTCGGCCTGCGGGGCCTGGCCAAGAACGGCAAGAAGCGGTGGCGGCGCGACGTGGCCGATGTCATCGCCCGGCTCACGGCCGCCCTCGAGGCCGAGGATCTGGTCATCGGCGGCGGCAACTCGAAGTACCTCAAGGAGATCCCGAAGGACGCGCGGCTGGTCACCAACGCCCACGCGATCAAGGGGGGCTACCGGCTCTGGACCGACCACGCGACGCGCGACTGAGGGACGCCGCGCGCCGGCCGCCTCACAGATCGTCGCAGGGGTTACCCATCCGCTGGCCCAGGTAGACCCCCAGCTCGTTGTAGATGAGGCCGTAGTTGTTGATCGGGTCGCCGGTCTTCTCGTCGACCGATTCGATCGGCACCACGGTCAACGTCAGCTGCTTCTTCCCCTGGATCCAGATCGGCGGCCGCTGCCGGTCGGTCACGTAGCGCAGCGACCCCGACTTGGTGGTGAAGATCTCCCCCTCGGTGTCGGCGACGGCGTTGGTCATCTTCTGCAGCTTCATCGCCCCCTTGGGCCCCACGTAGAGGCGGAAGCTCTTCTCGGTCTCGGGCGTGTTCCCCTTGTCGACGTAGAAGTAGCGGCCGTTCTCATCGCGCGCCAGCCGGTGGGGCGTCCGTTTGGCCAGCGGCGGCTCGACGCTCGCCAGCTTGTCGAGCAGCGCCTTCCGCGCGTCGTCGTCGAGGATCGTGAGCGGCGTGGTGCGCGAGCCGCAGCTGACGGCGCAGCTCTTCTTGCCGGCGTCGTAGTCGACCGAGGCGAAGAGGCGCATGTCGAGGCCGCGGAACTGAGGGTTCTTGCGGGCCGCGAAGAACCGCGGCTCGAAGAACTCGTCGCCGGTGAGGACCCAGGGCGGCAGCGGCACCCGATAGAAGGTCTTGCCGTCGCCGTAGAACAGCTGGGTCAGCTGCTTGTCGTGAGGGGCGACGATGACGTAGTGGGACTTGCCGTCGGTGCAGACGGCGGTCTTGCCCAGCGTCTTCTGTTCCTCGGGCGTCTCTCCCTTGCCCCAGGGCGGCGCCTCGCCGCCGCTGGCGCGGCCGTTCGGGAGCGCGGGGAGCAGGACCACCACCAGCCAGGCGAGCTTCGATGCGGTTTTCATGATCGTCCTCAGTGAAGATCGACGCCGGACTTGTCGCAAGCGCGGACGACGGCGGGTCGGTCGCGCGCGCCGACCTGGGCCAGCGCCGCCCGCGCGTTCCCCAGATCCCCTTCGGCGCACCGGGCGCGGGCGATGATCGCGTAGGCGCGGCTCGACTTTCCGGCGTAGAGGCTGTGCTGGGCGAGCCGGATCGCGTCGCTGTTGCGCCCCGCCGCCAGCGCCGCCTCGGCGTCGGCCAGCTCGGCGGCCGCCTCGGGTGGAAGCTTCTCCGACGGCGCGCGCTCGGCCTTCGCGCCGCCTCCGGGGCGGGCGCGTTCAGCCGGCGGCGGCTCGACCTTGTCCGCGGAGGCCGCGACCGCTGGCGGCGCCACGACGGCCGGAGGTGGGGCGACCGGCGGCGGCGCCACGACCGCTGGCGGCGCCGTGACCGGCGGCGCCACGACGACCGTCGGCGGCGCCGGTTTGGGGGCGAGGAGGCGGGTGGCCAGCGCGCCCGCCGCCGCCAGCAGCACGACGCCCCCGAGCGCCGCACGCCACGGAAACGGCCGCCCTGGCGCCACCCGCTCGGTCACCGGCGCGGGCGCCGGCGCCGTCGGCAACACGACGGTCGACGCCGGCCTGGCCGGCGTAACGGCCGCGGCCGGCGAGGTCTGCAGGCTGCGCGCGGTGATCGCCTTGACGAAGCTGCCGACGTCGGGGAATCGGGCCTCGCGCTCCTTGGACAGCGCGCGCGCCACCGCCGCGGCGATCGGCGGCGGCGTCTCCGGCGCCAGCTCGCGGAGGTCGGGCGCCGGGGCGTAGACGACGGCGTGGATCATCGCCGCCAGCGTGTCGCCCTGGAACGGGGGCCGCCCGGCCAGCATCTCGAACACGATGGCGCCGAAGGCGAAGATGTCGGTGCGGGCGTCGATCTGATCGTTGCGCCCCGTCGCCTGCTCGGGGGCCATGTACTGCGGCGTCCCCATCACCGACATGTCCTGCGTGAGGACCGTCTTGGCGTCGCGGATCTTGGAGATGCCGAAGTCGAGCAGCTTGACCACGTCGCGCACCTCGCCGTCGAGCGGCGTCGGGCAGAGGAAGACGTTGTCGGGCTTGAGATCGCGGTGGACGATCCCGGCCCGGTGCGCGGTGGCCAGCGCCGAGCCGATCTGGGTGACGATCGCCTGGGTCTCCTCCAGCGTCGGCCGCGTCGCCAGCAGCCGCGCCGCCAGCGACTCGCCCTGCAGGAGCTCGAGCACGATGAACGGCGCGCCGTCGGGCAGCGTGTTGAAGTCGAGCACCTGGACGATGTTCGGGTGGGCCAGCCGCGAGGCGATCTCGGCCTCGCGCCGGAAGCGCGCCAGCGTGACCGCGTCGGTGGTGCCGAACAGCAGCACCTTGACGACCACCCGCTTGTCCGGGAGGCGCAGGTGCTTCGCCTCCCAGACGGCGCCCATCCCGCCCTGCCCGAGCAGCCGCGTGATCTCGTAGGTCCCCGCCACGACGGTCCCTGGGCGCAGCGAGCCCGAGCCGGCCGGCGCGCCCGGGGCCGCCGCCAGCGTGGCGTCGACGGCGCTGTTCGGCGGGCGCTCTGGCATCGCGGCCCAGTATATCCGGGGGTCGTTTGCCCGCGCGAGCGCCATGCCTATATTCGCGCCCATGGACGATTCGGGACAGCGACGACGGGCTTTTCTGGCAGGTGCGGCCGGGGCGGGCCTCGCGCTCGCGGCCGGCGAGGCGCGGGCCAAGCAGGCCGACATCCCGCCGACCGAGGATCTGATGCGCGAGCACGGCGTCCTGCGGCGCGTGCTGCTGGTCTACGGCGAGGCGGCGCGCCGCCTGCCCTCCGGCGAGCCGAACGTGGCCAACGTGGTGGCCGGCGCGGCGAACATCGTCCACCGGTTCGTCGAGGGCTACCACGAGAAGCTGGAAGAGGACTTCGTCTTCCCCAAGCTCGAGCGGGCCGGGAAGCTCGTCGAGCTGACGACCACCCTCCGGACGCAGCACGCCGCCGGCCGCAAGCTGACCGACGCCATCCTGGCGGCCACGAAGTCGGGCGCCATCTCCGGCGGCGCCCGCGGCTCCGTCGTGGCCGCCCTCGAGAGCTTCGTCTACATGTACGCGCCGCACGCCGCCTGGGAGGACACCGAGCTCTTCCCGGCGTATCGCACCCTCTTCACCGCGGCTGAGCTCGACAAGCTGGGCGACAAGTTCGAGGAGCAGGAGCACAAGCTGCTCGGCGGGAGCGGCTTCGAGACCACGCTGCGGGACGTCGGCGATCTGGAGAAGGAGCTGGGGATCCACGATCTCGCCCGCTACACGCCCGGGAAGTGATACGATGGAAATCGAACGGAACGGGCGGCTTGAAGTTCTTGCGCCACACGGGACCGATTCAGCGCTGGGTTTTCGGCGGCGCGGCGACGCTCGCGCTGAGTGGCCTCGCGGCCCCCGCCTGCTACGAGGCGAAGCCGCTGCGGCTCTCGGTCGTCAGCGTCAGCACCTTCCGCGACTGTGAGCGCACCGTCGATCAGGTCTTCTTCGACGCCGCGTACGTGCGCGCGAACAGCGTCGACGGTCCCGATCTCTTCTACACGCCGCGCCTGAGCGTCCCGGGATCTTCGATGACCATGCCGTGGGTCAGCCTGGTCACCGCGACCCCCACCCAGGCCGGCGGAGGGCTGGGGTGGGGGATCGGCGTGTGGCTCAAGCCGTCCGAAGCCGGCGGCCACACCTGCGCCTTCGAGCTCGAGTCGCTCTCCACCGATCTGGGCGGCGGGTCGCGGCGGATCTATTCGCCCCAGCGCGGCGACGACTTCGACCGGACGCTGAAGGAGATGGCCGAGCGGCTGACGGCGGCGTTCGAGACGCCGTCACCGCCCGGCTAGACCTCAGGCGCCGGGCTTGTCGATGACGATCGGCGGCGGCGGGGGCGGGGGCGGGGGCGGCGGCGGCGGCGGCGGGACCGCGGCGCCCGGCGGCGTCGGGGCCGCGCCCGGCGGCGGGATCGGCGGCAGCATCGGCGAGCCGGTCTCGATCGTCACGCAGGACGAGAGATCGAAGAACATGAACTCCAGCGCCAGCTCCTGCGGGGTCATCGCCGTGGTCGCCTCGCACCCCATGGGGAACGGGACGTCCGGGTGCGAGGTGTCGCCCGTCGCCACGTGCACGTCGGTGAAGGTGACGCGGCCGCACTGCGCGGCGGCCGGCGCTTCCACCGGGGTGTTGAACGTCATGTACTGGGTGGTGGCCGGGCTGGTGGTGTAGATCCACTGCTGCGCCGGCACGTTCACGCCGTCGATCGAGTTCTGCCCCATCATCACCGACATCTGCCCGCGCGTCGTCGAGGCCTTGACCGCCACCAGCCAGTCGGCCAGCGCCATCCCCTTGGGGAAGGTGGTGTCGATCATCTCGACGATCGGCGTCGGCAGGTCCGGCGCCACGCTGGTGAGCCACCCGCCCGTCGCCGGCCAGGGCGGCAACCCCTTGCGGATCCAGTACGAGTGGAGGTGCTCGGCGAAGACCTTGCCGCCGCTGTCGGCGTAGCGCTTCATGTTGAGGACGTACGGATCCTTGGCCGTGGCCAGCTGCTCGCTCTCGCAGGTCAGCACGATGATGTCGTACTTCGACATCTGGCTGAAGCTGGGGAACAGCTTGGTGTAGGCCGGCGACAGCGCCGCGCCCGAGGCGAGCGTGGCCGACCCCTCGTCGCCGGTCGTCCCGGCGCCGCCCACGTACATGTGCACGCGCCCCGTGCCCGTGTCGGCGGTGAACTCCGAGTCGTCGATGCCGACCCGGCGCAGGAAGCAGTCGAGCGCGTCGGCGTGCCCGGTCGAGATCGCGATCTGCGGCAGGTCGCCTTCGCTCTGCTTCTTCGGCAGCCGGAAGGTCTGCGGGTCGCTGAACGGGTTGTCCTGGCAGGCCACCACCTGCGGCAGCGTCACCTGGCGCCGCCACTTGCCGATCTGGATGACCAGCGGGACGTTGGTGCCGTGCGGGGCGTTGTGGATGACGAAGTGCCCGGTGGCGTCCGACAGCCCAGCCGCCACCGGCGTGCCCGAGGGCGAGCTGCACTGGTCGCACACCACGCCCTGCGGGAGGGCGTCGACGGGCGTGTTCGGGACGTAGAGCAGCACGCCGTAGAGCGGGTTGAGCCCCGCGGGGTCGTAGACCGTGCCGCTGATCGTCGTCTCGCCGCCGCCGCTGCACTTGTCGAGGTTGCACTGCAGGTTCGTGCAGACGGTCTGCGTCGACGGACAGACGTGGGCCGCCGTTCCGGTGGTGGCGCAGGCCATCCCGTTGGCGCAGGCGCCGCAATCCTCGGTCCCGCCGCAGCCGTTGCCGATGACGCCGCAGTACTGGCCGCCGTTCGGCGTGCAGCTGACCGGCGTGCAGTTGGCCGCCGTCGCGCCGCACACGCCGGTGATGCCGCCGCCGCCGCAGGTGAGCATGCCCGTGCAGGTGCCGCAGTCGAGCGAGCCGCCGCAGCCGTCGCCGATGGCGCCGCAGTACTGGGCGCCGCCTCCCGCGTTGCAGGTGGCCGGGACGCAGCCGGTCTTCACGCAGACGCCGCCGTTGCAGCTCTGGCCGCCGGGGCAGTTGCCGCAGCTGAGCGAGCCGCCGCAGCCGTCGCCGATCGTGCCGCAGTACTGCGCCGACCCCGCGGTGCAGGTGAGCTTCACGCAGCTGGGGCCGCCCAGGCAGATCCCCTGGGTGCAGACGCCGTCGCCGGGGCAGGAGCCGCAGTTGATCGATCCGCCCGGGCAGCCGTTGCCGATCGTGCCGCAGTACTCGCCGCCCGGCGGCGTGCAGGTGACGTTGGGCGTGCAGGCGGCGGCGTCGGCGCCCGACCCACCCGCGCCCGTGACGACGGGCGAGCCGCCGGTGCCGGTCACGCTGCTGCCGCCGGCCCCGGAGCCGGCGGCGCCGCCCGTACCGGTGGTGCCGCCCTGTCCGTTGCTGCCGCCGGTCGCCGAGGCGTTCGGCTTGACGCCGGCGCAGCCCGCCGACGCCAGCGCGGCGCCGAGCACGATCCCCACCACGAAACGAAGTCGGTTCATGTCAGCTGCTCCCGGCGGTCCAGTCGATGGCGGCGCTCAACAACTTGAAGGCGTCGATGGTCAGGCTCTGAACGGCGCTGGTCTTGAAGCCCAGCCCCACGCGGCGCGCGGGGGCCGTCCCCGTCGCCAGCGCCGCGCCCTTCTCGAACGCGAAGTCGACCAGCTCGGTGGGCGCGCCCATCACGGCGGCCACGGCGATCGCCGAGGCGCCCGGCGTTCCCCAGTACAGCGAGGTGCTGGTGGTCGGGAGGATCGCCGTGAAGCTGGTGCCGGCCGCGAGGTCCGAGGCGAGCGGCGTCGCCGTGCTGGTGGTGGTGAGCATGCTCGTGCTGGCGACCGTCCCCTTGGCGCCGGACTTCGCGGTCCAGCCGAGCGTGGCGTAGGCCGAGTTGCCGAACACGATCATCGGCGCGGCGACGCTGCCGAAGATCGGCACGAAGTCGCCCGCCCCGGCCGAGTCCGAGACGACGACCACGTTCATCCCGGCGGCCAGCGAGGCCGGCCCCGTCGACGCGCCGACGGTGACGGTCAGCCCCCGCTCCTGGAGGACCTCCATGAGGATGGTCTCGCCGGTGCTCATGCCGGTCGGCGAGTCGACCACCAGCAGCGCCGTCCGGCCCGTCAGGTCGATCGGACCGGTCGTCGTGCCGCCATCGGTTGCCGGTGACCCACCTTGGCCCGTCGTGCCGCCCGTGGCGGTCGTTCCACCCGTGCCCGTGGTCCCGCCGGTCCCCGTCGCGCCGCCGGTCCCCGTCGCGCCCGACGCTCCACCCTTGCCCGAAGCGCCGCCCGTGGCGACCGTCCCGCCGGTCCCGGTGGCCCCGCCGGTTGCAGCCGCGCCGCCCGTGCCGGTCGCGCCGCCGGTCCCGGTCGCTCCGCCCGTGGCGCTGGCGCCGCCGGTCCCCGTCGCGCCGCCGGCTCCGGTTGCTCCGCCCGTGGCGCTGGCGCCGCCGGTCCCCGCACCCGCGCCGCCCTCGCCCGTCGATCCAGGACCTCCGCCGACGTTGGGCGCGCAGCCGAACAGAGCGGATGCCAGCAAGAGCGCGCAGCCCGCGCGCGGGCGGCCGAGAGCCTTCATGCGCTCGTGAGTGTCGCGAGCCTCACCGGACGGCGCAGTCTCGTGCACCAATTGCCGCGCGCGCCCCCCTGAGCCGTTCCCCGGTGGCGGCGACACTCACCCTGCGGGGCTCGCCTCGGGAATACCCGTGCATCCGAACGTGTTGGTGCGTTGGCACCGATGCATCGAGATGGCCCGATCGCGCCTGCTCTCCTCTCCCGCCTCCTGGCGGGGCGCGGGTTCCTCGACCTGGCGCTGACGATCGCCAGCGTCTGTCTGGGCCTCGACTACGCGATCCTCAGCGGGTGCAACGACGAGCCGCGGGAGGCGCAGGTGTTCGGCGTCGTGCTCGTCTCGTCACTGAATCTGGCGGCGCTGGGCGAGCTGGTGATCTGCCTCTACCGTCACCGCCGGCGGATCATCGTGTCGCACCGGGCCTCCGGCGCGTGCTCGATCGTCTCCCAGGCGCCGGTGAACACGAACGCTCGGCTCTCGTAGAGACGGACCGCCGCCGCGAACGCCGGATTGACGGAGAGCGCGATCGGCATCTCCGGGTGCGCGGCCTCGACCCAGCCGACGACCGCGTCGAGCAGCCGCCCACCGACGCCCGCCCCGCGTGCCGCCGGATCGACCCAGCTCCCGAACAGCTTGGCGACGAGGCCCTCGATGTGGGCGCCCATCATCCCCACCATCCGGCCGTCCGCGGCGACGGCCACCCAGGTGGCGCGGTCGGCCGAGGTGGCGCTGACGCGCGCGCGGTCGATCCAGACGTCGTCGCCGAACGCGGACTCCGCCGCCAGCGTGCTGCCGAACGCCAGGCGATCCGTCGCCAGCGCCGCCAAGCGGACCCGCTTCATCTCGCGCCAGTCGCCGGCGGAGACGCGCCGGACCTCGATACCGTTCATCTGATGATGTCGCCGAGTCTACAGGCCCGATGACGCGGCGGCCTCGATGGCCGTGACGGGCCACACGGCGCGTCAAAGAATCCCGGGGGACGCTGTACCAATTCGGGCCCCCCCAACCCTCAAGGGTAAAGGGCGCTGCAAGGACCGGGGGGGCCGTGACGCTGAGCTGGGCTCAGCCCCACCAGAGACCGAGAGGCAACGATGACGATGATCCGGCGAACGACGATCGCGAGCGTGCTGATGGTGCTGCTGTCCCCGCTGGCGGCTTCCGCGGCGAACACCTGGTACGTCGCCCCCACGGGCAGCGACAGCGCGGCCGGGACGATGGCGGCGCCGTTCGCCACCTGGGGACGCGCGCAGACGGCGGCCGCCGCCGGCGACACCGTCTACTTCCGCGGCGGCACCTACAAGATCACGACCGCCACCAACACCTGCAACGGCAGCACCACCGCCACGGTCGACGCCATCGTGCTGAGCAAGAGCGGCACGAGCGGCAACATGATCAACTACTGGGCCTACCCCGGCGAGACGCCGAAGTTCGACTTCTCCGGCATCACCGACATGACCAACTACAACTGCCGCCACTCGAGCGTGCGGGTCACCGGCAGCTACCTCTACCTGAAGGGCATCGAGATCACGGGGACGCTGCAGCTCAACACCGACAACCACGAGTCGTGGGGCGTCTACATCACGGGCGGGAGCAACAACAAGTTCGAGCTCATGAACTCGCACCACAACATGGGGCCGGGGTTCTTCCTGCAGACCGGCGGCAACAACACCTTCCTCAACTGCGACTCGCACGAGAACGAGGACACGCTGACCAACAACGGCGACGGGCAGAGCGCCGACGGCTTCGGCTGCCACCCGAACAAGGCGGGCAACACCGGCAACATCTTCCACGGCTGCCGCGCCTGGTGGAACAGCGACGACGGCTGGGACTTCATCAACTCGCAGGAAGCCTGCACGGTCGAGTACTCCTGGGCCTGGTACCAAGGGTACAAGCCCGACGCCATCGGACCGGTGACGCTTCAGGCCGGCAACGGCAACGGGTTCAAGGGCGGCGGCTACGGCGATCCGGTGGGAACCGCCGCGCCGGCGACTCCGCCCCAGCACATCGTCAGGTTCAACGTCTCGTTCTACAACAAGGCCAACGGCGTCTACGCGAACCACAGCCCGGTCAATACGATCTTCTACAACAACACCTCGTACAACAACGGTGTCGACTTCAACATGCTGGGCATCGTCGCGCCGATGACCGACATCTCGGTCGGGCTCCTGCGGAACAACCTGGCCTTCGGCAAGACGCTCACCAGTGAGACGGGCCTCGGCGGCCCGATCGACGACCAGTACAACTCGTGGGATTCCAGCCTGGGGATCACGATCAGCGCCTCGGACTTCCAGAGCACCTCGTTCTCGGGGCCCGCCTCCTGCCCGGCGGCCTATTCCGCGGGCGGCACCGTCTGCGTCCTGCCGACCGACACCACCAGCTTCGCCGGCATGGCCAGCGCCCGTCAGGCGGACGGAAGCCTGCCGGTTCTCCCGTTCTTGCACCTCTCGTCCACCAGCAAGGCGATCGACAAGGGGACCAACCTCGGCTTCCCGTACGTTGGCAAGGCGCCGGATCTGGGCGCCTTCGAGTACGGCGCCACCGGCGGCACGACCGGCACCGGCGGGACCTCGGCGACCGGCGGGACGACCGGGACCGGCGGCGCGACCGGCGGGACCACCGGGACCGGCGGAGCCACCGGAACCGGCGGCGCGACCGGCGGAACCACCGGCAAGGGTGGAACCACCGGAACCGGCGGCGCGGCGACCGGAGGCACGACGGGCGCGGGCGGAACGACCGGCACCGGCGGTACCGCGGCGACCGGCTCGGGCGGCACGACCGGCACCGGCGGTACCTCGGCGACCGGCAGCGGCGGCTCCAGCGCGACCGGCGGCGCCAGCGGAACGGGCACGGGCGGAACCACGGTGACCGGCACCGGCGGCGATGGCGCGACCGGGGGCAGCACGGGCACCGGAGGGAGCTCGTCAACGGGCAGCGGCGGAGCGTCCACCGGCGAAGGAGGCTCCTCGTCGACCGGCAGCGGCGGCTCGTCCAGCGGCACGGGCGGCACCGACGAGACGGGCGCGACCAGCGGCTGCTCCTGCGACGCCGCGCCCGGAACGGCGAGCGGAAGCGTCGGCGGCCTGGCGTTGCTTTGCCTGCTCGGGCTTGCTGCTTTGCGGTCGCGCAAGCGCGTCCGCTGAGGCATCCTCGAACGAAACGCCCCTCCGCCTGACGCGTCCGCTGCGTCGGGCGCGCCCGGCGTCCGGATGAAACGCGCGTACAAGATCCTCACCGCCGCGGGGGTGCTCGCCCTCGCCGGCGGCACGATCGCGCTGGTCCACCAGCCCGACAACACCGGCGCCACCGCGCCCGAGCGTCCCGGCCCCCCGCCGGTCCCGGCGATCGCCCTCGGCGCCGACGACGCCCGTGCGCTCACGCGGCTCGAGATCGAGCGCCCCGACGACGACGCCTCCGGGCGGCGGCTGACCATCACGCTCGACCGCCGCGGCGACGGGTGGGAGATGACGGCGCCGATCCTCACCGAGGCGAGCGCCGCCGCCGTCGCGGAGGCCGTCACCAACCTGGAGAACCTCCACCTCTGGAAGCAGCTCGACCCCGGGACCAGCTTCTACGAGCGATACGATCTCACCGACGACAAGGCGTTGCACCTCGTCGCCTGGCGCGCCGGCAAGAAGGTGCTCGACCTCTTCTTCGGCAAGGGGGCCGACGAGGGGCAGCTGGTGCGGCTGCCCGACCGCGACGGGATGTACGCGCTCGTGAACTGGGGCCCGCAGGGCTACCAGGGGTTCCTGTTCACCCGCGACGTGCGGGCCTGGCGAGAGACATCGATCTTCAAGTTCGCCCCCGACGACGTCGTCCGGATCGACATCACCAACCCGCACGGCGCGTTCTCGTTCGCGCGCCAGGACCGCCGGTGGGTGGCGTCACGTACCGGCCCACGCGGACGTCCGGCGGGCGCCTGGTCGGCGTTCGACGCCTCCAAGATCGAGCAGCTGCTGCGCGACACCCAGGCGCTCGCGGCCGACGACTTCGGCGAGCGCGACCACCGCGCCGCCTCCGGCGTCGACGACGCCGAGCACACCGGCGGCGTGCTCCGCATCCACTTGCGCGGCGGCGCCGAGCTGACGCTGCGGGTGGGCAAGCCAGCGCACGACACCTCCCGCTTCGCCGTCAAGGACAGCCGCTGGGCGGTCAAGGACGGAGGCGACGGGACGCTCTACGCCCTGTCGCCCTACACCGCCGGCTGGGCGACGGCCGACGCCGCGAGGTTCGAGTAGACGGCGCCCCGCCCGCGCCTGCCCCTACTGCAGGCAGGCGTGGAAACCGGTGAAGGTCATCCAGTAGGTGGTGTTGGTGCTCTCGGGGATGTTGTAGTCCGGGTCCCCGGCGCTCCAGGCGCCGAGGATGTCGATGCCGGGAAGGTTCATGTCGGGGTAGGTCCCGGAGGGGGCCGTCGAGAAGATGCTGTTGCTGCCGGTGCGATCGGAGATCGTATAGGTCGTCCCCGCCGTGAGCGGCCAGTTCACGTTGACCGTCACGTTCCAGGGCGACACGTTCCCGAGCGAGTCGGCGTTGGCCGGGATCTGATAGCTCTGCAGGATGGGACGCGTCGTCACGTCACCCGAGGTCACGGGCCGCAGCACGATGTTCGATTGCTTCCCCTGACTGTGCACCACGAACTGAACGATCGTGGTGTTGGCCGTGACCAGGAACTCGAGCCCCTGGTCGCCCTCGTCGTCGCTGGCCATGCTGAGGGCCGGCCCGATGTCGATCCCGCAGGTCTTGCAGTTGTTGCTGCAGAGGTCGAGGTTGCTCGAGTTGCCGTCGTCGCACAGCTCGCCGTTCGCGCTCTGGACAATCTTGTCGCCGCAATACGAGACGGCGCCGTTGACCAGCATGCAGGTGCTGCTGCAGACGGTGCAGGAGGTGAGGCCGTACGTGCAGGACTCGGTCACCGTGTTGCCGTCGTCGCACTGCTCCGGCGGCTGGACGGTCCCGTCGCCGCACCTGCCGGGGGTGCAGTCGTTCCCCGTGCAGCCGTAGTAGCAGGACGACGTCGCCCCCGACTTGCACACCCCGCTGGCGCAGCTTTGCGCCAGCGTCTTCGTGCTCCCCGAGCAGGTCTGCGCGGCGCTGCAGCCGGTCGGATCCTGGGTCCCCTCGTAACCGTTCGCGCAATTTCCGGCGCCGTCGCACTGCTTGCAAACGCCGCAATCGGTCCCCGAGGCGAAGTCGTTCTTGTTGCAGTTGCCCGCCCCGTCGCAGGTGTCGGGCCCCGAACAGACCGTGGTGGCGCTGCTGCCGCACCCCGTCCCCGCGCCGAGGTTCGCGCCGTCGACGCAGGTCGACGTTCCGTTCGAGCACGACGTCACCCCCGCCTTGCACGGGTTGGGGTTGGAGGTGCACGCGACGTTCGCCGTGCAGCCGCCACCGGTCCCGCCCGACCCGGTCCCGCCTGTCCCGCTCCCGCCCGTCCCGCTCACGCCGCCCTTCCCGCCGGTGCCCGTGACCCCGCCGGTCCCGGTGCCCCCCGAGCCGGTGACGCCGCCCGTCCCGGTGGCGCCGCCGGAGCCGCCGACACCACCGCTGCCCGTCGCGCCGCCGCTGCCCGTTGCGCCGCCGCTACCGGTGGCCCCGCCAGATCCCGCAGCGCCACCGCTGCCCGTGGCGCCGCCGCTGCCCGTGGCGCCGCCGCTGCCGGTCTCCGCGACGCCGCCCAGGCCGCCCGTTCCTTTCGCCGCGCCGCCGCCTCCACCCGCTCCGCTGGTCGCTCCGCCCGCCCCCGTGGCCGCGCCGGTCCCGCCGTGTCCTCCCGAGGCGCTGGACCCGCCGCTACCGGTGGAG
>Ga0070734_10003398_pt1 | contig 16771 bp, 11 predicted proteins | sample Coa_R1_8_FD_66444 | JGI IMG/M metagenome (GOLD analysis project Ga0070734, IMG submission 66444) | Surface soil microbial communities from Centralia Pennsylvania, which are recovering from an underground coalmine fire - Coalmine... | ecosystem: Environmental > Terrestrial > Soil > Unclassified ... | reverse complement strand
GCTTTCCCACGCGGGCCGCGCGTTTTTGAAAGTTGCGGAGGCAGTCAGCGCCAACCTCAAAGGGCGCTACCTGTTCCAGCCGGAAAAGTGATGGAGTTAATGAATCGATCCGTTTGCCCTCGACTCATCGGTCCGGTTTCTTTCGGTCCGGTTTTTTAGATGCGCTGTGAAGGCAAACTGTGTTTGTAGTTACGGTAAATCCGTAATAGCTCCGAGACTACTGGAGGAGACCGACTTTGCGTACTTGGCCAAGACGCCTTTCAGATGACTCGAGTTGCGCTGCTGCCAGCGGCCACGGCGCCGGCTGAGTTCGTCCGCGGCAATATTCAATTGAACGATGCCCTCTTCCGCATCCAGAGTGATCGAATCGCCCTCTTCAATCAAACCAATGGGGCCGCCAACGGCGGCTTCGGGCGCCACATGGCCCACGACCAGGCCATGGGTCCCGCCGGAAAACCGTCCATCGGTAATCAAACCGACATCGCCACCCAGACCCAGGCCGATCAGCGCGGACGTGGGAGCGAGCATCTCCCGCATTCCAGGCCCACCTTTAGGCCCCTCGTAGCGTATTACGATAACGTCCCCCTTGCGAATCTGCCGGGCAAGAATGGCTTTCATGCACTCTTCTTCGGAATCGAAGACGCGCGCGGGGCCGGTAATCTTCGTGGTTTTAACGCCTGTGACTTTGGCCACGGCACCTTCAGGAGCAAGGTTGCCGCGGAGAATCACCAAGTGTCCCTGCTCGTACATGGGGTCCGACCAATCGCGGATAACGTCCTGGTCTGGCCGGGGATTGGCAGGGACGTCCCGCAAGACCTCCTCAACCGTTTGCCCGCTGATCGTAAGCGCATCGCCGTGCAGACAACCTTCGAGCAGCAAGGTCTTCATCACCTGGGGAATTCCTCCCGCTCGATGCAGGTCGGTGGCTACGTAGCGGCCTGATGGCTTTAAATCGCACAGAACAGGCACCCGCTTCCGGATCATTTCAAAATCATCAAGAGAGAGCGGCGCTTCAGCGGCATGGGCAATCGCCAGTAGATGAAGCACGGCATTGGTGGAGCCACCCGTTGCCATCACGACCGCAATCGCATTTTCAAGAGCTTTCCGGGTCATGATCTGGCGGGGCAGCCGCCGTTGCCGCACTGCGTCGGCGAGAACCTGCGCAGAACGCAATGTGCTTTCGCTTTTCTCGTGATCTTCGGCGGCCATGGTCGATGAGTACGGCAAACTCATTCCCATGGCTTCAATCGCGGCCGACATTGTATTGGCCGTGTACATGCCGCCGCAGGAGCCAACGCCAGGACAGGCACGCCGTTCGACTTCCAGAAGTTCCGCTTCGTTGATGTGGCTGCTCAGAAATTCGCCCACCGCTTCAAAAGCGCTCACCACGGTTAAATCGCGACCCTGATAGCGGCCCGCCTTGATCGTGCCACCGTATACAAAGATCGCCGGAATGTTGAGGCGGGCAATGGCGATCATCGCCCCCGGCATGTTCTTGTCGCACCCGCCCAGTGCGAGCAGGCCATCGACGCTTTGCCCATTGCAAACCGTCTCAATGGAATCGGCGATAACCTCCCGCGAGACGAGCGAATACTTCATGCCCTCGGTGCCCATCGAAATACCGTCGCTCACGGTAATCGTTCCGAACACCTGCGGCATGGTTCCTTCCGCACGAAGAGCCTTCAGAGCGCTCTCCGCCAGGGAGTTCAATCCCGCATTGCAGGGCGTGATCGTGCTGTAGCCGTTGGCTACAGCAACGATTGGCTTGGAGAAATCGGCGTCGGTAAATCCCACGGCCCGCAGCATGGCGCGGTTGGGCGTGCGCTCCACTCCCTGGGTAACAATTTCACTTCGATAGTTACTCTTCATCTCGCTTCATTCTCCACACATCCGCCTCCGTACTGCTGCCGCACAGCCGCCTCGTTCAACCACCTGCTGAGGATAGGCACTCCCCTTGTCGTCCAATTGCGGCCTTTAATTTCTGGCTTGATCCACCAGCTTATTCTGGCTGAGCCATGGCATCATCCGGCGAAGTTTACCTCCAACGCTCTCGATGCAGTGGCTCTTTCCAGCGGTTTCCAATTCCTTGAAGCGTTCCTTGCCGCTTTCGTGTTCCTTCATCCACTCATCGGCAAAGGAGCCCGATTGAATATCCGCCAGAAGCTTCTTCATGTGCTTGCGCACATCGGCGTTGATTACCTCCGGCCCTCGGGTCATGTCGCCATATTGCGCGGTATTCGAGACGGAATAGCGCATGTTGCTGATTCCACCCTCGTAGATAAGATCGACAATCAGCTTCATCTCATGCAGGCACTCAAAATAGGCCATCTCGGGCGCGTATCCCGCTTCTACCAAAGTCTCAAAGCCCGCCTGAATCAGAGAGGTAAGCCCGCCGCATAGGACCGCCTGTTCGCCAAAAAGATCGGTTTCTGTTTCTTCTTTAAACGTTGTCTTCAAAATTCCAGCGCGGCCCCCGCCAATGGCGGAGGCATACGCCACCGCTATCTTTTGCGTGTCGCCGCTGGGGTCCTGATGAATGGCAACCAGACAAGGCACGCCACGGCCAAGCGTGAACTCATGGCGCGCAAGGTGCCCAGGGGCCTTGGGAGCCACCATGAAAATATTCACGTCCTTCGGAGGCTCAATCTTGTGGAAGTGGATGGAAAATCCGTGGGCAAAAGCCAGATAGTGCCCAGGCTTGAGATTCGGCGCAACTTCCTGGCGATAGACTTCGGGAGCCAATTCGTCGGGAACTAGCATCATCGCCACGTCCGCGGAACGCACGGCCTCGCCGGCACGCTGCACGGAGAAACCGGCGCGCTGCGCCTTTTCCCAGGATTTGCCGTCGGGACGCAGGCCAACAATCACGTCGCATCCCGAATCCCGCAAATTGTTCGCATGAGCAAAACCCTGGGAACCATAACCGATCACGGCAATTTTCTTCTTAGCAAGGTTCTTCAGGTCGGCATCTTTGTCGTAAAACACTTCCATGGCGTTCATCTCCTTTGAATCAGTGATGGCGATTCTGGTTTAGCAATTTTGATCTAGCGAATACAACGGGTATTCAACTCATCCTGTTGATTCGTCTTAAGTACGCTGAGCGCGACTGCCCCGCTGCGCACCACGTCGCTAATTCCAAGCTGCGAAAGGCGCTTGAGAATTCTCTCGATCTCCTCCTGGCTTCCCGTAAGTTCCAGCAGGAACCCTTGCTCCTTCACCTGAACAACGCGGGCCTGGTTGGAAGAGAGCAACTGGGTCAATTCCGAAAGATCTACGGCACTCTCATCCGGCACATAAACCAGCGCCATTTCCCGCCGATAGGCGCCCTCGTCGATCTCCTGCGCATGAATCACTCGCACCTGGCGCGTCAGCAGGTTCAAGAGCTTGTGGGGAGCATAGTCTCCCGCCTCACAGACCAGAGTCAGTCGCGAAACACCCGGCCGGGTTTCCGCCACGGTAAGGCTTTCGATGTTCAGCCCGCGCCCGCTGAATAATCCGACGATTCGAGCAAGTTCACCGGGATAGTTTTCCACCACCACCGAAAATGCGTATTTCATGAAAGCACCATCTCCTGCAGTCCCGCGCCCGGAGGAACCATTGGATAAACGTTCTCTTCCTGGGCTACGACGATGTCCATCACCACCACACCAGGAGTATTCAAGCCGGTGAGCAAAACTTCCCGGAGTTGCCGAGGGTGATCTGCGCGCAGTCCCACCGCGTTGTAAGCCTGGGCTAGCTTCACGAAGTCAGGCGTCCATTGCATATCGACGGAAGAATAGGTCCGGTCGTAGAAAAGTTCCTGCCACTGGCGAACCATGCCGAGATAGTTGTTGTTCATCACAATGACTTTTACGTTGGTCTTGTAGACAACAGCGGTTGCCAATTCCTGCGCGGTCATCTGGAAGCCGCCGTCGCCTACAAAAGCAATCACCTGCCGCTCGGGAAATGCCAGTTGCGCCCCCAGCGCCGCCGGAAAGCCATATCCCATGGTTCCCAAGCCGCCGGAAGTGAGGTTCTGTCGAGGAGCCTGGAACGGAAAATATTGCGCCAGCCACATCTGATGCTGCCCCACATCGGTGCTCACAATGGCATCGGGTTGGGCAAGTTCGCGCAGCTCTTCGCAGAGGAACTGCGGCTGAATCACATTTGAGGACCGGTTATACGTAAGCGGCGCATGCTGCTTCCAACCATCGATTTGTGCCCACCACCCCGCTAATCGTTCGCTGTGCCCTTCGAATTCCGCTGGCAGCGCTCCGAGCATGACCTGCAGCACCGCTTTGGCATCGCCCACAATCGGAATGTGAGCGCGAACGTTCTTGTGGATGGAAGATGGGTCCACATCGGCATGAATGATCTCCGCCTTCGGAGCAAACTTCTCCAGCGCGCCGGTCACGCGATCGTCGAAACGAACACCCAGCGCGAAAATCACATCGGCTTCCGACATCGCCATATTCGCCCAATAGGTGCCGTGCATGCCCAACATTCCCAACGAGAGCGGATGTCCTGAAGGAAAGCAGCCTAGCCCCATCAGCGTGGGAGTGACCGGGATCGACAATCGCTCGGCAAGGCGGAGAAGTTCTTGGGCCGCATTCGAGTGAATGACTCCACCGCCGACATACAAGACCGGCCTGCGCGCCGCGACAAGCCGCTCCATTGCTTTCCGCACCATCCCTTCGGGCACCGCCGAGTAGGGACGGTAGCCAGGTAAGAGAACCTCTTCCGAAAAAACGCAGCGCGTCTTTTCCAGGCATACGTCTTTGGGCACGTCGACAAGCACCGGCCCCGGACGGCCGCTTCGGGCAATGTAAAACGCCTCCCGGATCACCCTCTGCAAGTCTCGAATGTCTTGAACCATGTAGTTGTACTTCGTGCAGGGGCGTGTGATACCGATGATGTCGATCTCCTGAAATGCATCGGTGCCAATCATCTTCCGTGGAACCTGGCCGGTGATGACGACCAGCGGTGTGGAATCCAGCAGCGCATTCGCCAGGCCAGTCACGGTATTGGTAGCTCCAGGCCCTGACGTGGCAATGGCGACGCCCACGCGTCCGGTAGCTTTGGCATAGCCTTCAGCCATATGGACTGCACCCTGTTCATGACGTGCCAGGACATGCTCGATACGGTCGCACCGGGCAAGCTCGTCGTATAGGGGCAGAATGGCTCCACCCGGATACCCGAAGACCGTCCGAACCCCCTCCCGGATCAGAGCTTCGCAGAGGATCTGCGCTCCTGTCATTTCCCGTCCCTGCGGTTCCGCAACGGGAAGTTGTAGTTGCGGAACGATTTGCGTGCCGGGCTCAAGATCTCCGGTCAAAGCTGGACTCATGGTTTTCCTCCTGAAAACTGAAAGGCCGCCATCTCTGGCGGCCTTTGATGATTCTTAAGCTTTGCTTAACTTTTCATCCGTTGGCCGCCGCTCCATAGGTCGGTACTACAATGATCGGTACTACGACAATAATTCGTACGACAGCTACGGAGATGAGGCTCAGAAGCGCAGGCAATAAACGGACGACGGCGTCATCCCCGGCGCGCGAGCGCCCCGGGACCACCGACAAAGCACGAATTATGCCTTGGTGCTTCATAGCCTCGCTACATGGGCACAGTAACGTCAGGTAAGCTCCTTTGTCAAATTCAAAGTAGGTATGGCCGTTATAAGATCGGCTTATTCCATTCATCTATTTTTCATTGGGGAATGTTGCGGCAATCAGTATATGTAAAACAAGATGCAAGACTTAGTTGAATTATTTAATTGTAGAACAGAGCTTCTTCCACCACCGATTTTTGCCGAATGGAGCAGGCGGACGGTCCGCCCTGCGCACTACCGCTGTTGGTTTAAAAAAGCGGCCCTGTGGATTCAACATCCAACAGGGCCATGAACGAGTCCAGTTTTTCAATCCTATCTGCGTGTAGCAGCGTCTGCGTCTTCAGCCAAGTCGGTCATGAGCTGGAAGAATGCCGGAGGTTGACCGATAAAGAGCCCGTCGTCGACGAAGGCGCGGAATGTCGCCATAGCCGCCCCTTGCGTCTGGGTTGGACGAACAATCGAACACGCCGGGAACTTGCGGCTAAGGAACGCCGTTGCTTCCGGCATGATCAGGTTGGTCTGAAAATTCTGTCCACCAAACGGACTTGCATTCAGGTTTGGGAACACCAACTGCGGATTGAGAGGATCGGAAATAGCCGGCGCGTTCCCGGCTTTGTCGTGCCAAGTCTGGAAATGGGCGGTCTCCGTAGGCCCGATGCTTAAGAGAATCCGCAATACTTCGACGTTGGTCACTCTTTGAGCAAGCTGCGGATAAAGACTCGTGCCACCTTGCTCAATGAATGCGAAATGAAATCCGGCGGTATTGGCGATGGCCTGGATATGGTTCTTGGGAGCGAGATCGGCATCCGACCTGGGGATCGCCGGATGCTGGCCAACATTCAAGGCTGGCACCGCTTGTGGAAACTTGAACGTGGGATCAAGATCAGGATTATGAGTGCGGCTGCGATACCGGGTCCACCAGCTGGTGTCGACGGTAAGCTGCATTAGGTTGGTAACGCGCCCGATTTGCCTTGCTCCTGTCGCTTTACTGCTTGGCAGAATACGAAACTGATCTAAGTTAGCTGTCTCGGCGCCTTTCGAAGCAAGATAAGCGTCGAGAAACGTAAAGTGACTGATTTCGTCTTCAGCGTTGTCGCTGATGTATTGCGGCATATCCGTATCGAGTTGGGTCAAGGCATTGATGTAGGGCGCACTACCTCCGTTGGCGCCTGGAACCTCGTTCGTCGCAACGCCTCCGAGCTCCGCGTACTGCACCCAGAGATCGCTCTCGATAATCTCCACCGCCGCGAGGAATCTGAGGATTGCCGCATCTCCCGGGGTGAGACTGCCACTTGCTTCCTCGGCTTCGCTGTGCAGGGCAAAAATGGACGCTCCATTAACTAACATACCCGCGCCCAACGTGGTGGCGCCTGCTGTCGCCAACCCTTTCTTCATGAAGGAGCGCCGATTGATTGCGCCCTTCGAGCCATTCACTTGGTCTTTCACGGTTTTTCTCCTGTGTTCGGCCTGGGGCATGATCCTGTTTCTAAATGGTCCGGTTGATGAGACAAGACCGATGCACCCTGGAATCTTTCGTTTGGTTGTTGGTTGTGGGAAGCCGCAGCTCGTGGTCCCATCATGCGGCAGAGATTAGATTCCGCAGCCAGATAAGAACCGGAAACTAGCCGGGTCGGCGCGCACGCGAAGGAAAGGCAGGGCCCGCATGATTCCGCCTGGCATTCTTGACTAATGCGATGGATTCAGAGAAGTGCGAGATGTCCAATGGAATCTCCCATTGAACTAAAAACAAGATAATTCATCAAAGCTTAACGATTTATGCCCAATTCACAGGAGCGATCGGCCATCGAAAAACTACGAGGCCACAGATCTAAATGGATCTCAGCAGACTATGCGCGGCGAGATTTCTCTCTCTTCTTTTCTTCTCTTTTTTCTTTCAGGAGCCACTAGGGTAGAACCACTCGCAGAGCTTCCGTGAGCTCACGGGCTTGAAAGGGTTTGGAAACATAGCCGTCCATTCCAGCGGCAAAGCAGCGTTCGCGATCTCCCTTCATCGCGTGGGCAGTCACGGCAATGATAGGAGTATGAGAACCGGTATTCATCTCTTCATGGCGTATGAGGGTTGCCGCCTCAAACCCATCCATTTCCGGCATCTGCACGTCCATCAACACTAGATCGAAATCCTGCATCCGGAAAAGATCGACAGCTTTTCTGCCGTTCTCCGCCAGGGAAACAATATGCCCGTCCTGTTCGAGAAGCTTCAACGCCAATTTCTGGTTGATTACGTTGTCTTCTGCAAGCAGAATCCGTAATCCCTGGGGCCGGTCGTGCTTCGTTCGTTCTTCGATTTTCTGTTTTACTGGGCGGCGATATGGCTCTTCGACGGCCTTATGCACAGCCTCCAACAACTCATTCTGCCGGATGGGCTTGACGACCAAAGCTTTGACTCCAGCACTACGGCAGCGCCCCGACTCAATGACGCTATTGCCGGACGCGATCATCAAGACGACCGCGAGGGACGCATCTTGTATCCGAATACTTTCCGCCAAACGCAGTCCATCCAGCCTCGGCATTTGATAATCGATCAGCGCCAGCGTAAAAGGATCTGCTTCGTCACGTCCCTTCGCCAACTCGGCTTTCACTTCCTCAGCCGTCTCCGCCACGCTCGCGCGAATGCCCCATTGCCGCAACAGGCGATACAACATGCCACTGCTGGAGCGATTATCGTCCACCACCAGCGCGCGAATCGCGGCCGCATTCCTAAGCTCAGGTAGATGTTGCGCCTCCTGCTCCGACGCAGAAGGAATCAAAGGCACCGCAAAATGGAAGGTAGAACCTATCTGTGGCTCGCTTTGCAGCCACATGCTGCCGTCCATCAAGGCAACCAGGCGGCGAGAGATCGACAAGCCGAGGCCCGTCCCGCCAAATCTTCGGGTGGTAGAGGCGTCCGCTTGAGAGAACGGCTCAAAGATCATCTTCTGCTTTTCAGCCGGAATGCCAATTCCAGTGTCCGCCACCGAGAAATGGAGGCGCTGCCCTTGAGGCATCTCTGCACATTCCGCTTTCAGGACAATCTCACCGTTATGCGTAAACTTCACAGCATTCCCCAGGAGGTTGAAAAGAATCTGCCGCAGCCGGGTTGGATCGCCTTCCACCGATCGGGGACAGTCTTGGGTAATCTCCACGACCAGTTCCAGCTTTTTCCCATGCGCTTGCGAAGCAAATGCCTTTGCCGATGACTCAACCAATTCGTGCAGCTCTACCGGGACCTTTTCAATGTGCAGCTTGCCGGCTTCCAGCTTTGAGAAATCTAGAATGTCGTCCACAATCGAAAGCAACGAATCCGCCGATTCGGCAGCCGTAACCAACAGCTCCCGTTGAGCGGAGGTCAATTGGGTATCCAGAGCAAGCTCGGTCATGCCGATCACGCCGTTCAAGGGAGTGCGAATTTCGTGGCTCATGTTCGCAAGAAATTCGCTCTTCGCGCGGCTGGCTTTTTCGGCAGCCTCTTTGGCCTTTTTCAGTTCTTTTTCCGCCTGCTTTCGGGCGGTGATGTCGATGGCAACTACGCCCAGTAATTTTTTGCCGGCATGCCCCGCAACAGGAAAACGAAACGCAAGCCAGTGGATCGCGGCGCCATCCGGTGAATGTATGGTTTCTTCGAACTGCATTGCATGACCCGCGGTAAAAACCTGCCTGTCGTGCTCCTGAACCTCTTCGACCGTCTGGGGCGTCATCCACGTGAGCTTGTCCGCCCATTGCGGATTATCCTGGTTGATGCCAAACCGGCGCGCCATCGGTTCATTCACATAGAGGTAATGGCCTTTTTCGTCTTTAATGGCGGCGATGGCCGGGCTGTTATCCATGAATGTGCGATAGCGCTCTTCCGCTTCACGCGTCTGGTCTTGCGAAAGCTGCAAAGACATGAGCATTTGGTTGATCGCATCGCCAAGGCTTGCAAGCTCATCCTTACCGTCGCTCAAGACTCTTGCGGAAATGTCGCCGCTGGCCGTGATATCGCCGACACTGGAGTTCAGCGCGGCAATCCTCGCCACCACCGATTTTTCCAGTAACTGATGAATGACAACGCCGAACACCACTCCCACGATGGCCAAAGCTCCGAGAAAATACAACAAACTCAATCGGCCCTGGTTAAAAATAACCCTGGGCTGTTCGGCTCGGAGAATCAAGGCCGGTCTTCCATAGATATCGTCCAGAAGCGTGTAGCCTCCTATTAGGTCGTCACTCACCGGGCGTATATAGATCGACCGAGGCACCGTAAGATGCGTATGAGCCTCCTGAAAGTCCGCGGGCAGCACAGCACCGTCGAGGCGGTAACTAGCGAGCGACAGGTGAGTTCTCTGCGCAAGGGGCTGGAGTTCGGCAGCATCGAAATAGCGCGCCGTAATCATCGATCCGCGGATGGGTCCCTCGTTGTTGGTCTTGACGATCGGGCGGGAAACGATAAGCAGGGGCCTTTCCGGAAGAAGCAGAATCCCCGCAACATTACTGGTGGTGGTCGCGTATTGCAGCAACGGATCCTTGGGCGAAAAATGGGCCTTGAGACTTTCCGGAATTTCAATCGTGGCGTTGGTCTCAAGATCGTGGCCCCGAGCCGCAACAATACGCCCCTGAAGGTCGACAAAAATAAGAAACGTATACCGGTGCGAAGCCGGAGTTCCGCTCACATCGTTGCCTAATTCTGAATGAATGAATCCTCCCTCCTGGCCGCCCATGAAATCGTAGGCTGTGTCCCAGGCGGAACGATCCATCGTGAACCTGTTGAGAGAAGAAAGGTCTTCATCCAGGGCGCTCAGAACTCTCTCCACATCTCTGCGGACGCTGGTCTGTTCCACGGTAACAAATTCCTTCAGCAGCAAAGATCGGGCGGCGAAGTAGAGAACTCCAACCAAGGGGATGAAGGTGAGGCCGATGATAATCAGGGTCTTACGGCGTACGGTCATCCGATCGGCTCCCGCAGGCCGAAGCGGCGGCAAGGCAAAATGCCGGAAAGGAGAACGGGGTGACGCAAGGAGACCTTCATTGCCAGGAGCGCAAGCATAGCCGGCAGCCTGTCAAGCCGCCCGATGCTCTTCGTATAAATAGTTTAACCCCGCCAGCGATTCGAAAGAAACTCTAATCCACCTCTGGCGAGAGTAGATGGATACAAAAGTAATCTTTGATCTTAGACCCAGAGTAGACGTCCAGGTACTCTGCTTTCAGGCGCCCGTTGGAGGCGTCCGTTTATGCCACTCCGTACGCTGCTCATAAGCTTGTGCCAGGCCCAATACCATTGTTTCCGCACTCGCGGCCCCAGTAATTTGCAGGCCGATAGGCAACCCGGACCGCGAAAAACCGCAAGGCACTGAGATCGTCGGCAGGCCAAAAATGTTGAATGGCCGTGTATTGGCCAGCATGACTATTTCTCTCTCCCGCAGGCGGCCCGAGGCATCCTGAAGCTCGCTAATCGTGGGAGGAAGCACCCGGCATGTGGGGGTTACGATGAGATCCACCTCACGAAAACTCTCTTGAATCTCGCGACGCAGTAACTGTAGCTCCCGAAATTGTTCCAGATACTGGCCAGCGGTGATTTCCGATCCCTCCATGATGCGCCGGAGCGTTTCGGGATGATAATCTTCGCGGTGATCCTCGATAGATTGCCGATGATAGACGAACGGCTCACAACGAAATACCGTGCGGTCGGGGGTCGCAGGCAGCGTGACCTCCCGCACCTCGGCGGCGCTGCTATGCAACACTCGAATCGCTTCTTCTATCGCTTTTTCAACTTCAGGGTCAAGATTTTCCCAAAAGGGATCGCGCGCCACTCCAAGCCGCAACCGCGAAGGAGACTTCTCCAGCGCAGCGGAATAATCCGCAGGCGGAAACTCTCTACTACAGACATCTTGAGAGTCATAGCCGGAAATGGCTTGCAGCATCGCGGCTGAGTCGGCGACACTTCTGGTCATCGGGCCAACGTGGTCAAAGGACCAGGAGAGCGCCATGACGCCGCGTGTGCTCACCAATCCATAAGTCGGCTTGAAACCGGCAATTCCGCAAAATGTGGCCGGCAGACGGATTGACCCGCCGGTGTCCGTGCCAATCGCTCCGTAACAAAGCCCCGCGGCCACAGCCACGGCCGAACCGGAAGACGATCCACCCGCAATATGAGCCTGGTTCCAGGGATTTCGAGCGATGCCAAAATGCCCAATTACGCCGCTGCCCCCGTACGCAAACTCATGTAGGTTCAGCTTGCCCAGCAGGACGGCGCCTGCCTCCCTGAGCCTGCGTACAACCTGTGCATCTTGCTTGGGCACAAAATCCTTGAGGACGGCGCTGGCCGCCGTCGTCTTCACTCCGGCCGTTTCAAGCAGGTCTTTGACCGCCAGGGGAATCCCATGCAGTGGCCCTTTCCACTCTCCTCGCGTAATCTCCGCTTCCGCCTTCCTCGCCTCTGCCAGCGCGGACTCGGCAGTCACCGTAATGTATGCATTAAGAGACGGGTTGAACCCCTCGATTCGCAGCAGGCATGCCTCAGTGAGTTCGACCGGCGAAATAGCCTTCGTACGGACCAGCTGTGCGGCTTCGGAAAGAGTTAAGAATCTGAGATCTTTCTGTGCATTCCCTATAGCGGAAGTCATGGTAGTGAGCATATCATTCCGATTTCGCGCGAGGAAAATCTGGAGTCATCGGATAGGGAGCGCCTCAAAGGAGGGTTGTTTTGGCCAATTCAGACGGCACGGCACTGCAGACGAAGAAATCGGGCTGGATCGGAAAGACCTTAATCTCTTTGTTTTTTCTAGTATTCGTCCTTGGAGCGGTCTTCTATTGGCGGCCGAGCGCGATCACCAGCGCAACCCAGCAGATGGGAATGTGGGCCAACGGCATTCACCAGAATGAGGTGCAATTGGGATCGTATCGCATCCATTATCTGGCGTCCGGGGACAATCAAGGGCGTCCGCTCGTCCTGGTTCATGGTTTGGGAGGCCGTTCACTGGATTGGCTGGGCATGATCCCCCAATTCACCAAGAGCGGATTCAAAGTGTACGCGCCTGATCTCTTGGGGTTTGGTAAATCCGATAAGCCCGATGTCGATTACTCCATCTCCCTGCAAACCGATATTCTTCGCCAATTCCTGGACAGCCAGAGCTTGCAGCAGGCCGACATTGTGGGCTGGTCGATGGGAGGCTGGATCAGCTTAAAATTTGCTGCCGAAAATCCCCAGCGCGTTCACCGTCTTTCGCTGCTCGACAGCGCTGGCATGAGATTTGAAGCAACCAACGCAACAGCCCTGCTCCCCACCACAACCGCGGAGCTTGCCCACATGATGGAGATCCTGAATCCCAATCCGCCGGCCATTCCGTCCTTTGTGGCGCGTGACATTCTGCGAGAGTTGGTTGCGCAGGCCTGGGTGGTGCGCCGCGCTCTGGTCTCCATGGGTACCGGGAAAGATCTTATGGACGGAAAACTTCAGGACGTGAAAATGCCGGTGCTGATTGTGTGGGGCAAAGAGGACGTTCTAACGCCGCTCTCCGTGGGCGAGGCCATGCATCGTGAGATGCCGCAATCGATCTTGTACGTGGTGAATGGGTGCGGCCATCTGGCGCCCACCAGGTGCCAGGACAACGTGGTGCCCGAAATGCAAAAATTTCTGGCGCAGTAAACACCGAGAGAAATGCGCGGGATTAGCGGGAGTAATGGGATGGAAAAGCTCGATCTGGCTCGTCTTTGGGAAGAACATACGGCTCATGAATTTTCCACGCGCAGCACCGAGGCGACGCTGGACACGATGGTGGACGACGCCTATGTAAACCACGTTCCGGTAATGACCGGAGGCCATGGCAAGCCCGCTCTGCTTGAGTTCTATGGGCGGGACTTCATTCCCTGCATGCCGCCCGACACCAAGCTCACACCCGTTTCCCGCACCATCGGCGAGGAGCAACTCGTGGATGAAATGATCTTCTCGTTTACCCACACGCAGGAAATGCCGTGGATGCTTCCCGGTATCACGCCCACCCACAGGTACGTGGAGGTCCCGCTGGTGGCCATCGTTGGTTTCCGCGACGGGAAACTCGCAAGCGAGCGAATCTATTGGGACCAGGCTTCCGTACTTCGGCAGATCGGCCTGCTCAACGACCCCAAATTGCCCGTGTACGGAGCGGAGACGGCACGTAAAGTCGTGGATCCTAAATTCAACACTCAGCCATTCAGGCCCGCAGACGAAGTCGCGACGAAAACGACAGGACAGGATTGAGGAAGACCCGCTGATGCTGCGCGATTCGATTGCTGTTACTCCGCTTCATCACTCAGCTTCATCGGCAACTCCCATGCGCGTGAGGCGATATCGCAGCGCGTTGCGGGAGAGGCCCAGCATTCTTGCCGCCTGGCTCTTATTGCCACTCGCCCTTCGAAGGGCCTCTCGGATGATCTCATCCTCCCATTGCTCCAGGGTCACCCCTTCGGGAAGCACTGGCGCGGCCGCCGCTGCAGCCGCATTGCTCCTTGCGCTGGCCGAGTCCAGATAAATATCGTTCATATCAATGACCTTGCCGGAAGAGAGCGCCACCGCGCGCTCAATCGTGTTTTCCAACTGGCGAACGTTTCCTGGCCAGTGGAAATCCGTGAGGATCTTGAGCGCCGCCGGTGTAATTCCATGGATGTCCTTGCCGTTGTCATTGGTGAATTTGGTGAGAAAGTGGTCGACCAATTCGGGAATATCTTCCTTGTGTTCGCGCAAAGGCGGAACATCGATCGGAACCACATTCAACCGGTAATAGAGGTCTTCGCGGAAAGTTCCCTGTTCAAGCGCCGCCCGTAGGTCTTTATTCGTGGCCGCGATCAGGCGCACGTCAACCTTGAACGTCTTGGTTCCTCCGAGGCGCTCAAACTCCCGCTCCTGCAGCACGCGGAGTAGCTTGACTTGGATGGGACCGGGAACGTCGCCAATCTCGTCCAAAAAAAGCGTGCCTTTGTCGGCCAGTTCAAATTTGCCAGGCTTGCTGGCGACCGCACCGGTAAAAGCTCCTTTTTCAAATCCAAACAGCTCGCTCTCAAATAAGGTATCCGGAATGGCGGTACTGTTGATCTTGATGAAGGGCCCTGAGGTCCGCCGCGAATTTTGATGAATGGCGCGCGCAATCAGATCTTTTCCCGCTCCGCTCTCACCGCCCAACAGCACGGTGGAATTCGTGGGAGCGACTCGCTCCACCATGGCCAGCACCTGCTGCATCCTGGCGCTGCGGGCCACGATATTTTTGTAGTGATAGCGCTTTCCTAAAGCCTCGCGCAGTTCGCGATTTTCATCGCGCACTCGCTGGGTGTCCAGCTCTTTGCCGATGACTAGCTTCATCTCCGCCATGGCAAAGGGCTTCAGCACATAGTCGCTGGCCCCGGCCTTCATGGCGTCTACGGCGGTCTCCACCGTTCCATAAGCGGTCATTACGATAATCGGAATGGTTGCGCCAATCTTTTTCGCTTCCTGCAAAAACTCCAATCCGCTCATGCCCGGCATCTTCAGGTCGGTCACGATCAGATCGACGGGCCCCTGGCGCAGAAAACGGAGTCCGCTTTCGGCATCCGGCGCGGCGTGGACGCTATGACCATCCTCGCCCAGGCTAATCTCAAGCAGCCTACGCATCTTCGGTTCGTCTTCAACAATCAAAATAGCGGCCATAGATCCTGTTCTATGAGAACTGCTGCTCGACCTGTTCGGGATATTTGTATTCTTCGGCGGTTGGAAAACGTATTTGGAAACAAGCGCCCCGGCCCTTCCCATCCACCACCCGGATGGTGCCTCCGTGAGCGTCGATGATCTTTGAAACGATTGCCAGGCCAAGGCCCACGCCCGTTTCCTTCGTCGTCACAAAGGGATTGAAAATCTGCTCACGCAAATTCGGTGGAACTCCCGGCCCAGTATCTTCAATTTCAATCACAATCTCGTGTCTGCCGTCAGACTCTTCCGACCGAGTCCGGATCGTCAATTCACCGCCCTGATCCCCCATGGCTTCGCAGCCGTTGAGGAGGAGATTGGTAAAAGCCTGGTCGCACAAGCCCTCATCCAGCATGACGCTAGGGAGATCGTCTCCAAAGTCCCTGTGCACCTCAACCTTCGCTGCCTTTCCCAAGTCAACAACGCTTTTCCAGGATCTCTCCAACAGCACGCCCACCTGTTCCGGACGCAATTCAAGACGTGACGGACGGGCAAAATCAAGGAATCGGCTTACCAGGGCGCTCAACCGATTGACCTCAGTATAGATATAGCCGGACAACTCTTGCGCCAGAGGTTCCGAGTTCGCCAGCTTCTGCGTGAGAATCTCAGCCGATCCCTTGATCACACCCAAGGGGTTGCGGATTTCATGTGCCAGTCCCGCGGAAAGCTGCCCCAGAGCCGCCAAACGCTCGGCTCTTTGAGCCTCATCGCGCGCCTGCTTCAGATCGCGGTTGGCTTCACTCAATGTTTCCGCCAGCAGCTGGTAGCGGCGGGACTGAGCCCGATACTCCACCACAAAACGGTTGATCACCATCGCCACTAGGAAGAAGAAGAGGATGCGAATGGAAAGCTGGGTGATCCCGTCGGCCGTGAGGTCGTATTGTTCCAAGGCGACATATAGGTAAGAGCAGTATGCGCTGGAAGCCAAAAGGGTCCAAAGCAGGGTTGCCACCGGCCCGTAGTACATGGCTGCTGTCATAATCGGCAAGTAGAAGATCGGATAATAGGCGCTGTTGATGCCGACGTCCCCGGTGTGATTGATCAGCACAGACGCCAGAACAATCTTGATGATGACCGAGAGTGCTCGCCCTCCCTTCGGGACAGCCAGCACAAAACGGTTCTCCACAAGCTGAAACGCCCCGATGATCAACAGGATGATCTGCTTGTGCAACTCTCCGATAGGAGGCAGGACCGCCAATCCAAGAAGAAAGAGTAGTCCAAGGAGATCCAGCCATTTTGGTGTGGCGCGGTCTTCGTCTGCCATAGAGAGAGTGTAACGAATCTGCCGGCGTACCCGTAGGCAAGGCACTCGATGCCCGGCCGCACCCATTCACCGGGGTACCACCGCTTGAACACCGCAGGCTGCGGATTGTTGCGCGAACCTATACCTGCGATGCGAATCTTAACGGTTCCTTGCATTCTCCCTGAGCACACCTGTTGACAGCAACCCTACGGGGGATGAGAATGCTCATCCATGACTCAGACACCATCGTATAGTGGGCGCTTGGCAGACATAACGCTGC
>Ga0070734_10003397_pt1 | contig 16773 bp, 15 predicted proteins | sample Coa_R1_8_FD_66444 | JGI IMG/M metagenome (GOLD analysis project Ga0070734, IMG submission 66444) | Surface soil microbial communities from Centralia Pennsylvania, which are recovering from an underground coalmine fire - Coalmine... | ecosystem: Environmental > Terrestrial > Soil > Unclassified ... | reverse complement strand
GCCGACACCTGCAAGAAGGACGCGGTGCCGTTCATGACCAAGGCCCGCACCGACTGCGGCAGCCTGGTGACCAACGTGGAGAAGGGCGGCAAGGGGACCCCCGACAAGAACTTCAAGGCCATCAGCAAGAAGTTCATCGAGGAGGACAACAGCCGCCTCCTGCAGGCCTGGGAGTTCTGCGGCAAGCGGTCGCGCAAGGGGAAGAAGCAGCTCGATCTGGAAGACTTCCTGATGGCCTTCGGCGACTACATGGAGTCGCGCAACGACGTGGTGAAGACGGCGCGCGAAGAGTCGGCCCGCCTGCTCGGCCAGCCCCCGCCCAAGGAAAAAGAGAAGGCCCCCGGCGCGCAGGGCGGCCCCGGCTCCGCGGGCTGACCCCTCACCCCGACCCTCTCCCGCGACCGGGAGAGGGGGCCGGACCCTCACCCCGACCCTCTCCCGCGGGCGGGAGAGGGAGCCTGAGCCTTGCGACCGATCCCCGTCTCCGTTACGTGCGGGTCGATCGCGAGCCCTCGAGTCCGAGCTGCCCGCCGCACGTGGGCTTTTTGCGGCGCGTGGGCTGCCTTTTCAAATCGGGGGCGCAGCCCACGCGCCGCAAAAAGCTTCGTGCGGCGGTTGGGCTGGTTCGAGCGGCGCGGTCGAGACGCACGAAACGCAGATCAAGGGCGCCCGCAGCGATGCGCGACCCTCTCCCGCTTGCGGGAGAGGGTCGGGGTGAGGGCCGGTGATTGTCCGGCGCACAAGCGCAGGCGCCGGCGGCGCAAGGGGTGGGGTGCGTCGAAGGCCGTGATTAGGTTGACCTCCCGGGGAGGCGTGGGATGCGGATCGCTCAGGTTTCGCCGTTGTTCGAGAGTGTGCCGCCGAAGCTCTACGGCGGCACGGAGCGGGTGGTCTCGTTCCTGACGGAGGCGCTGGTCGACCTCGGGCACGAGGTGACGTTGTTTGCCAGCGGCGACTCCGTAACGCGGGCGACGCTGGTCCCCTGCGCGGAGCGGGCGCTGCGGCTCGACCAGACGTGCGGGGACTGGCTGGCGCGCCACATGGCGATGCTGGAGGACGTGCTCGATCGCGCCCACGCGGGCGAGTTCGACGTGATCCACAGCCACCTCGACTACATGTCGTTCCCCAATGCGCGCCGCTGCGAGGTTCCTCAGCTGGCCACCATACACAACCGGCTCGACGTCCCCGAGCTGAAGCCGCTGTACCGGCGCTTCGCCGACGTCCCGCTGGTGTCGATCTCGGACGCCCAGCAGGCCCCGCTGCCGTTCGCCAACTGGTGCGGCACCGTCTATCACGGGCTGCCGCTCGATCTCTACCGCTTCAACCCGCAGTCAGGGCGTTACCTGGCGTTCCTCGGGCGGCTCTCGCCGGAGAAGCGGGTCGATCGCGCGGTCGAGATCGCGCGCCGGCTCGACCTGCCGCTCAAGGTGGCGGCCAAGATCGACGACAAGGACCGCAAATACTACGAGCATGTGGTCAAGCCGCTGTTCGCCGACCCACACGTCGAGTTCATCGGTGAGATCGGGGAGAAGGACAAGGGCGCCTTCCTGGGGGACGCCGCCGCGTTGCTGTTCCCCATCGACTGGCCCGAGCCGTTCGGCCTGGTGATGATCGAGGCGATGGCCTGCGGCACGCCGGTGGTGGCGTTCCGCTGCGGCTCGGTGCCCGAAGTGATGCGCGACGGCGTTTCGGGCTACGTGGTCGATACGCTCGACGGCGCCGTCGAGGCGACGGCCCGCGCGCTGCAGATTCCCCGCAAGCGCTGCCGCGCCTATTTCGAGGGGCGATTCTCGGCGCCACGCATGGCGAACGACTACCTGGCCGTCTATGAGCGGCTGCTGGCCGGCGAGCATCGGGGCGAGCGAAGGCTCGGGCTGGTGCCGGCGGCCGCCGACCCTGGGTCCGCGCCGATGGGCGTGGGGTTCGAGATCGCCTGAGGCACGCCATGGCAGAGCACGGTCACCCCGAGCACGCCGACGACGAGCTCCTGCAGCACCAGGACAAGTTCTACATCCAGGCGACCTCGTCGCGCACCGACGACCGGACGCGCGTGCTCAAGCACGGGCGCATGTTCGGGGTGTTCGACCGCTACGGCGACGTCCAGCCGGTCGGCCTCGGCGAGCAAGGGCTCTACTTCGACGACACGCGGTTCCTGTCGCGGCTCGAGCTGCGGGTGGGCGGCCGCCGCCCGTTGCTGCTCAGCTCGACGGTGAAGAAGGAGAACGACCTCCTGGCGGTCGACCTCTCGAACCCCGATCTCAAGGAGGCCGGCGGGTCGCTCATCCTGCCGCGCGGCGAGCTGCACGTCTTCCGCAGCACGCTCCTCTGGAACGGCGTCTGCTACGAGCGCCTGCGCGTCTCCAGCTTCAGCCGCCAGAGGTTCGCCGTCGACCTGCGGCTCGATCTCGACGCCGACTTCGCCGACATCTTCGAGGTGCGCGGCACCAAGCGCGCGCGCCGGGGGCGTCGGTTCGACGACCTGGTCGAAGGCAACTCGCTGGTGTTCGGGTATCAGGGGCTCGACCAGGTGGCGCGCCGGACGCGGGTGACGTTCGACCCGCCGCCCACCTCGCTCTCGGGCCGGCAGGCCCGCTACCACCTCGAGCTCGATCCGCGCCAGTCGGTCACGCTGGTCATCGCCATCGCCTGCGAGGTGGGGCCAGGGGAAGCGGGGAACGACCAGCGCGCGGCGGTCACCCACGAGCACGCGCTCGCCTCGCTGACCTCCGAGCTCGCCTCGGCCGCCTTCTCCCGCTGTCGCATCCACGCCACCAGCGACGATCTCGACGAGTGGTTGGCGCGCTCGATCTCCGACCTGCAGATGATGATCACCGCGACGCCCGACGGACCCTATCCCTATGCCGGCGTCCCCTGGTTCAGCACGCCGTTCGGGCGCGACGGGATCCTCACCGCGATGGAGGTCCTCTGGATCGCGCCCGAGGTCGCGCGCGGCGTGCTCGGCTACCTGGCGGCCACGCAGGCGACCGAGACCGCGCCCGAGCGCGACGCGCAGCCCGGCAAGATCCTGCACGAGTCGCGGGGCGGCGAGATGGCCGCGCTGGGCGAGGTCCCGTTCGGGCGCTACTACGGCAGCGTCGACGCCACGCCGCTGTTCGTCATGCTGGCCGCCGCCTACCTGCACCGGACGGGCGACCTGGCCTTCGCGCGCGTGCTCTCGCCGCACGTCGATCACGCGCTGGCCTGGATCGAGCGCGACGGCGACGTCGACGGGGACGGGTTCGTCGAGTACGCGCGCCTGACCGACAAAGGCCTCGTGCAGCAGGGGTGGAAGGACTCGCACGACTCGGTCTTCCACGCCGACGGCGCGCTGGCCGAGGGGCCCATCGCGCTGTGCGAGGTCCAGGGCTACGTCTACGGCGCCTTTCGCGCGGCCGCCGAGCTGGCGACCGCGCTCGGCCACAAGGGGCGAGCCGCCGCCTACCAGCGCAAGGCCGAGGTGCTGCGGGCCCGGTTCGCCGAGAAGTTCTGGGACGAGGAGCTGGGGACCTTCGTGCTGGCGCTCGACGGGCACAAGCACCCCTGCCGCGTCCGCAGCTCGAACGCCGGGCACGCGCTCTGGAGCGGGATCGCCGAGCCGGCCCAGGCGCGCCGCGCGGCCGAGACGCTGATGGGCGAGGGGACCTTCTCGGGGTGGGGGATCCGGACGCTGGACGCCGCCGAGGCCCGCTACAACCCGATGTCGTACCACAACGGATCGGTCTGGCCGCACGACAACGCCATCATCGCCTGCGGCTTCGCCCGCTACGGCTTCGATGACCTGGGGCTGCGGCTGTTCGAGTCGATGCTGGCCGCCAGCGAGACGGTCGACCTGCACCGGCTGCCCGAGCTGTTCTGCGGCTTCGCGCGCCGGCCGGGCGAGGGGCCGACGCTCTACCCGGTCGCCTGCGCGCCGCAGGCCTGGGCGGCGGGCGCGGTGTTCCTGCTGCTCGGCTCGGCGCTGGGGATCACCGTCGACGGCGTCCGGGGCGAGGTCTCGCTGGTCCACCCGGTGCTGCCGCCCACCATCGGCGATCTCAGCATCAACGGCCTGGTGGTGGGGAGCGGCCGGGTCGATCTCCTGCTCGAGAACCACCCGCACGACGTCGGGCTGACCGTGCTCCGCCGCGAGGGCGAGGTCAGCGTGGTGGTGGTGAAGTAGCGCCGCGCGAAGGTCCCGCCGTCAACGGAGCGAGAACGCGCGGGGCAGGAGGGCGCCCAGCGTAGTCGGTTCGGCGGCGCCGGTCGGCCCGGCGATCAGGATCTCGGTCTCGGCGTCGCCGAGCTCGGCGAGCACCTGGCGGCAGGCTCCGCAGGGGAGGGCGGGCGGCCGGGCGCCGCTGGCCACCGCCACGGCGCGCACCCGGCGCGCGCCGGCGGCCACGGCGGCGGCCACGGCGTTGCGCTCGGCGCAGACCGTCAGCCCGTACGAGGCGTTCTCCACGTTGCAGCCCAGGTGGACGCGGCCGCGCTCGTCCAGCACCGCGGCCCCCACGGTGAACTTCGAGTAGGGGGCGTGGGCGCGGCGCCGGACCGCCCGCGCGGCCCGCACCAGCGCCGCCCGTCGCGCGCCCGTCAAGGCGAGCCCAGCCCGGCGACGATCGCGCCCACCAGCCGCCCCAGCGCGTCGGTGCCGGCCGCGGCCGCGCGCGTGACGTCCTCGTGGCGCAGCGGCCCGGGGCTGACCCCGGCGGCGAGGTTCGCCACCAGCGACAGCCCCAGCACCGACAGCCCGGCGTGGCGCGCGGCGATCACCTCGTGCACGGTCGACATCCCCACCAGGCCAGCCCCCAGCGTGCGCAGCAGGCGGACCTCGGCCGGCGTCTCGTAGGCCGGCCCGGCCATGCCGGCGTAGGTCGCCTCGCGCAGCTCGCGGCCGATCGCGCGCGGCGCCGCCGCCGCGGCCAGCGCGCGCAGGCCCGGATCGTAGGCGTCGGTCATGTCGACGAAGCGCGGGCCGAGCCGCTCGTCGTTGGCGCCGGTGAGGGGTGACGCCCCGGTCAGGTTGATGTGGTCGGAGATGGCGACGATCTCGCCCGGCGCGAACGCGGCGTCGACCGCCCCCGAGGCGTTGGTGACGATCAGCGTGCGGACGCCCAGCGCCGCCGCCACCCGCACGCCGAAGCCGACCTCCGACGGCGGATAGCCTTCGTAGCCATGGACGCGGCCGCACAGGAGCAGCACGGTCTTGTCGGCGGTCCCGCCGCCCCCCAGCTTGCCGGCCACCAGCCGCCCCGGGTGCCCCGCCACGGTCGTCTCGGGGAAGCAGGGGAGCGAGGCGTAGGCGACACGCCGCGCGTCGGCGAGCCGGTCCGCCACGCCGCCCAGCCCCGAACCGAGCACCACCGCCGCCGACGGCGTGTCGAGCTCCAGCTGCTCGGAGACGGCGCGCGCCGCGGCCTGCACGCGCTCGAACAGAGGTGCGCCCAGCTTCATCTAGGAAACCCCCTCGAGCGCGCGGGCGAGGAACGGGGCGAGCGCGCGCTCGAACGCTCCCGGGGCATCGATGTGGGACAGATGTCCGGCCCGGTCGAGGGGCACGAACGTGGCGCCGGCGATCGCAGAAGCCATCGCTTGCATGTCCTCCGCGGGCGTCACCTGGTCGTCGGTCCCGCGCAGCACCAGCGTGGGGCAGCGGATCGCCGCCAGCTCGCCAGTGCGGTCGGGCCGATCGCGGAGCGCCTCGATCCCGGCGATCAGGCTGGCGGCGCGCGTCTCGGCGCGGGCGCGCAGGAAGGCGACCCGCGCGGGCGGCGCCGACGGCGAGAGCAGCCGGGCCAGGCTGCCGTCCAGGTAGGGTCCGGAGCCGGTCTCCCGGATGCGCGCGATGGCGCCGTCGCGCGCGGCCCGCAGCTTGGCGTCGTCGGCCCCCGCGCGTGTGTCGCACAGGACCAGCGCCGCCAGCCGCCCCGGGTGCCGGGCCGCGAAGGCGAGCGCCGCGTACCCGCCCATCGACATCCCCAGCACCGCGGCGCGCGGAACGTCGAGCTGGTCGAGCACCGCCGCCACGTCGTCGGCGCCCCCGGCGATGGCGTCGCCGCCGTCGGTGAGCGGCGTTTCGCCGAAGCCGCGCCCGTCGACGGCGATCACCCGGTGCCGCGGCGAGAGGGCCTCGCTGACGCTGGCCCAGATCCGGCGATCGAAGGGGAACGGATGCAGCAGCACGACCGGCGATCCGGCGCCGCGCACGTCGTATCCGACGGGGCCATCCGAGGTTGCTCCCGAGGTCAGCATGCGGGCGTCAAAGCTAGCGCACCGGCCCCAGGGTCTCCAGCACCAGCGGTACCGGGCGGGGGGCCCGTGCCCCGACCTGGAAGGCGCGCGCGACGAGCGGCGCGGCGGCGGCGGCCCGGGCCGGGTCGTCGTAGTGGAGCGTGCAGAGCGCGTCGCCCCGCGCGACCGCGCCCCCGACCTTGGCGTGGAGCATGAGGGCGGCGCCGGGCGCGATGGGGTCCTCCTTGCGCAACCGCCCCGCCCCCAGCAGCGTCGCCGCGCGCCCCAGCGCGCCCGCGTCGGCGCGCACGACCACCCCGGCGCGGGGCGCCCGGATGACCTGCTGGCGGCGCGCGCGGGGCAGCCGTTCGGGGTGCTCGACCACCCGCGGGTCGCCCCCCTGCAGGCGGACGCCCAGCAACAGACGCTCGAGGCCGGCCCCGCTGGCGATGGCCCGCTCGATGCGGCGCGCGCCGTCGCGGAGATCGCGCGCGCGCCGGCCCAGGACCAGCATCTCGGCCCCCAGGCGGACCGTCAGCGCGCGCAGGTCGGCGGGCCCCTCGCCGCGCAGCACGTCGATCGCCTCGCGCACCTCGACGGCGTTGCCGATGGCGGCGCCCAGCGGCTGATCCATGTCGGAGAGCACCGCGCGCACCCTCAGGCCCAGCCGCCCGCCCAGGCCGATGAGCGCGCGCGCCAGCGTGCGGGCGCGGCTTCGCGCCGGGAGAAACGCGCCGCTGCCGACCTTGACGTCCATCACCAGCGCGCCCGCCCCCTCGGCGATCTTCTTGGAGAGGATCGACGAGGCGATGAGCGGGATCGACTCGACGGTCGCGGTGGCGTCGCGCAGGGCGTAGAGCAGCCGGTCGGCGGGGGCGAGGCGCGCGCTCTGTCCGGCCAGGACGAAGCCGGCCTGCGAGAGCACGCGACGAAAAGCGGCGGGCTCGAGGGCGGTGCGGAAGCCGGGGATCGTCTCCAGCTTGTCGAGCGTCCCTCCCGTGTGGCCCAGCGCCCGCCCGGCCATCATCGGGACGTAGAGGCCGGCCGCGGCGCAGAGCGGGGCCAGGCAGAGCGAGACCTTGTCGCCGACGCCGCCGGTCGAGTGCTTGTCGACCGTCGGCCCTGGCAGCGCCTTCCACGACATCCGCTCGCCGGAGTCGATCATGGCCTGCGTCCAGGTGACGAGCTCGCGCGGGCCGAGGCCGCGCCAGACGATCGCCATCAGCAGCGCCGCCAGCTGGTAGTCGGGGATGGTCCCTCGCACGGCGCCCGAGATGATGGCCTCGAGCTCCGCGTCGGTGAGCGCGCGGCCGTCGCGCTTCTTGGCGATGAGCGCCGGGACGGCCAGCAGCGTGGGGCCTCTCGGCTTCATCCGGCGAGCAGGTCGAGGAAGCTGGCGCCGCGGGCGATGGGCGGGGCGCCGAGCGCGGCGGCGATCGTCTGGCCCAGGTCGGAGAACGAGCCCCGCGTCCCCAGCGGCACGGCGCGCACGTCAGGCCCGAAGGCGAGCAGCGGGACGCGCTCGCGCGTGTGGTCGGTGCCGGGCGTCGTCGGGTCGTTGCCGTGGTCGGCGGTGAGAAAGGCGACGTCGCCGGGCCGCAGCGTCGCTTGAAAAGCGGGCAGCCAGGCGTCGAGCTCGGCCAGCGCGCGCGCGAACCCCGGCACGTCGTTGCGGTGCCCGTACAGCATGTCGAAGTCGACCAGGTTCACGAACAGCAAGCCGCGCTCGAAGGTCGGCAGCGCCTCCAGCGTCAGCCGCAGGCCGTCGGCGTTCCCCTCGCTGTGCAGCGAGCGCGTGAGCCCGCGGCCGGCGAAGATGTCGGAGATCTTGCCCACGCCGATCACCGTCTGTCCGGCGGCGAGGAGATGGTCGAGCAGCGTCGGCGCCGGCGGGATCAGCGCGTAGTCACGCCGGTTGTAGGTGCGGCGGAAGGCGCCGGGCGTCCCCACGAAGGGGCGCGCGATCACCCGGCCGATCCGGTGGCGGTCGGCGATCGCGCGCGCCGCCTCGCAGATCCGGTACAGCTCGTCGAGCGGAACGACCTCTTCGTGGGCCGCGATCTGCAGCACCGAGTCGGCCGAGGTGTAGAGGATGAGGTCGCCGGTCGCCAGGTGCCGCGGCCCGAGCTCGTCGATGATCACCGTCCCCGAGGCGGTCTTGTTGCCGAGGAGGCCGCGCCCAGCGGCGGCGCGCAAGGCGTCGGTGACCGCCGGCGGGAAGCCGTCAGGGAAGGTCGGCATCGCCTCCTCCGTCAGCAGGCCCGCCATCTCCCAGTGCCCGGTGATGGTGTCCTTGCCGGCCGAGGCCTCGCGCATCGCACCCCAGGCGCCGCGCGGCGCGGGCGCCGCGGGGACGCCGGCGATCGTCGTCAGGTGACCGAGCCCGAGCGCTTCCAGCGCCGGCAGCCGCAGTCCGCCGACGGCGCGGGCCACGTTCCCCAGCGTGTCGGCCCCGGCGTCGCCGTAGGCGGCCGCGTCCGGCGCCCCGCCGCAGCCGACGCCGTCCGCGACCAGGATGACGGCGCGTCGAAAGGGGGGCACCCCTTCATTTTGCACCGGAACCGGCGCCCGCCGCTACTCGCCCCAGCCGGGCTCGGGGTCGTCGGCGTAGTTCTCGAACCGGGTGTACTCCTTGATGAAGGTCATCTTGACGGCGCCGGTGCCGCCGTTGCGGTGCTTCCCGATGATGACCTCCGCCAGCGCCGTGGGCGCGGCGCCGTCGGGCGTGTCGCCGCCCGCCATGTCCTCGCGGTGGATGAAGAGGACCATGTCGGCGTCCTGCTCGATGCTCCCCGACTCGCGCAGGTCGGAGAGGCGCGGCTTGCCTTCGCGTTTCTCCACCTCGCGGTTGAGCTGCGAGATGGCGATGATCGGCACCTTGAGGTCCTTGGCCAGCGCCTTGAGGCCGCGCGAGATGTCGGCGATCTCCTGCTGCCGGTTGTCGTCGCGCCGGCTGCTGGCCCCTTTGGCCAGCTGCAGGTAGTCGACCACGATGAGCCCCAGCGGCGGCGGCGGTGGCCGCCCGTCGGCGGTGGGCGGCGGCGGCGGGAAGTACTTGGGGTCGCTGCGGAAGCGGCGCGCCTTGGCGCGGATCTCCATGATCGAGATCGCCGACGAGTCGTCGATCAGGATCGGCGCCGCGGCCAGCCGCCCGGAGGCCGGGTGGATCTTGTTTTTCCAGTCGGCGTATTCGAGGAACCCACGCTTGATCTTCGACGAGTCGATGCGCGCCTCGCCGGCCAGCATGCGCTCCATCAGCTCGTACTTCGACATCTCCAGCGAGAACAGCAGGCAGGGGATGTTGTGGTGCAGGGCCGCGTTCATGGCGACGTTGACCGCCCACGACGTCTTGCCGCCGCCGGGGCGCGCGGCGACGATGATCAGGTTCTCGCGCTGCAGGCCCGCGGTCAGCTCGTCGAGCTTGGAGAAGCCGGTCGGCACGCCGGTCACGGCCTTTCTTTCGGACGTGCGCACCTCGAGGTTGTGCAGCACCTCCTCCATCAGGTCGCCGGTCGCCGAGTAGGTCTCGCGCCGGTTCTGCTGGGCGACCTTGAACACCTTGGTCTCGGCCTCGTCGAGGAAGGTCTCGAACTCGCCGAAGTCGCCGTAGGCGGTCGACTGCACCTCCGCGCAGGCGGCGATGAGCCGCCGCAGCGTGGCCTTCTCGCGCACGAGGCGCGCGTAGTGCAGCACGTTCTCCGCCGTGGGGACGGCGTTGGCCAGCCCCATGAGGTAAGCCTCGCCCCCCTCGAGGCGCCCCAGCATGCCGCGCGTCTTCAGCTCGTCGGCGACGGCCACGAAGTCGAGCGCCTGGCGCCGCTTGTCGATGGCCAGCATCGACTCGAAGATCTCGCGGTGCACCGGCAGGAAGAAGTCGTCGATCTCCAGGTTGGTCCCCACCTCGTCGAACGCCGACGGCTTGATGAAGATCGACCCCAGGACCGACTTCTCGGCCTCGATGTTGTGCGGCGGCGTGCGCGCCGCGGGCGCCGGATTCGAGCTGACGACCTCCAACATGCGGTCGGCGATTCTACGCTTTCGTTCGGCGGCGGGAGCCAGGAACGAACGCCGGGCTGTGGATAGACGAAAAAAAACGGGCGCCGCCGTGAGGCAGCGCCCGTCTCGTTGCGATCGGCGCTCGGGCTAGTCTTCCTTCTTGACCACCCAGACCTTGATGGTGGCGCTGACGCCGCGTCCCAGCTTGACCGGAACCTCGGCCAGGCCAAGCACCTTGATCGGCTCCTCGAGGTGGATCTTCTTGGAGTCGACGTGCACGCCCTTCTCCTTCAGGGCCTCGGAGATGTCGCGCGCGGTGACCGAGCCGAACAGCTTGTCCTCCTCGCCGACGGCGCGCGCGATCGAGACCGCCACCTGCGAGAGGTTGTCGGCCTCGGCTTGCGCCTCCTTGGCCAGCTTGGCGGTGCGCGCCGCGATGACCCGCTTCTCGTGCTCGACGCGCACGATGTCGCCGGCAGTCGCCTTGATGGCCAGGCCGCGCGGCAGAAGGTAGTTCCGCGCGTAGCCCGGCTTGACGTTCACCACCTCGCCCGACTTGCCGAGGTTGTCCATGTCGTCTCTCAGGATGACCTGCATGGCCTCACGCTCCCGTGACGGCGAACGGCATGAGCGCGATCATCCGCGCTCGATTGACCGCCGTGGCGATGGCGCGCTGGTGCTTCGCGCAGTTGCCGGTGAGACGCCGCGGCACCAGCTTGCCGCGGTCGGTGATGAAGTACTTGAGCAGCGAGGCGTCCTTGTAGTCGATCTTGATCGCCTCGTCCGCGCAGAACTTGCACTGCTTGCGCCGGCCGACGGGACGCTTCTTGTCGTCGCCGCCGCGCCCGCCGCGCTCGCCCTTGCCCTCGGTCGCATCAATGGAAGCCATGGTCACTCCTTCCGGCCGCCGCCGCGGCCCGGTTCGTCAACGCCGCCGAACACGGCCTCTTCGAAGTCGAATGCGCCTTCGTCATCCTCGAACGGCGAGCGCGCCTCGGCCTGGCCGGTGGCGATCGCCTCCTCGTCCGGACCGGGCGTCGAGGCCTTGGCGAAGGACTCTTCGGTCACCTCGGTGGTGCGACCCGCCGGGTCGACGTTCTCCTCGATCTTGACCGAGTAGTAGCGGATGACCGAGTCGGTGAGGCGCAGGTTGCGCTCGACCTCTTCGACCAGCCCGGCGGTCCCGAGGTAGGAGAAGAAGAGGTAGATCCCCTTGAGCTGCTTCTTCACCTCGTAGGCCAGCTTGCGCTTGCCCCAGTTGTCGACCTTGAGCAGCGTCCCGCCGCCCGCCTCGATGACGCCGCGGATCTTCTGGTTCACCTGGGCGATCACGTCGGTGGTGCTGTCCGGACGCAGGATGTAGATGGTCTCGTAGTCACGCATGCGACCGGCCAGATCGCGGGCCGATCCTCTCCGCTGCGTGGACGTCCCCGCGGGGGCGCCTGCGCCGGCACGCGTCGCCGGCTCCGTTCCTGTTGCGCTCATCGTTCTCTCCTTATGGGCTTGGTTCTTGGTCCGTGTCGCCACGGGCAAGGAGTGACGGCGGGGCGTGAACCACTCACGTCCGTCGTCGCTATATCGTCAGTCCTGGTTCTTGTTGCTCTGACCTTTTCCGTTGAACTTGTTCATGGCGGTGGTGAGGCCGCCCTTGATGATGGCTTCGACCGCGTCGGCGGCCGCCCCGATCAGGTCGGGAAGCTCCTTCTCCTCGGCGCGCGAGAAGTCGGACAGCAGGTAGTTGGCCGGATCGTGCCCGGGCTTGGGACGCCCCACGCCGACCCGCACGCGCGCGAACGAGGCGTCGCCGAGATCGGCCAGCATCGAGCGGATGCCGTTGTGGCCGCCGTGCCCGCCGCCGGCGCCCAGCTTGAGGCGCCCGAACGGCAGGTCCAGCTCGTCGTGCACGACGACGACGTCGGAGACCGGCACCTTCCAGAAGCCGGCCACCCGCGCCACCGCCTGTCCACTGACGTTCATGTATTCCATCGGCTTGCAGAGAAGGACGCGCTCGCCCGCGATCGTGACCTCGCTGATCTCGGCGCCGAACTTGGCCCGCGGCGTGTTGCCACGCGCGCGGGCCAGGAGCTCGTCGACGACCTTGAACCCCAGGTTGTGCCGGTTGTCCTGGTACTCCGGTCCAGGATTGCCCAGGCCAACCACGAGGCGCATGCGGGTCTGACGCTGGCGGGTCTAGCCGTCCGGTTACTTCCCCTTCTTCTCCTCTTTGCCACCACCGGCCGCCGGGGCCTTGGCGTCGCCCTTGGCGCCGGCCGCGGGGGCCGCGCCGCCGGCCGCCGGGGCCGCCGCAGCGCCCTCCGCCGGGACCGCGCCCTCGACCGGAGCCGCCTCGGCCTCGGTCTTCTCCGCCTTCGGCGCCACGACCGACGCGATGGCCTCGCGCGCGTCGAGCAGCGCGCGCACACCCTCGCCCAGCTTCAGGTCGCTGACGTGGAGCGCGTCGCCGATCTCCAGCGCCGTCACGTCGACCTCCAGCTTGGTCGGGATGGCCGCCGGCTTGGCGGCGATCGAGATGACGTGCATGCTCTGGTGCAGGTTGCCGCCGTTGGTGGTGCCGACCGCCTTGCCGGTCAGGACCAGCGGAACCGTCACGTGCACCTCGGCGTCGAGATCGACGCGCAGGAAGTCGACGTGGATCAGCCGGCGCGACAGCGGGTTCACCTGCGCGTCGCGCACCATGGCGGTCACCTCCTCGGACTTGCCGCCGCCGTTGATGGCCAGCTTGAGGACGGTGTTCCGCTTCTTCTCCTTGTCGAGCGAGGTGAGCAGCTCCTTCTCGTCGAAGGTCACCGCGACCGGCTCGGCCTTGCGCCCGTAGACCACGCCCGGGACCTTGCCCGCAGCGCGCACCTTGCGCGAGCCGCCCTTGCCCTTGCCGTCTCTGACCTCGACGTTGACCTTTGCGAAATCCATGACTGCTTTTCCTTTGGCTTGGTTTCCAGAACCCTGTGTTTGTGGACGCGACCCGGCGCTAGCTAGATGAAGAGGGAGCTGATCGAGTCGCCGTGGTGAATTCGTTTGACCGCCTCGCCCAGCAGGCGCGCGACGGGGAGGACCTTGATCTTGGGGCAGGCGCGCACGTCCGGGCGCACCGGGACGGTGTCCGTGATGAGCAGCTCCTCGAGCGGCGAGGCCATGATCCGCTCGATGGCCGGCGGCGAGAGCACGCCGTGGCTGGCGCAGGCGAACACCGCGCGCGCCCCCTGGGCCTTGACCGCCTGGGCGGCTGCGCAGAGCGTTCCCGCCGTGTCGACCATGTCGTCGACGATGATGGCGTCACGGCCCTTCACGTCGCCGATGATGTTGACGACCTCCGACACGTTGGGCGCCGGCCTCCGCTTGTCGATGATCGCCAGGCTGGTGCCGAGGCGCTTGGAGTAGGCGCGCGCGCGCTCGACGCCGCCCGCGTCGGGCGAGACGATCACCGCGTCCTGCGAGAAGCGCAGGCGGAGGTCGTCCATCAGGACCGGCATGGCGTACAGATGATCGACCGGGATGTTGAAGAACCCCTGGATCTGGCCGGCGTGCAGATCGATCGACAGCACGCGGTCGACGCCGGCCGCGGTCAGCAGATCGGCCACCAGGCGCGCCGAGATCGGCGTGCGCGGCTTGCTCTTGCGGTCCTGCCGGGCGTATCCGAAGTAGGGGATCACCGCGATGATGGACCCGGCCGACGCGCGCTTGAGCGCGTCGATCATGACCAGCAGCTCCATCAGGTTGTCGTTGGCCGGCGCGCAGGTCGGCTGCACGACGAAGCAGTTCACGCCGCGGACGTTCTCGTTGATCTCGACGTAGACCTCGCCGTCCGCGAAGCGCGTGACCTCGGCGCGGCCGAGCGGCGTCTCGACGTAGCGGCAGATCGCCTGCGCGAGCTCGCGGTTGGCGTTTCCGCTGAATATGGTGAGGGCTTTGAGCACGACGAAACCCGGGGGGGACCCCCGGGGAGGGCGAATCCTGCCATCGCCGCCCCGTGCCGTCAACGCCTGGGTTCGCCTCAGACGTCAGGCGATTAGCCCCGTGATTTCCAGTCGCTAGAGCCGGCCGGGCGCGTCAGGGCCGGGCCCCGGCGCGCTTCAGAGCTGGATCGCGGCCAGGATGAACTTCATGTTGCTGTCGTCGACGATCTTCAGGCTGGGCTTGGCCTCGGGCGGCACCAGCCCTTCGAGCTGGCTCAGCCGGGTCCGCTCGATCAGGAAGAAGGCGCGCTGGCCGCGGTGGCGGCCCATCCAGGCCTTGAGGTTCTCGACGTTCTTGTCACCCAGGAAGACGGTCCGCTGATCCTGCGGCCCCTCGTAGATCTCGTTCTGGGTGTAGAAGTTCTCGCCGCGCCAGTACATCTGCCAGACCAGCAGCCCCTCCTGGGGCGAGCGACGCAGCTTGTAATAGCTCGCGATCAGCCCCTTCTGCGTCCAGTAGGGGGTCACCTTCATCATGTAGCCGTCGAGCAGGAAGTAGGTGAAGGCGACGGCCAGCAGGCAGAGGGCCGCCGCGGCGGCGCGCTGCACGCGGCGCCAGGCCAGCGCCACCGACGCCACGGCGAACAGCGCGGCGAACACGACCAGCGCCGGGCGGAAGTCGAGCGCGGGCGGCCAGGGGCGCCCGGCCGGCGTGTTGATGTAGTCGTAGGAGAACAGCCAGATGAAGTGCTGGGCGTCCTTGGGGGCGAACGCCAGGTCGACGATCACCAGCGCCAGCAGCGGGATCCCGACCACTGCGGCCGCCGCCGCCGTTCGCACCGCCTTCCGCGACAGGAGATCGTCGAGGAAGCAGCCGACGACGATCGCCAGCCCCGGCAGGGCCGGCAGGATGTAGTGGTGGAACTTGGTGACCGACAGCGAGACCAGCGCGTAGGCGGAGACGAACCAGATGGCGCCGAACCAGTAGATCCCCTGGCGGCGGGCCTCGGCCGGGCCGCTCGACGGATCGCGGCGCCGCATCACCATCGCCCCCAGCGCCGCCGGCGCCAGCGCGATCCAGGGGAGCACCGCGTAGCCGAGCTCACGCAGGAAGTACTCGAAGGTCCCGCGATCGCCGTGCCGTCCGACCACCAGCCGGCGCCAGTGGTTGTCGCCGTAGAGCTCGTCCCAGAACGGCTTGCCGTGGCGGACCAGCATGGCGTGGTGCCAGGGGACCGCCACCACCGCGACGGTCAGCAGCGCCAGCAGGATGGCGAACCCCAGCTGGGCGCGCCGCAGGCGCTTCCAGTTCCAGGTGAAGCCGAGGTAAGCCAGGAAGACGATCACCGGCAGCCCCAGCCCGGCGATACCCTTGGCCAGCGTGGCCAGCCCGCACAGCGTGGCGGCGATGTTGAGGTAGAGGCCGGGCTTGGTGCGCAGCCGCCCGATGAGCCCGAAGTAGGCCAGGAAGCCGGCGATGTAGGGGAGCATCACCAGCGCGCCCGGCAGCGAGAAGTCCCGCCGCGCCAGCGTGAAGACCCAGCGCAGCTGGATCACGTTGACGACCAGCTGCGGGAGCGCGACCAGCGCGAAGAGGCCGGCCGAAAGGTAGAGCAGCGGATGATCCGGCCATCCCAGCCGGAAGGGGCCCAGCTGCGCGTGGCGGCGCGGCAGCGGGATGTCCTCGTCGTCGAACAGCGCCAGCGCCCCCAGCGCCAGCGCCATCGTCATCGGCCCGACGAAGGCCATGTCGGTCATGGCCTGCCGCGACACCAGGCTGTAGAGCGGCGAGGTGGCGGTCACCAGCGCCGCGAAGATCCCGGCCCGCCGGCTCACGAAGCGGGAGACGCAGAGGTAGATGCCGTACATCCCCAGCACGCCGAGCAGGCAAAAGGGCAGCCGCATCGCCCACTCGGGGCGCGAGGAGAGGGCCATCGTCCCGGGCGCCAGGTGATGCAGCCCGAACAGCCGCATCGACAGGCTCATGATCCAGAACGAGAGGACCGGCTTGGACCAGAAGTGGTCGGCGTCGATCGGCGCCCCCGGCCACCAGAGGCTGATGTAATCGCCCCGCTCGGTCATCTGGCGGGCGACCTCCCCGTAGTGGGTCTCCCAGGGGTCGTAGAGCCCGTACGAGCCGGCGAGCGGGACGTAGAGCAAGAGGCCAATCAGAATGACGAACAGGCCCGTCTGGCCTTCCGTCCAGTCGTCCGGCCGCAAAGAGAAGCGCATGAAAGCGCCGATGCTAAGCGCGCCCGTCGCCGCGCGCAATCAGGACCGCGAGGCACCCAATCCGCGCCGCGCGGCACCCGGGCCGCGTCGACGGCGCCTCTTGCCCCTAGCCAGTCGCCAAACTCATGGGATAGCCTTAGATTCAGCTCATGTGTGGAATCGTTGGCTACGTAGGTCCCCAGCAGGCGACGCCCATCCTGCTCGGCGGGTTGCGGCGGCTCGAGTACCGCGGCTACGACTCGGCCGGGGTGGCGGTCGTCGGCCCGCGCGGAACCCAGGTGCTGCGCTGCCGCGGCAAGCTGGCCGGGCTCGAGGCGATGGTCGCGCGCGAGACGCCCGACGGGACGCTGGGGATCGGCCACACCCGCTGGGCCACGCACGGCCGCCCCAGCGAGGCCAACGCCCACCCGCACAAGGCGGG
>Ga0070734_10003395_pt1 | contig 16792 bp, 9 predicted proteins | sample Coa_R1_8_FD_66444 | JGI IMG/M metagenome (GOLD analysis project Ga0070734, IMG submission 66444) | Surface soil microbial communities from Centralia Pennsylvania, which are recovering from an underground coalmine fire - Coalmine... | ecosystem: Environmental > Terrestrial > Soil > Unclassified ... | reverse complement strand
CGTCGGCGATTACCGGCCCGACCAAGGCAATTCGCCCTTCGACCAGCGCCACCGCGGCGTCGTGAATTTCACCTGGCAGCCGACGCTCACCAAGAGCACAGCGCCGATGGCCCGCTATGTCGTGAACGGCTGGCAAATCTCCGGCATTGCGACTCTGGCGTCGTCACTGCATGAGACGCCGACCGTAGTGGTGAGCGGCCAGCAATTTTCAGGCATCACCATGTCGTACACGAATTCGTTATCTGGCTCGGGCGGGTGGAATCGCGCACCGTTCCTGGGGGTAGGCAGTCTATTGACGGGGCCCGAGTATGACGTGGATGCTCGCATTTCCCGCCAGATTCCGATCACGGAGAAGATCAAGGCGTCGCTGATGTTTGAGGCGTACAACGTTTTCAATCACCAGTACGCGACCAGTGTGAATACGATCGCGTACACGGCGACGGCAGGCGTGTTGAAGCCGGTGCCTCTGTTCGGCGTGGCGAATGCGGCGGAGGGGTTTCCGTACGGGACGAACGCCAGGCGCGCTCAGGTGGCTTTGCGGATTAGCTGGTAGTTTTAAGAGCGCGCTAGCCGCGGCGGTCCTTTGCCGACATTAACTCGTCTATATTGACCAGTTCTGTGGGGTAGTTGCCGGTGTAGCAGGCGTAGCAATAGTCCTGCCGCTCATCCGATACGGCTTGACGCAAGCCTCCCAGCGATAGATAAGCCAGCGAGTCGGCTTCCACGAATCGACGAATTTCTTCCGTCGATTGATTGGCGGCGATCAGCTCGGCCTTGCTCGGCGTATCGACTCCATAGAAGCAGGGTGACACCGTGGGTGGTCCGGCGATGCGCATATGCACTTCGCGCGCGCCCGCGCCTCGCACCATGCGCACAATCTTCCGCGACGTCGTTCCGCGCACGATGGAATCGTCCACCAGGACCACTCGTTTGCCTTCAAGCAGATGGCGCACGGGATTGAGCTTCAGCTTCACTCCAAAGTCGCGAATCGCCTGAGAAGGTTCGATGAACGTCCGGCCCACGTAGTGGTTTCGAATCAGCCCATGGCGGAAAGGAATCTTCGCCTCGGAGGAAAATCCGATCGCGGCTGCGACGCCCGAATCGGGCACCGGCACGACCACGTCGGCATCGACTCCGGACTCGCGCGCCAGCAGGCGTCCCAACATTTCGCGTGATTCCTGTACCGGCCGGCCGAAGACGATCGAATCGGGGCGCGAGAAATAGACGTGTTCGAAGACGCATTGGGAGCGGTCGCGGACCGGGGCGTAGCGCTCGCGGGTCATGCCCTCCGCGCCGACGATGACCATCTCACCCGGCTCGACATCACCCAGGTAGACCGCGCCGATTAAGTCGAACGCGCATGTTTCCGAAGCGAACACGTAGCCGACGCGTCCGCCGGAAAGCTCCATTTGACCGAAGGCCAGCGGGCGGAAGCCGTGCGGATCGCGAGCGATGAGAATTCGGTCCTGGGCCAGAAACACGAGAGAGAACGCGCCCTCTAGTTGCAGAAGAGCTTCTCTCAAAGCTCCGGCGAGCGTTCGCTCTCGCGAGCGGGCGACCAGATGCAGAATAACCTCGGTATCGCTCGAAGCCTGGAAGATCGATCCGTCGCGCTCGAGATCGCGGCGAAGCTCGGCGGCGTTGGTGATATTCCCGTTATGAGCCACCGAAAGCTGACCTTTGTTGCATGCGACGGTGAACGGCTGGGCGTTCAGAATGTCCGTATCACCAGCGGTTGAATAGCGGGTGTGCCCGATCGCCAACTCGCCCGGAAGGCCCCCCAGGACTTCCGGAGTGAATAAGTCCGCTACGTGGCCCATGCCGCGGTGGAAATGGAGATGGCGGCCGTCGCTCGACGTAATCCCGGCGCTCTCCTGGCCGCGATGTTGTAGCGCGTACAAACCCAGATATGCGAGGTTGGCCGCTTCGGGATGACCGTAGACGGCGAATACTCCGCATTCTTCGTGGAATTTATCGAACGGTTCGTTAAACATGCACCGGCGCCAGCAAACCTTCCAGGGCGTTTTCCCAAACCTCGCGGAGCCGATCGACGGGGGAATCCACCCAAGTCTCGGAATGGTTATCGATTCGTAACCGCCCCTTCATTGTAACGCCGATGCGCTCGCAGGCGACCATATGTTCGCGCGCGACCTTCTCTACTGCTTCCGGTGTGGCCGTAGAAACCAAGATGCGGGAGGGACCTTCGTGGAACAGCGCGAACTCGGGAGTAAGGTCCGTCGCGAGGCTGATCGCCGCTCCAATGCCGCTGCCGGTGGATTCCGCCAGCGCAACCGCCAGTCCGCCATCACCCAGATCGTGCGCAGACTCAGCCAGCCCTGCGTTGATGACTTCACGAATCGCCGCATGCACGCGTTTTTCGTAGTCCATGTCCAGCGCGGGCGGCAGGCCCCACATCTGTTTCAGAACGACCTTCGCGTATTGCGTTCCACCGAATCGCGTCGCATCGACCGTTCCGAGCCCACCCAACAAGAGGACGGTGCGGCCTTCGTTCTTGAACGGCACGGTGACGGGGGGCGCGGTTTTCAGCAGTCCGACAATCCCCATGACGGGCGTGGGCCAGATTGCTTCGCCGAGAGTCTCATTGTAGAGACTCACATTTCCACCGGTGATGGGAGTTTCAAAGTGGCGGCAGGCCTCCGACATGCCTTCAATCGCCTCCACGAGTTGGGCCATGATCTCGGGACGCTCCGGATTGCCAAAGTTCAGATTGTTGGTCGCCGCCACGGGCAGCGCGCCGACGGTGGAGAGATTGCGGCAGCATTCGGCGACCAGGAGCTTTGCGCCTTCGCGCGGGGAGAGCGAGCAGTAGCGACCGTTACCGTCGAGCGACATCGCGATGCTCGTGCCGGTTTCCTTGATGCGGATAATCGCTGCGTCGCCGCCCGGCCCGGCGAGTGTATTGGTTCGAATCGTGGAGTCGTATTGTTCCCAGATCCAGCGCTTGGAACACACGTCGGCGGAAGCCAGCAGAGCGAGAAGATCACGGTTCGAATCACGAGAGGTGATCGGCGGCGCTTCCATAGGCGCTTTGCGGTATGGCGCGGCGTTATGTGGGCGATCGTAGAGCGGCGCTTCATCGGCCAATTCACGATTCGGAATCTCCGCGACGACCACTCCGTGATTCTTGACGCGTAGCAAGCCATCGCCGGTCACGCTACCGACGGTCACGGCGTCCAGACCCCACTTCTTGAAAACGTCGAAGACCTCGTGCTCGCGGCCCAATTCGGCCACCAGCAGCATGCGCTCCTGCGATTCAGAGAGCATGATCTCGTACGGCGTCATGCCGGTTTCCCGCTGCGGGACCAGGCTCAAATCAATCTCTACGCCCGTGCCGGCGCGGCTGCCCATCTCGCAAGTGGAGCAGGTGAGCCCGGCCGCTCCCATATCCTGTATCCCCACGATCGCGCCCGTGTGCATGGCTTCGATGCAGGCTTCGAGCAGGAGCTTCTCCATGAACGGATCGCCGACTTGCACGTTGGGCCTCTTCTGCTTGGATTCCTCGGTAAACTCGGCCGAAGCCATCGATGCGCCGTGGATGCCGTCACGTCCCGTCTTTGCGCCGACATAAATCACGGGATTGCCAACGCCGGTGGCTTTGCCAAAGAAAATCTCGTCGTGCCGGAAGACGCCCAGTGCGAAGACGTTCACCAGCGGATTGCCGTTATAGCAAGGCTCGAAGACGCACTCGCCGCCGACGGTCGGGACGCCAAAGCAGTTCCCATAATGCGCGATGCCGCCCACTACGCCTTCCAGAATTCTGCGGTTGCGATCCCCCCATTCCGGATCGTCCAGCGGACCGAAGCGGATGGCATCGAGCACGGCGAGTGGCCGCGCTCCCATTGTAAAGATGTCACGGAGGATACCCCCGACGCCGGTGGCTGCGCCCTGGAAAGGCTCGATAAAACTGGGATGATTGTGCGATTCGATCTTGAATGCGATGGCGTAGTTGTTGCCGATATCGATGATGCCGGCGTTCTCGCCGGGGCCCACCAGCACGCGTTCACTCTTGGTGGGCAGCTTTTTCAAGTGGAGACGCGAGCTCTTGTAAGAGCAGTGCTCGCTCCACATCACCGTGAAGATGCCGAGTTCCGTTTCCGTTGGCTCACGCTTTAAGATCGATCGGACTTTTTCAAGCTCGAAGCTGGTGAGGTCGCTCATGCGTGCGCGGCCGTCACGGACTGAACCAGGGATTCGAGGATCACGCGGCCGTCGGCAGAACCGATCAACGGGTCCGCAGCGCGTTCGGGATGCGGCATCAGGCCCATCACGTTGCGTCCCTCATTGCAGATGCCAGCGATGTCACGAAGCGAGCCGTTGGGATTATCCAGATAGCGAACTACCACACGATCCTCGGCTTCAAGCGCGTTAAGCGTGCGCTCATCGGCCATGTAGCAACCTTCGCCATGGGCCACCGGCAAGTGCAGCAACTGACCTTTCTTCGCGGAAGCGGTGAACGGCGTGTTCGTGGTTTCGACGCGCAACGTGACCATCCGGCTCACGAACTTGAGGCTGCGGTTGCGGATCAGCGCGCCCGGCAGCAACCCGCTTTCGACCAGGATCTGGAATCCGTTGCAGAAGCCCAGGACCAATCCGCCACCGGCCGCGAATTTACGCACCGCGGCCATTACGGGCGAAAATTTAGCGATGGCGCCGCAGCGCAGGTAGTCGCCGTAGGAAAAGCCACCAGGCAAGATGACCGCGTCCACGTCGCCGAGAGAATGGGAATCGTGCCAGATGAATTCCGCCTTCTGGCCGAGGTCGTGAGAGAAGGCGTACCAGGAGTCATGGTCGCCATTACTTCCGGGAAAAACCACGACACCAAATTTCATGGGCTGGAAGTAATCAGTTTAGCAGACGGGTTATGCTTGACAGGAAGATGATCCCGGACCCGGAGAGCGTGGAGACGGTGGCGATGAATCCGCCGGCGACGCAACTGCCGCGCGCAACGCCCGTGCCCGACCAGCGTTTTCTTCCCGGGACTTTGCTTGCGAGCCGTTACAGGATCGTCTCGCGGCTGGGCAAGGGCGGCATGGGCGAAGTTTTTCGCGCCGACGACCTGATTCTGGGCCAGGCCGTGGCATTGAAGTTTCTGCCCGAATCCGCCAAGGGCAATCTAAACCTGCTGACGCGGTTCTACGATGAAGTCCGCATTGCGCGCCAAATCGCCCACAAGAACGTCTGCCGTGTGTACGATATCGGCGAAGTCGACGGCCAGCCGTATCTTTCGATGGAATACATCGACGGCGAAGATCTCGCAAGCCTGCTGCGCCGCATTGGCCGCCTACCCCCCGACAAAGCCATCGAGTTCGCGCGCAAGCTCTGTGCCGGAGTCGCGGCCGCGCACGCACAAGGCGTGCTGCATCGCGATCTGAAGCCCGCCAACATCATGGTGGACGCGCGTGGCGAAGTCCACATCACCGATTTCGGTTTGGCCGCCATCGCGGAACAACTGCAAGGGGCCGAGATTCGCAGCGGCACGCCCGCCTACATGGCGCCGGAGCAGTTAAGCGGCAGGGAAGTCTCGGCGCAGAGTGATATTTACGCGCTCGGGCTGGTGTTGTATGAGATGTTCACCGGCAAGCCGCCATTCCAGGCAGATACCGTCGCGGAGATTCTGAGACTGCGGCAAGAAAGCTCAGTCACGAATCCTTCCACGTTGATTCCGGAGCTGGACAAAACCGTGGAGCGCGCGATTCTGCGATGCCTCAATCCGGATCCAAAGCTGCGTCCGGCGTCAGCGCTGGCCTTGGCTGGTTCGCTGCCGGGAGGCGATCCGCTGGCCGCCGCGCTAGCAGCGGGTGAGACGCCGTCGCCGGAAACCGTGGCCGCGGCGGGCTCGACGGAAGGGCTGAATTCCAAGATTGCCTACTCCGCCCTCGCAGGAATCGCGGTGACCTTGATTGCGGCCTGTCTGCTGACGTCGCAGGTTGAAATCGCGGGTCAGGTGCCGCTGGAGAATGGACCGGAGGTGCTGGCGGCGAAGGCTCGGGAAATCGCGCGAGGACTTGGTTTCGAGGAGCGCCCCGCCGATGTGGCATCGGGGTTTACGTACAGCCCCGACCTTATTTCCTTTACCGCAAAATCGATTGCGGGCCGAGAACAGTGGCGGGAGCGGCTGGGATACGCGCCGTATCCCGTTTTGTTTTGGTACCGCCAGAGTCCCACGGAATTAGTTTCCGTGCGCACATCGTCGGGAGGGAGTGTGACCGGTGACGATCCTCCGCAGGATGTTTCCGGCATGGCCACGCTGGGACTCGATGTTGACGGTCGGCTGCTTTCTCTCACGGCCGTTCCGCCGCAAATGGCGCCGATGAATCAGCCGCCGCAGCCGATGGATTGGTCGCCGCTTTTCGCAGCCGCGCAGCTCGACATGTCGAAGTTCCAGCCGGACAATCCGCATTGGGCTCCTCTGGCGGCCACCGACACGCGAGTGGCCTGGACGGGCATCTACCCGGGCAAATCCGCATTGCCCATCCGAGTGGAGGCCGCTTCCTTCCTCGGCCGCCCCGTTTTTTTTACGATCGTCTGGCCGTGGAGCCATCCTTCTTTGATGCCTGGCAGCACCAACAGCTCCATGGCGAAAAAAGCATCGGACTTGGCCCAGGAGGGGATCTTTGTAGTGCTCATCCTGGCAGCGGCGCTGATCGCGCGCCACAATTGGAAAGCCGGACGCGGCGACTCGAAAGGCGCGGTGCGGCTAGGGATGTTTGCCGCCGCGCTCAGCTTCATCACGTGGACCTTAGGCGCTCATCATCTGGCAACGCCCGCGGAGCAGGACCTGTTGTTCGAGGGTTTGGCGCAAGCGGCTTTGGCCGGCGTGCTGTATTGGGTGTTATATCTGGCCCTGGAACCGTGGGTGCGCCGCTACTGGCCTCAGACCTTGATCACCTGGTCGCGGGCTTTGGCTGGCCGGTGGCGGGATCCCGTCGTGGGAAGGGATATCCTCTTTTCTGTTTTGTTCGGGTTGCTGTATTGGCTGGTCTTCGTAGTCTTCCGCCTCACCATGTTGAAGCTGGGGGACCCGCCGGAGTCGGGCTTCGGCCTTATGAATTTAATGGGTACCCGCGGCCAGGGATACATGCTCGTGAACCGATTGAGTATCTCCATCGGTTTCGGTTTGGCGCTCCTCCTTCTTTTGTTCCTGTTGCGAGCCGTGATGCGAAATCAGTGGCTGGCGGCCGCCGGCTTCGTGGCGCTCATGACGGCGATAAGAGCGGTGCAGGCCCCGCACGCGGTCATCTCCGCCTTGTTTTGGATGTTGATCTGGGGAATCATCGTAGCGATCATGCTCCGCTTCGGACTATTCGCGCTGGTTCTGACGGTTTGCGTTCTCGACACGCTGGGCGAGAGTCTGCTGACTTCCGATTTCTCCGCATGGTACGGCCAGAGTTCGGTGGGGATCGTAGTCACTCTAATTGCGCTTGCTCTGTGGGGATTCCGCGTGTCGCGCGGCGAAGTCCGGACGTAGGATTGCATCGAGACGAGTCTCGATACGGCACGCAGAGTGCGTGCGCTACTTTAATTGAATCCCGACCGAACCGGCGGCACCCGTGGCGCGATCCTGCACGACTACGCGCACATCCCGGGCCCGAGCATCCGGAAGGGCCTTGTGAATCACCAACCCGCTCTTCAACGCCGCGAGCAACTGATCGCGTGTCATCTGCAGATTTACGGTTTGCATGCTAATCTTGGGATCGCTGTCGAAGTGGAACGCGACGTCGATTGAGCCTGTCCAATGGTCCTCGCGCTGATCCAAGTGCACGTCGCCGAGGTTAACGTTGAGTTCCAGTTCACCATTCGCCTCCCTCGCGGCAGTGAGCCCGATCGCCGTGGCGTCCAGCGGTTCTCTCATGACTTGACCTAGTGTCTCGCGAAGCTGCTGATCGGTTGGCGTCTGCTCCTGAAATGCGAAGTAGTCCTGGCGATGCCGCACGTCCAGGCCTCTTCTCGCGACCTTAACCGTCAGCTTGTGGAACGTCGAATCGAGAGTTTTCTCGGCGGGATAGAAGCCGAGAATATAAGTGGCAGCAGCATCGTCGATGGCCTTCCGAATCGAGCCGCTCAAATCATTGGTGTGATAGAGCGCGAGGCCGCCGGTGCTGTCGGCGATGGTTTCCTCGGCCTGAGTCGCGTCGTTTGCATTGCCTCGGCGGCTCCGTCGCGCAAAGATCTGCGGGCGTTCGAGCTCAGGGGATACGCCTACGGGCGGCTGTCCGTGCGCGTCCACCAGATAAATAGCGATGTTAGCGTCTTCCAACTTGCGCAGAAGATCGGGATCCGGATCGGGGATGAACGAGTCTGCCAGCCATATCAGGCTCTTACGTCCAGGGAGACCCGCGAGATGAGCCGCAATAGCCTCGAGCGCGTTTTGCGTGGCGCGGGTATGATCCAACGTGACCACCCGGCGCTCCTCCTGCTGCATCTTTGCTTCGGCTCGGTTGCGGGGCCGCTCCGCCGGATCGTCGTGCACCCGAGGATCCACCAGCGCCTTCAAGCCCGAGGCGCCGGCTAGGAGTTGGTCGCGGTCATTGGTGAAATCCTGGACCACGCGTAACTGCTTCTCGAGCGAGTACAACGCCAACCGGTCTTTTTCGCCCAGTGAGCGAATGAATTTCATCACCTGCTGATGTGCGAAATTCTCGTCGACCCAGGCTGTGTTGAGCTGATCGAACAGCAGGATGGTGGCGTTCGCGGGAACTTCCCCGCGGCTATTCAGCCGATTGGATACCGCGCCGGGCGCAAGAGGTTCCGGCTTGTCCTGCGAATTGTGCGCCGCAGTGAGATTGAATATGGCGATGCGCTGCGGCTTGCCCTGGTCGAACAAGGAGAAGTCGTCCTTACTTAAATCCGCCACGGGACCTTTCTTGTCGCGGACAACGACGTCCACTTCCACCAGGCGGGTACCTACGCGGATTACGGCCTGGTCTTGAGCGCAGGCCAGCAGTGGAGCGAGATAGAGAGCGGCCCACCAGCGTCGCATCGTACCTCCTAAGGTACGTTGGCTCTCACTCGGACCGCAAGGCGAGCATGGGATTGATGCGAGTCGCGCGCCAGGCGGGAATCAGACAGGCGGCCGTCGCTACCAACAGCAATAGGAGCGGGGTAGCGGCGAACGTAAGAGGGTCCTCGGCGCTCACGCCATAGAGCCAACTCGCCAGGAACCGGGTTACCGCGAATGCACCCGCAAGACCCAAAGCGATGCCGGCCACTGTCATTCCCAATCCGTGCCGCAGGATCATCCCGAGCACTTTTCCGGGCGTCGCGCCCAATGCAATGCGGATCCCGACTTCAGCAGTGCGGAGCTTGACGATGTAAGCCATCAGCCCGTACAGCCCTACTAGCGCCAGGGCGAGCGCGACGCCGGCGAATCCGGAAAACAGGCCGGTCTGAAAGTGCCGCCGGGCCCAAGGCTCAGACGTGCGGTCTTCCATTGTGCTAAACGTATCGACTGCCACGGAGGCGTCCGCATCGCGGATGACCTTCCGGACCGAGGGGGCCAGTTGGCCGGGCGGCAAGGACGAGCGAATCGCGATGAAAACAGATGGCTCCGGGTGCGTCCCGAGTAGTGTATACAACATGGGCTCAGGCTTCTCCTCCAGCTTGTCAAAGTGAGCGTTGGCGATTTCGCCGACCACGGTCCACCAAGGACCATCCGGTGAGTTGCGGAGATGTCTGCCAAGAGCGCTCCCGCCCGGAAAAAACTTTTGGGCAAACGCCTGGTTTACAATCACCGCGTCGGGACCGTCCTGGGAATCACGCTCTTCGAAAAATCGTCCGTGGCTCAAGCTCATCCCCATCGCGCGGAAATACTCCGGCGAAGCAGTTGTCGAGTACATCAGTTGCTTCGGCTCTTGCGGATAATCCTCGAATTGAACGTAGGTTGCGGAATGGTGTTCGCCGAACGGTAACACGCCCGACGCTCCGGCGTACTGGACCCCCGGAACCCCGCTGAGGCGGACCATCAAATCGCGATAGAGCTCCGCGCGTTGAACCGTGGAATACCTGTCGGGAGGGTAAATTCTTGTAGTGAGAGTCGACGCCGAAAAGCCGGGCCCGTCGGTTTGGAGCTTGAGATCGCTTCGGATGAGCAGGCCGCAGCTGGCCAGCAAGAGAACCGACAGCGCGACTTCGGCCACGATCAGCGCCTGGCGCAACCGGCTGGATGCCGCCACGGATCCCTTCCCGCCACCTTGTTTCAGCAGCGGCATCACGTCAGTTCGGGTGGCTGACAATGCGGGAAGCAATCCGAACAGGACCCCCGTCCCGGCTGAGATTGCGGCCGCGAAGAGTAGCACGCGGGCATCCAGCGAGGTTTCTGTGATGCGCGGGATATTGCCGGGGTTGAGCCGCACAAGGAATCGGACTCCGCCCACCGCGAGCAGCACGCCGAGCAGGCCGCCGCCGATGGCCAGCAGCAGCGACTCGGTGACCATTTGCCGGATCAGCCGCCCTCGCCCCGCACCCAACGCGGCCCGCACTCCGATTTCGTGTACTCTTCCCGAAGCCCGCGCGATTAATAGATTTGCTACGTTCATCGATGCGATCGCCAGCACCAGTAAGACGGCGCCTAACAGCAGCAGCATCGGCAACCGGACCGGTCCCACCACTGTTTCGGTCAGCGGAGCGATGTAGGCCCCCCACCCGCGATCCTGCTCCTGATGCTTCCGGTCCGTCTGTGCGGCGATCGCACTCATTTCCTGTTGGGCCTGCTTCACCGATACGCCCGGAGCCAGCCTGGCGATGACCCTGTTTTCGCCCGATTCACGCACGGAGCGCTCTTCCGGACTGAACGCGGTGGGGATCCAAACACGCGTCGCCTGGACTTTGTCGTACGGCACTTCTCCGTTGCGGGGAAACTCGAATCCGGGCGGCATTACGCCGACGATGCGATATGAAATACCGTTCAAGATGACGTGATCCTCTAACACACTGGGGGAACTCGCCAATTTCGCTTGCCAGAAGCCGTGACTGATCACGGCGACGCGCTCATGCCCCGGCCGATCGTCGCCTGCGTCGATCGTCCTGCCCATCAAGGGCGCGACGCCGAGCGTCTCGAAGAAGTCTCCCGTTACCTTCACTCCGTTGATTCGGTCAATGGTGTCACCAGTTCCGTAATCCAAATTGATCCTGTGGAACCCGGCCATTTGCGTGAAAGACCGGCTCAATCTCTGCCAGTCATAGAAATCGGCGTTGCCTGGCTCGATTTCCTTGGGTATGGGTGGCTTGAAATTAGAATTTGGACTCCAGATGTAAACCAGTCGCGATGCGTCTTGATAGGGAAGTGATCGGAGCAGAACTGTGTTCACCAGGCTGAACACCGCTGTAGTCGAGCCAATTCCCAGCGCCGCCGTCAGGATGGCGAAGAACGTGAACGCCGGTGTGGCGGCCAGCGTTCTCATGCCGTAGCGCAGGTCTTGAAGCAGGATGTAGAAGTGCTCCTTAGGCGCGCCAGTGCACGCGTCGAATAGAGCATCGAACCAGACCTGCGTAACCGGCTCGGAGCGCAGGCGCTCCCGGAACACACACTCCATTTCGGATCCGTACTCTTCCCGGAAATCGGCTGGATACGCGTACAGCAGTACTCGGTAAAGACTAGCTGCGCTTGGGCGCCAATCCATAAGCCCTCGCATGGTCGAGTAGTTGAGAGAGACGCTCCGCCTCCGCCCGCGCGACTCGGCGGCCGTATGGCGTCAGGCGGTAGTACCGCCGGCGTTCATCGTCATCTGCTTCAGGACGCTCGTTCGCCCTTAATTCGACGATCAGGCCTTGCTCGAGCATCCGCTTGACGGAGCCGTAGAGCGTTCCGGCGCTGAGACGGAGCTTGCCGTTCGTACGCGAGGCCACGTCCTGCATGATGCTATAGCCGTGACGGTCGCCGTCAGCCAGGGCCACCAGGATATGAAACACCTGGGGGCTGAGCGGCAGCAGATCTTCCGGGTTCATTCCTCAAATATACAGTGTCTCGATATATTGTCAAGTGGTATAGTGGCTACCAGATCTTGCAGCGACTCGCGCGGACCATAGGCTGCCCCACTTTGCACGAAAATGCCTTCTGGAATTCCGGCATGTTCGATACGACGCCGTTGACTCGATACTCATCCGGCGAATGTTCATTGGTTGCGGCGTTCAAGCGCTTGTTTTCGGGGCGCTCATCGCCGCAGGCCCATTGCGCCATGCCGATAAAATAGCGCTGGTCCGGTGTCAGTCCGTCGATCGGTTTCAAATCCATTCCTTCCGTCGCGTGCTTCCAGGCAATGTAAGCCAATAAGGTCCCGCCCAGATCCGCAAGGTCTTCCCCCAGCGTGAGCTTGCTATTGATCTTGATGTTGTCGACCACCGTGAATTGGGCGTACTCATCCACCACGCAACTCGAGCGCCTCACAAACGCGGCTGTATCCTGTTTAGTCCACCAGTCGTGCAAATTCCCTTTGGCGTCGAACTTCCGGCCTTCGTCGTCGAAGCCGTGGGTTAGTTCGTGGCCGATGGTGGATCCTGTGTTGCCGTAATTTGGCGCATCGTCCATTTTCGGATCGAACAAGGGGGGTTGCAACACTCCCGCGGGAAAGTTCATGTCGTTCAACTGGGAATCGTAGTAGGCGTTCACCGTCGGCGGCGTCATTTGCCACTCTCCGCGATCCACAGGCTTGCCAATCTTCTCGAGTTGCCGATGCGACTCGAACTCCGTTGCCCGGTCTTCATTTCCCAGGAAGTCGCCGCGCACGATTTTAACCGAGCTGTAGTCGCGCCATTTGTCCGGATACCCGATTTTATTGACGATTCCGTGCAGTTTGTCGAGTGCGCGCGTCTTGGTTTCCTCGCTCATCCAGGGAAGCTGCTTGATCTCGGATTCCATGGCCGATTCGATTTGCTTGGTCATGGCAAGCGTCTTGGCCTTGGTCTCCGGCGTGAACGTCTTCTCCACGAACTCCTTGCCCAACGCCTCGCCCAAATCGCGATCGACATAGCCGACGCAACGCTTCCAGCGCGGCTGCATCTCCGTCACGCCGCGGAGATGCTTGCGGTAAAAGTCGAAATCGGCTTGGACGAAAGGCGACGACAGATACCGCGCCTTGTCATGCACCAAATGCCAGCGGAGGTAGGTCTTCCAATCCATCAGGCTTCGATGTTTGAGCAGCGTTTGCAACTCTTCGAAGAACTTCGGCTCAGTCACGTTCAATGCCGTGATCGCCGGAGCACTTGAGGTGGAGAAGTAGACGTCCCATCGGAACGCGGGCGTCATGGACTGCAGTTGTTGCAGGGGCATCTTGTGGTACAGCTTGTAAGGATCCCGTTGTTCCACTCTCGTCAGCGTGGCTTTGGCGAGCGCGGTTTCGATGTCCATCACGATCTTCGCGTTCGCCGCCGCGGTTTCCGGAGAATCGCCCAACAGAACAAACATGCGCTGCACGTGTTCGACATACTTGGCGCGCGTCTCTTGCGATTTGGCGTCGGTCTTGAGATAGTAGTCGCGCTCCGGCAAGCCCAAGCCGCCAGACGACGCGAATGCGATCACCTGCGTCGAATCCGCATAGTCTTGGCCGGAGCCGAATCCGAACAACATATGGTCCCCAGTAACTTGTAGATGCAGGCGGGCAAGCAGGCCTGCGAGGTCGTTGATCGACGCGAGACCGCCGATTTCATCCAGCGCCTTCTTGAGCGGCGCAAGACCGGCCTTTTCGATTCCCGCTTCATCCATGCAGGATTCGAAGTAGTCGCCGATTTCTTGCTCCACCACTGAGCGGCTGGCCCCCGGCTTTGAAGCTTGCTCCAGCAAGCCCCACAAGAAACGTTCGTTGTCTTGTTGCAATTTGGCGTAGACGTCCCAACGCGGCTGGTCGGGAGGGATCGGATTGTCTTTGATCCACCCGCTGCAGGAGTACTTGTAAAAGTTGACGCAGGGATCCACCGTGCGATCCATGGCCGTGGGATCGAGCCCAGGCGTATACGGCAGCGCGGTGAGCGGACGCTCCGGCGATGTCTGCCCTAGTGCGACGCACGCGATCCAGCCGGCCAGAAATAACAAGCGGTGTCTCATAATTCGTGATCGTAGCACTCGGCGTCCCGAGCCATCGGGAGTTGTGACAAACTATAAGGTTCTACCCGTTGGGCGGTGCCGTATGGTTGGGCGATCAGTTCTTCACTATCAACTCCTCGAGAAGTTAGGTTCCGGCGGCATGGGCGACATTTACCGAGCTCAGGACACACGGCTGAACCGTTTTGTCGCCATTAAGGTCTTGACCAAGACCGGCGGTACAGGCGAACCCGAACGCAAGCGGCGGTTCATTCAGGAGGCGCAAGCCGCGTCTGCTCTGAACCATCCCAACATCATTACGATCCACGACATTATTTCCGAACCCGACAGTCAGTACATGGTGATGGAGTACGTCTCGGGGAAAACCTTGGTCGACTTGATTCCCAAAGGCGGCCTGCGCGTTCCGCAAGTATTTAAGTACAGCCTCCAGATGGCGGATGCCCTTCAAGCTGCCCACAATGCGGGCATCGTGCACCGAGACCTGAAGCCCGGCAACATCATGGTTACCGACTCGGGTCTGGTGAAGATTCTCGATTTCGGTTTGGCTAAGCTTACCGACCGCGGGCCGTTGAGCCGTGTGAGCGGGAACGACGAAACCCAAACCATCGGAGAGGCGCCGCTGACGGTCGAAGGCTCCATTCTCGGCACGGTCAGCTACATGTCTCCGGAGCAGGCGCAGGGCAAGAAAGTCGATACCCGCAGCGATATTTTTTCGTTCGGTGTGGTGCTGTACGAAATGCTGACCGGCTTGCGGGCTTTTGGGGGCGATTCCGCCTTGAGCACGCTTTCTGCGATTCTGCGCGACGAGGTCCCGCCGGTGGCGGCCACCTCACCCGATGTGCCTCCGCAACTCGATCTGGTAATCGCGCGGTGTTTGAGGAAACTTCCGGATGATCGCTGGCAGTCGATGAAGGACGTGCACATGGCGCTGGCCGCCTTGAAGCACGAATCCGACTCCGGAACGCTGTATCGCTCGCGGTTGTCGCAGATGAGCGTTCCACCGCCCCGGCCCGCAGCGCCTGCCAAGAGTCCGTCGGACGAATGGAAGCCGGCTGTGCTGGCGGGCGTTCTGGTGGGAGGAACGTTGCTGGCTGTCATGGGCGGAGTGGCGCTGTGGAATAAACACAAGAATCGCGCTTTGCCGCCGGAACCTCCGGAGATTGCCGTGACCGCCCCGGCCACAACGCCCGTACCGGAACCCCCCGCAGCCCCGCCTCCGGACTCCGCAACAACTCCGCCTGCGCCCGCGCTCCCCGCCGACGGCACGCTAACGAACGATCAGATCATCGACATGGTCGCGGCGAAAGTTCCGCCGGCGATGATCATGGGTCAGATCCGAAGCTCGAAAACTAATTTCACTCTAACGCCCGCTGAACTGATTCGGCTCACGAAGGCGGGCGTTCCCGAGCCGGTGATGGAGCAGATGCGCAATCCCAAGCGCGTGATCGCGGTGAACGCGACGCCTGGCGCGCCTGTTTCCACGGGAAAGCAAACAGGTCAACCGCAACCGGCGGCGCAGACTCCGCCCCAGCAGCCGCAGCCTCAGCAGCAACAACCAACTCCGACACCTCCGCAGGAGCAGCCGCAACCGACGCAAGCGGTCACTCCGCCGCCCGCGCAGTCTCAGCTGCCAGCGGCAGCGCCCAAGCAGGCTGCTGCTGTTGTCATCGTTGCGTTGAATGACGGAACTCCCTTCACAGTCGCGCTGGCCGAGGATATTCCGGACAACGCCGAAGAGGGCCGTCCGTTGCGTTTCACGGCCGTAAAGGATTTGCGCCAGGGAGATGCCGTGGCGATCGCCAAAGGCGCCACGGTTACCGGCGTGATCGACAAGAAGAAGAGCGGGCTTTTAGGGAAGATGACGCTACGGCTGATTCAAGCCGATGCCGTGGACGGGCGCAAGCTCAATGTCCGGGCCATTCCGGCTCGCCGTGCTGACAGCAACGCTCGCCCGGTCGAGACGCCCGCGAAAAAGGCGAAGGACCTCGCGGCCGCCGCGGGGACTGAGTACGTCGCCTATATCGACGGTGAGCAGACCGTCAACGCACATAAGTAAAGCCCGCCGACGCGGCACGCAAAGTGCGTGCGCTACTTCTTCTCGGGCAGGGCGAAGACGTAGAGCGCGTTTCCGTACGACGGATAGTGAACATCGGGAGCCAGCACGCTCGGAACCATGCGCGGGCTGCCGCCACCGAGGCCGCTCGATACAGCGATATATTGGCGTCCGCCGATGCTGAAGGTCAGCGGGAAGCCCTGCACGGAAGTGCCGAGCCGCGTTTCCCAAAGAATTTTGCCGGTCTTGACGTCAACCGCGCGGAATACGCGATCCATATCGCCTACGAAAGCGATACCGCCCGCCGTCGAGAGAATGGACGTCATGAACGGGGAATGCTGCTCGACCTTCCAGTTCTCTTTCAGCGTACGGACGTCGTAGGCAGCCAGTTTGCCGACATTACCGTTCGAGCCCGGAGACTCATAGAACCGCCGCGCCGCGCCGCCTGCGTTACCACCGCCCTCGGTAAGGTCCACCTTCTGCGCATTCATCTCCTGGCAGCTCTCAGCCACCGGAATGATGAGCTGATTCGTGGGTTGGTGATAGCTCATGGCGTGCCAGTTGTGGCCGCCTTCCGAAGTCGGGCAGCTCTGCACCCACTCGCCGATGCGTTGTTCGACGATATCGTTGCGGAAATGCGGCTCGCCGGTCACCGGGTCGAAGGAATCGTAGATGTTCTGGAACAC
>Ga0070734_10003394_pt1 | contig 16794 bp, 17 predicted proteins | sample Coa_R1_8_FD_66444 | JGI IMG/M metagenome (GOLD analysis project Ga0070734, IMG submission 66444) | Surface soil microbial communities from Centralia Pennsylvania, which are recovering from an underground coalmine fire - Coalmine... | ecosystem: Environmental > Terrestrial > Soil > Unclassified ... | reverse complement strand
CCGCGCGTGTTCCGCGTGGTCGCCCTGCCCGCGCCGTCCGATCGCCAAAGATCCCAGCTGTTCATACAGCGCTACATGGAGCAGTTTCCGGCCGGGGGCGAAGTCGTCATCTTCGATCGCAGCTGGTACAACCGCGCCGGCGTCGAGCATGTCATGGGCTTTGTCGATCCCGACGAACACAAGCGCTTCCTGTCGCTCTGTCCGGAGATGGAGAAATATATCGTCGACGCCGGGATCATCCTGATCAAGCTCTGGCTCGAGGTTGGAATGGAGGAACAAGAGCGGCGCTTCCTCGCCAGGATCGAGGATCCCTTGAGGCAATGGAAGCTGAGCCCGATGGATACCGAATCCTACCGCCGCTGGTACGATTACTCGCGGGCGCGTGACATGATGTTCAAGGCGACGAGCTCAAAGCATGCGCCCTGGAATGTTATCCGTTCCGACGACAAGCGGCGGGCCCGGCTGAATTGTATCGCGCATCTTCTGAAAACCATTCCATACAAGAAGGTATCCCGCGACAAGGTCCAGTTGCCGAAACGGTCCAACAAGGGTCGCTACAACGACCATGCGCTCCGCGGCGTGAAATTCGTCGCGGAGCGATACTGAATTTTGAGGCAGGGGAGCGCTTACCTGAGCGCGATCGTCACTCCACCGACAGCCGCCGAAAGCTGCAATCCGACCTTGCCGCCGGCGAGTTGCAGAACCACGCCCGTCCGATTGTTCCGCAGTTGCACACCGCCAGCCCCCGCCGCAAGGGCGCCACCCGCGCCGATCGCACTGTAGGTGCCCTCGATGTCGGCGGGACTACGCAAGTGCAGCGCATGGCCCTGCAATTGGGCGGTCGAGGCCCCGATGGTAAAGCCAACGCTCATCCCGGAGACCGTGAACGGATAGCTGCGACCGCGGAAGTACAGAACGCCGTTGCCGCCACCGACGCCGACGATGAACCCGCCGTTGGTGAAAACGACGCGGACGGCGCCGGTTTCCGCTTGCGATGGCGTCGCTAAAGCAACCGCGGACAGCAGGATTGCGGCAACGCCAACAAATCGGATCAGATGCTTTCTCATGTGTGCTTTCTCCAGCGCTCTCACTTCAATCCGGGGTCGAACGGGTTTGATCCAAGGTAATCACCACGGTGCTGACGTTCGCGGCAAATTCAAGACCCACCCTGGGGCCCTGCAACGTAATGATCACTCCTTTGTCGTTCTTGAGCTGCACGCCGCCGACGCCGCCGAGTAACGCGCCTCCGGCTCCAACGACCGTGTAAGTTCCGGAAAAATCGCTCAGCTCGTTGATGTAGTCGGCGCGTCCGACAAACTTTCCGATGGAGGCGCCAGCGGCGAGGCCGACACTGACGCCCTGGATAACGAAGCGATAATTGCGGTGGCGAAAGGTCAGAACGCCATGTCCTGCGCCGGCACCGAGGCCCAAGCCTGCCTTGATTACGGTGAGGCGAACAGAACCGCTGATCGCATGCGACGGCGTCGCCAGGCCGATCGATAGAACCGTCATCATCAATGCGGTCGAGATCGTTCGATATGCCCCCATGGCTTGCGCCCTCACTGCGCGAGATAGCCGCCGGTCGGAGCCAGCAGCCTCGCGATCAAGAGCGCATCCTCGCGGGGGAATAATGCGGTGGCGGCCTGCCGGACGGACACGTCGGATTCCCGTTTGATCTGGATACGTACCGTTAAGCATGACCCAGGTGCGTCGCCTGGTCTTGATCTGAATCAAGGACTCCCAGCGAACCCCGCACGACATCAACCCTTGATCTAAGTCAAGCAGTCACTGCCCGGGCCACGAAAGTTTTTCGTACCGTTCGGCTCAGATCAGGGCGACACCATGTTTCGGTCCCTTTGGCAGGCTCTCGCCTTCGCTTGTATGGCGCTCGCTGCCTTCGATGCTTGCCAAGGCGCGGACAGTCGAACACTGATTCCGATCGAGGAAGAAATCTGGGCGCTGCCCCTCACCTACCCGACCGTCGCTTACGTGGTTCACCCCGCCGGCAACGGCCCGTTTCCGCTGGCGGTGATGAATCACGGCGTATCCCTCAACGCGCACGAACGCAGCTTCTTTCCGCTCGTGGAATTTCGGGATGCGGCGATGTGGTTTGCGCGCCGTGGTTACATGGTGGTGGCTCCGACAGGCCCCGGATATGGCGCAGGCGCGCTGGATGCGTCCGAGCTCGGACTATTTCCCGTTTTCTATTCCCACATCGGCGGCTGCGAGAATCCAAACTTCAAAGATGCGGGAATGGCGGCCGCGGCGCTCGACAAATGGATCATCGATTACATGACCGATCAGAACTATGCAGTGCCCGACAGCGCGATCGTCATCGGCCAATCCGCGGGCGGCTGGGCTGCGATCGCACTATCCAGCCAGAATCTTCCCTCAGTGAAGGCGATCATCGCCTTTGCGGCAGGACGCGGCGGCCGCGTCGGCGACGAGCCCAACAACAATTGCGCACCCGACAAGCTGGTCGAGGCGACCGCCAAGTTCGGGCATAGCGCGCGCGTGCCGATGCTGTGGATCTATATCGAAAACGATACGTACTTCGGGCCCGATCTGTCGAAGCGGATGTACGCCGCCTATACCGGCGCCGGCGGCAACGCCGAGTATCATCTGATGCCGCCGTTCGGAAGCGACGGGCACTTTTTTATCGATTCACCCGACGCCATCCCGCAATGGTCGCCGCTCGTTAGTCAATTCCTGGACAAGCATCGTTAGTGGGGCCGCTGATGAACAAGCGTCGCATGGAGCAATGGTTGCCTCCCCTTACCCTGGCCGTGGCAATGTTGTCGGTGCTGTTGGTATCGAAACTCACCGAAGCGGAGAAGGCCGCGCCGCCCGGCGGCGCGGCAGAGAAGACGAGCGAGCCGGAAATGGCATCGCGTGGCCAGCGCAAGCTTGTGCGCGAGATCAAATATGGCGATTGGCAAAAGGTTTGCTTCAAGACGCCGGGGAGCGGCACGGTGTGTCGCACCAACATCAGCGGCACCTTCGACACCGGCCAGTCGGCCGTGCGCGTCGACCTGATCGAGCGCGAGGGCGAAGGCAAGGCGCGGCTGCAATTATTCCTGCCGGTCGGCCTCTATTTGCAGACGCCCGTCAAGCTGACGGTGGACCAAGGCAAGCCATACCAGATTCCCTATAACTGGTGCATGACCAACGCCTGCATCGCGGGCAAGATCGCCGATCCGCAGCTGATAAACGAGATGGAAAAGGGAGAGAAACTGACGCTGGAAGTCGTCGATTCCAGCGTACAGAGTTTCAGCAACGAGCTGCCGCTCAACCAGTTCGCGGCGGTGCGCAAGGGCGCCCCGGCGAAGACGTTTGTGCAAGACATCGATGAATGATGCGGACTTCTGAACCGCCGCACGAGTGGAGCTTTGGATTTGACGTTCGCATGAGGCACTCGCGGCAAGTGGGTAGCGAACGTCAAATTCGCTCCACTAGGCGCGGCCGGCGGACGCCCGTTCGATCGGCTCGATCAGCGACTGTGCGGCAAATGGCTTGGTGAGATAGGCGATGCAACCGGATGCCATCGCAGCCATGCGAGTGGCATGGCTGTCTTTGCCCGTCATGTAAATAACAGGCAGGGAAACGCCGCCCGCCTTCAGGCGATGACACACCTCAATGCCGGAGTCGTCGTTGAGATCGATGTCGAGAATGACGCAGACGGCCCGCTCATAGTCGCCATATTTCTGAAAGGCATCGGCTGAAGAGAAAAGCAGACTGTCGTAGCCGTATTCACGCAGGAGCCGTTTGACCCCCTTGAGCATGCCCGGGTCGTCATCAACAACGAAAACCAATTTCTGTTTCGACAAGATCGCTGGTCCTGCTCTGTCGACCAAAATACCTGGTACGCTGGGCCGCCGCCCACACGGAGAATCAATCTGGGGAATAAGCGAACGTTCCACAGGACGTAGATTTTATTGTCGTGGAATGCTTCTTGTCGTTTATCTAGGTTACGTCGGCATGATTTTCCAATTGTCCCATGGGACAATGCCCACAGGAAAATCGGGTCAGCCCTAACCGGGTTGGCCGGGGTTGCCCGCCAGCATGCCAAGCCGCTCGGCGATGGAAACGAGCTCGGCCAGGGTCTGCACCTTCATCTTCTCCATGACGCGATGGCGGTGCGCCTTGATGGTCCGCTCGGTCGCCCCCAACTGCTGAGCGATCTGCTTGTTGATCTTGCCCTGCACCACCCGCTCGAATACCTGGCGCTCCCGCGGTGTCAGCGTGTCTGCCAGCTCGCGCAGCGCATCGAGCTTGCGCTTCTGCGAGCGCGAGGCCTCGTGACGCGCGATCGCCTGCTCAATGGCATGCAGAAGCTGCTCTGACGATACAGGCTTGGTCAAGAAGTCCTCGGCGCCGGCCTTGATTGCTTTCACCGTCGTCGGAACGTCGGTATAGCCCGAGAGGAACACGATCGGGATGGTCGAGCCGAGCTTGGACAGACGATCCTGCAGATCCGGACCGCTCAAATCCGGAATCCGGACGTCGAGCAGGATGCATCCGAGCTCGCTTTCGTCGGGCGGTCGGTCCAGCAATTGCTGGGCCGACGGATAGGTCGCGACCGTATAGCCGGCCTTTTTCAGGCGTCGCTCGATGGCGGTCCTGAACGACGCATCGTCATCCACTACATGAATCGTGCCTGACAACTTCGTCACCTCTTTTGAAATTTCCCCCTACGGCGGCGCCAATCGCATCAAGAACCGGAAATACGGCGCCAGCTTCCGGCTAGTTCTCCGCCCAGATCCTCCGCTTGTGAGCCTGAACAATGGTGCCGGCTATGGAAAGGCCCATGCCCAAGCCTTTGTCTTTTCGTCGTGAAGAAAGGATCAAAAACATCGGCCAATTTTTCGGTCGGTATGACGAGGCCCGAATCGGAGATCGAAAGGAGCATTCGGCTGCGCGCCTCTTTCTCGGCATCATTCCGTTCCTTGCGCTCATGCAGCAGAATTGAAATCGACGTCGCCTGGATCAGGAGCACAACGGCGATAGGGATGCTTTGAAGATGGTAGGCCTCCCAGAATGAAAACCCTCGAAAGCGAAGTTCACTCCCCGGCCGCAGCCGCGATTCGCGCAGGTCGGATCTGTCCAGGTAGAGGATCGTGCGCGACCGCGATTCTGCCGCCAACTCAACCGGAGCGAGCAACAACGACAGCCAAAAAATCAGTCCACCGCTCCGCATGCCGATGACCACGACTGGACTGTGTCACCGCGAAAATTAATAAACGAATGTGTCGGCATCAATATGCACGCAACCGTGCATTTGACCCCACAGCCTACGTTGCCGCCATCCGTCCACGCGGACATTGTCCTTAGGGACAATGTCCGCCGAGCCAATAGTTTGGAGCGCGAATGACGTCGTAGGAATCACAGGAATTAAGCCTAGCAGACCGCTTCAGGTCAAGAACACTGACAGTTTCGGCGCTCACGGGGAGATGAGCCATGTTGATCAATCTCAACGGCAATCCCGCGCACCGGCCACGCTTTCTCGGTGAACTCGGCAGTCTACCTCAAACAGAAGCCATTTTAAGCGAGTTCAAGTACCGGCGAGGCGCTGAAATATTCGGTGAAGCCGAGCCCGCAGAATACATCTATCAGGTGGTCGACGGCGCGGTCCGCAGCTACAAGCTCCTCTCCGACGGGCGGCGGCAAATTGGCGCATTCCATCTCGTGGGCGATATCTTCGGCCTCGAGAACGGCGGTACCCACCGCTTCACGGCGGAAGCGATCGTCGACACGACCGTGCGACTGATGAAGCGGGCCAGTCTCGCCCATGTGGCGGAGCAGGATGCCGCCGTTGCGCGCGATCTCCTGAACATGACTGCGACCAGTCTGCAGCATGCCGAGGACCACATGCTGCTCCTGGGCCGCAAGACCTCGCTCGAGCGCGTGGCGGCATTCCTGCTGGAGATGGACACCCGCCTCACGGCTGCGGGCGTCATGGCGTTGCCGATGTGCCGCCGTGACATCGCGGACTATCTTGGGCTTACGCTGGAGACGGTGTCCCGGGCGCTGTCGGTGCTCCAGGACAAGGGCATCCTCGGCTTCCTCGGCCAGACCCAACGTCAGATTGTGCTCTTGGACCGGCCCAAACTCGCCGAGCTCGATCTCTAGTCCAGCGTCCGGACTCCGAAGTTCGCATCATCATGCGGCACCTTTAACGGGATCGTAGCGAGCATCAGCGGCAATCCAGATAACGCTCGCTTGACGGACGACTTTGCAACCGCTGCGGGTATAAGCGAGACTCGCGCAGGCGATCACCAGATCCTTGGTCCAAACCAGCCGAACGGCGAACGTCGCGCCAGCAGCAGCACAGGTCCTGTCGCGTGCTTCTTTGCGAACCTGTGCAGGCGTTGCGGTCTCGCTTCCGGCTCTTTCGCATTGACCCGCGAGCCGGCATCGGATGTCTGCAATTCGGCCAACGCTCCGCGCACCTTCGGCGAGACGATAGCGATGCTGGGCGACGCGGGCATGATTTCGGCGTCCACGGATGGCTTGGGCAGCAGGGCGGCGGTGTCGTAGTCAATGCGTTCCGGCAATTTCTTTTGATCGGAATAAATGCGTATGACGGGGAGCTGCATGTCGGAGTCTCCGGCGAGCGGAGATTCTGGCAAACAGGCGCCGATGATGAACAGTAGCGCTAGTAACGCGCTGCCGACCCAGGCGAAATATTGAATCAGGGGCATTTTGTTGCTCCAAGCGCCCCGCTCACATTACCAACCCCCCCCCCGCGCCCGATGCAATGCACCACGCCGACATTCGCCATGATGGCAACCCGTGGTCTCGCCGCGACGGTTTTGCAGGGGCGTGACGTCCCTGCAACACGCTATCCACTCGCGGCGCGGCCGACTGATGCTTGATCTGGATCAATCCAGTGAGCCGAATGCTGGCCCGCAATCGCAGCAATGCCGTCAAACGCGCACAGCGTTGCCTTCCTCGCGCCACAGTTGAAAATCCGACTGTGCTTTTGAGGTTACGGGGATTTTTCCGATTCAGCGCTAATCTTCTAGCGATTTGGGGACGTGTCTTCGGATGGAGAACTGAAATGCGGAAGCTTTGGGCGGGCGTCATTGGCCTTACAGCACTGGGAATGGCGCATCAGGCGTCAGCCGCCGACATGGCCGTCAAGGCAGCGCCACCGCCGCCGCCGCTCCCCGTGTTCAGCTGGACCGGATTCTACGTCGGCGCCAACATTGGCGGCGCCTGGGCCAATGACGGCTTTCATGACACGCTCTTCGGGACGAACTTCAACAACGCCGGCAGCGGCGTGTTCATCGGCGGCGGCCAGATCGGCGGCAACTACCAGATCGGCCAGTTCGTCATCGGCGGCGAATGGGACTTCGACTGGGCCTCCAATCACAACAACAGCACCGGCGTCATCATTCCAGGCGTTGGGAACATTGTGGTCAACAACAACGATCGCTGGATCACGACAGTGGCTGCCCGCTTCGGTTGGGCTATCAATCACTGGTTGCTCTACGGCAAGGCCGGCGGCGGCTGGGTCGGCAGCAACAGCCTGACCCTCACCAACCTCAACACCGGATTCCAGGTGACCTGCGGTAGCTTCAACGGCTTCGGCAACAGCTGCAGCAACAGCGCCGGCGGCTGGCTGCTGGGCGCTGGCTTCGAATATGCGTTCACCAACAATTGGACGGTGAAGGCGGAATACGACTACCTCGGACTGGGCAACCGGACTTTCACCGTTCCCGTCGGGTCTCCGTTCCTCGTCGGCGATACCTTCACCACCAACAATCGCAATGTCCAGATGGTGAAAGTCGGCGTCAACTACCTGTTCAACTGGGGCGCGCCGGTTGCCGCCAGATATTAATCGCTGAATCCTCTTTGACGGGATCGATGAGAATGCGCGGGTAACCTACCATTTCAACTGGGGCACGGGGCCCAGGTCACGACCCGCTACTGATTTCTCCCGAACCTAGCAAACTTGGCCCCGGCATCGTCCGGGGCTTTTGTTGCAACATCCACGCAAGAACGCAGATTGCCGATCATCTCGCGGGCTGAGCGGGAAATTCGAACCCGGACTCCGGCAAGGCAGCCTCGCTCGAGGGGGGTCGACGGGAGCGCAGGCTGTCTCACCGGAGAGCGCAGCCGCCCGCATCAGGAATTGACGCGGGCGTCCAGTGTGGGGCGAAAGCTCGACGAGCGATATTGTCCCAACGTGCATGGATAGGTCGTGGGCGCTGTCTCAATTTTTCCGCCGCAAAACAACAACCTGTTTCCCCTGGCGCTCGCGACGCGCCGTATAATTCACGAAGGCAAAGTAGAAGGGATCGGAGCCTTCAGGCGCGGCGTCGGCAATGGAATAAGCCACCGACCACACGAACACTTCCCCCACGAGCGCTGCCATCAGCACCAGCACGGTCGCGATCATGATCGCCACGAGACGCGACCAAGGATGAGGCCACGTTGCGCACAGTGCGTATCGTGGAGACCGTCAACAATGCGTGGATGATGATGTCGAGTGCACTGTCGGACTCGCCCACCCGAATCTGAACCATCCTCGCCCCCTGCCCCAGCTATTCGCCGGTCGCGCCGCGATCATCGGGTTGACCTAAATCAAGCCGGAGACGTGATGCTGCGGCAGCCTATCCCGTCGCACCCATTCGACGGAGGTACCGGCGGTAGGTCCGGCATTCATGGGCAACACTGCGCAAATGACCTGGTACGTTTCCTATGTCGCAAGCGGAAACATGTCCGGCGATCGGGCGTATCGCGCGACAATGACATTCGCAAACGAGCGCGAGGCCAAGACATTCGCTCAGGCAAGGGTTGAGGCCGGCGACAAGACGCTCGTTGCCGGAACGATCAATCCCGTGACGCCCAAACGCGTGATACCTTCCTCGGCCATTCTCGTCTGGCTCGACGAAGCCTAGAGCGCGATGGGATCAGGATGAAGAGGCATCGAGGGACATGCTGGCCGGCATCGAGCGCGCTCCCTTGACCCAAATCAAAGCCCGCCCCGGTGCTCGCCCCAACCTGACGCGCGTGCGACCACCCGGAGCCTGCCATGAAAACCATTTCCGCCGAAGAAGCCGTCGCAATGATCCCGAATGGCGCGAGCGTCATGGTCGGTGGTTTCATGGGCGTAGGCACGCCCGAGCGACTACTCGATGAGCTGGTGCGGCAGAAGAAAAGCGGTCTCACCATCATCGCCAACGACGCAGCCTTGCCGGGCCGCGGAATTGGAAAGCTCGTCGATGCATCTTTGGTCTCGGCGATCACGGCAAGCCACATCGGCCTGAACCCCAAGGTGCAGGAGCAGATGATGGCAAAGAAGATCGAGGTCAGCCTGATCCCTCAGGGCACGCTGGTGGAGCGCATTCGCGCCGGAGGCGCCGGCCTTGGCGGCGTGCTGACGCCGACTGGTGCCGGCACCATTGTCGAAGAGGGCAAACAGCAAATCGAGATCGGCGGCAGGCATTACCTGCTGGAGACGGCGCTGCGCTCGCAATTCGCGCTAGTACACGCCTTTCTCGCCGACTATCTCGGGAATCTTTCATACGCTCTCACGGCGCGCAACTTCAACCCGGTGATGGCGATGGCGGCCGATATCGTCATCGTCACCGCCGAAAATATCGTGCCGGTCGGGGTGATTGCACCCGACCACGTCATGACCCCTGCTCCGCTTGTCGACTACCTCGTCGCCAACAGGTGAGACCCATGGACCCCCAAACCATTATTGCCAAACGCGTGGCGCTGGAGCTTCGCCCGAACAATCTCGTCAACCTCGGCATCGGCATTCCGACCCTGGTCGCAAATTATGTGCCGCCGGAGCTCAACGTGTTCTTCCAGTCAGAGAACGGCTTGATCGGCACGGGACCGATCCCCGAGCAGGGTATGGCGCATCCGCTCTTGACCGATGCCGGCGGCCGACCGATCAGCGCGCTTCCGGGAGCCTCGACGTTCGACAGCGCAATGTCGTTCGCACTGATCCGCGGAGGGCATGTCGACATCACCGTGCTCGGAGGGCTTCAGGTCGACGCGGACGGGCATCTCGCCAACTGGATGATTCCCGGCAAGATGGTGCCGGGCATGGGCGGCGCGATGGACCTGGTCTCAGGTGCCAAGCGGGTGATCGTAGCCATGCAGCACGCTGCCAAAGGCAAGTCCAAGATCGTGAAGAAGTGCGGCCTGCCGCTGACCTCGGCGCGGCCGGTTGATCTCGTCGTGACCGATATGGCGGTGCTCGGCTTTGTTGGCGGCAAAATCACGCTGCTCGAAACCGCACCCGGCATCAGCGTGGCTGAGGTGATGGCGGTGACCGAGGCTGAGCTCGCCATTCCGGACAAGGTCCCGGAAATGAAAATCTGATGCCCGGCTTCACAACCGAGCGGAGCGGCCGACCATGCGGATATTCAATGGATTTGACGAGATCAAATCAGCCGTCGGCACCGAGGTAGGCGCCAGCCGCTTTCGACCTCAGTCCCTGAAGAGATTTTGCCGCGGGTGAGTCAGGGACTTCAGATCGGCGGCACTAGCGTCAGTCGATGATGTGGTAGCCGCCGTCGATATACATGACAGTGCCGGTGATCAGCTTGGCGCCGTCGAGTGCGAGAAACGCCGTTGCTGCGCCGACATCGTCGATACTGACCAGGCTCCGCGTCGGCGCCTTGGATTGCGCCTTGTCCATCAGTTCGTCGAACTCGGGGATACCCGAGGCGGCCCGCGTTGCCAGTGGCCCCGGCGAGATCGCGTGGACGCGGATACCCTTTGGACCGACCTCCGCGGCGATATAACGGACCGCGGCCTCCAAGGCCGCCTTGGCGACCCCCATCACATTATAGTTCTGCACGACCATCTGGCTTCCGTAATAGGTCATCGTGAACATGGTGCCGCCGCGCTTCATCAAGGGCTCGGCCAGATGCGCCATGCGCATGAACGACCAGCATGACACATCCATCGTCTTGAGGAATCCGTCGCGCGTCACGTCGATTACGCGGCCATGCAACGCCTCCTTTGGCGAAAACGCGATCGAATGCAGCAGGAAATCGAGTTGGCCCCACTCCTTCTTGATGCGCTCGAAGACCTGCTCCATCTGCCCTTCCACTGTAACGTCGAGCGGCAGGAATATCGGAGCCTCCAGGTCTTTTGCGAGCGGCTCGACGTGCTTTTTCGCTTTCTCGTTCAAATAGGTGACGGCAAGGTCCGCTCCCAACGCACGAAACGCCTTGGCACATCCCCAGGCGATCGACTGGTCGTTGGCGATACCGACGACCAGGCCCTTGCGTCCCTTGAGCGCAACCTTGGTCTCGGGAAATACGGGAATATTCATGACGCTCTCTCTCTTGCCTGGATGGGCGGATGCCTGCTGCACAGCAGCGCCAGCGTGTGCTGGGCGATCATCAACTCTTCATCGGTCGGCACGACATAGACAGGCGTGGTGCCAGGACGCGAGATCCGCAGCGCGTGGCGGGCATTTTCGGCCGGATCTAGCGCAATCCCAAGCCATCCCAGCCGTTCGGCGATACGCGCACGGATGCTCTCGGAGTTTTCGCCGATTCCGGCCGTAAAGACGAATCCGTCGATGCCCTGCAACGCCGCCGCCAGCATCCCGGCATTCAGCGCGGCACGATAGACAAAATACTCGACGGCGAATGACGCACTCGGATCGTCACTCGCCTGCAACTCCCGCATGTCGTTGCTGACGCCGGATAGCCCCTTCAGGCCGCAGTCCCGGTAAAGAAAATCCTGCACGTGCGAGGGCGACATGCCCTTGACCGAGAGGAGATAGAGGATCACGCCCGGATCGATCTGTCCGGGCCGCGTACCCATCGGCAGACCGTCGAGCGCGGTGAATCCCATCGTGCTTTCAACGCTGTGTCCTCCCCGAAGCGCACACATCGACGCGCCGCTGCCAAGATGAGCTACAATGACGCGGCCGGTTGCGATCTCGGGCGCGACCTTGGGCAAGGTCTTTGCGATGTACTCGTAAGAAAGACCGTGAAAACCGTAGCGCCGCACACCCTCATCGTAGAGCCGTCGCGGAATGGCGTAGCGATCGGCGAGCGCGTCGTGGTCGCGATGAAAGGCGGTGTCGAAACAGGCGACCTGCGGCAAGTTCGGCAGATTGGCCAGCAGTGTGCGGATCGGCGCCAGATTGTGCGGCTGATGCAGTGGAGCCAACGTTGAATAGCGCTCGAGACGGCTGACGACACCGTGATCGATCAGCACCGGCCGATCGTAGTCGGGACCGCCATGCACCACTCGGTGACCTACCGCCAGCGGCGTGACCCGTCGTTCGTCCCGCAACCAGTCTCCCGCCACCTGGAGCGCAGCCGGCACATCAGCGACACTCTCGATGGGGTAAGCTCGTTCGGCGAGCTTCTCGCCATTGGGGCCTGTCGCGCGCAGGCGCGGCCGGCTGCCGATGCCGTCCATCTGGCCCTTGATCTGTCTTTGCAACCGGCCATCACCGTCGACCGCGAAGACCTGGAACTTCACGCTTGAAGAGCCGGCGTTGATGACCAGGATGGTATCCATGGCGGTCACGCTGCGACTGTCGCTGCGCGGCGACGCCGCGCATCGGCATAAAGGGTCGCGACCGCACAGGACGCTATGCGGGCGCGAAGCGAATCCGCACGCGAGGTCAGGACGATCGGCACACGCGCGCCGAGCACGATCCCGGCGCTGTCCGCCTTGGCGAAATAAGCGAGATTTTTCGCCAGCATGTTGCCTGCCTCGAGGTCAGGCACCACCAGGATCTGCGCGCGGCCTGCGACCTCGGACTTGATGCCCTTGATCCGTGCGGATTCCTTGTCGACCGCATTGTCGAACGCAAGCGGCCCATCCAGCAGGCCGCCGGTGATTTGGCCCCGGTCCGCCATCTTGCACAGCGCCGCCGCCTCGATGGTGGAGGGGATCTTCGACGTCACAGTCTCGACCGCCGAGAGGATCGCAACCCTGGGCAAATTGCCAAAGCCTGCCTGGTTGAACAGGTCGATTGCATTCTGGATGATGTCGCGCTTGCAATCGAGGTCAGGAAAGATGTTGATCGCCGCGTCGGTGATCAGCACAGTCTCCGCGTAGGATGGCACGTCCATTATGAACACGTGGCTGATGCGCCGGTCCGTGCGCAAGCCCGTCTTTGCGGTCACGCTGCGCATCAATTCGTCCGTGTGCAGGCTGCCTTTCATCAGCATTTCGCCCTTGGCCTCATGGATCAGCTCCACGGCCCTCGCTGCCGCCGCCTCGCTATGGGGCGCGTCGACGATTTCGAAGCTGCGGATATCAATGTCATGTTTGGAGGCCGCATCCCTGATCTTCGCTGCCGGTCCGACCAGGGTCGGCTTGATGATGCCGGCTTCGGCGGCTTCCACCGTTCCGCGCAGCGAGCTCTCGTCGCAAGGATGCACCACCAGGGTCGCCGCGGGCGGGATAGCCTTGGCTGCCGTGATCAGGCGGTCATATTTGCTGTGAGCCCGCCCCTCACCCACGTTTGTAGCTTGCACGCTCATGGCTCGACTCCTTAATTCCTGAGGCGCGTCAGGACGCCTTTGCCCGAAAGGACCCTTCGCTCCCGTCCGAGACTTCTTCGCTCACGCCGAACAGCTGGGCGACGCGATGCAGGCGCTTTGCCGTCTCGCCGGAGATTTCGTCCGCAACCGACAACACATCGCGGATGGCCGCAAATGCGGCACGACGCTTCTCCATGTCTTCCGGAAGCATTTTGGGAATGGCCGCAAGAGCCGCCTCCTGATCGAGCAGCAGCATGAAGAACTGCTCGCGCACCAGCGTCTTGAACTGGGTCAGCGTCAGGCGGGATGCGGCATCGTCCTTGCGCATCCGCCGCAAGGCTTCGAGGCCTCGTTCATCGACCATGCCCCGCGCCATGCCCACGTAAAGCAACGCGCGCAGTCCGCACTCCCGCAGGCCGCCGCTTGCTATCTTCGATTTCAGCTCGGCGATGCGCGCGTCCAGAAGTTTGCGATGCTCCGCGGACATCTCAGGCCGCGGCGACGGATTGGTTTGCGGATCAATGCCGACGGCCGCCTGCAGCGCGGGCGATCCATAGATGGCGAGGAACATCGATTCACTCAGGGCTTCCTGCGCGTCGCGCCACTTGTCGAGCGCGTTGACGATGCCCTTGGAGACGGTTTCCTGGGCTTCAAGGAACGGATTGCCCTTGGAAACGGTTTTCCGGTTTTCGCGGATGGTCTCGGCCCTCGCGGCGACTGTCTTCATCAGCGGCCCCTCGCGGCCAAAGACGTCGTAAGTCACCCGCAGCGGATGCAATTTGCGCATCCAGTCCGCCATCTGCGGCGTCGCGAAAGCGCGCACCCATGGCTGAACGAAGTTGCGGTAGTTGGCGAGGTTGATTTCCGATACGCGCTTGGCGGTCGCGAACCGCCGCTCATCCTCCGGCGAGTTGCCTCCCAACGCGCGGAGATCGTCGAGCGTACGCTTCTCGCAGCGCATGATCCAATTGCCGCCGGCGAGATCGGCATTGGCCGTATCACCGGATTTCGCCTGGAAGGTCGCTTCGTAAAGACCCGGCGGCAGCACATCGATCAGATCGATATTGCTCGAAAACTCGGAATGTTCCTTCCTGGCGACGCCGCCGGAAACGAAGATTCCGAGGTGACCGACGGTCTCGTGAACCGTATAGACGATGGTCTGCCCGTAATACCTGATCTCGTCGACGTCCTTGTAGAGATCGAGGATCCATCCCAATGCCTGCTGCGGCGGCGTGATGTTGTCGCCCTTGGAGCAGAACACCACGATCGGAGAACGTATCTTGCGCAGATCGATCACTTCCCCGCCGGAGGTCTTGATCCGCCCAGCGGCGAGATTGTTGCCGACAAACAATTCATCGACGATGAACTGAATCTCATCGGCATTCAGGTTGACATGCCCACCCCACCAGCGCTCGAATTCGAGGTAGCGGTCAGCTTCCGTGTCTACCTTCGAATAGACGTTGTATTGCTTGGTCCAGAGCGTGTTCGAGGGATTCATATTCTCGAAATTCTGCACCAGCCATGCGCCGTCGAACTTGCCGGCGCCGAGATCGCTGGTCAGCGCGGTGAGCCAGCTCCCGCCCAAGAGGCCGCCAGAATAGCGCATGGGATTCTTGCCGCGAACGCCGGCCCAATATGACAAGGGGGCGCCGGCGATGATCATCGGCCCGAACAGTTCGGGCTGCAGCGACGCCAGGATCATGACCGCCCAGCCGGCCTGACAATTGCCGATCACGCAGGGTTTGCCGTCGGCATCCGGGTGTAGAGCGATGACTTTTTCGAGAAAGGTGCCTTCAGCGCGGGCGATATCCTCGATGGTCTGTCCCGGCATCGGCTCCGGCATGAACCCGATGAAGTAGCAGGGATGACCGGCTTTCATGGCAACGCCGATCTCGCTGTCGGCCTTGAAGCCACCGATGCCCGGACCGTGCCCGGCGCGCGGATCGATTACCACGAAAGGACGGCGCAGCGGGTCAATTTCCACGCCGGCTGGCGGCTTGACGCGCACGAGGCCGTAATTCACCGGCCGCTTCAGGTTTCTCCCATCCGCGATCAGCTCCACCTCATAGTTGAGGACATGGGGAACCGTCTCGGCCAGATGCTCGCTATATTGCTCGCCGCGCCGACGCATGACGTCCAGGAAGAGGACACTGCGCTGACCGCTGTCAACGAGGTATTCGAAGGCGGATGCAAAAAGACCGGGCATCGTTTGGCCCGCAATTGCCGGCTTTTCCATCATGATATCCCATCCTGAGCCTGCCCACCGCACGATGCTTCGCACGTGCGTGAGGATCATTGATTTAGGTCAAGGGTGAAGGCCGCCAGTTTGCTCGTCTGCCTGTTCCCAAGGCGCTAGGCCTGCGCCAGAGCGTCTCGCACATTGAGCCGTTCACCACCCGGTTTGCTGACGTAAAGATGCTCGGCCAGCACGGACTGCATGTTCTCGAACATGGCATAGAGGTCGGCGCAGTAGACTGACGGATTGTCAAAGCCGTTCTTGCGGGAGAAGCGGTGCGGGAGATAGCCGCCGCCGCAGGCATTCATGAACCTGCATTGCCGACACTTCTCGCAAAGATTGATCGAAGCATCGCGCGCCGCTTGCCAGCGTGGCTCGTTCCGGACTGCGTCGATGGGGTGCTCGAAGATGTTGAACTTCGTTTGGTTGAAGGCGTCCCCGGCGATGCGCAGCACGTCGTGCGCCTCCACCGAACCATCCGTCATGATCGTGCAAAGCTCGATGGGCTTGTAGCCTACGCCCTCGGTCGGCGAGTTGTTGCCAATCAGGGCGGTAATCATGTCGGAAATAATACGGATATGAACCGTCGGCCTGTTGCGGTTGGCTTCCAGCCAGTGGTCGAACAGGCCCTTGTAGAAGGAAGCAATGGACGAAGGCGTTTCGTCCACCGTCGCATCCGGGATCATGATGTCATAGCTGGAAATCCCGCAGGCGGCGAAGAACCCGGCATACTGTTTCGGCGAGTATGCTGGATTGCAGACCGCCAAAGCCATTACGCCGATGTCGCGCGACAGCAATCTGCGCACGGCCTGTTCAACAGCGGCGTGAGTGCCGTTTCCCTGGAACGTGCGGCGATGAATGTCGTGAATGTGAGCCGGCCCGTCCAGGCTGATCGCAACGGAAATATCGTGTTCCTCGAGGCAATCCAGCCATTCGTCGTCGATCAGCAAGCCATTGGTCGTGACCGAGATCGGAATCCCGCAGTTCGTTCGCGACGATATCGCTTCGCAAGCCTTCGCAAAACGATGAAAATTCCCGACTCCCCACAACAGCGGCTCGCCGCCATGCAGG
>Ga0070734_10003393_pt1 | contig 16794 bp, 14 predicted proteins | sample Coa_R1_8_FD_66444 | JGI IMG/M metagenome (GOLD analysis project Ga0070734, IMG submission 66444) | Surface soil microbial communities from Centralia Pennsylvania, which are recovering from an underground coalmine fire - Coalmine... | ecosystem: Environmental > Terrestrial > Soil > Unclassified ... | reverse complement strand
AGCCGACCTGGGGCGTGGACGCCGGGGCAGCAGCCACCATTCGCCAGGCGCTGATCGATCTCGCCGCACGCGGGGCCGCCGTCCTGGTGATCAGCCAGGATCTCGATGAACTTGAAGAAATCGCGGACCGCATTGCGGTGATCTTCCAAGGTCGGCTTTCAGAGGCGATCGAGGCCGCGGCTGCAACCCGCGAGGCCCTTGGCCTGCTGATGGGCGGCCACGCAGGCGAGCGCCATAGGTCTGGGGTCTTCAAGGAAGGGCTCACCCATGCAACTCGTCCTTGAGCGCCGGGCGGAAAGCTCCGCCGCCGTCACGATCGCGTCACCCCTGATCGCGATCGCGCTGACGCTGGTGACCATGGCGATCCTGTTCGCCGCGCTGGGCAAAAATCCCGTCACTGCGCTCATGGTCTATTTCATCGAGCCGCTCACCGACAGCTATTCCCTGGTCGAACTGGTGGTGAAGGCGACGCCCCTGGTGATGATCGCGGTCGGCCTTTCGCTGTGCTACCTCGCCAATGCCTGGAACATCGGGGCTGAGGGCCAGTTCCTCATCGGCGCCGTGTGCGGCTCGTGGCTTGCGGTCCGCACCCAGGGAACCGATGCGGGCGCGTGGGTCCTGCCGGCCATGCTGGCGCTGGGCGCGGCCGGCGGCGCGCTCTACGCGCTGGTCCCGGCGATCGCAAAAGTACGCTGCGGGGCAAGCGAGATTCTCACCAGCCTGATGCTGGTCTACGTGGCGGATCTGCTGCTCGACTATCTGGTCCGCGGGCCGTGGCGCGATCCGAACGGCTTCAATTTCCCGACAACGGCGGAGTTCGATCCGGTCGCCACGGTCCCGATCCTCATTGAGGAGACCCGGCTGCATCTCGGCGCGTTGATTGCCCTTGCGGTGGTCGCGGTCGCGTCGGTTCTCCTCGGCCGCACCGTCAAAGGCTTCGAGATTAAGGTCGTGGGTGCCGCGCCACGCGCCGCGCGATTTGCGGGGTTTGACGCCGACAAGCTCGTGATCCTGACGTTCGCGATTTCCGGCGCGCTCGCCGGCCTTGCGGGGATCATCGAGGTGGCGGGGCCGGTCGGCCATCTGCAGCCGAGCTTCTCGCCCGGATACGGTTTCACCGCGATCATCGTCGCGTTTCTCGGCAGGCTCAATCCGGTCGGCATCCTCATTGCGGGGCTGTTTCTCGCTCTCACCTTCATCGGCGGCGAGCAGGCGCAGATCTCCATCAAGGTGCCGCTCGATCTCACAAAGGTATTTCAAGGTATCCTGCTGTTCTATGTGCTCGCCTGCGACTCCCTGATCCTTTATCGCCTACGCATCATCGCCACCCGTCCCGGAGCGGCCGATGGGATTGCTTGAAGCCATCATCCTGTCGGTGCTCGCGGCATCGACGCCGCTGCTGCTCGCTGCGGCGGGCGAACTCGTCGCCGAGCGCGCCGGCGTGCTCAATCTCGGCCTCGAGGGGCTGATGATCATGGGCGCAGCGTGCGGCTTTGCGGGCGCTCATTTTACCGGATCGGTCATCGTCGGGGCACTGGCCGGCATTGTTGCGGGCATGTTCATGTCGGCGATATTTGCGGGCCTGGCGCTTGGGCTCGCCGTCAACCAGGTGGCGGCGGGCCTTGCCCAGACGATCTTCGGCATTGGCCTCTCCGGGCTCATCGGCGCAGGATTCGTCGGCGAGCGCATCGAGCCGGCGCCGCATCTCTATCTACCGGTGCTCACCGACCTGCCGCTGGTCGGCAAGATCGTATTCGGTCAGGACGGTTTCGTGTACGCGTCGATCGCGCTGGTGGTCGGCATCTGGTGGTTCCTGTATCGCACCCGCGCGGGTCTCATCCTGCGCGCCGTCGGCGAGAACCACGCCTCCGCGCACGCGCTCGGCTATCCGGTGCTGCGCATCCGCGCGCTGGCGGTGCTGTTCGGCGGCGCCTGCGCGGGCCTCGGCGGTGCCTATCTGCCGCTCGCCTACACGCCGTTCTTCATTCCCGGCATGACGGCCGGGCGCGGCTGGATCGCGCTTGCGCTCGTGGTGTTTGGCTCGTGGTTGCCGAGCCGTGTCGCGGCCGGCGCATACTTGTTCGGCGCCGTGACGATCCTGCAGCTCCACGCCCAGGCCATGAGCCTGCCGATCCCCTCGCAGTTCATGTCGTCGTTGCCGTATCTCGCCACCGTGTTGGTGCTGATCGCAATCTCACGTCGTCGTGGCCTCGCGGGCTCGGTCGCGCCGGCGTCTTTGGGGCTCGCCTTCGTGCCCGACCGCTGAAACGATCGCCGGCTGTGCGCGGGCGGGCGGCGCGGCCGGGGAGACCACGATACCCGTCAACGATACGCGGAGTTTGAAGATGCGAACTTTCATCGTTGCTTCGGCTGCCGGCACTGCGGCTGCCGTGCTTGCGGCCGTTCTTCCCAGCATGCTTTCCGGTGCAAATGGCGCCGAGAAGACCGATAAGCTCAAGGTTGGCTTCATCTATCTTGGCCCGATCGGCGATATGGGCTGGACCTACCAGCATGAGGTCGGCCGCCAGGGCCTGGTGAAGGACCTGGGCGACAAGATCGAGACGACCTACCTGGAAAACGTTCCCGAAGGTCCCGACGCGGAGCGCTCGATCGAGCAGTTGGTCCGCGCCGGCAACAAGCTGATCTTCACCACCTCGTTCGGCTACATGGATCCGACCCTCAAGGTCGCCAAGAAATATCCGCGGGTCAATTTCGAGCACGCGACCGGCTACAAGCGCGACAAGAACATGTCGACCTATTCGGGGCGCTTCTATGAAGGCCGCTACATCCAGGGCGTCATCGCCGGCAAGATGTCGAAAGCGGGCGTGCTCGGCTACATCGGATCATTCCCGATTCCGGAAGTGATCATGGGCATGAACGCCACCATGCTGGGCGCCCAGTCGGTCAACCCGAACATCAAGGTGAAGATCATCTGGGTCAACACCTGGTTCGATCCCGGCAAGGAAGCCGATGCCGCCAAGGCGCTGCTCGATCAGGGCGCCGACATCATCATGCAGCACACCGACAGCCCTGCGGCGATGCAGGTCGCCGCCAGCCGCGGCGCGCTCGCGTTCGGCCAGGACTCCGACATGATCAAGTTCGGTCCCAAGACCCAGCTCACCTCCATCATCGACAACTGGACGCCCTACTACGACGAGCGTGTGCGAGCCGAGCTTGCCGGCAAATGGACGTCCACCGATACCTGGGGCGGCCTGAAATCGAAGCTCGTCGTCATGGCGCCCTACACCAACATGCCGGACGACGTGAAAAAGATGGCGGAATCGACCGAAGCCGCCATCGTGGCAGGCACCCTGCACCCGTTCAAGTGCCCGGTGATCGCGCAGGACGGCAAAGCCGTGGAGTGCAAGAACGGCAAGAACCTCGACGACGGCCAAATCCTTGGCATGAACTTCTTCGTCAAGGGCGTGGACGACAAGATGCCCGGCAAGTGAGGCAGAAGTCACAGGATCTGTAGGGGCGACCCTTGCGGTCGCCCTCTTGCCGGCGCGACGATTGTGCGACAAACGGGGCGACCACCAGGGTCGCCCCCATAGGCGTTAGGTTAGCGAACGGCGCCGGAATTTCCTCGCCTCCCCCTGAAGGGGGGAGGTCGGCCCGCGCCAGCGGGCCGGGAGGGGGTGACAGCCATTCAGCGAGTGCTGCACGGTTGTCACCCCACCCCGGACTGCCTTTTGGCAGTCCGACCCTCCCCCTTCAGGGGAGGGTAAGCCGCAGCGGGATTCCCCTCTGCAAGGCATGACGAAGGGGTCCGCGGCAATCTGGACCTTAACCTAACGCCAATGAGGGTCGACGACAGGCACGCGGCTAGAAGCGCAATGAATAAGGGATTTGTGCCCAATTGTTGCGCAGATGCAGCCGGATCAGAGGCAAATCCCGAAGCTCATTCTCATTCGGCCTTGAGCGCTGCGCGACTGCGCCGGGGAATCCGGTGATTTTCCAGCGATTGCGCGCATTTTCCCGGCGCTGGCATGACCTTTGCGGAACCCTCCAAACAGACCTGTGAGTCCCGGGAGGGGCGGTGATGAAACGTCGCGACTTCTTGAAATCAATGACCGCAGTGGCGGCGGGCGGCGCCCTGCCGGCTGCGCCCGCGGTGTGGTCGCCGGCCCGGGCGCAGGCGCGCCAGGAGACACTGCTCATCGTCTCGGAGAGCGGCCCCAACAACGTCGACATTCACGGCGTCGGCACCAATGTGCCGGGTTACGAGGTGTCGTGGAATTGCTATGACCGGTTGATCAGCCATGAAATGAAAACCGACGAGAACGGCACGCCTTATTACGATCGCGACAAGTTCAAGCCCGAACTCGCCGACGATATGAAGATCGGCGACATGTCGGTGACCTTCACGCTGAAGAAGAACGCAGTGTTTCAGGACGGCACGCCGGTTGCCGCCAAGGACGTGAAATGGTCGCTCGACCGCGCCGTCACCGTCGGCGGCTTCCCGACCTTCCAGATGGGGGCCGGCTCGCTGACAAAACCGGAGCAGTTCGTCGTCGTCGACGACCGCACCATCCGGGTCGATTTCCTGAAAAAGGATCGGCTCACGATTCCGGACCTCGCCGTCATCGTACCCTGCGTCCTGAACTCGGAGCTGGTCAAGAAGCACGCGACCGAAAAGGACCCGTGGGGGCTCGAATACACCAAGCAGAACACGGCGGGCAGCGGCGCGTACCGCGTCGTCAGCTGGACGCCCGGCACAGAGGTGATCTACGAGCGCAACGACAAGTGGGTGGGCGGTCCGCGGCCGAAGATTCGTCGCGTGGTATGGCGCATCGTGCCGTCGTCGGGCAACCGGCGGGCCCTTCTCGAGCGCGGCGACGCCGACGTCTCCTACGATCTGCCCAACAAGGACTTCAACGAACTCAAGAGCGTCGGCAGGCTCTCGATCGTCTCGACGCCCTACAGCAACGGCATCCAGTACATCGGCATGAACGTCAAGACGCCGCCCTTCGATAACCTCAAGGTGCGCCAGGCGGTGGCCTATGCGATTCCCTACCAGAAGATCATGGACGCGGTGCTGTTCGGTCTCGCCAAACCCATGTACGGCGCAGCCGCGGAGGCCAAAACGCAGATCGCATGGCCCCAGCCGCACAGGTTCGTGACCGACATCGCCAAGGCAAAGCAGCTCATGGCGGAGGCCGGCTATCCCAACGGCTTCGAGACGACATTGTCTTTTGATCTCGGCTTTGCGGTCGTCAACGAGCCGCTCTGCGTGCTCACGCAGGAAAGCCTCGCCCAGATCGGCATCAAGACGACGATCAATAAGGTACCGGGTGCGAACTGGCGCACCGAACTCAACAAGAAGACGCTGCCGCTCTACACCAACGTGTTCTCGGGCTGGCTCGACTATCCGGAGTATTTCTTCATCTGGTGCTATCACGGCCAGAACTCGGTGTTTAACACGATGAGCTACCAGTCGAAGGCGATGGACACGCTCATCGAAGGCGCTCGCGATGCTGCCGCGATCGGCAAGACCGCCGAATACGAGAAGAACGTGAAAGGCTTCGTGGATCTCGCCTTTGCGGATATGCCGCGCATTCCGCTGTTCCAGCCCTACGTGAACGTCGCGATGCAGAAGAACGTCACCGGATACCAGTACTGGTTCCACCGCCGGCTCGACTATCGCGCCCTGGCGAAGGGGTGAGGGCGATGGAGACGCGTAGGGTGGGCAAGATCGCCTGCTTCGGTAGGATTATTGGAACGAGGCGCGTCCGCGATCTTGCCCACGCGGTCGGACCGAAGGATCGGACAGCGTGGGCATTGCGCCGAAGGTCCGCCGCCTGTGGCAGGGCTGCGCCGGCGCAATGCCCACCCTACGCACGCGCCACGTCGTGGTCACCGCTATGCTGAGAAAAATCGGCAAGCGGCTCGCCACCGTGATCCCGAGCCTGGTCGGGGTCATCGTCGTGACCTTCCTGCTCACGCGGGTGCTGCCCGGCGACACCGCGGCGTATTTCGCAGGACCGGCCGCCTCTGCACAGGCGATCGAGGATGTGCGCAAGCAACTCGGCCTCGACAGACCACTATCCGAGCAGTTCATCCGCTACGTCTCCGATCTCGCCCATGGCGATCTCGGCAAATCACTCACGACGGGACAGTCCGTCACCGCCGATATCGCGGCTCGTCTGCCGGCGTCGGCGGAGCTGACCCTTCTCGGCCTCGTCGCCGCGATGCTGATCGCGGTGCCGCTCGGCATCGTGGCGGCCGTTCGGCAAGGCTCTCCGGTCGATCATGCCTGCCGGATCGTCGCGACTGCTGGCGTCTCGCTGCCGGTGTTCTTCACCGGCCTTCTGCTCTCCTACGTGTTCTACTATCGGCTCGGCTGGGCGGCAGAGCCGCTCGGGCGCCTGAGCTTTCTCTACGCGCCGCCCCCTACGATCACGGGCTTCTACCTGATCGACAGCCTGATCGCGCGTGATTTCGAGCTGTTCCGGGCGGCAGCGTCGCAGCTGGTGCTGCCGGTGGCGACGCTGGCAATCTTTTCGCTGGCGCCGATTGCCCGCATGACGCGGGCTTCGATGCTGGCGGTGCTGGCCTCCGATTTCGTGCGCACTGCCCGTGCTGGCGGGCTCTCGCCGGGCACCGTGGTCATGACCTACGCGTTCCGCAACGCCATGCTTCCGGTCGTGACCACGCTCGGCATGGTGTTCTCGTTTCTGCTCGGCGCCAATGTGCTGGTCGAGAAGGTGTTTGCCTGGCCGGGCATCGGTTCCTACGCGGTCGAAGCGCTGATTGCGTCCGATTTCGCGCCGGTGCAGGGATTCGTGCTCACCATGGCGGCCATCTACGTGCTTCTCAATCTCGCGATCGACCTCATCTATGGCGTCATCGATCCCCGCGTGAGGATCGAAGCATGACCGAGGCGGTTCGCATCGATCCCGTCGAGGTCGCTCCGGCGGCGATGCCCGGTGCACGAGCTGCCGCGGCTTCGCAGCCCTCAGTCCTCAGGCACGCCGTCTACGTCATCGGCCAGAACCCCGTCACCGGTCTCGCCTTCGGGTTGTTCCTGCTGATCGTCCTGTGCGCGATTTTCGGTCCCCTGATCGCGCCCTACGATCCGCTGGCGAGCGACACTGACGCTGCATACCAGGCGCCGTCGGCAGCACACTGGTTCGGCACCGATCAACTCGGTCGCGATATTTTGAGCCGCGTTATCGCGGCGACGCGCCTCGACCTCACGATTGCGGTGTTCTCGGTCGCACTCGTGTTTCTGCTCGGCGGCGTCTCGGGTGTCATGGCCGGCTTTTTCGGCGGATGGACCGATCGCATCGTCGGCCGACTCATCGATACCATCATGGCGTTTCCGCTGTTCGTGCTCGCCATGGGTATCGTCGCGGCGCTTGGCAACACGGTGACGAACATCGTTCTGGCGACGGCGATTGTTAATTTTCCGCTCTACGCCCGCGTTGCCCGCGCCGAGGCCAACGTGCGGCGCGACGCCGGCTTTGTGCAGGCCGCGCGGCTGTGCGGCAATGGCGAACTGCGCATCGTGCTGACGCAGATTCTTCCGAACGTGATGCCCATCATGGTGGTGCAGATGTCGCTCACCATGGGCTACGCGATCCTCAACGCGGCAGGCCTTTCCTTCATCGGCCTCGGCGTGCGGCCGCCGACCCCCGAATGGGGCATCATGGTCGCCGAAGGTGCAGCCGACATGGTGAGTGGAAAGTGGTGGATCGCATTTTTCCCGGGCGGAGCCCTGATGCTCGCCGTGTTCTGCTTCAACCTGCTTGGCGACGGCCTGCGTGACATTGTCGATCCGCAGCGGCGAACGTGAGAAGACCATTTTGCGCGAGCATTTTCGCCGGCTTGTCATCGACCTCACTTTGTTCCACGAATTTGGAAACATTCGCCATGACTTCCGATGTCCCCTTGCTGGCGGTTCGTGATCTCACGATCGAATTCGCCACCCGACGCGGCACAGTGCGGGCCGTGCAGCATGTTGACGTGACGGTGGGGAAAGGCGAGACGCTCGGCATCGTCGGAGAGTCGGGATCGGGAAAATCCGTCACGTCCTATGCGGTCATGCGCATTCTCGATCGCGCCGGACAGATCGCAGGAGGCTCCATCCGGTTCGGCGGCATCGATGTCGGGGCGGCCAGCGAGCGCGAGGTGCGCGACCTGCGCGGCCGGGAAATCTCGATGATCTTCCAAAACCCGCGCGCCGCTCTCAACCCGATCCGCAAAGTCGGCAAGCAGATCGAGGACGTTCTGCTGCAGCACGTGCAGGCGACTCGATCCGACGTCAAGGACAAGGCCGTCGAGGCGCTGCGCCGCGTGCACATCGCCAACCCGGAGGAGCGCTATCACGCCTATCCGTTCGAGCTGTCGGGCGGCATGTGCCAGCGCGTGGTGATTGCGCTCGCGCTTGCCTGCCGGCCGCAGCTCCTGATCGCGGATGAGCCGACCACCGGCCTTGATGTCACCACGCAGAAAGCCGTAATGGACCTGGTGGTCGATCTGACGCGGGCGCGGGGCATGTCGACGATCCTGATCACCCACGACCTCGGCCTTGCCGCCGCCTATTGCGACCGCGTCGTCGTGATGGAAAAGGGCAGGGTGGTGGAAACTGCGCCGTCACGGCAGATCTTCGCGGCGCCCGCGCACCCTTATACCCGCAAACTCATGAAGGCGACGCCCCGCCTCGGCATTGGTCTGCGGGATTTGCTGCCGGATGAGCATTCTTCACCTCCCCCTACAGGCGGGAGGTCGGCGGCGCTGCGGACGAGTGGGGATAACGGCAGCGCCGCAGCCGCGGAGATTCCGCGTTACCCCACCGCGGACGACCTGCGGTCGTCCGACCCTCCCCCTGCAGGGGAGGGTAAGCCTCTCCTCATCGTGGAAAACCTCGTCAAGGAATATCCGCGCAACGCCTTGAAGGGCTCGCTTGCGAAATTCTTCGGCCGCAAAGCGGAGGAGGAAAAGCCCTTCCGCGCCGTCGGCGGCATCAGCTTTACGATCGCGCGCGGCGAGAGCGTCGGCCTTGTCGGCGAATCCGGATGCGGCAAGTCCACCACCTCCATGATGGTGATGCGCCTGATCGACAAGACCACGGGCAAGATCGCGTTCGACGGCGCGGACATCGGCGCCATCGCGGCAAAACAGTTCGCCACCCATCCCATGCGCAAGCGCATCCAGATGGTGTTCCAGGACCCGACCGACAGTCTCAACCCGCGCTTCACGGCGAGCCGCGCCATCGCAGACCCGCTGATGCGATTGGGCGGGATCAAACACGGTGCCGCATTGCGAGCACGCTGCGAAGAACTTGCCACCCAGGTTGGACTTCCGGTCGCGCTGCTCGACCGCTTTCCCCATCAGCTCTCCGGCGGCCAGAAGGCCCGCGTCGGCATTGCCCGGGCCATCGCACTGAGGCCCGAGCTGATTGTCCTCGACGAGCCTACCGCCGCATTGGACGTGTCGGTCCAGGCCGTGGTGCTCAATCTGCTCCAGGACCTCAAGGCGGAGCTCGGCATGAGCTATCTTTTTGTCTCTCATGACCTCAACGTGGTGCGCCTGCTGTGCGACCGCGTCATCGTCATGCAGGCCGGAGAGATCGTCGAGCACGGCTCAAGCGACGACGTGCTCTCTGCGCCCAAAACCGACTACGTGCGCGAACTGCTTGCCGCCATCCCGCACCCGGCGGGCACCGCGTAATCGGAGCGGGCACGGGCGACGTAGGCTCCGTGTTGGCGCGAGCCTTCGAGTTTGCCGTGATCGACGACGATCTTGCCGCGCACGATGGTCGTCACCGGCCAGCCCGTCACCTCGAAGCCTTCGTACGGCGTGTAGTCCGTGCCGTCGTGGAGATTGCCGGTCGTGATCCTTACGGTTCGCTTGGGATCCCAGATCGCAATGTCGGCATCGGACCCCACCGCGATCGTACCCTTGCGCGGATGCAGTCCATACATCTTGGCGTGATTGGTCGCGCTTACGGCGACGAATTGGTTGAGCGTGATCCGGCCCTTCACGACGCCCTCGGAAAACAGGATTGGCAAACGTGTTTCCACGCCTGGAATGCCGTTCGGCACCCAGCGGAAGCTTGTGCGGCCCCTCGGAATGAGTTTCCCGGCGGGATCGTCGTACCGGAACGGGCAGTGGTCGGATGAAAATATCTGGAAGATCCCGCTCTGCAGCCCTCTCCAGCAAGCCTCCTGGCTGGCACGGTCGCGCGGCGGCGGGCTGCACACGTATTTTGCGCCCTCCATATTCAACCCTTCCAGGTCTTTCTCGGTCAGGACAAGGTACTGCGGACAGGTTTCGCCAAAGACTTTGAGACCGCGCGATTGCGCGCGCCGGATTTCCTCCATGGCTTCGCCGTTGGAGACGTGCACGATCATGATCGGCACGTCGATCAGCTCGGCGAGGCTGATCGCCCGGTACGTGGCCTCGCGTTCGACCGGAATTGGCCGTGACGCGGCATGATATTGGGGCGCCGTCTTGCCGGCCCGCTCGAGCCGGTCGGTCAGGAAGCGGATCGCATCATAGTTCTCGGCGTGCACCATCACGAGCGCGCCGGTTTCGCGCGCTGTCGAGAATACCTCGAGCAGTTCCAGGTCGGTGAGAGCGAGATCCGGATACGTCATGAAGACCTTGAAGGAGGTGTATCCGTCGTTGACGAGCGCCGGCAGTTCCTGGCCCAGCACGCTCGGCAGGGGATCCGAGATGATCAGGTGAAAGCTCACATCGACGTAACACTTTCCCTCGGCCTCGGCATGATAGGCCTGCAATGCGGCACGCAGACTCTCTCGTTTGCGCTGCAGGCAAAAGGGCATGACCAGCGTATTGCCGCCGAACGCTGCCGCGCGCGTGCCGCTTTCAAAATCATCGGCCATGACGATGCCGGGACCGCTCGGCTGTGAAATGTGGACGTGGCTGTCAATGCCGCCCGGAAGCACGAGGCGATCGGTGGCATCGATTGTCTGCGCGCCCCCCGTCAGCCCGGCCGCGAGCGTCACGATGCGACCATCTCGGATACCGATGTCCGCCTTGAATGTATCGGACGCCGTCGCGACAGTGCCGCCCGCAATGATCAGGTCGAAGTCGCTCATGGAAACGAGCCCTGGTTTGAAGTGCCGCTGTCATTCGAGCACACAGCAGTAGCCCGGGTTGAGCGCCAGCGAAACCCGGGAAAGATGTTGCCTGATACACGGACTCTTTGGGCGCTGCGATTCCACTCAAACTACGATGCCGCAAACACGATATCCTGCGCCCCTTTCCAAAGCACAAGTTCGCCCAGGGCCCGGAGGTTTTCGCGTCCGTCCACGATGGTGAGGAAATGGTTGCCGGCGAGTTGGCCGACCTTGCTGGAAAACTGCACCGCGCCGTATGCCAGCAAAATCTCGGTCTCGCTCAGTCCTCCCGGATAGAGAAGGATTTCGCCGGGAGCCGGATGGCTGGTCGCATTCTCATGAGCCAATCCGAGATCGAGGCTGCCCAGGGGAATCCAGCAGCCCTCTCCGCTCCAGCGCACATGAATTATTTTCTGCCGATAGGGCAGCATGGAGCTGAATTTCGCGCAGGTCTTCGGCGCAGCCGCAGATTCCAAGCGTGCTGCGAACGTGTACGGGCCAGCGTCGATTCTGATCGTGTTCATGAGGGATATCCTGCGAATAGGCCGCCCAGGCTATCGTGCCGGCGCTCCGGAGGCGAGCCAGGCTGCAATCGTCGCACGCTCCGAATCCGTCATCTCGGTGATGTTGCCGGGCGGCATGGCGTTCGACCATGCGGCGTTGCGGCCAATCAGGCGGGCGTGGCGGAGGATGTGCTCCGGGCCGTCCAGGCGGATCGCCTTCGGCGCCGTCGCCAGCGAGGGCCACACTGGCTCGGCGGCATGGCACATGCTGCATCGCGTACCGACGATCCGTTCCACCTGGGCGAAACTCGCGCCGGATGCCGCTGCCGTGATGGCCCCGGGGGGCCCCGCGGCCGACAAGACCGCGATCGCCGCCATTCCGGCCGCGACGACGCCCCACACCCACCAGGGCGAGCCCCGGCCGGCATGGCGCGCATTGAAGAAGTGGCGGATGATGGGGCCCAAGGCGAGAACAATCGCAACGATCAGCCAATTGTAACGCGTCGCAAACAGCAGCGGATAGTGATTGCTGATCATCAGCACGATGACCGGTAAGGTCAGATAGTTGTTGTGCACCGACCGCTGCTTTCCCACCTTGCCGAGTTTCGGGTCGGGCGCCCGGCCGGCCAGCAGCGCCGCCACCGTCTTCTTCTGGTTGGGAATGATCACCAGAAACACGTTCGCCACCATGATGGTGCCGATGATCGCGCCGATCTGGTTGAAGGCGCCGCGGCCGCTGAGAACGTGCGTGAACGCATAAGTCAGGCCGACCAGGAAAGCGTAGCCGCCGATGATGAAGGCAAGTTCATTCTCCGCGACGCGCGTCCGGCAGGCGCCCTCATAGAGCAGCCATGCGAGCGCAAGGCTCACCAGGCTGAACAGGGCGGCCTGTGTCGGGCTCAGATCGAGAACGGACTTGTCGACCAGAAAGAGGTCGGCATCGAGATAGTAGACGATCACGACGAGCATGAAGCCCGACAGCCACGTCGCGTAGGCCTCCCATTTGAACCATGTCAGCTTGTCCGGCATGGCTTTGGGCGCCACGAGAAACTTCATGATCCGGTAGAAGCCGCCGCCATGAACCTGCCAGGCCTCGCCGGCAACGCCGTCGGGCAGGCCTTCGCGGCTCTGCAGGCTGAGGTCGAGATGGATGAAATAGAACGAGCTGCCGATCCAGCCGATCGCCGCCACGACATGCAGCCAGCGAAAGATCAGACTGGCCCACTCGATGAGGATCGAATCCCACATGGTCCGTTGCTTTGCGCGGCCTCACGCATGTTCACCGGAAGCCGCAGCCGCCACGGCACTGCTGCGGGCTTCCTTTGTGTTTCCGAACCCGTTGAAGAACTGGTTGAGCACCACCGAGACGATCGCGCACAGAAGAATTCCCGATTCCAGGAGCGGGTGTAGTTCGTCCGGCAGGTTCTTGAAGAAGTTCGGGGCCATCAGGGGAATCATTCCAAATCCCACGGAAATCGCCACGATGAACAGATTGAAGCGGCGCGGCCAAAAGCGGCTTCTTCAGAATCCTAGCTGCCGCGGTAGGTTGAGTAGCTCCATGGCGTGACGAGCAGCGGAATGTGGTAATGGCCTTCCGGTTCGGCGATGAAGAACTCGATCGGCACGGATTGCAGAAACGGCGGGTCGGCGGTCGGTATCTTGCGCGATGCGTAATAGGCTCCGACCTCGAAGCGCAGCTCGTAATGGCCGATCGGGATCGGGCGGCGGGCGATCAACGGCGCATCGGTGCGGCCGTCGTGGTTTGTCACGGCTTGAACAATCATTCGGCGGGCGCCGTCGTTGTCAACTTCTGAAAGCGTTAACGCCACGCCCGCTGCCGGAACGCCGTCGTGATTGTCCAGAACATGGGTCGACAGGCGCCCCGTAACGGGCAATTGGTCGTCCGCCTTCACCCGGTCGCTGAGCCGCAGCGCGGCAATGCGAAAAATTTCATCAAGTGCAGTTTCGCGCTCGATCTCGGGCGTGTTCTGCAAACGCCGCTCGTATTGGCGCAGGATCGACTCCTTGGTGTGACGGCGCACGCAGAGAATGAACGGGATGGCGAATTTGTCCCGGTATGCGCCGGCGAGCCGTCGAAATGAGGCGTATTCTGTTTCTGAAAGCCGATCGAGCCCGGCTCCGCCCTGCTCGGACCTGGATTCCGGCGTGATGTTGCCGGCCTGCGCGGCGCGACCGGCCAGGTCCGGATGAAGCTCGATCAGAGCCATCTTCTGCGCGAGCGGTGCGGCGCGGACGGCCGCCACCATTGCGGCGTTGAGCGAGGCCAGGCTTGCAAACGGCCGCTGTCCGGCAACAGCCGCCGCGACCCAGGGCGAATGCTCGTAGACGCTTGCCAGCATGGCGACGAAATCATCCCTGCCTGCCGCGTTGAGCTGCTCCAGAGACACGCGCGTCATGGCGATCATGGCAGACAAGTTTTTCGTTTGCTCGGTCGCAAGCGGTAAAGCTGCAGGTAAATCGAGGTGTGGCCGGCGGCGGATGGGCGAATTGCATCAGGCTGATGGAAACGGCGAATCGGAGCCAATCCATCATCCCTGATGGCTACGTTGAGGCCATGTGACAACATCCTGCCAGTGGGTCAAGCGGAACTATCGCTCGGTTTCCTTCCAACAGTGATGCTAGACTCATCAATCGGTGTGAGATGAGCGACGAATGTTGAAGGGCTGCCCAGCAATCGATGACCGGCTCGCACTCGGCCGGCGCATTCTCGACCTCGCGGATGATCTCGCCCACTGGTCGGAGTCGCGCGGCGAATTGACCTGCACGTTCTTTTCCGACGCGCACCGCGCCGTTGCGCGGCAACTGCGCGACTGGTTTGCGGCCGCAGGGCTTGCCAGCGAGATCGATCCGATCGGAAATGTCGTGGGCCGCAGGCCGGGGACCGGGCGTGGGGCGCGAACCGTGATCCTCGGATCGCACTACGACACGGTGCGCAATGCCGGAAGATATGACGGGCGCCTCGGAATTCTGTGCGCGCTCGTTGTGCTGGAAAGCCTGCGCGGCGTCCGCCTGCCATTTGCCATCGAGTTGATCGGCTTCTCAGAGGAGGAAGGTGTCCGCTTCGCGACGCCTTTCCTCGGCAGCCGGGCGGTTGTGGGCACGCTGGACGCGCCAATCCTGAACGTGCGCGACCGCGGCGGGCAGCGGCTCGGCGACGTTCTTGCCGCGGTCGGGACTGACGTCAGCCAGTTGCAGTCGGTGGCGCGCCGCCCCGAAGAGGTTATTGCGTATCTTGAAGTTCACATCGAGCAGGGACCGGTTCTGTTGAATGACAACATTCCGGTCGGGATCGTCACGGCGATTGCCGGCAATGTTCGCTATGAGCTGGTACTCGAAGGCGAAGCCGGGCACGCCGGCACGGTGCCGATGAACGCGCGTCGCGACGCGCTGCTGGCGGCAGCGGAGATCGCGTTGTTCGTCGAGCGCCGCGCCCGCGCAGAGCCAGGTCTCGTCGGCACGGTCGGCCGCTTCGACGTGCCGGCCGGTGCGATCAACGTCATTCCGAAGCGCTGCGAGCTGTCGGTGGATGTTCGTGCGCAAGATGACGACACGGTCGCGCGGGCGCTCGCGGACATCCTCGCGCAGGCGGAGGCAGTCGCGTCACGCCGCGGCGTTCGACTGAGTACGCGCGAACTGCTCCGGGTAAAGGCCGTGCCTTGCGCACCCCGTCTGCAGGACCTGCTTGCGACGAGCTTACGGGCGGCAAACCTTCCGGTGAAACGGCTCGCCAGCGGTGCCGGACACGATGCCATGATATTCGATGGCTTCACGGAGGTCGGGATGCTCTTCGTGCGTTGCGGCAATGGCGGAGTCAGTCACAGTCCGCTCGAGACCGTCACCGCGGAAGATGCCGGGATCGCGGCGCAGGTTCTGCGTGACACGCTTCTGCGTATGGCGAATTGACCGGCCAGAATTATGCCGGTCCGCATCTGGCCCTCAACGCGGTTCGCTACGCTGTCGCGATCTCTCCGGAGTCGGAGATAGACTGGACTCGTCCATGACATCGCGAAAACGGCGCTCATGACCCATCTCGGTGAGCAGCCGCACTCTACTACTGCTCGGCAAGGCGCGAGTTAGAGCTGCTCTTTGTGTAAACGCCCAACCAGGAATTCGATAAACAACTGCGTCCTGGCAGGCAACACCCTGGTCGCTGGCCAAACCGCATGAATAGGTACGGGCGGCGGCTCGAAGCGTGTCAGAACCAGCTCGACATCGCCGCGATCGATCAAGGGTCGGACCTGCCACAGTGGCGCATTGGCGATGCCGAGCCCCCGCACCGCGGCCTCATTGGCCGCCAGCGCGCCGCTGGTCCGGAAGCGGCCCGCGACCTTCACGATCTTCACCCGCCCATCGACGTTGAATGGCCAAGCATTGCCGTCGCGCGCGGCGGTGCGGACGATACATTCGTGGCGGGCGAGGTCTTCCGGCCGCCGCGGCTTGCCATGCCGGGCGAAATAACTTGGAGCGGAGAAGACGACACGCCGAGAGTTTGCAAGCCGCCGCGTCTTGAGGCTCGAATCCGGCAATTTGCCGATGCGAATGGCCAAGTCGTAGCCCTCGCCGACCAGATCGACATAGCCATCGGACAGATCGAGCTCGACTTCGATTTTGGGATGCGCTGCGATGAAGTGCGGCAGCGCCGGCACGATGTAGAGCGGGCCGAACGCGCTTGAGCCGGAAATCCGCAACAGCCCGGTGGCCTCAGCGCGGCGATTCGAGGTCTCGAGTTTCGCGGCATCGATCTCCGCAAGCGCGGCGGTAAGGCGACGGTGAAAAGCGAGGCCGGCATCGGTCGGGCTTGAGCGGCGCGTCGTGCGGCGGATGAGTTCGACCCCGACGTCGCGCTCCACCGCTGCCAGCGAACGGCTCACCGATTGCAGTGAGCGCCCGAGCTGGCGGGCCGCGGCAGTGAGACTGCCGTGGTCGACAACAGCGACGAAGGCCTGAAAGTCCTCGATCCGGTTCACGCAATTCTCCCATTATTCGGAAGAGTGTATCGCATATTTTATGGGTTATCACGCGCGGTAGCGGCCGTTATATCCGCCGCGGAAGACGGTTTCAGCAACCCGCAAGGTGTGAAGGAGATACGTGATGCCGATGATCAGCATCCAATACGCGACGCCGCGATCCAGAGCCGAACTGCCGAAAGAAATTGCCAAAGCCGCGCGACAGTTGTCTAG
>Ga0070734_10003392_pt1 | contig 16794 bp, 12 predicted proteins | sample Coa_R1_8_FD_66444 | JGI IMG/M metagenome (GOLD analysis project Ga0070734, IMG submission 66444) | Surface soil microbial communities from Centralia Pennsylvania, which are recovering from an underground coalmine fire - Coalmine... | ecosystem: Environmental > Terrestrial > Soil > Unclassified ... | reverse complement strand
GCAGATTGCGATTGTGTTCTTCTCCGGATTCTTCGGTCTTTACTACGTCCAGCTCATGAGCGGCGGTGCGAACGCGAACACGGATAGGTTTATGGTGTGGAGCTATCAAGTCATCAACGTGAGCCTGGTTTTACTCTCCGCCATCGTGACCTTTGCGGTGCAAACAAGAAGGCTACGCACCCTTTATGGTGGCTTGACAGCCTTCCTTGCGCTGAACGCGGTGCTGGCGGGGCTGGCGGACTACGTTCAGAGCGTGCACAACGTGCAGACGGGAACGTGGTACGACCTCGGATGGACAGTGCCATTTCTCGCTTGCGCGGTATGGGCGGCGTGGTGGCAGGAACCCGTGCAATCGACGCAAGAGATCGCGATCGCGAAGCGAAAATCGCTGGGGGCGCTGGCATTTCGCAACGTGATGCTCGGCGTAGCGCCCCTTTTTGTGCTGTCGGTAGTGGCGCAAATTGGAACCGAATGGCGACGCGCGGGATTGCTGCTGCTGGGGATTTCGGTTTTGTGCTACGCGGCGCGTCTTGCGGTGAGCCAGTATCACGAAGCGTTCAATGCGGAAATGATCCGGCGCGACACCGTGGCGATGGATTCGGCGATGGATGGCATGGCGATCGTGTCGCGTGAAGGCAAATACACGTATGTCAATGAGGCCTATGCCAAATTGATGGGGCACCCAAGCGCAAAATCCATGGTCGGACAGTATTGGGTGGAGATGCACTCGCCGAGCGACGTAAAGCCCGCCGAGCGGCAAATTCGCGAGGGATTGGCGCGAGACGGCCGATGGTTTGGGCCGGTGACGATCCGGCGAAACGGCGTGCCGGTGCCGACGGAAGTCAGCATCACAAAATTGCCGGACGGCGGAGTGGTGACGATCGGGCGCGACGTATCGGAGCGGCAGCGCGCGGAGATTTCACGCCTCGAGGCGGAATCGAAGTATCAGACGCTGATTGAGCAAGTGGCTGCAGTCAGTTACATCGCGGAACTCGGCATGGATGGGCAGTGGCTGTATGTGAGCCCCCAGGTCGAAACGATGTTTGGCTTCGCGGCGGACGAATGGCTGGCGAATTCGCGGCAATGGACGGAGCACATACATCCGGAAGACCGAAAAATTGTGGAGATCGCAGAAGAAGCGAGCAAGCGAGGCGAGCGATTCCAGGCGGAATATCGGATCGTTCGAAAAGATGGGCGCATCATCTGGGTGAGCGATACGGCGGCAGTCGTGCCGGGAAGCGATTCGCATCCGCTGATGGAAGGCATCATCATCGACATCACCGACAAGAAACAGCTCGAGGGGCAACTGCAGCAGTCGCGGCGCATGGAAGCAGTGGGACGGCTGGCGGGTGGAATCGCCCATGACTTCAACAATTTACTGACGGTCATCAAGGGCTACACAGAACTTGCCCTGATTCGAACCAAGGGGATGCCGGAGATTCGCTCTGACATCGAACGGATCGAAGATGCGTCGGAACGCGCGGCGGGGCTTGTTCGGCAATTGCTGGCGTTCAGCCGGCGGCAAGTAATGCAGCCAAAGATTTTGGATCTGAACGGCATTGTGGTCGGGCTTGATAAATTGTTGCGCCGCTTGATGGACGAAGATATCGAGATGGTGACGATCGCGAACGAAACAGTGGGAGCGATCAAGGCGGACCCGGGACAAATCGAGCAAGTCATCATGAACCTCGTGGTGAATGCCCGCGATGCGATGCCGGATGGCGGGCGACTGACAGTAGAGACGGCAAACGTGGAACTCGATGCGCTTTATGCGCGCGATCATGCGTCAGTCAAGCCGGGTAAGTATGTGATGCTGGCCGTGAGCGACACCGGAATCGGGATGAGCGCAGACACTGTAGCGCACATTTTTGAGCCGTTTTATACGACGAAAGAGAATGGGCGCGGGACCGGACTCGGGTTGTCTACGGTGTATGGCATCGTGAAGCAGAGCGGCGGATACATTTGGGTGTACAGCGAGCAGAATCACGGGACGACGTTTAAGGTTTACTTGCCACGTGTAGAAGAAGCGGTGGAGCCGACTACTGCTGGCGCGGCGAGACTGGCATCACAGCCCACGAAGGGCTTGTCGGGCCGCGAGACGATTTTGCTGGTTGAAGATGAACCGGAATTGCGCGAGCTGACGCGGACGGTTTTGGCCGAGCGCGGATACAACGTCATTGAGGCGATGAGCGCGGAAGGCGCCGAGCGGCTTGCATCGGATAGCAGCGGTACGGGGAAAATTCATCTTTTGCTGACGGACGTGATTATGCCGGGAGTCAGCGGGCGGGAATTGGCGAAGAGAGTTTTGGCACGGCAGCCTTCGGTGCGCGTGCTGTATATGTCGGGATATACGTACAACGTGATCGCGGAGAATGGAACACTGGAACGGGGCGTGGCGTTCTTGCAGAAGCCTTTTACGCCGAGCGGCTTGGTGGAAAAGGTCAGGGAAGTTCTGGATATGGTGGTTTCAGGGTCGTAGAAGTTTTTCCCTTTCTTGAATTCCAAAAAACGAAAGCGAATTCTTGCGCCTGGGCGTTCAGCGCTGCGCTGTTGTGCGGTGCGTGAGTCTGTTCGGAATCTACTGTTTCAGATGGATGGTCTTCCCGGAGGTGGCGGATTGGCGGGCGGAGTCGAGGATTTCAGTCACGACTACGTTGGTGTCGAGCGCGCTCAGGCCGGAGGGTTTGAGATTGTCGAGCACTACGGCGCGGAGGTAGTTGATGGAATCGTCTTCGGGCGCGGGAATGGGCTTTGCGTTCACCAGTTGGTCTTCTTTTTCGTCCTTTAGGCGGACGCGGACATCGTCGCGCTTTACCGTGATGGCGTAGCCGGTTTCTCCGTAGACCTCCATATCTTTGCGATCGAACGGCCAGTTCCACGAAGCTTGGAGGATCGCTTGCGCTCCGGGATAGGTTAGGATGACCGTGGCTTCGTCATCTACCTTATAGGTATTCGGCTGGAGATGTTGCGTGATGGCAGTAACGGTATCGGGACGGCGTCCGTCCATCAGCCAGGTCATGAGATCGGCGCCATAGCAGCCGAAATCGTAGAGCGCGCCGGCTCCGTTGAGCTTTGCATCGTTGAGCCACGCGAAAAATTCGGGTTGCACATTAATTTTTGCCGGTCCGGAGTGGCCGTCGTGCACAACGACCTTGCGGATCTCGCCGAGCTTATCTTCGTGGACGAATTCGTAGGCGGCGCGGTTGCTCCGATACCAGGTGGTTTCGTAGTTGACGAGGACGGAAATGTTGGCCGATTTCGCGGCACGTGCAATGGCATGGGCGTCATCGATGCTGATGGCGAGCGGCTTTTCCATCATCACGGGAACCTTGTGTTTGGCGCAGACTTCCACGGCGCGAACGTGATCGTGGGTATTGGTGTAGACGAGCACAGCTTGCGGTTTCGTCGCCGTGATGAGTTCGTCGAGATCGGCGTGGTAGAGCGTGGGATCGAGATGAAATTTCGCGGCGTAGCGATTAAAGATCGCTTTGTCGGGCTCGGCGATGCCAACGAGTTCGACGTCGTGACGGTCTTTGATGTGATTGAGAAATCCGTCAGCGTGGCCGTGAGCCAGGCCGGCCATGGCGACATGCAGAGTAGCGGTGGATTGCGCGATCGTAGGGAGTGCGGCCATTGCCATCCACAAGAATAGCGTTGCGAACGTGATGAGGGATCGAGACATTTCGTCGGCTCCTTGTTCGGCGATTGGATGCTAACACTTTCGTGAGGAGAGGCGGCGCTCCGACTTTTTTCGGATGGAGCTCTCTGATTACGGCTTCGCGGGATTGGTTGGAGGCGAAGAAGAAGACACGGAGGCATCTTTTGGTTTGCCGATGGCGGCGACGCTTTCAACGTTGAAGCGCTTATAATCGGAGTAACGCGTGACGGCGTTGACCTTGAACGCCTTCACCATCAGCACGCGTACGCCGACGTGAGCTTCTTCGTACGTGGGCAGCCAGACTTCGTTGTTGATGTAGGCTTGCTCAAATACAAAGCTCGTACCCTTTTGAAGATTGGCGACCACGCCGCCGGCGAAGCGGAAATCGCCGACGAAATAAGCTTCGAGTCGCGCGACGTCGTGTGCTTTCTCGTCAACCCAAATCACACCCGCAAGTTCGTGAACGACTTTTTCGGCCAGCTTGTGGGGCTTGAATTCGGGATTCGGTTCGAAATCGAAGACGAGAACATCCTGGCCGCGGAAGCGCTCGCGGCGCGGATTGACAAACTGAGCGGCCCGGAGAAAGGTCTCGATGCCGACGTCTTCATCCTCCTTGTCTTTGTCTTTGCCTTCCTCTTTTTGCTTTTCTTCCTTCGCGTCTTTTTTGGCTTTGTTTTTCTGTATGTCCTCGATTGTCTTCTGCGTTTTCTCGTTTTCTTTCTTTTGTTCTTCATCGCTCAGCGGCCTGCCTTCTTTTTTGGTGAGCGTCGAAATCTCGTCGCCGTCGAGATAGAAGAAAGTGTATTCGTGCGTCTCGTGCTTGGTGATCTTGCCGGTCTTGTCGTACTCGGTTTCTTCTTCGTTGCGCGTTCCGGCGTAGTTCTCTTTGATTTTGTCGATCACTTTTTGATTATCGTCGACTTCCTTGAAGAGAGCCTTGAGATCAGGGAGCTGGACCTGCGATTTTTTTGGAAAATCGAAGACGCGCTCGCCGATGGTGGAATTTACCGACGCTTGCGTCACCGAGACTTGGTACGTGTCGGAGCCGCGATGAAGTTCGATCTTGTATGGGAGCTTTAAAGTGCCCGACAAGCGGTAGTCGTCGTAGAGGATTTCCTGATCGATGCCAGCGATTGCCGCCGCTTCCTTGACGATCAAGTGGGATTGCGGGTCGAAGAATACTTCGCGCTTGAGGCCGGCGGGCGTGGTGATCTCGATTTGCAACGCGTCCTTACCGCGGACTTGCGCGTGGCCGATGAATGCGAGGCCGAGTTTGTTCTTCTTGGCGTTGACGAGGTGCGAATTGTAATAGAGGCCAGCGGCTTCGAGTTGCGTGCCGTCAGAGCCGACGAGTGTGATGATCTCGCCGGTCGTCGTGCGATGCCACGCCGATTTTCCGTTGTAGGCTTCGACGAGATTTTGATCGCCGATGACGAGCTCGGAATAGTAGCGATTGGGGAGCTTCGTCTCAAAGGTGTACGTGCCGGATTTGCCGTCGGCGGTGCTGGTGAGCGTGCCTTCGATCGAGATGGTTTGAGCGCGGGCAAGATTCTTGGCGCCGCCCTGGGCCTTGATGTACTGGTCGATGATTTTTTGCGGGTCCTGGGCGCGGGCGACAGACGAGGACAGAACGGCGGTTAGAACGAGGAAGGCGGCGATGGGCAGACGGATGCGCATGCTCACAGGTAGAAACGCAGAATCCGGCGAAAAGTTTCGCGATCCTTCCGTTTTGCTGCTCGGAGCGCTTGGCGATGGCGGTGCCTACGTGGTCGCACGGCGCGCCTGGGAAGAGCGACCAAGTGATCGGCTCATTCTATGCGGTTTCTGCGCGCGCGAACCGCAACCCTGTTTCGATCGACGCGACAAAAACGTATAAGGACACACACCACGCTGCGCCCCATGTCCGCAAGGCCCCAGGTCAGTACCTGCCCATCTACGCAGGAGCTGCGATTGCCGCTGTTTACTTCGCCTTCGGGCGATTCAAATACTTTTGATACAGCTCTTGGTGCTTGTTGTTCGTCGAGGTCAGTTGCCCTTTGATGAACAGGTAGCGAACGTCGGTGGTGAGCTCAAGTGGATCGCCGTTGGTGACGATGATGTTGGCGATCTTTCCGTTTTCGAGCGTGCCGAGCTGATCGGAGAGTCCGAAGATCTGCGCCGGGTAGATCGTAACCGCTTTGAGCGCTTCGTCGTACGCGAGCCCGTGTGCAACGGCGTTCGCGGCCTGTTGGCCCAAACGTCGCGCGAAGGAATTGTCGAAGCTGCCGAAGGCAAATTTTACGTGGGCGTCGGCGAGTTCGGCCGCGGTAGTCAGAGAGCGATCATACGGATCGTCTTCGTCGAGCGGCTCGGTGAGCGTGGGCTGCAGGATTACCGGAATATTCTTCGAGCGCAGCAGATCCTTGACCTTGTAGGATTCCGCGCCACCCGCGAGGATCATTTTGATTTTCTGCTTGTCGCAGAATTCGACGGCTTCGCGAATCTCGCGCACCCGGCTGGCAAAGACAAGCACGGGAAGCTCGCCGCGAATCACGGGAACAAGCGCTTCGAGCTTTACGTCGCGCTGATATTCGGCAGGCCCACCGTGGCCCCATGCAACGGCGTAGTGGCGCGCGTTGTCGAGCCAGTCCGAGAGCTCGTTCACCTGCTTGTCGTAATCCTGTTTCGCTTCGGAGAACGGCTTCTGCTTCCGGGAGAATGTGGTGAAGTCAAAGGACTCGGTATCGATCGTTGGCCAGTCGATCACCATCGCGACGCTCTTTCTGATGAGCATGTCGTTGATGGTCCAGCCGGCAAGATGAATCGCGGATGCCTGCCCCCCAAGAAGATTCGCGGAGCCTCGCGAATCAAATCCGCCACTCGCGGGAACCGCGAGCACTTCGGTGATGCCGGCGGCGCGCGTAACCGAAATGTGCTCGCTCGAAGGCAAAATCGCGTCGGCCGCGACCGCATCAGGATTGATCGTGCCGGTCTCGGTAGTATCCACCGTCGCGCTGACGGCCGAAATTTCGCTCAGGCCGATCTGTGTGACCGGATCGAAGAGACCGGGATAAACCTGCAGGCCTTTGCCATCAATCACCTGCGCTCCGGCGGGGACGTCCACGTTGGTACCAACCGCCGCGATCTTGCCGTCTTTGATCACAAGGACGCCGTCGTCGATTGGTGCGCCGGCAAGCGTGAAGATTTTTGCATGCGTGATGGCAATCGTTGTCGCGGGCTCTTGCTGCGCAAATGCGGCGCCACTCAAAGCGAATGCGGCAACAGCTGTGGTCGTGCCAATCCGTGAAAGGAGGTTGAGCTTCACAGCGCACCTCCGGCAACGGCGTCTTCACTTTGCGGCTTGGCCTTCTCATCCGGCTTCTTTTCGCCGGGCTTCGCGTCCGACTTCTTCTCGTCCTTCAGTTCTTTCTTTTCCTTGTCGATCAACGCTTTCTTTTCCTTCTCAAGGTTGGGGCGATCGGCGAGGTCCTCCTGGCGATCGAACAAAACGCGACCGTCGATCAGCGTCTTCTGCACGACGGCGTAGGCGCTGAGAGGATCGTGATTGTAGATGACGAGGTCAGCATCCTTGCCGGTATCGATGGAGCCGACGCGCTTGTCGATGCCGAGTTGGATGGCGGGATTGATGGTGACCAGCTTCAACGCTTCGTCGTGCGACAGGCCGCCGAACTTGATCGACTTCGCTGCCTCCTGATTCAGGTGCGTCGCTTCTTCGGCATCATCCGAGTTGATCGAGACGACGACGCCACGGCGGGTCATCAAAGCCGCGTTATACGGAATCGCGTTCCACGCTTCTTCCTTGTACGACCACCAATCCGAAAACGTCGAAGCCCCCACTCCGGCAGCCGCTAGCTCATCCGCAACCTTATATCCTTCAAGCACGTGCTGCAGCGTGCGGACCTTGAATCCGAATTCCTTAGCAACGCGCAGCAGCATCAGGATTTCGTCTTCGCGGTAGCAATGCGAATGCACGTAGCGCTTCCCTTCCAGCACTTCGACGAGAGGATCGAGCCGCAAATCCCGGCGTGGCGGAATGAGATTTTTCTCGCCCGCGGCGTTGCGCTTGTTATAGTCGTCCCACTTTGCCTTGTAGTCGCGCGCTTCCGAGAAAGCTGCGCGAATCGTCTCTTCGACGCCCATGCGCGTTGCCGGATAACGCGCTTCGCGGCCGCGCCCCCCGAAATTGGAGTGCTTGGGATTTTCGCCGAGCGCGAATTTAATCCCCGGCAGCGCGCCTTCAAATGGGAGCTTGGAAGCAGGCTGGCCCCAGCGCAGTTTGATAACAATGGTTTGGCCGCCGATCGGATTGGCGCTACCGTGCAAAATGTTCGCCGTGGTGACTCCGCCAGCGAGATCGCGATAGATGTCGATGTCTTCGGGATTCAGTACGTCTGCGGTGTTTGCGATCGAGGAGACCGAAATGCTGCCTTCGTTGACATCGCCATCGATCGCGATGTGTGAGTGGCAGTCGATAATTCCCGGCATCACGAACTGACCGTTGGCGTCGATGACCTGCGCGTCCTTCGGCGCGTTTACGGATTCGCCGACTTCCGCAATTTTGCCATTCTTGATAAGGATGGAGCCGTGCTCGATGGTGCCGTGCGAAACCGTGAGGATCGTGGCGTTTTGAATCAGGATGATCGGAGCCGCTTCGGGCGCCGGCGTCGCGTTTGGTTGTGCGGCACACAGCTTCGAAGAGGTTGCCGTCGCAAAAATCGCGGCGACTACAGCAGTCAGAATCAGGGCGAGTCGCTTGTTCATCGCGGGCTCTCCATCTCCGCGTCATCCGCGGATGCAGTCGACTGCGCGTTGGGTTTCACTCCGGTGAAGTCGATGTCGATGCCGACGCTGGCCACGTGAATGTTCCCCTTCATCGTTTTACCGTCGAAAGTACCCGAGAAAATCACGTCGCTCGGCGAGTCTTCGATCGGAAGATTGATCTTGAAGCTGAGTTTATCGGCGCTCAGGTAGCCGTCGATGATGCTGGAGCTGCCGTGCTTGCTCACGACTGAGCCTGACAGCGAACCATCCGAGGCCATCGAGATGTCGGCATTCGCCTCGTCGGGCCCTTCCGGCGAAGTAAATGTCAGCTTCCATTTTCCGGTCAGGTCGCCCTTTGGCGGATCCTTCGGTTTTTCGGGTTCGTGAATTGTGTATTTGCGGCCGTCGACGAAAACATACTTGATCTTTGTTTTTTCGCTGAAGATGTCGCCGTCGGTAACAACAAGATTCGCGATTTTGCCTTTTTCGATCGAACCAAGACGGTCGGAGACGCCGAAGATTTCCGCGGAAGATAGCGTCAGCGCACGTAACGCTGCGTCCGCGCTCAATCCGGCATCGATCGACTTCTTTGCCGCCTTGAGCGTGTCCTTGGGACTGGTCGATCCGCCGGAATAAAACGCGAACTTCACGTTCGCTTTTGCAAGCGCGGCTGGCGAAGATGGCGCGCGATCGCGAAATCGAAGAGTTCGCAGCGTCGGGCCTTTGTCCGGGTCGGCATCCTTTTCCGCTTCCGGCCATTTCAAATTGACGAGCACGGGCAATTTCTTCGCTGCGATTTCGTCGGCGACTTCGTAACTCATCTGCCCGCCGTAAAGAACGGCAGGAACGTTCCAGCGTTCGACGAGTTCAAACGAGCGGCGAATCTGAATCGTCGTGTTCGCCGGAATCAACACGACCGCGTGATCTTCGAGCGCATCGGCAAGCGCGGAGTCGGTGCGGTCGTAGCGAGGACGCGCCATGCCACGCGGATTTTTGTCGTAGATCGTTTCAGCTCGGCCGCTCCATTCCGTGTCGAGCCAGACCTGATGGACGTAACCGAGCGTGCCCATCAGCGAACCTGGAAAGCTGGCGAAGCTTCCGGGCGGTTGCAGCGAAACCGGAATCGCGACCGGAGATTTCACCACGAGGTCGCCATTGCGTTCGCCGCCGAGGTCGAGCAGCGCCGCCTGCCCGGGAAAGATCCCACCTTTGTTGGCGGAGACGACGGTGGTGAATCCACCGTCGCGCCAGGTCTCGATGCGCTTGTCGCTAAGCGTCGCTTCGCCGGCGGCGTCGCGCCACGGTGTCGACGCGGGGCGATCTTCGGGGCCTCGTGAGATTGCAGCCGACGAACGCGTGCCCTCTGGAGCCGGCGGCGAGACCAAACCAATGTCGGTGAACGAATCGATCAGGCCGGGATATACAGTGAGGCCTTTGCCATCGATCACCCAAGTGTCCTGCGGGAAGTTCACGTCTTTGCCGACGGCGGTGATGACACCGTGGGCGACGATCACTGTGCCGTTTTCGATGCGCGGGCCGGAGACGGGCACGATCGTCGCGCCGCGAATGGCGAACGTCTGCGGCTCGCCTCCCTGCGCTGCAGCCCGCTGCGGAACAATGGCGCTCAGCAGCGACGCGATGACGATCGCGGGTCCAACTGCGAGCGCAAACGACAAACCTCGACGCAAGACACGGTGCATTTACAGACTCCCTCAGTTGGGTTGCGCGGAGGACGCGGACCCTGACGTTGGTTTGGTAGACGGATGAGGCTAGTGGGAAGTTACGGGAGTGTCAAGAAGCGCCAGGAAAAGAGACGAATGCGAATTTGGGACGTCTGCGCTATCACGAAACTTTTGAGCCGAGGCTTCCGTATTGCATTCCAATAGGAGCGGTGGCAGCCTGCAATGGGTAAGCCATAGGAGAACTGCAGGAGACACAGATGGGCGACAAAACCGATGTCTGGCAGGGCACGCTGGCGCTGATGGTGCTGAAAACGCTGGAGATGCTCGGGCCGTTGCACGGCTATGGGATCGCTCGGCGGATCGAGCAGACCAGTGGTGACTTGCTCTCGGTCAATTACGGCACTTTGTATCCGGCGCTGCTCAAGCTGGAGCAAGAAGGCTACATCGACTCGGATTGGGGCGTTTCAGATAACAACCGGAAGGCAAAATTTTACAGGCTGACGCGGGCGGGGCGGAAGCAACTGGCGCGGGAAGCGCGCGAGTGGTCGCAGGCAACGGCGATTCTGGCGCGATTTCTGGTGCCGGGTGAGGAGCGTTCATGAGAAGGATGCGGGCGTGGTTTTTGCGGTTTCGGAATTTTTTTAGCGGAGCGCGGAACGCGGAGAAGGATTTCGCGGCGGAGATGCAGAGCAATCTGCAACTGCACATCGATGAGAATTCGCGGCGCGGGATGAGCGCGGAAGAGGCGCGGCGCGATGCGCTGATGCGGTTGGGCGGAGTCGTACAGACGGAGGAAATCGTGCGCGATCAGCGGAGTTTGCCGTGGCTGGAATCGTTCACTCAGGATTTTCGATTTGCGGTGCGGATGCTGCTGACGAATCCGGGATTTACTTTCACGGCGGTGCTGATTCTTGCGTTAGGGATTGGCGCGAACACAGCGATGTTCAGCGTTGTGCGCGCGGTGCTGCTGCGGCCGCTGGCGTACTCGCAGCCGGATCGCATCGTTCGCATCGCGAGTCTTTGGAAGAAATCGGGGCATCAGGGCCAGGTGTCGGCGCCGGATTTTCACGATTGGCACGATCAGAGCACGGCGTTTGAGCACATGGCTATTTACGCGAACTACGAAATGCCGATCTCGGTGGGCAGCGGAGCAACTGCGACCGCGGAATTCCCGATGACTACGGCGATCGCATCGGACTTTTTTGAGTGCTTCGGAATTGCGCCGGCGATTGGGCGCGAGTTCACCGCGGACGAAATCAAAGTTGGCGGCACCGGAGCTGCAATCGTCAGCTATGGATTCGCGGTTCGCAATTTTGGCGATCCGCGGCTTGCGCTCGGCAAGGCGCTCGTGGCCGACGGGAAATCGCTCGACATCGTCGGCGTTATGCCGCCGGGGTTTGGATTCCCTGAAAAGACAGACGTTTGGCTCACGGAAGGTATTTTTGGCGAAGAGACTCCGTCGCGCTCGGCGCACAACTACCGCGTGGTTGGAAAACTGAAGGATGGCGTTGAACTGGCACAAGCGCAGACACAGATGACAGCGATTGGAGCGCGGCTGGAAGAAAAATATCCAGACTCGAACAAAACGAAGAGTGTTGCGGTGACGCGGCTTCGCGACTTCCTGGTGAGCGACTATCGCTTGACGCTGCTGGTGATGCTGGCCGCGGTTGGCGTTGTGTTGCTGATCGCGTGCGCGAACCTGGCGAACATGTTGCTGGCGCGCGCCGTCGGGCGGACACGAGAGATTGCGATTCGCGCCGCGATTGGAGCCGGGCGCGCGCGGATTGTCCGACAGTTGGTGACCGAGAGTGTTGCGTTGGCCCTCATCGCAGCGCTGGTAGGGGTGATCGTGGCGTACTGGGGCGTGAAGACGATGGTCGCGCTGGCGCCACAGGATGTGCCGCGGCTTTCGGAAGCTGGGATCGACGGCGGCGTTTTGCTGTTTGCGTTAGTGATTTCGCTGGTGGCAAGCCTGGTGTTCGGGCTTGCGCCGGCACTACAGGTGCTGCGCGTCGATCTGAATTCCGCGCTCAAGCAAACTGTACGCCGAGCGGGCGGCGGAACGCTCGCGGATCGTTTGCGACAAGGATTGGTCGTGGCCGAAATTGCGCTCTCGGTGATTCTCGTTGCCGGAGCCGGTTTGCTGATCAAGAGTCTGTTGGCTCTGCAAAGCGTGCAGCTTGGCATTACGTCCGAGCGGATCGTGATGGCCGAGGCGAGCGTGCCTTCGACGGATCTCGAGACTGCAAAGCGAGGCATTCGCTTTTACTCACAGCTTTTGCCGGAGCTCCGGGCTTTGCCCGGTGTGCGCAACGCGGCCGGCACGACGATGGTGCCGGGCTACACAAGCTCGAACGGGATTTATTTCGTCGATCATTTGCCAACGAACTTCGACATCACCGGGCCGAACGCGATCTTCACCGTCGTGACGCCTGCTGCGTTTGCGACGATGGGAATTCCGTTGCGCGCGGGGCGCGACTTCAATGATGCCGACGCTTACGATGCACCGTTTACTGCGATCATCAACGATGCGCTGGCGCGTCGGACGTTTCCGAACGAGGATCCGATCGGGCGGATGATTTTTTGCGGGCTCGATTCGATGAATCCGATGAAGATCGTCGGCGTCGTCGGCAATGTTCGACAGCAAGGTCCGGCGATGGAGCCGGAGGCGGAGATTTACATGCCGTATCTGCAGCATCCGCAGCCGGCGGCGAATATGCGTGTGATTGTGCGGACCAACGCGGACGCCGGCGTAATCACCGCAGCGATGCGCGAGAAAATGCGACTGATTTCGCCCGATGTGCCGGCGAAGTTTTCGACGATGGAGCAGGCGCTGGCGGAAAACGTCGCAGAACCACGATTTCGTACGTTACTGCTGGGAATTTTCGCGGCGCTGGCGGTTTGCCTGGCGCTTGCCGGAGTTTACGGCGTGATGTCTTACGTCGTGGGACAGCGGGCGAATGAAATTGGGCTGCGCATGGCGCTGGGCGCCAGTCCCGGCGAGATTTTGCGGCTCGTGTTGCGGCAAGCGCTGTTGCTTGCGGGCCTCGGAATCGCGATCGGATTCGCCGGGGCGGTGGCGGTGACGCGTCTGTTGACGAGCATGCTGTTCGGCGTGAAGACGACCGATCCCGTGACATATGCAGAAGTGATCGGGATTGTGCTGGCGGCGGCGCTGTTGGCCAGCTATGTCCCAGCGCGGAGGGCGATGCGGGTCGATCCGATGGTGGCGTTGCGCTACGAATAGCCGGACGTCCCCCCCGGGTGCTCCCCTAAGCGTTGATTCTGCTGGGGATCAAAGCGTTTGTTTCGTGCGTGACGATCGACATACTTTTAAGTCGTTATTTCGTCCTCGCCAGCCCCGCAATAACTGCAGCAACTTTTTCGAAGATCTCGTTCCAGCCCTCGAGTTGTCCGCTGTTCTTTGCGTCTTCCATGGTCTCATTGCCAATCATGGTGAGTTTCGTCTGGCCGTTTCCAAGATCCTCGAAAATAACGACGTCATACGCGTCTGCGATGGCCTCATGTTCGATTCCTAACTGCGCAGGATCGACTTTGTTTCCCTTGGAGTCGGCAAAGTACAGCGAGTAAACGATCTTCTCTTGCGGAACAATTTCGTGGTACTCGCCGCCATTCCACATCTCCTGCCCATCGGGCGATTTCATGCAGCAAAGAAATTTACCACCCACGCGGAAGTCAATCTTGCAAACAGGCGCGGTGAAACCCTTCGGCCCCCACCACTGCATCACATACCGCGGGTCCGTCCACGCCTTCCAAACCAATGCGCGTGGAGCGTCAAAAACTCGGGTGACCACCATCCGCTCTTTTTCGTTAACCGTGCCTTTTGTCATTTCTGACCTCCGCCTTCTTCATTTGATTCACAACCACATCCAACTTGTCGAAACTCTCTTCCCAGAATCGCCGATAGTTCGTCGCCCAGTCGCTGACTGTCTTGATCGCCTGGGGCCTGAGCGTGCACACGCTCTCTCTCCCGCGCTTCGTCTTGACCACAAGCCGGGCCCGCACCAGGTAAGCGATATGTTTTGAAATCATCTGCTGCGACAAGGCAAACGGTTCCGTCAGTACATGGACAGAGGCGGGCCCACGCGAGAGTCGTTCGATCATCGCCCGGCGGGTTGGGTCTGCCAGAGCCGCAAAGGTTGTATTCAGCCTATCCACAACCATATGGTAGTGAATCAATAATGGATGTCAAGTGGAGATTGTGGAGTACCGAGTGTGGCTGGTCGACTTAAAATCCGGTGGAGCTTGGAACGGCGCACGTGCGTCTGATTTTTTCCTGGTACTAGCCACGTTCGCGGCACCCTTTCGCAAGTGATTACTGAACTCTGCAACACTTAGCGCCTTAGCTGGCACCCTCTTTAAGAACAGCTGCCAGTAAATGCAAGGGCTGTATCGTGTCATGTCGAAACCAGACCCCAATGATCTCTGCCTACGGAAGACTAGCGTTCGAGGAGTTGGAAAGGAACCTCGCCCGTGAGGTGCTTCCGTTAGGAGCGGCACATAAGAGTTGCGAGAGTCATCGGGGATTGGGGTGGCAATAAGGAATCTAAGCTCCTGTGATACTCGTCACGATCGAATGTGACACCGGTCACAGACAATAGAAGCGCGAATATGGTCGCTGGAGGGAATGGGGGGGGTAGTGACCATGCCTGATGAAAGCGAGCGATTAAATGACTCGGCGGCAAAGAAACGCGGTACGCAACGCGGCGCCCTCCCGGCTGAGATGTCCGACACAGAGTTGCTGCTCGCTGGAATGATGGCGAAATACAGGTGTTCGAAGAAAGCAGTACCGCACCTGGTCTCAAACGACGAAGATTTTGCGGTTCAATTCGTTGCGATACGCGAGGAGTGGAAGGCCCGATTTCCCCGCCTGCCACTCAGTGCGACCTTTGACCTCCCGTGAATGCGCCCGCGATCTAGCCTTGATATGCTTTGCGAGTTTTTCGCTCAGCGATGTTGTCTCGAAATTCAGGCAGCTGGTCCTCGGGCAAAACCCGTAAGAAGCATTTCAGTAATACGGATGTTTCCCTAAGGCAGGTGTTCAGGTCCCAGTAGCCTTCTGTCATCGTCAGCCAATAAGGTTCCGGATCGGTAGTTGCCCCGCTTGACGCCAAAAGTTCTGCGGACGCGCACACTTCGCCCCCAATATGGTTAACCATGGCGACCAATGTCTTAACTTTGCTGAGGAATCGCTTGGGTTGGGAATAGACTGCGGCGCTCCACAGTGAGTTCGTGAGCGCGGTGTGGATGCCGTAGGAACTGCGATAGTCCGCTGATTCCAGGGCCGCCACGCTAGGACTCGTCTTGTATGCCTGAGAGTGCTCGCCAAGCGAGCGCAGGACGTTACCTAGACTCTGGCAAAATCTGCGACACAGGCCGGAGACGAGATTCGATTCCTCGAAGGCGAGCGCCAAGGAGCCAGCACGGTAAAGCGTAATAGCCTCATTCAACGTGACTCCTAGCATGCCGAACGAGGCTTCGAGCTCACCGGAGGTTGCGCTAAAGAGGGTTAGTTGTGCTTCGCCTAATTCGCCGAACCAATCGAGTTCTACTGACACACCCGGGCTGAGGTGACGCTTGGATCTTCTCAAGCCACTCTCCGATCCCTCACTTCATTATACAGATGCTAAAATAAGTTTTGTGATATCACCTAGTTTGTCAAGCAAAATCGACAGTACGACTCAAAATAATTCCAGCAATTCCCACGAACTCAGCCAAATGTGAGGAACGAGAGCAACATGAGAATTGACGACATCAACGAGGGGTACCGAGGCAGCGAGAATGTTGCTCGTTGAACTTTGAACGTAACCACTGCGCGTTGAGGTTTTGGGGCCTGAGCGTTTGGGCGCAGCAGGCTGCGGCCCGCATAAGGGAAATGCTGCGGCGAGTTTGATCGGATCGCGTGGTTTGGGTCAGTTTGGTTTTTTCTTGCCGAAGAGGCCGCCGAGTTGCTGCAGGGCACCGGCTGGATTTTGCTTTATGTTGCCGAGAGCGTTTTGTCCGCCGGAAGTAGCGCCGCCAAAGCAACCGAGTTGCGACTTCAACATGCCAGCGGCGAGGCCGCCGACGTCGGGGATGAATTTCGGATCGCTCGTTGTTCCCTGAATCTGGAACGGGACGGTCGGGCCTGAACCCTTGCATTTGGTTGCACCGCCACCCATCACCTGGCCGAGGAGTCCACTTGCGGCACCGGCTACTGGACTCGCCGAAAGGACGCCCTCAGTGAGCGTCGCGGCCATCTTGAAGTCCATCTGATTCTTGGCGTTAATGTTGCCGCCGCCGACGAGTGTGCCGAGCTGAGGCATGACGGCGTTGAAATTCTCGGCCTGAATTCCATCCGGGGCGACCCTAACGTTCGACGTCAGCTTTTCGATCGAGAGATCCTGGCCAGTCTTCACGCCGGTGAGAGCGGAGATCGATGAAAGCTTGGAGCCGAGGTCGAAGCCGGCGAGTTTTGCGCCGAAGAGGCCGACGGTACCGGCGGTAACGAGTTTGTCAGTCGGGCCGTTGAGATTCAGGTTGGTGCTGAGAGTGCCCTGCTGGAGTGAGGCACCCTTTGGAAGGTTGACTCCGAGCGCGGGCAGGAACGCTTGCAAATCCCTCGCCGGGAGGCTTTGACCATCCACTTTGATATGAAGGATGGCGCCCTGGGCTGGAATCTCGTAGGTGCCC
>Ga0070734_10003391_pt1 | contig 16801 bp, 19 predicted proteins | sample Coa_R1_8_FD_66444 | JGI IMG/M metagenome (GOLD analysis project Ga0070734, IMG submission 66444) | Surface soil microbial communities from Centralia Pennsylvania, which are recovering from an underground coalmine fire - Coalmine... | ecosystem: Environmental > Terrestrial > Soil > Unclassified ... | reverse complement strand
CTTTAGCCCTACTCAGCTCGCCCAGCCGGTACTCCTGCCTCCGGCCGTTGCGCTCGAGTAGCCCACGCTTCAGGAGCGAGCGCAGGACCTCCCCGGCGTGGTTTGCCCCGATTCCCACGACAGCGAGGTCCGCCTGAGCTATTCGCGCCCACCGTGCGTTCCGGCAGCCGTAGGTCAGCCGGGCTACCAGCAGGAGCACGGAGAGCTCTCGCCGCGTCAGGGGCAGCGTCAGGAACCCGTCGATCATGCCACGGGGGAGCGCGGTGAACCCACCCGTGTTACGGGGCGGGCGTTGTGGTGCTGGAATCGGCATCGGCAGAGGGTGTTGGTAGGTGTTGGGCCTGGGGAGGCGGCCCATAGTCGTTCAAGATGGCGGCTACCGCGTAGCGAGCTGGATCGCGGGCGTGCCGATAGGGCAGCCAGGCGAGCTGCCGCCGGATGCGCTCCGGTCCGCATCTCTCCAGTAGGTCTTGTGCCTGCCACACCGATACGCCCAGCAATCGGAGCGCCTTCGCCTCCGGCGCTTCGTCTGCTTCCCTCCGCTCCCACCCGTTCAGGTGGGCGATCTCGGCCTCCACCTCCCGGCGCGGGCGGGCGTAGGAGTTTCGCGAGAGCGCGATGACTGTCTCTCGGCCTGCCGCCCGCAGGGGAGGGGCCAGACTTGCCCTGCTGCCTTCCGGCTCGATCCAGGTACCCAGGATGCGCGGTGACGGGGCGTAAGCGTGCAAGCCGCTCTCCCGGCGCAGCTCGTAGACGGCAGGGCCGCCCTGCCAGAGGAAGCGCTCCAGGCGGTGCAGTTGGGCGGCGGTCCGTCCCATCGGCTGCCGAAGCGCCTGGGAGAGTTCCATGAGGCTTGGAACGACATGGCCGTTGGGATGTACGAACGTGAGCATAAGCAGGAGATTCTTCAGATCCTCTCCCGGCAGCGTGGTCAGCAGGCCCGAGGTACGCAGGGCGGGCGTGAGCTCGATGCGTGCGCCAGGACGAAACGATCCGTCCGGCTTTGTGTCCAGGCGACGCAGCACGACCTGGAACGGCGGGGAAGAAACGTCAGGCACTGGCATGGGCATCAGGACTGGCGGACGGCGTTGCCACGGTGCAACCGACCGTGCGGGCGTCCATGGCGGGCGTTACCTTCGCCCCGTGTCCCCGGAGTCGGAGCGGGGCAGCGCGCGAAGGACCATTATGGCAGCGCCTCCTGTTCGTTTCCGGCGACCGGGGGCACAGAGTTCCGGTATGCCGCTTCCAGGTCCGAAGCTTGCTCATCTCGGACGGAGGGGGCAGGCGGCGTCCGGGCGATGAGCTGAGCAAGTTGCAGGTCATTCTCAAGCGACGTCAGCAGGCCGATCACACGCCTCTGCTCCTGCGGGCGCAAGAGCGGCCAGAGGAGACTTCGCAGCAATCGCCTCAGCAGTCGCGACATGCCCGATAGCAGGCGAACCTGCTGTTGGGCCAGCATCCGTGCATCCGCCGGGTGCTTTCCTGGCGTCCGGTGGAGTGCGGTTTCCTTCGAGTGTTTAGAGAGCATTGAGGTCATAGGGGATAGTTAGGGAAGTAGGTAGCCGTCAGCCTGACAGCGGGAAGCGGGTCAGCACCAACAACACGACGGGCAAGGCCAGCAGTGGCAGCAGTGCCTCCTCCGCCAGCGATCCTGTCACGAGACGAAAGGAGGCAGGCAGGAGGTGCAGGCGGCGGTCCGGCCGGTTGGGCCAGCCGGGAATGCCGGTTCGGGTGCAGGCGTCTCCTGCCAGATGGCTCGCATAGCCCAGGAAGAGCGCGAGCGCCAGCGGGACGCCCCACAGGAGGCCGACCGGCACGCACAGCCCGCCAAAGGCAAGGAGCCCTATGGGAGAGTGCAGCAGGGCGCGATGCCCCCAGGTCCGGTGCGCGACGTAGGCAACCGACCTGAAAGGGCGCAGCTTGCCCACCTTCAGCGCCCGAATCGTGCTCGCTCCGGCGTCCAGGTCGGGCAGCAGCGCACCGAAGGCGGCGAGGGCGCACATGGCTCCCACGTTGCCGGGTGTTACCAGGTCAGGGATAGGCGCGAGCAGCCACAGCGAGGCCATCCCCAACAGGGCGTGGGTCCGACCCATCATGGACGGGAGGGACGCGAATCTTTCGTCGCCCGTGCCCGTGGGTGTATCAGCACCGTCACGCTCACGCCAACACACGGTTCGGCTGGAACCTGCGTCGGAGTTGCGACCGGATGCGACCCCATTCTCTGAGGCATTCGGGGTGCGTCTAAGCCAGCCAGGAACTCCCGCTCCAGCCGGTTGGCCTCCGCGCGGGATATGCGCAGGGCGCGAGTGGATTTGATACCCGCCTCGACCCCGTAGGCGAGCATAAGGCGGGCCAGTTCCTCCCCGGCGACCAGGCGTACAGGGGCGGCGTGCTGCCCAGATAGTGCGGCTTCGATGGCGGATCGGGAGAAGTCCGAGGTCGTGACCAGGAGGCCCTGTTGCGCTCCGGTTCTCAGCATCGCACCGCGCAGCTCATCCACGAAGGAACGAGGAACGGGGTCGCGGTACTGCTTGACCTGGGCGATAACTGAAGATCGGGTCAGGCCCTGGACGTGCATAGCCCGGATGTCGTGCGCACCGTAGGTGTTGCGCCCCTTCTTGTGGAGCGGGCCGAGCGGGTGCACCTCCCGGTAGCCCATCCGAGCCATGAGGAGGGCGACGCGGGCGACGTAGTCAGGAAATGGCAGGGCGAGCAAGTGCGCAAGCGCCTGCTTGGGCTTCAGAGAAGATGCGGATTCGATAGAAGAGTGAAGGTTTTTAGAAGGCATAGTGAGTATGAATTAGGAAGATGTTCGGTCGGAATCGTAGCGTATCCACGAGGTTCAGTCCATAGGCCCTCCTTTCTCGAGCGGGGCGGCCCGCCCATCTTGCAATGTGGTCCATTCCTTGGCCTTGGCACCGCGGAACTCGGGCCGAACTTCGTCTTTCTCATCGTCCCATGCCCCTGGTGGCAGACAGCCCCGGCAGCCACAGAGGTCACAGACTGACGCAGTGGGATAGGTCCCATCGAAGGAGATCAGGTCGCGGAAGTCCAGGCGGCGTCCGAGGGCTTTTTCCAGTGCCGTCAGCACGGCCAGCGCCAGGGCGAACGACGGGGCGGCCTCCCCCGTGAGTAGGCGGTGGACGGACGAGCGGGACACGCCGATGTCGTAGGCCAGGCGGGCTGGCCCCTGCACAGCGTAGCGGGGGATATGGGCAAGAATGGTGGCGATCCGGTTGTGGAAGAGGCGTGTGAGCGGCATTGCGGCTACATGATGGTTCAGGCGTACGGGAACATGCGCCAAGCCTACCGGCCGCTTCCCCTGTCCGCGAACGCCGTTGCGTCGACGCAACGCCCAGATAGTAAGGCGACCCACATGAAGCGAAAATGAGCTCGCCTGCCGCGTCTGGAGGCCGCGAGAATTGAATCCTGGAGCGCAGGCTGCTATCCTTTGCCGTAGTCTGGCTTACTGCGGAGGGGCAGGAAGTGTGAGCTAGTTCCATCTATAGCGTGTCCCTATGCAGCCCATTACCCCTGAGGCGAAGCAGTACCTACAAGAGCGAATGCCGCAATTCGTCCGCGCGGTCCGGCGGGCGACGGCAGGGAAGTACCGCCACAATCCCCTGTTCCTTAACGTCACTCTGGACCAGTTCAACGAGGACGTCCTACTTCTGCATGCCGCCCTCTGGTACGCGGGATCCAACAGGGTGGTCGTATGCGTCCACCCTGCAAATGGGGAGGAGGAACTTCTGACTGCCTGATGCCGAAGGGTTGACAGGCCGAACGCATTCTGCCATGAATCGAGACGAGGGTTGCGCCTGCGCAACCCTGCATGAGCGATGGGATGGGACCGTGGGATGCTCCGGGCATGCCTCATCCCGCCAATCCCACACCACGAACTGACGCGTTGCAGCCACCGGACGCAGAGGCGCTTCCCGTCGAGCTTCCCTATGCGGGCGCTCTGAAGGAAAGCGACTTGCGCCGCCTCATGACGCAGCAGTCCATCAACCGGTTCGCCGACATAATCATTGACTTCTATCTCGCATGGAAACAGCGGTAGCCTACTGCCGGGTATCCGACCCACGCCAAGCGGACGAGGGAAACTCCCTCGCGACGCAGGAGAAGCAGGCGCACGAGTACGCGCAGAAGTCCGGCTACCACCTGGACCGGGTCTTCATCGAGCGCGGTGAGAGCGCCAAGACCGACGACCGGCACGTCCTCAAGGAGATGCTCTCCTACTGCCAGAAGAACAAGGGACGGATACAGGTGGTCATCATCCCCAAGATCGACCGCCTTGCCCGCAACCGCGACGATTATGGAACGCTCAAGGCGTTCCTGTCCCGCCTGCAGATCCGGCTCGATTCCATCGGGGAGCGCATCGAGGACACGCCGGTCGGGCGCTTCACCGAGAGCATCCTCGCCTCCGTCGCCCAGTTCGACAACGAGATACGCGCGGAGCGATGCAAGGGCGGCATGGTGGAGGCGGTGCGGGAGGGGCGCTGGATGTGGCTGGCTCCCAAGGGCTACAGGAACGTCCGCATCAATGGCAAGGCCAACATCGCCCCGGACGAACACCTGGGACCGATCATGACCAAGGCGTTCGAGCGAATCGCCTCGGGAAGCCATTCCTCGCAGTCGGTGTGCAACTGGCTCCAGGCATATGGCGTCCGGGTAACCCAATCGCGCCTACATGAGATCCTGCGCAATAAGGTCTATCTCGGCGTGATCGAGGCGTTCGGCATCATCCAGAAGGGAAGTCCGCCGTTTGTCCCTCTAGTATCGCCCGAAACCTTCTTCCGTGCTCAGGAGGCGTTAAAGCGTGGGACGGAGGCGCGCACGTATGATTGGGATAATCCGGACTTCCCGCTGCGCGGCACTCTCGTCTGCGAGTGCGGGAGGCTCCATACCGCCTGCTGGTCGCAGGGAAGAAGCGCCCGGTACGGTTACTATCGCTGCATGGCCTGCATGCGGACGAACTGGCCGCGAGATGATGTAGAGACAGCGTTCCTGTCCGAACTCGGGTACCTACGATTCACGCAGGACTATGCCAATCAGGTACGAGAGGCCATCCTATCGCAGTGGCGGGAGCGGTTCAAGGAGGAGAAGGATGAGGCCGAGCGGGCGCGCAAGGAGATCGAGGAGATGACCTCCCTCCAGGGCAAGATTGTCCTCAAACTCGCCGAGGGCGTCATCCCGGACAATGTGGCGAAGCAGCAGATCGATCAACTCGGACGGAAGATTGCGGCCCTAGCGGAGAAGAAAGACAGCGTCCCGTCGAGCGAGGAGGAATTGACCAAAACGATAGAATTCGGAACCGCATTTCTCTCGGAAATGCGCCCCTATTGGACACAATCGCTCCTGCCAGAAAAAAAGAAGCTGCAGTTGTTCCTGTTTCCGAGCGGTCTCGTCTACAGGCACAATCGCACCTTTCGAACCGCCGATTATCCAGTCCTGGAGGGGATAAAAGCGGGATCTCATGGGGACATTTCCGATGTGGTGGACCCAAATGGTGAATTTCCGAACCGGCTGCTTCAGTTCCTCAAGGGCCTGTATGAGCGCTTCTCCTGACTTCCCCATGACGTTACCAGCAGATACGCGCCCTGGCAACCGACGCGACGTCTGGTTGCCCGAAGATCGCCGTTCTGCTTACCGGTTTGTCAGTGCATACACCCTTATGAGTATGGTCTGCAAATGCAGACGTTCCGCCTCCATACTTGGACGGCTGGTAAGATTGCCGAAAGCCCCTGGTGATCTCCGACCGCCGCATGTACTCATCTCAACAGGTCCCTTGAACTCACGCAACCGCAGTGGCGCGGACGCAACGCCTCGGGCTCCTCCTCGGCATTCCTGCGATCTTCATAACCACTTACCACTAACCCATACACAATGAACCTATCACCGGAAGCATTGACGACAGCTGACTTGCGCGGAGGACTGTGGACTCAGCAACTGCGAGAGCAAGTGCGGCGCGGACTAAGAAACCAGATTGCGCAAGGACGCTGGATCGGCGTCGCCCCTTTGGGATATCGGAACGTGCGGCGGAAGGGAGGAATGCGCGTCGAGATCGACCCCGGCACGGCCACACGTGTCCGGCAGGCGTTCCACCTTGCGGCAGACGGAGAACGTCCGCTGCGAACGACCTTGCTCCTACTGACAGATCTTGGGCTGCGGTCCCGTCGGGGAAAACCACTCACTCTTGCGGCCCTTCGCAAGGTCCTAACCAACCCATTCTACGCGGGTTGGATGCCGTTCCAAGGCGGGCTCTACGCCGGAATGCACCGTCCGCTTATCGAAACCGAGGTGTTTGAGGAAGTGCAGCGGAACCTTGGCCTTCCATCGACAATGAATGAGGAGCATTGACCCAATGACAGGTACTCCAAGCTGCACAAGCCGTTCTCGCGTCTCATCATGCGGCTTGACCGGCTATGCGGATCCTGGGAATACACAAAGACCGGCATCGGCGGTCGGTCGAAACCTTAGGCCTATCCGGTTATGGTGATACCCAGAAATGATCGTGCATTCGACTTGAAGTCAATCTCGGCAAATATGCGCCTTGACTCAGTCATATCTGAACGTTCGTGCAGGCGGTGTTGCCTCCTCGCAGCGCATCTCGGATGGGAGCGTCTGGAGAGCTACCATCGATCTAACATAACCAACGAATCGGAACACGTATGATACAAGCAATCGGCTATATCCGCTCTGCCACAAGGAATGCTTCCGCCCTCAAGCGCCAGCGGAACGCTATTCGGGCGCATTGCAGGTTGAATGGATGGTCCCTCGTGCATATCTACGCGGACGACGGTGTTTCGGGTATAACGCTAAACCGTCCCGGATTAGACACAGCATTGTCTGGCTTAAGAGCCGGGAGCGTCCTCGTCATTACCGCTTCGGGCAGGCTGTTCCGGCGTGTTGATGCCTTTGCTGCATTGAAAACCAGGATAGCGGTAACTGGAGCCAGACTATCCTGCGCATAGGCAATCAGGATCTGGACTTTCCCCGCAATAATGCAGGATCACCTCACTCGAGACATATCTTCGGCGAGATCCAGTTGTTGAAGTTCAATACCTTCGTCGAAATTACAAAATGTCTTCTCTTGCTAAATAGGCTACAACGGATCCTTTCTCAATCAAAAAGTCCAGTATGAATATAAGTTTGCGTTTAAGCAGGTCGCTTTTTTTCACTGTGCTTCGGTTATGAAAAATGTATTTTCTAACAAACGTATCAAGATAATAGACCGTATTCTCTTCCAACTCCCCAGAGCGAAGACTTTTGTCGTGTTCTAAGATACTGCTCAGCCATGAAACAGCATCATGGACATATATCGCCCCCACAGTATTTACCAGCCGAGCAAGGCAAAACAAGACTACAGGATGACCCCCTATATCTTCAATTATTCGCTTAAAGAATTGTTTGTTCTTTTCTTGAAATGTATGCCATTGTCGAGCATCGGGATTCCAGGAGGTACTAGCAAATAGGTAACTTCGCAGTGTTGACTTTGTATTATGATGGCCAGGATGATTCTTCGCTGCCTCGATAACACATCTGTAAAGCAAATCCCAGACCAACCAAAACTCTTCGCATTTTGCCAATTGGTCTTGAGCGCTTATAATCGCCGTGCATAGGTCTTCGCCACATTGTATTAGGTTAGGTTGCTCAATGAACGGGGCTAACAGACCTGGAATCTCTGACTTGTCCGATGACAAGACAAGGTAAGCGAACTTTTCAAGTATACGATGCCGGAAGGCGAATTCGCTTCTTTCGTGTTTGTCTGTGAGCTCTCGGGCGAATATAGGAAGTGCCGTTGTAAGGAATCGTTTGTGATCCTCGTTCCTATTCGTAGTGGGCAGTATCTCGAATGCAGTCTTCAGTATATGAATATCTAGCAGTTGTATATCATCTAAATCCGCATAAGTGATGGAATTTGAAAGCGCCTTTTCAATTATCTCCCCATATCTCTCGTCAAATGTCTGAAGAAAGACTGCAACAGGAAAACTGCTTCCTATCCGTGGAATGTATGCTCCATACTGTTGTTGCCTAAGTTCTTCCCACAGTCCGTTATAGAGCGGCTTCAGCAGCAAGTAGCTCAAGAATATTCCATGTGCATCATCATAGGCAACAGCCCACATTTGACGGTTAATGGCTCTGACTGCATAGTCGGAAATATTGTAATGGAACGAGTCTAGTAAGAGGATTGTAAGCCATCTCTTTACGTTTTCACGGTGATCTGGCCATAATTCCATTAGATATGGTAGAGCACCAATTGCAACTCCCACACCATCATCCACTTGATACTCATATCCATTCTGTAATGGGAATGACGCATAAGCCATAACCACATTTCCACACAAATCAATATTCTCATCTGTTAATTGGTCGGCGAAATCACGAACCAGAACAGCGCAAGCGTTCGCAGGTGTGGAGTGGTAGAACAAGCGTGCATCTTGCGCATCTTGCGCATTTAACTCCTCAAGGACTTCTTGAACTTCACTGACTACCAGGCCGATGTCTGTTTCGTACTCTATATATTTTTCATATTCACTTTTGTTATTCTCCCATCGGTAACAAGCCCAGAGTTTGAGTCTTGTGTGCTTGAAAGCCTCCAAAATTTTTTTCTGACTCTCTTCGCTAAAGCTTCTTAATTCAGGATCAATATCAGGATTCAAGTTTAATATAGCGCGATCGTCTCTGAGTTCTGAAGTAGGATGCATTCCTCTTCTATCCATCCGCGCCAAGAATAATCTCCATGTTCTGTCCGCATCTGTCTCAGAAGCGTTATCCGGAAGTGCTGCATAGTGATTGTCAAAGATTTCCCAGAGTTCCAGCTGCCTTGTCTGGGCCTCTTCTTCTGTCTCATTTTCAGATTTAAAGAACTGATAAGAAACTGCCAAGTGTTCAAGAGTTTTGTTTCTATGAGGTTCATCACAAGCTTGAATCCGCTCTTCTTGATAGATCTTTATGTCATTGTTTCGTCCCCATGACTGAAGTTGAAGGAGGGATTTTTTTTGCGTTAGGTCCAGCTGATAACGACCCACATCATACAAAAACAGTTCTTTGGTGCGAAACAGAATCTTTGCTATATTAAACAGTTTGGATGGATAAGCAAGGGTAATGCTCGCAACCACGGCAGTTATCGAAGCTGACTTTGCATGCCTCAGCAAATGGAGACAAAGTGCCTCTAATTCATCCTGTGGACTTGCTTTTGCATATCCCAGTAGCCATTTTTCTAAAGCCATATGGAGAGATTCGAGGATCTCTGTAGATGCTTGGGTCCCTCTGTAGGTACACCATAGCCTATTGCTGATATACTGGATAACCGATTCTGTAGTGCTCAGATGAACAGTGATTTCTTCGACTTCCGCTGAAAGTCGAGATTTGACATATTTTTCCACCGCCCTATTCGTAAACGCCACGATGAAATCTACAGTTTGAATGGGAATATGATTCAGTAATAGAAGCGTGGGGGTTTGAAATGCGCTTGCAGGAAAATAATCTCCATGCGCCTCTTTCAGTCCAAAATAGCCTTCCACTCCGATGCTGTCACGATATCCATTACCTTCATCAGCAGGCTCAACCCAAATCATATCTGCCAAAGCCAGCACTTTTCCTGGAATAGCCTGACACACCTCAACACTACTTGTTACGGATGAGAGGATCGTGCGAATCAACTCATAGTGCTGATGTCTATAACCAAATTGCTTGCCAGAAAGCACTTCATCCACAAGTGCAGCAATCTCATCCTTTATTTCTAAGGCCCCATTCAATATAGTTTTGATCAAGTCATCCTCAAGATCGCCATACCCGCCGGAATATCTACTGCGCTTTGACATCGTTTGATAGTAAAACAGAGCTATGCGACTGGCACTTTTCGTCGTTTCGCCAACTTTGTATTTATTGTTCCAATTGCTAATTACTTCGACCATTGGATATATGTGCGCTAATCCCATCTCCGCAAGATGTCTTTCGACATAGGCGATTAGATAGTTCCAGCCACTGCCTTTTGGCATTGTAAGTAGTTGACTCCATGGCAATTCCCCGCCTCCCTCAACGCCAAGGAGCCTCAAGAGGTTCTGATCTACCTCTTTGCATGCTATGCGCAAAAGGAACGTCAATCTAACCAGTAACCTACCTTCATCCTTAAGGAGCTGGTCCTCAAACAAATCTAAGAAATCTTTCGCATGATCAGAAAGGAGGACTGAGACAAGCACTTCATCTCGCCAATGGTTATCAATTTGACCATCTTCAATGGTTGTCTCGACAAGCGCCTTAGCAGTTGCTGCATCCAAGAGTATCTTTTCAGAAAGCCAATGTCGGAAGGCTCTGCGGACTGGTAAGGAACTACCTAATCTCTGATAGAATTCTAGCGACGGTCCAGTACGAAGAAAGGTACTTTCGACTAGTTTTTCTAGCGCCCATTCTTCATAAATGTCGTGGGTGATGAAATACCCCCTCACATTTTGGTCAAACCCGATTACCTCGTCTGCTACCAGTTTCTGTAGTATCGCAACATCGAGATCGCTGGCCTGCACATAAAAGCTGCCTTCGTTTGCCCTTCTTTGTGCAATGGCCAAGAAGCATTCTTCTCGGCGAATATGAGTAGCGTCCTTTTTGTAGGAAGAGTTGGCAATATGCTTGTCCCACAAAGACGCCTTAAAACTGGTATAGGTAGCGCCTGGACTTGAATTGGTATAACTCTGTAAATACTCGTTAAGATAGAATGGATTGAGGAGGAGATTCTGTAACCTTGTATTGTGTGGAAGCGCAAAGCTGTAATGCGAAGAAAGTTCGGTAAGAGTGTCCGAGCTTAAATTTGGTATATCAATAGTGGCGCACACAGTTCCATATATCTCGATAAGGAGGTAGCGAAGATCGTCTAAATAACTTCGCCTCGTTGTGAAAATCACTTTCCAACCGCCCGTGTGCAATCTGTTTAAGAAATCCTTAAAGGCATCCTTGTCCTCAGTATCTGATAGTTTTTCAGCGGAATCGATTACGACGCATTTTATGTCTGCGTCAGGATACGCTGATATAAAGTCGGAAATGTAGAATTCGCCATATTCCTTAAAGATCTTATTGGCACCAGTAAGATTGTTGAACTCAGTTGCCTTAAACAATAGAATTGGAATATGAGGCTTTTTGATGTCCAACAAGTCTTTAACAATCGCGGTTTTCCCCACCCCGCCTTCGCCGCTTATGATTATGGGTGAATTACCTTTCAGCAATTCTCGGATTTGCTGAATTAAACTTGATCTGTCTATCTTGATTTGTAAGCCCTTAAATTCAATCTGGGAGTGGATGTGGTCTAATACCGATTGCGTGTGCTGTTCAAGTTCGGTAACAAAATCGATGATGCTCTTTCCGAGATCGAAAAAGTGTTTAGTAATTGCACTATTGTCTTTCGTAACAAAGGGGGATTCAAAGAAACTTTCCGTCCGCCATATGATGGAGACACCACATGCTTGCCCATGTTTTTCAATATCAGTTTTGTATTTCGGCTCAGTTTTCTTTGGATGCTGACCGAAATCTCTGTTGGTATAAAAAAGGACTTTTGTCAACTCGGGGTGTCTGGTCTTCGCAGTCACGATTGCAGACTTGAGGTCATCAACGTGTTCAGAAAGAGGAGTATCGTAAAATTTCGCTTGCCACCCAATGTAATCTTCGCCTACTTGAATAGGATCGGTTTCAATGCCAGCATGGTTTTCATAACGCGAAATACCAAGAGGAAGTTCAAACTCTTGGCAGAACAACAAATAGCAAAACCATTGGAAAGTAGATTGCTCCTTTCCATTGAATTTTGCTCTATAATTTCCCCAGTTTGGTTCTTGCATAGGACTATATTACCAGAAACCTGCTCCAGAAGATGCAAACCACAATAGTAGGGCAATGCCCCCACCTCAGTCATACGCTTGAGACATATACACCTCTCTAAGTAGGAGTCTCTGGAACTCCAAAAGGAATACGGAGTGGAACCTGGCCGCCTACGTTGTGCAGCCCACCAACCTCGACCACCCGACCATATTTCTGATTGATGGTTTGCACCGTCTGGGCGAGCCGCTGTTGCTCCGCGTCTTCCTCAAAGAGCGATAAGTTCAGATCCTTTTCCAGTAGCAGTTTCCCGAACATGATCCCGACGTAGAACGGCTCCCGATATGGTGACAGATCGGGAATGGCATCCAGAAGGGGGCGCAGGATGTTCGCCCAGAACCGCTCATCATTGGTGTGGAGGTGCTTCGTACTCTGCTGTGTCCAGATGCAGTCTCCCCTAACGCCTCTGACCCCGCGAAACTTCACCGTCACATGCACTGCACTTGCAGTTTGTCGGTAACTCTTGAGGCGGGTAAGCGCCTTCTTCGCCAACTCCAGTAGGATCCGCCGTGCGCCCTCCCTGGAGCGGTGCTCGGGTGCTAAGACATTGCTATGCCCAACGCTCTTCTTAGGCTGGGTAGGCGGCGTCTGCATGGGCTGGTAGTCGCACTCATGCGATCCGCGCAGCATGAAGTGCCACCTCTCCCCGACCACACTTCCCCACACTCGTCCAAGATCCTCAGATGAAGCGTTCCACAGGGCTTCGGTCGTGAGGATGCCGGCCTCCCCTAAGCGCCGCTTCATGGCTGGTCCGATGCCGGGCAGATCCGAGAGTTTGACGGTAAAGAGTGCCTCGGGCAGACAGTGGTCGTCCCAGACGGTGAGGCCATCGGGCTTTTTCGTCTCCGCCGCCACTTTCGCGAGGAAAACATTGGGGGCCACGCCGACGGAGCAAGTAAGGAGTGGGCCAAGATCGCGGGCGAGGTGGGCTTTCACCTGCTTTGCAAGCGCAACCTCTTTCTCAGGCGATTGGTAAAGCGAGGGCATCCGGCAGGTCACCTCATCAATGGAGAGCGGCCGAATGCTGGCGAAGTGGTCATTGAGCGCCCGGAGCAGCCGCGCGTGGTAGTCAAGGTAGAGTTGGGGCCGGGCCTCCACGATTTGCACGCCAGGACACAGCGCCTTCGCCGCCTGCACGGCGGTGCCGGTCTTGATCCCCAGCGCCTTCGCCTCGTAACTTGCCGCGATCGCGCAGGTGTGGGCCGCCAGGACGGGGACGACGATCGTGGGCCTGCCTCGCAGCGCCTCCACCTCCTGCTGCTCGACCGAAGCATAGAAGGAATTCAGATCCAGGAAGAAACGCCGGGGAACAGCGCTAAAGTTCGGGAACAGAGACAATGCCATCCCGCCCCTCCGTCAGAATAAGTAGATATAAAGGCGTAGAAACTTGAATACGTCATTATGGCATAAAGACGGGCGAACTTTGTCAAGGTTCCCGCAGCTTTTTTCGCGCCTGGCGAAAAAACAGGCCAATCGCCTCGGTATCGGGGCGATTGGCCTTCTTGTCTCTTATGGGACGGCGACTTATTCGGCCGTGGCATGAACACGGAATTACCAGTTTTCGGATCGCAGGCCCGGCCTAGTGCAAAGGATCAGTAGACCGCGGGCTTGTAGGGGATGGGCTTGTTGTCGGACTTCTGCATCTTCTTGAGCGACGTCACCAATTCCGCATAGCCTGCGTCCTCGGGCGAGACCGCGCCCTTCTCCGGCTTCTTGGGATCGGTTTCGGCAAGCCGGGTCAGCAGGTAGCCGAGCGGCTGCCCACTCAGGCGGCGGCTGACGTCGTCCATGACCTGGGCGATGACCTCCGCGCGCGTCTTGGTGGGCTGGTAATAGCCCTTGCCGCCCCGAGGGCGGCGCTCCACGGAAAGCATCCCCTTGTCCACCATGCGGCTTAAGGTAACTGCGATCGTAGAGGGCGACTGCATCTCCTTCCGTTCCCTGCGGCGCGAAAAGTGCATCGCCTCGTAGACCTGTACCGAGGATTGCGGTTCTCCTGCATCCCAGATCAGGCGCAAGATATCGCCCTCCAGCACGCCGAGTGACGGCACGTCATCGCCCCCGACGCCGACGTACTTGCGTCGCTTGATTTCCTCTTGTGTCTCCATGTCCGTCCTTTCCTTTGCTCTCATGGAAAATCCTTGATCGGCTTTCTCCGACACCGTCCCGTTGCCTGTGCCAAAATGAGACCTCCTTGCTGTCGTGAATCCGATTGCCCGCTTCTTCGCCATTCATCAGTAGTAATCCTACATCGCAAGGGAAAACGCCATGAAGCATGGAAGTGCGGGCATGTGGCATCCCGCGTTTGATGTCCGCTTCCTGAAGGAGAGGAAATAGCTGGCATGTGTCTGTATGCCAGCTATGTGAGATGAATTGAACGCTGCCTCTGATGTAACCGCTAATCAAGGTCAGAAGCATGGTTATGGACTGACTGTCATTCGGGACTCCATCCGCATCCTTCGCAGAGACGGCAGCCATCGCAGGCGTCTGTCTCATCGGAAGGCGCTTCTGCATCGGTGAAGATAGGACCGTCCCAATCCGGTTCGTCCTCTCCCGTGTCGTCAGGCTCGCTGCCCAGTGCCTGGGTAAGCGTCTGCGCCAACTGCAAGCGCTCTGCCTTGCCGTGCGCTTCTGGATTCCTGAGCATGGGGATAGCCTTGCGAATCATCGCTCGCAACGCCACGTTCTCGCGGGCTGGTACCGTCACCCGGATCGCCAGCGGTTCGTTCGGCAAGGGGGTATTTCCTTTTCCAGAGGGAGATGCCTCCGGCATGGATGTCTGCATAGTTCGTTCTCCTTTGCAGAGTGGGGAACGGTCGGCGGAAAAAAACTTCCTGCCGATCGTTCCGTGTTCGATAATTGGGGTATAATAAGGGAAGACAATTGTTTCCCTTTGTCCCCTGCGGGTCCAGGTAAGTTCTCGGCTTACCTGGACCCTTTTGCGTTTACCATCTCGCCCCTTCCGGCGAGAGCGGCCCTTCTGGATAGTCGCATCCCATCCCGCATTCGGCGGAGGCGAGCAGTTCCTCCAGGGCCGCGTCGGGATCCTCTTCCTCCGTCGGTCCCGGTTCGGATCCTGGCGCGACGGGCAGGTGTGGAACCACTGGTGGCATCCAGGCGATTCTGCGGGCAGTCTTGTCGTCCATGAGATTCTCCTTGTGAAAGAGCGGATTGGCGGCACGTTTCTCTCAGGTTGTGCCGCGCTCTTCCTGGCCAGGGTAGGCTCAACAGGGAATGGGGACAAAGCTGGGTGCGCCCGCGAAACGGAGACAGGAGACGGATAGCTGGGACACAGGCGTTTTCTCCTCCCCGCAAAGAAAAAGCCCGCACGTCGGTTGCGCGCGGGCCTGGTAAGCTGATTTCCGCATAGGAGCGTTCCTATGCGGCCTTGGTACGTGTCCGTGCGTTTCGATCTGCGGAAGCAGTAGGTAGCGTGTCCGTAGCGGGCATGTCCTTCCGCACAAGCCTGCCTGCATGAGATCTGAACCGCGGCGGCTTCCGTCTTTTGAGGCGACGAATGACCTCCGCTGCCCCTTTCTTGTAGACCGCGACGCAGACCAGTTCCCCGTTGCCGTCCACGACCTTCCAGTTGCGCCGGCCGTGCCTTTCCATGAGGTACTCCTCCGCCCTGAATGCCCGCTTTCGCTCTTCCTCGGCGGCCTCCAGGCACTCGACGCTGCAGCAGATGAGGTGGCAGAAGAAGAAGCTGACGTAGCCGTAGCCGCCGGGCAGTAGCGCGCTGCAGTGGTCGCAGGCCGGTCCATCCGGGGTGACCATGCCTCCCTCCTTTCCACCGTACCCGCCGTAGGCCGGAGCGTTCCATACCGGCAGTGGCGTCATGGTCGGGTCTCCTCTCAAGTTCGTTGGATTGTGAGATGGAGGGGGCAAAGCCTGATGCCTATCCCATCTCCGAGTGCATCGTAGCGGAGCGGCGAGTGGGTGTCCTAAGCAGTTGCGCGGGCGGATAGACCCGGCTGTGTAAGGCACTGGAGACACGATAAGCGAGAAGAAAGATCAGAAGAGGATGTCCTGCCCGGGTAGATGCTGTCGTGGAGCAGGGAACTGCCAAGCGCCACCAATCGTTCGGCAGGCGTACTACTGCATCGTATCAAGCCAAGGATGGTGGTGGGCGATGACCGCGCTGAACTTCCCCGAAAAGCCATTGCTCTCCAGCGCTTCTTCAATCGCTTCGCGCACGGTCGTATCGGTGACTTCTGGGTGTTCGCGATCAATCTCTGCATACCCCTTGCGGAACTGATCCAGCAACTGATCTTCCGCCACCCCAGCTTCACGGGCCTGTACCAGGTGGTGCATGAGGCCAGTCACTCGCCCATTTCCTTTTTTGGTATACATGCGGTAGTCCATAGCGGGCTGTTACATTTAAGCTACGTTTATATTACCAAACCGTTGGGTAATGTCAAGAGAGCTGAATTACAGATGATTTCCGTCGTAAGACGCTTGGCAGGAAGGGCCTTCGTTGCTATGGTAAAGCCGCTATGCACAATACCACTGATGCAGATATACTCCGCTCCGCCTTCAGCCTCCTCGGTCGCAGGCGCTCGCCGAAGAAGACCCAGGCGGCCCGCGAAAATGCGAAGAAAGGCGGGCGGCCGCGAGGCATGGTTGTGAGTGAGGAAACCAAGGCTAAGATCAGCGCTACTAAGCGGCAGAAGCGTCGTACGCCGATGCCTGCCGAATCGGTACACAAAGATGCCCATCCGTGACTGTGCGTCATGCGGATGGGCTGTGAGGTTAGAAGAGACTGCCTTGCCTGATGTCAGCCTCCTTGGAACGTCGGCGCTTCTTGATCGGCTCGAACCGGAAGGCTTCTTCCGTGTCGTGTTCGGTCTCGCCGAGAGCTTCGGCGATATGCGGCGGTGCCTGGGCCGCGATGCTGTCCGAGATAGCACGGCTCTGGCGTGGGTCGAGGTTGTCCCCG
>Ga0070734_10003390_pt1 | contig 16804 bp, 14 predicted proteins | sample Coa_R1_8_FD_66444 | JGI IMG/M metagenome (GOLD analysis project Ga0070734, IMG submission 66444) | Surface soil microbial communities from Centralia Pennsylvania, which are recovering from an underground coalmine fire - Coalmine... | ecosystem: Environmental > Terrestrial > Soil > Unclassified ... | reverse complement strand
CGTACAGCCTTAGCCCACGAGCGTGAAGATCATGGCCCAGTTCCTGCATCAGCGCCAGGAATCCGGGCTGCGCTTTGAGCGGAATTTCCTCAAAATCGATTGCCGCGCCCTTGAATTTGTCACTGGCCAGATAGAGCAGAAGCTGTGTGCGGAATGTCTGCCGCGCCGCCGGATCCATCAGAAAATCGCCGATATTGGGAAGCCACTGCTTGGTGACAGGCTCAAAATTGTTGATGAGCGGAAAGACTTCCACTTCAGCTTTCTCTGCCCGCAGGAAAGGCATTACCTTATCGTCAGTGGAATGGACGGTCCCGTTTTCAATCACCTGAAATGGATGGTTTACGCTATCAAAGCCCTGCAAATGCCCGTCCGGTGTGAGCACGTGCAGCCATTCCGGAAAGAGGATATCAAGCTGAGGGTAGTATTCCTTGAGCGAGACAAAGCTGGCCGCATCCCAGGTGACGTAATACGCCGCGCGGATACCTTCATCAGTATTCAGCACCACCTGTGAAGGCGAAGACTTTGTTTTGCGGTGAGTGTTTTTTGCGCTGGGCCGCTTCCGGTGTTCGCGCTCCTTCAAGGCGCGAAGGTTGCGCTTTTGCTCCGGCATCAGCACGTGGGGCAGCGGATCAGATTGCACGAAAACCGTGATGATGAAAAAAAGCACAAGACCGCTGATGATGGCGCCAAGCACACTCAGCAGTATGCGCAAGCGCCCCCATCGCTTCCGGTCGGGATCATAAAAAATGGATTTTGCCATTGCTGGATTGTTACCCACCATCGTAAGCGGCAGGGGGAGGCAGGTCAATCGGGCATTGCCCTTGCGTACCCTTGTAGTTGTACGAGTGGGAACGCGCCTTTACACTAGGGCATTCTCCATCCATGATAAAACTCATTGAACTGGTGCGGCGCAACTGGCTCTTCTTCCTGCTGGTAACCATTGCCGGACTGTCTTTGCGGCTCTTCTTCGTCTTCCGCTATCCTCATTTAGCCGGGGACACCTGGGTCTATGGCGATATTGCCAGGAACTGGCTGGACCACGGAATCTTCGGCCTGACTGACAATGGCGCAGTCCGCCCCACACTGATCCGATTGCCGGGCTATCCGGGATTCCTGGCGGCAATGTTTGCCATTTTTGGCCGGGAACACTACACGGCGGTGATGATTGCACAAGCCTTCATCGATACTAATACATGCCTGGTGATCGCCGCAGTGGCGTTGGAATTGACAAATGCGCGGGCAGCCAAGGCCGCTTACCTTTTAGCTATATCGTGCCCGTTCACGGCGAGTTATGTGGCTGCTCCTCTTTCTGAGACTCTGGCCATCTTCTGCGTGCCGCATGCGCTTTATTACGGCGTACGCGGCTTGAAAGCGCTGGAGCAGGAAGGGCGCGCCGGCAAGCTGTGGGGGATTGCGGGTCTGTGGAGTGCCGCAGGCATCTTCATGCGTCCTGATAACGGACTCATCCTGCCGGCGATGGGGCTGGCGCTGCTGGTGATCTTCTTTCGTAAGACAAGCAAAAAGCAGGTGGTTTTCGCAGGCCTGCTGTTGGCGATCACCAGCCTTGGGCCGCTTGTTCCGTGGACAGTCCGGAACTGGCGCGTTTTTCATGTATTTCAGCCGCTGGCCTCACGTTATGCCAATGATCCGGAAGAATTTCTGCCGCGCGGCTTCAATCACTGGGTGAAGACATGGATGGTCGATTTTGTCTCAGTGGACGAGGTGTACTGGAAAGTCTCCGGCGAGCCGATTGATCCACAGCAACTTCCTGAAAGGGCGTTCGATAGCCGCCAGGAGTATGAGAAAACGCTGGGCATAATCGCGCGTTACAACCAGCAGCTCTATATTGACCCGCGGATGGATGCCGAGTTTGAGGAGATTGCGCGACAGCGCCAGGAACATAGCCACCTTCGCTATCTAGTCTGGCTGCCATTTCTGCGGACAACGGACATGTGGCTGCGACCTCGTACAGAGTTGTTGGACGTGGAAACTCGCTGGTGGGAGTTCCGGCAGCATGAGAGGGAAAGCTGGTTCGCGCTGTTCTGGGCAGGGCTGAATTTGTTCTATATTCTGGCGGCATTGCGCGGATGGCTATTGTCCCGGTTGGGCGTTGCTGGAGTATTTGTGATCGGCTTTATTCTGATGCGGTCATTCTTCCTGAGCTCGCTGGAAAATCCCGAACCGCGCTACATGCTGGAATGTTTTCCGGCGGTGCTGGCGCTGGCGGGAACCGCGTTTACGCGAGTTCGGGACGCCGGTAAGCAATTCTCGAATCAGTCCAGTTAGTTCTTATCGCTGTTACGCTTAACAAAATAAATTCGTCGCTTCACTTTATTCGTTTCTTCAAAACGCTGCGCTATTTTGTTGCGTCCGCTTTCGCCGCGCGGTTATAAGACTAGAGACGGGCCACGCCAGTGCTACCAACACCGGCGCGCCCTGACCACAAATCACCTTCTAACGAAAGGCGACCTAATGGCTGACCCTGATTTTAGCAGTGTGCCTAATCCCAGCGGTGTACCCAAACCGCACGTCTACGATCTCCTCAACCGTCTTAACGCAGCATACGCGCGCGTTCATCGCAACATGGAAGCATTGGAAGCGATCGGAATTTTTGATCCGCTCATGATGCAAGTCCTTAGCCGCCAGCATGAGCAGCTTCGTGCAGGCGCGAATTACCATCTGCTCGGGGCCATGCGGCGCATTGAAGAACGCGACCGCCAGCGGTTTGCGCAGCCGCCTAATGAAGTAATCCCAAACCCCTAAACAAGCGACTCGCCGCAAGGCGGGTTTACCCCTGACAAAAAGTTAAGCCCGCCGGTTTGAGGCCGGCGGGCCAGATCAAGAAGCGATCTTGGGTTAGAAGGTGAAACGTCCGGTGACACTGACCACACGCCCGTTGGCACCTGTGAGTGAAGGATCTGCAAATCCGGAGAAGAGCTGCTTCTGTCCAGCGTCTTCCAGGTTCGGATCCACGTTGATGTAGTTCCAGTGGTTCAAGGCGTTCGTTGCGGTCAGGTGCATCTCAAAGTTTGCACGTTCACCCATCTTGATGTTTTTGAAGACGGTGGCGTCCAATCGGTTAGAGATGGCATCTGTTAACGCGTTACGCGGCACGTTGCCGAACGGCGTTCCGAAAACGGATTGTGCGTTGCGCGCGTTGATGATGAAACGAACATCATTAGTTGTGACAGGCGCCAGGCAGGCAGTCTGCAGTGGGACGTTAACTCCGGTGAACTGGGCTAGACATCCACCGATAGTGGGGCTGGTCGACAGATTCAGGGCGTTATAGCTGATCAGCTGAGTAGCCGGGGCCGAGCAAATCGGAGACAATGGTCCCGTTCCACCCGGACGATTTGCAGCACCGATCAGCGTCAGACAAGCATCGCCTGCGAAAATGCCAACGTTGCCGGCTGGAGCATTGCGGTTGCCGAAAAACGGACGAGCTGTGTCAATACCCACGAAGGCGCCGACAAAGCCTACGTCATAGTAATTGCCCAAGGCGGTGTTGGCTGCTTCAGCCAAGCCCTGTTGCGGTGTATAGCCCTGACCGGAAGCCAGGATATAGCTGCCGGAAACTGCCCAGCCTCCAAGGATGTGACCAATCCATCCGTGCTGTTCCTTGAAGAATGGAATGCTCTCGGTAGCTGAAACGGTGAAGGCATTGGGAATGTTCAGGCCGGAGAATGAACGTTCTGCACTTCCAGTCTGGAATGGGTTTTGTGCCGCAAACAAGGTGTTGCCCGCGGTACCGGTAGCAAAGATTTCGCTTACGTTATCCAGCGTCTTGCTCCACGTGTAGTTTGTCCGAAGTTGTAACTGCTTGAACAGGTTGTTGGCGCGGAATTCCACCTGCAAAGCATGGTAGTCGGAAAATCCGCCGTTGTTGCGGGAACGAACGACACCAAGACCGCAATTGACGCGGCCCACGTCCGTTCCTTTGCCAGGCCCGACCTGCGTGGTAGCAGCGCAAGGCGTGATGGCAGACGCATTGGGAATGAGGTTCGGGAAGTCTTGCAACAAACCATGGCTGGAAGGCAAACCCGCAAATGGGTTGGCGTCCACGGTCTGGAACAGGTTGATGGCATGGTTGCCGGCATAGCGCGCTTCAACTACTGCGTTCTTGGTCAGCTCACGCTCAAAACCGAAGCTCCAGGTGTGGACTTTGTCAGGACCAAAATTGGGATCAATAATGGTTTCATTCTGTGTGCGCGGATCGAAAGTATTTGTTGCGATCGACGCTGCCAGAGAAGTTCTGACATTGGGACCTGTAGGATTTGCAGGCATTGTCAGGCCTGCTAACCCCGCACCGGTGATAGTCTGCAGAAAGCCAAACGGTGACGACGTAGAAGTGTTCAGGAAGATGTTGTAGAACGGCGGGTCATACAACATACGGTATCCGCCGCGAAGGGTAGTTTTTCCGTGTCCTGTCAGGAATCCGCCCCACTGTGGCGTATAAGCGAATCCAGCGCTCGGCCCAAAGCTGTTTTTGACGCTCGGAATGGCCGGGTTGGTTCTCACAGAAAGGGGCAGGGTCTGCAGCCAAAGAGCTGTGGCTGGATTAGCTTCCCGCTTTGTCGATACATCCGTGAAGAGTTGGGCTGGGTTGCCGTAGTAAGTCCAGGTCAGTCCCAGGTTCAGGGTCAGGTTCTGGCTGATCTTCCAGTCGTCGCCAGCGTACAGGAACGTGTCATACTCGCGGAAGTCGAGAACAGGGTTGCCTTCTGCGATCTGAATGCGGTTCGGCGTTCCGGCAATGAAGCTAGCCAGGCTGCTGTAGCGATATGCACCATTGATGTTGGGCAAGAAGGTGTTCGGCGAACGCTGATAAGTCCAGTTTACACCTGACTTGAAAGCGTGCTTCCCCCACACATAGTTGAAGTTATCCTGAGCCTGCCAGGTATTCACAATGCGTCCTTGTGGGAAGTTGGTGGCCGGACCGAAGCCCAGATTGCCGCCTTGAATAGTTACGTTGGTCAAAGCGCCCAAAATTCCACCCTGCGCGGGTTCAAACGGATTGCCCATGTTATTGCCGCCGAAGTCGACGTTAAGCCGATCAAATCCTACTCTGGTTTCGTTAACCATGTGCGACGAGAAATTATGGGTCTCGCTGACCAACATGGCCTGGCTAAGCGCCGTTACATTCGCTCCATAGCCGGTGACTGGATTGTCACTGACGTTGAAGTTATTGCCGCGGTTAAACAGATAACGGCCCATGATGCTGTCATTGCTACCGACCTGTCCATCTACCCGGTTTACGAAATCAAATCCATGGAAAGGCGTGGCTAATGTGCGCACTATGCCGCCTTGTTCCACATTCGCGCAGGTGGTAGCGCCAACGATGACGTTATTCACCTTGGTCGAAGGCGCAGTGGGATTACCCGCGCTGATCGAGTACGAACCAAACTTAACCAATGCCGCAACCTGCTGGGCCTGAATTCCCGTCGGGAAGCATCCCGCCAGAGTGGCTAATCCCTTAGGCGTCGGAGTGAGCGAACTGCTCGAAAACACGCTTTGTCCTGACAGGAGATCAGAATCCATGCCGCCGAATAAAAACCACTTGTTCTTCAGGATTGGCCCACCAATGGTTCCGCCACTGAATTCTTCATTCGTGCGAGGAGGACCCCCTTGGCCGGCTACCTTGATATTCGCTTTCTGGGTGTGGCTTAACGCGTTGAGGTAAGAGTTGTACTCGGTGCCGAACACTGAACCGTGCCAGGCGTTGCCTCCGGATTTAGTAATGATATTAACCACGGAGCCAGCATTACGGCCGTATTCAGGGCCAAAGTTGTTTGTAACGATGACATATTGCTGAACGAAGTTGGTATCGCTCACGAACAGCCCTGGGCCGCCGACGCTGTTGTCATTGTTATTCTGGCCGTCAATTTCCTGGTCATTGTTGCGGCCGCGGAGACCGTTGCTGGAGAATCCACCGCCGTTGGTGTTGGAGAAGTTATCGCTGCGGGTGGCTACAACGCCAGGAACAAACAGCGCGAGGCGGTCCAGGCCCTGGTTTTCCTGAATTCCGGCAAAGGTGCTCAGCGTCTGACCGGCGAACGTGCTGCTGATCTGTGATTGTGTGGTTTCAATCAGAGGCGCATCACCTGTAACTTCCACCGTGGTGGAGGTTTCGCCGACGGAGATCTTAATTGATCCCAGACCTGTGTCCCGTCCAGCTCCCACCAGCACATTGGATTGTGTGGTCGTTTTGAAGCCTTGTGAGGTGATTTCTACGACATAGGTTCCGACCGGCAGCAGGTTGAACCGATAAAACCCTGCACTGTCTGTTGTGGTGGCAAAGACCACTCCGGTTTCTGTGTTTTTTGCTTTTACCTGAGCACCCGACACAACCGCGCCCTGGGGGTCGATCACTGAGCCAGAAATTGAGCCCTTGACCACCTGCCCGACGGACGGGATGCACCAAACCAGTGCCAGCGTAATCGCGCAAAACAATGCGATGTAGCGCAGTTTTGTATTCATTTATTCTCTTCTCTCCATTTTGGTTGGTGAAAAATGACAACAGGGAAGGCGTATTGCTCCTATACAGATTTCAGTGCCCCCACTGCCGTCTATGCCTTGTCCGTTGGCAATCAGAGTTCCACCTTCAAGCTTGTAAAGAATCAATAAGTTACGTCAACTTAGTGCGAACTACATACTTAATAATGGATTTCCCATGAACGGCGTGTTCCAAATTTGGAATATTTTCCTAAATTTATGCAACTCAAACACGATATCAGGCATCCCGCCACCCCTTACAAGCGATTTTAAGGCGTAAGCTCGATTGTTTTTCCCAATGTGGGCCCTATGCTGCAAACTGCATGTTTTCCCGCACGAAATCGGTTATCACCGCAGCGCTTTTGCTAAGCCTGCCGCTCTCGCTCCGTTCATTCGCCGGGGACGCGGGGACTGACCGTGGTGATCTTCGTCCACCGGCTCCCATCCGGCAGCTTGCGCCGACATATAAGATCCAGGCTGGCATCGACGGCGAGATTTATCCCGTCTTTGCCAATTACGCCTCTTTACAGCGCCAAGGCGACAGGACGTTTGGCGTTGTTTCCGTCACGCTGTCCAACACGTCGCAGGAGCCGATGTCCCGCCGCATCAGCGTAAAAATCCCAGGCTGGAGCGACCAGGAAATTCAGACCGTTGCGGTAAACCCGGGCGTAACGAGAACAGTAGTTTTTGCACCTGCGTTCCTGCTCCGCCTGTATCAAAACCATGAAATCACGGCTGCCACGGCACAGGTCACCATTACCGATCCGGCTTCCAACAGCTCGTATGAAACTACGCTCCCCGTAAGGCTCAGGTCAGCGGAAGATATGTTCTGGGGCAATGGATTTAAATACGCCTCGTTCATTGCCTCGTGGGTAACACCGCATGACCGGAACGTGGAAACTGTGCTTTCTCGCGCCAAACATTTCACTGTCGACCATCGTCTGCCGGGATACGAAACCTGGAAAACCGTGGCGCAGCAGGAGCAGGAAACCTACCGTGAGGCCCGCGCGATCTTCAATGCTTTGCAGCGTGGCGGCCTTTCCTACGTAAAGAGCTCGGCGACACTGGGCGACCATAAGGGCGTAAGCGAGCGGGTCCGCATGCCGCGGATAAGCCTGGCGGAAAACAGCGCCAACTGCATTGATGCGGCGGTGATGTACGCCTCGCTTTTTGAAAATCTTGGCATGGATGCAAGCATTGTGATTGTTCCCGGTCATGCTTATGCCGGCGTGCGTGTCGCTGAAGGTTCGCCTAAGTTCCTTCTTATCGATGTTGCCCTTACCGGGCGCAGCACTTTTGACTCTGCCGTAGCTTCGGCCCAAAATGGAATTGCCACTCATGCTCCTTCTGCGGTGACGCAGGTAATGGTGCAAAAGGCCCGTTCTTCCGGCATTTATCCCATGCCTTAAGGGCTTTGCAGCAACCCGGTACGCGGCTTTCATCATCCATTTCCTGCTATATGGCAATCCCGCGACGCGCAGAAGTACTTGACATCCGCACAGACAAGCTTAAAATACCCGCTATTCGAGAACAGGCATCGGCAGAAATACGCCTTGGTCCGAATATGAATCCAACGCAGAACCCATCTATCTCGAAACGGCCTCCCGAACCAATACCTATGGAGAAACCCTGCAAGCATCCCCGCGTGCGCGTAGTCGCGCGCGAAGAAGACGCTGAATTTGTAGAATGCCAGGAGTGTGGCGACGTTTTTGAATCCAGCGAGTTCAAAGACATGGCCATTGAAGAGAACATCAGGCCGGAAGAGGCCTGAGTTTTTTCCGGAGCGCTGGCGGCTCAATGACGGTCGTATTGGTACAGGCGATTTCCTGCCTTTTTCACGCTGCATTTTTACGCTCTTCGCAAGTCTGTTTTTAGAAAAGAAAGACCAGGAAAAATGAAAGTCAGTTTTTACGAACACTCATGTCTATGCTTGCCCTCGTTATCGACGATTCGATGCTCATCCGGCACACGGTGTGCCGCTTTCTGGAATCTCGTGGATTCAAAGTTGAAACCGCCGCCAACGGAATTGCAGCCCTTGAAATCCTGAAGCTCATCCGGCCGGACCTGATCGTTACCGATCTGCAAATGCCCCAGCTGAGCGGCTATCAACTGATTGACGCGCTAAAAGCCAATAACGAAACAGCAGGCATTCCCATTCTGGTTCTGGCGGCAAAACCTCTGGATGACGCTCCCATGGACTCGCGAGTCCACGCCTTTATCTACAAAGACCTGAATGTTGAAGAGCAGATGGATCAAGCTCTTGAAAGCCTTTTTCCGCGGCCCGCCACAAGTTAAATCGTTTACCGCAACGCCAGTGACGCCTCGGCGGAAAAGTCCGCGCCCGCAAAATCTTTTGCCTGCAACTTGGGAAACGCCGCTGCCGCGATCATCGCAGCGTTGTCAGTAGAAAGCTTTCGTGACGGAAAATAGACCGCCAAGCCCGCCTCTGCCGCTTGCAATGCAAATGTCTCTCTCAATTCTCGATTTGCCGCTACGCCTCCCGTGACGAACAGCGTGCGCGCGTCGCGTTCCTGCGCTGCCTGCAATGTTTTGCCGACCAAATCTTCCACTACAGCTCGCTGAAAAGACGCCACCAGATCGAGCGTTCGCTTGTCGCAGAGTGCAAGCACGTCTGCCGTCGTGGGCTTGCCGATCCCCGCCAGAGACTGCTGGCGCGCCGTGATCGACTCACGCATTCCTTCCAGTTCTACGTAACGCAGCACCGCGGTTTTGATCCCGCTGAAGGAAAAGTCATGCGGCGTCTGCTCGGCCTTCGGCGTTCCACGGTTGCCATGCTTGATCTGCGACGGAATAAACTTCACCGCCTTGGGATTGCCATGCAGTGCCAAAGCGTCAATCACCGGCCCGCCCGGATAGCCGAGCCCCAGCAGCTTGGCCACTTTGTCATAGGCTTCGCCGGCAGCGTCATCGCGCGTGCGGCCGATGTTTGTATATGTCCAGCCTTGCTCGCGTTGTTCAGCCAGAAACAAGTGCGTGTGCCCGCCGGAAACCACCAGCGCCAGCAGGGGAAAATCGATCTGGAAATTTCCTTTCTGCTTTTCCTCCAGCAGCACCGCGTGGATGTGCCCTTCAAGATGGTTCACGGTGATCAGCGGCTTTTCCAGCGCAAACGCCAGTGCCTTGGCATAACTGATGCCCACCAGCAAAGCGCCAGCCAGACCTGGCCCCTGCGTGACAGCTATCGCGTCAATCGACTCATACGTCTTACCGGCTTCCGCCAGAGCCTGCCGCACCACCGGAACGATTGCCCGCAGATGCTCGCGCGACGCCAACTCCGGCACCACGCCGCCATAAGGCTGGTGCGTTGCGATCTGCGATGACACGACGTTTGAAAGCAGGTGTTCGCCATCGCCGACGACAGCGGCAGCAGTCTCGTCGCATGAACTCTCAATTCCCAGAATGTAACTCTCGGTCATATATATCTAATATTATAAAAACTGTACTTCACTGCAGAGGGCGCTTACCGCACGGGACGCAAAGGAAATGGGTATTGGGTACTTAGTATTTGGCTGCAAGCCTATTATGCTGTCGTTGCCCCAGAGTGGGTTGAGCTTCCAGGCAAACCCAAATGCCAAGTACTAAATACCAAATACCTGTCCTCTTTGCGCCCTTCGCGTCCTTTGCGGTGAAAAATAAATGAACCTAACCTCCAACAAAGCGATTGAAGCCACGCGCATCGCCCTCACGCTGCGCGAACAGGGATACTCCGCCTATCTCGTCGGAGGCTGCGTGCGCGACCTGCTTCTTGATCGCGAACCCGCCGACTATGACGTTGCCACCTCCGCCACGCCGCATGAAGTCATCCGCATCTTTCCGCAGACGTTTGCCGTGGGCGCTCAGTTCGGCGTGGTGCTTGTCCCTGTATTTCGCGACACCGACGCTGGCGAGCCCGCCAATTACGCCATTGAGGTCGCAACCTTCCGCAGTGACGGCGCTTATTCTGACGGCCGCCATCCTGACGAAGTCCAGTTCTCCCAAGATGCGCGCATGGACGTGCAGCGCCGCGACTTCACCATCAACGGCCTTCTGCTCGATCCCGATACGCGCGAAGTCCTGGACTACGTCGGCGGACGCGAAGACCTGAAGCAGGGCATCATTCGCACTATCGGCCAGGCCCATCAGCGGTTCGCGGAAGACAAGCTGCGCATGCTTCGCGCCGTGCGCTTTGCCGCCCGCTTCGGCTACTCGATCGAAGCGCAGACCTTTGCTGCCATCCGTGAACTCGCTCCGCAAATCCATCAGGTAAGCCATGAGCGCGTGCGTGACGAGATCTTGAAAATGCTTACTGAAGGCCATGCGCGTCGCGCCTTTGAGCTTCTGGACCAGACCAATCTGCTTGAGCAGGTGCTGCCTGAAATCAAAAAGATGCAGGGCGTCGCCCAGCCGCCGCAATATCACCCTGAAGGCGACGTATGGATCCATACGCTAATGCTGCTGGAAGGCCTGCCCCCCGGCTGCTCCAAAACTCTGGCCCTGGGCGCCTTGCTGCATGATGTTGGCAAGCCGCCAACGTTTCGCGTTGCGCCAGACCGTATCCGCTTTGACGGCCACGCTGAAATCGGCACCAAAATGGCCGCCGAAATCTGCCGCCGCTTCCGCCTCTCCAATGACGACACTGACCAGGTGCTCTCGCTCGTCGCCAACCACATGCGCTTTGGCGACGTCCAGCGCATGAAAGATTCCACGCTCAAGCGCTTCTTCCGTCTGCCCCGCTTTGACCAGCATCTGGAACTGCATCGCCTGGATTGCCAGAGCAGCCATCGCGATCTCAGTCTGTATGACTTTGCAAAAGAAAAATTCCACGAATTGCCACCAGAACAAATCCGTCCCCAGCCACTCATCACCGGCGCTGACCTGATCGCCGCCGGCTACAAACCCGGCCCGGCCTTCAAAGAATTGCTGACAGCCGTGGAAGACGCGCAGCTGGATGGCAAGATCAGCACGAAAGAAGAAGCGATGGAGTTGGTGCGGGAAAGAGCAAGAGAGCTTGCCTAGCGCTGCCCAATTGGAAATTTCGGCAATTTTTACGTCTTTTTCGTTCTGTCTTATTCTCAATTGGCGTAAGTTTGAACAACTGGACCGTTGTTTGGCGCAGGGTCACTTTCGCTCCCCCCGCCCCTACCCCCTATGTTGACCCATTTCGACCCAAGGTCACCCAAGGCCACCCAAGCCGGGGCCCCCGGCACGCGCGGTTTTCGCGTGGTGGGGTGGAAGACTGAGAGAATCGGCAGAGGGTCGCAAGACTTCCCGGTTTGGCTGACTACTGTTAGCTGAGTGCTGACTGCTAGTTTTCAAAGACCTTGCGCATCTGGGCGCTGCCATATTTTAGCGGGTTCGTCGTATCGAATCAATAGCGAAAGAGGACAACGGTCTGCCTGCTGAAAAGACAAACCCAAAATTGGACGTTCCGGCGCGTTGTTGCAGCCCACAGGCGGAGCGAGAACGATCCCACCTACTCTTCCGGCGGTTTGTCGTCCAGCCAATAAACTGCAGCACCGTCAGTTCTGCAGCTCGCCTGAACACGCACGCCTCTTGCCGTGATCAAGCTTACGTCATAGTTGCGCTCCCACCGGGAGCCATCGCGCCATGTGCGGAGGATTCCAATCACCTTCCCGCCATTGGCTTCAACGTTACTGGTAATAGCCTTGCGATCGTCTCTGCGGGTGATCAACCAGCCGCCCACAGCGAACACGGCGATAAAGATGATAGCTAAAGCCGAGAACCAATCGATGTCGTTCATCGTCATTCCACACACTTACGTTTGAATCTTGCGTGATCTGAAGGGGATAATTTTAGACTTAGGCTGCTATTACTTTTTTGCAATATTTGAAAATACGATCAGCATGGCCGTTGCCCATCCTTCGTGCCTTGGTTTTTGTGAAGAGTAGGATTCGAGGGATCTCTCTCACGTCTGATCCAGCCCGAAAGGGCGGAATTATTGAGCCCAGGCGCGTGAGCCCTGGGTAAGTGTATTCAAAAACCTCACAAGCACCGTAGGTGCGGCACAGACACGCCGACCGGCTCTTTGATCTTTAGGACGCAAAACTTTCCCTGCGGAACATTAATGACTTGTTGGCCTTCAAGTTTTTTTATTGGTACTTTTGCGGACGGTTACCAGTTTCTTGATCGGTCGATAAAACTTTCCCACGACAATGCCGCTCCAGTCCGTCATTTCCGGAATGTCCGAAAAATCGATGTCTTCATCTTTCATGCGCTTCAGTGCGCGAATCTGCTTAGCCTGGTTTTTGTGAGCTTCATAAGATTTTCTTTCCGCCGAACTCGCCTTTCGGGCCGAGATCAAGCGAATCACCTCTTCACCGTCCTCGTCCCACCAGAGGTGGACCACCAATACAATGAGGCCCCCGATGGTTCCAGTGCGCGCTCTTTTGTTTGCGATAATTTCTGAAACATATCTCCGTCAGGCGGTATAGTACAGACCATGAAATCGCGCTTAGCCCTTGCCCTTCTATTATCATTTACAACGTCTCTTGTATGGTCACAGGGCTCCGCGGAACTCCGCAGCGTTGCGCAGGACATTTACCGCATAAGCCACAACCCTGGCCCAGATCACTCACAGACCATCGGACAACTGATGGTGGATGCGGGTCGGTTGACGAATCTGATCGACAAGGGCGGCCTGACAGCTGAGCAAATAGCAGCCGCGAAATTTCACCGCGCAGCCGCCTGGGCCCATATCAACTCCCTCAACTACAGCGACGGCAAGAAAATCGACGAGCCGTTAGCTCGGCAAACGCTGGCCGAACTGGATAAATGGATCGCCGCTGGAATTGAATACCCGCCGCTGGGAGCAACCACCCGCGAGGCGCTGTATATGGCTGGCTCCGTCGCCAAGGTTATGTTACGCTCCGACGCTTTGGGCTACTCCTATTGGCAAAAGTGCGCTGCACTCGAGCACGCAGGCTGCATGAACATCATGGCGGATGCGACGCTGACGGGCAGGGGGAATCAAAAGGTTGACTTCCGCCAAGCCATTGAGTACCACCTGAAAGTGTTCAACACCGGCATTCAGTATCGCTGCGCCGGTGCATATTCCGCGAAAACCATCGCTGGGATCGAATACTTTACCGGCACCCCTGCGCCGCAGGGGGATGAATTGACCTGGCTCAAGAAAGCCTATGACTTACTGGACCAGCTGAAATCCCGGGACGGGGATCTGAAAGTGTGTGGAAGATCGGACATGCTGATCGATGAATTCCTTTATCGCCTGGCGCGCGGCGACCGGCAGGAAAAGCTTTTGGATGAGGCCTCTGGGGAGCTAGAGCCGGACTCTAACACCACTCAGGCAATCATCGGTTTTTTGTCTGGCTTGATCACTCCGCTTGGTTTCTCGGCTGCCGTGACCCACGCTAAGACCGAGCCCGCCAAGTGCGGCGCTTATTTTGACGCGCTCTGGTATGAGGAGATGACAGGGCGGCATGACCTGGCCCGCCAGTATTATCAGCGCATAGTGGACCTGGGCAAATCGACTTGCGATGTCGAAATACTCTTCGCCAGGAAATTCAAATTTACTCCTGAAGCCAAAGCTGACTGAAGCTGAAGAACACGACGCACACTGCCTGTCCTTTTTGCCGCGAATATTATTACGGCGCTGATCTGTCCGGCGCAGCGCGCAAGTAGCGCCCGCAAACCTCAATGCTTAGGCTGGAAGAACATCAGTCCTTTCTCGCCCGGCTGTCCTTGTCCGCCCGGCGCTGACGAGCCGCCGCCACCGCCAGACACATTGAAGCGGTCAATCTTGAAGCCCTGTTTTGATGTGATCACCATGATCACGCCGCCCGCGCCACCACCGCCGCCAATCGCGCCGCCGCCTCCAGGCCCACCGGAGGCGTTCAGCACAGGTGCGCCTTTCACGGCCAGACCCTGAAGCACAATGCTTCCGCCGCTGCCGCCACCGCCGGCCGCCGCCGATCCGCCGCCGCCGTTTCCTGCAACGCTGATCGTTCCGCTAATTAAGAGAGTGTTGGTAGCTTGTATCTCAACGGCTCCTCCGCCATTTCCTCCACCCGCTCCGGCCCCCGGACTCGTCCCAAACGCGCCTCCGCCGCTGCCGTTCTGCAGGCAGTTTTTGAAATCGTGATAGTTCTTGCCGCCTTGGCCCGGAGTCTGGCCGCCGATCGAGCCGCCCGCTCCTCCCGTGCCGCCATAACCTGCTCCGCCCGCGCCCACGCTTCCTGACCACTGGCCTCCGCCAGGACCAGCGCCATTTCCTCCGCCAGCGCCGGGTCTTGGAGGCGCAGCGCCGGGAAAGCCGTTGCCATCGGAAATAATTTTGCCGTTGATCGTAACGTCGCTGCCCTGGAAAACCACCGGCGTGGTTCCCCGCACCTGAATGTTCGCGCCATTCTCAATATTGATCTGCGCGAAGTTGAAAGTTACCTTGCCGCCCGCGACCTGCCCGCGGACAGAAGTTCCGGGGCCGGTCAGCTCCCCCGTGGATGTATTTATTTCGTAATTTCCGGCAGCTAGAATCAGGTTCTGTGGCATCGTTCTCCGCCTGTTCTTTTTTTGTGACCGTGATCAACCGGTTGCGCGGCGATCAGGGGTAAAAAGTTTTTGGGCCGAAATAATGTGGGTTGTTTCAGGCAGAAACTCTACTTCCGATCATGTTCCCGCTGCAAGCGAAAACAACTTTTCGGCATGCAATCAGTACTGTGAATTGTTTTGCATGCAAGCCTCAGGATTGCTCTGCTTGCAGATCACCCGATCACGCGCGATCACCTGATCACCCGATCTCACTTCCCCTTCTCCCGATAATTAAAGTATCCCCAGGCCTGCTCGCTCATGCGTCCAATCGCGTCTTCCAATTCGCTGTAGTAACCGCGATGATGCGCCGAGAAAAACACCACCACCACACGCCCCGCTGGCGTCTCAATCAGGCCAACGTCATTGGCGATATACGGTGGAAAGTCGCCGGTCTTGTGCGGCGTGTTGACGTCGTCCAGCATGAACCGCGGAATGCGCGTACGCATCTGCTGCTGGCCCATGATGCGCAGCATCTCCTTGCAGGATTTTTCGCTGGCGGCTCTGTTCGTCGCCATCATCTCCAGCAAGCGCCCCATGTCGCGCGCGCTGGCCAGCCCAAAAGGATGCTTGCCTTCAAAGTGGAAGCGCTTCACGTCGGCGTCCGTAAGCTTGTCCGGAAAGCCCTTGGTGAAAAGCTCTTCCGGACCAAACTTCGCGTAGCTCGGATCTCCGGCTTCCGCTAGCGCGCGAAACCAATCGAATGAAGTACCCGTCGCAGTGATCGAATTCAGGCCCAGTTCGTGCATGGTCTGGGTCACGTGCGCCGGGCCACCCACGCGGGCAAAAGCCATGTCGGTAGCGGAGTTGTCGCTCTGGATAATCATCAATTCCAGCGCATCGCGAAAGCTCAGGTTCAGCCCGGAATCCAGAGCCCGCAGCACTCCGGTGCCAAAGCGCTTGTCCGCGGTCTTCATGGCGAATCGATCACCGGTGTTGATCTTGCCCGCATCAACCTGCCGGTAGACATCCACCAGCAGCGGAATTTTAATGGCCGACATGGTGTCCATCGCTTTGTCGGCGTTGATGGCGATCTCCTCGCCCGTATCGAGCGACTTGATATAAATGCCCCAGTCCGCGCTCACTCCGGAGGAAATCTGTTCCAGCTTTTGCTTGAGCAGGTCAATGGGTTTGGGAGCGGGTGCGGTTTGAGCAAAAGAAGAAAGTGCGAACGTGGTCAGCGCAAGAGCAACAAAGAAAGATTTAAGACGCATCGATGGTCACCACAGAGAATGATGGATTTTGTTAAGGCAGGCATTCTACTACTGGCTTTCACTATTGTGGCGGGTCCGTTCACGCAGGACAGTGAGTAGTCCCTTTTTTCGAATATCGGCAACGAACAGTTCCACCGTTGCACCTCGTGTCGCCGCGATCAGTTCTTGTTCCAGATTTCCCAAGCGACGTTCTTTGTCCTGGCGAATCAATTTATTTTCCGCCACTAGAACCCCTGTCCCCGGATCAAACTCACCGCGTCCGGCACGCCACCGCTGCCTCCGCGTGACCCACCGCCTTTTTCTTCCACTTTGTCGCCTTCGCCCGGTGCCAGAAACAGGTTTTCTTCCAGCCCATGTTGCCGCGTATAGAGATCGTGATAACGGCCCTGAAGCGCCAGAAGCTCGGTGTGCTTGCCGCGCTCCACGATCTTGCCGGACTCAACCACAAGAATCTGGTCAGCCTGCCGAATCGTTGACAGCCGGTGCGCGATCACAAACGTCGTCCGGCCCTGCATCAGGTATTTCAGGCCCTGCTG
>Ga0070734_10003389_pt1 | contig 16811 bp, 16 predicted proteins | sample Coa_R1_8_FD_66444 | JGI IMG/M metagenome (GOLD analysis project Ga0070734, IMG submission 66444) | Surface soil microbial communities from Centralia Pennsylvania, which are recovering from an underground coalmine fire - Coalmine... | ecosystem: Environmental > Terrestrial > Soil > Unclassified ... | reverse complement strand
GCAACGAGAATTGCTGCGTGTGGATCACCTGACATCAGCAGCACTTTGCATTCAGGCACCAGGTTTCGCACTTGGATGGCCAATTGAATGCCATTTAAATCGGGCATCATCACGTCCGACAGCAACAGGCGCGGCCGCACCGACTGGGCGGCGGCAATTCCGTCGCCCGCACGATAGCGCGCCGTGACCAGGTATCCCTTGCTTCGGAAAATTGCGGCTAAAGAATCGGCGACCAACTGCTCATCATCGACGACGAGAAGTTTTGCACGATCTTGTCCGGACATGGCTCTCCTTCTGTTCACACATCAGCCACCGCTTATGGAGCAGCAACGCTTCAGACAGCAACTCAGAAAAAGAGTGCCTCAAAACGCCTGAACACCTGCTCGAATATCTGCTCAAATTCGACGAACGGGTCGAAGTGTTGTCTCGCAATGCTGGCCAGGGGACCAGGCTCTGGCGGCGACACAACGGGCGCTCTGACGCGCGGAGGAATTAACGGCTCGGGGTCAGGGCGGCTCTCACGTAGCAGCTGCTGGTCATAAATCGCGCGCCGGTTGGGATCGCCGAGGGTCTGGTAGGCCTCCGCTACGGCCTGGAACTTCTCCGAAGACGAGCCCTCACCGGCATCAGGATGGTATTTCTGCGCGAGACGACGATAGGCACGATGAATGGTTTTCGCATCCGCATCGAACGGAACACCGAGAACAGCATAGTGCGCCATGCAATGCACCTCTACGAAAGCAATCGAGTTATCCGAATTATAGCGCGGCGATCCGGGCTCTTGACAAGAGCTCATGGTCGTTACATCATATTTTCTGCTAACACTACACTCATATGTGAGAACCATCATGGAGGTGAAATGACTCATGGCGCGGCAGGCTAGTCGAGCAGTCGCTGAGTGGGATCCGTTCCGCGAGTTCTCTCTACTCCAGGAGCGGATGGATCGACTCTTTCGCAACGTATTTGACCGTGGTTTCGGCTTCCTCACTCACGAACTGGCGGAGGGGGAGTTCCTGCCCTCCGCCGACGTTTATGAGGACGATAACAACATCCACCTGAACGTGGAGGTCCCCGGTGTTGACGAAAAGAACCTGTCGATCAGCATCGAAAACAACGTCTTAACGGTCAAAGGCGAGCGCAAGCTGGAGAAGGACGAAAAGCAAGAAAATTTCCTCCGCCAGGAGCGGTCTTACGGGAAATTCTCTCGTTCGTTTACGCTGCCCGGTTCGGTAGATCCCGATCACGTCAACGCCAATTACGTGAATGGGGTCCTGCAGATCGAACTGGCCAAACGTGCGGAGGCCCGGCCGAAGCAAATCAAAGTAGGCATCGGCCAGAAGGCGCTCCCAGGCGAAGCGAAAGCTGCGTAGTTGTCGCAGCAGAACATTTACACAACCGATAACGACGTGGATGCGGGATGCAGGTAAGTTCGCCCGCATCCGCGGACGTGTCTGTGAGCGAAACCTATCAATCAGTTTTTGAGGAGGTGAAATCCAGATGTTGGCGATGAGTTTCGCATCATTCCTGGTTTTGCTGATAGTTGGGGCTATGGTGGCCCTTGTTTATCACTACGTGTTCCGTTATCGCTTTCTTGAAGGATGGGATTCCCTTGTCGGGAAAATAGCTCTCGGTTGGCTAGGCGCATGGCTGGGCTCGCCAGTACTGGGGCATTGGCTATGGCCGATTGAGCAAGTCTATGTCGTCCCCGCGATCTTGGGAGCGGCGGTGGTGATTCATCTTAACGTCCTGTGGTGGAAGGCGACGGCCAAAGCAAATGAGAGCCGCCAAGCCGGTACCACGGAGCAGCGACCCAGCGGACTGAAGACAGCCGCTTGAGTCGTCCCAACGACTTGGGCGGGTGGTTCCCCTGCCCGCCCGTTTTTCGCAAAGAATTCACATCTCGAAGGAGGATTAGAAAATGGCGGTGAAATTAACTCCACTTCACGATCGGATTCTGGTGCGGCGTATCGAGCAGGAAGAAACGACGCGCGGTGGCATTGTCATTCCTGATACTGCAAAAGATAAGCCGCAAGAGGGCGAAGTCATTGCAATTGGCAAAGGCAAGATCAACGAAGAGGGTAAGGTCCGTCCTCTGGACGTCAAAGAGGGTGATCGAATCCTGTTTGCAAAATATGCTGGCTCGGAGATCAAGCTCGATGGCGAAGAATTCCTGATCATGCGTGAGGACGAGGTGCTGGGGATTCTCACCGGCGTCAGGAAAAAGAAGGAAGCGCTCGTAGGAGCTCGTTAAATCCCCATCGTCCAGTTGGAATTTGATTGGAGGTTTCATCGATGGCAAAGAAACAAGTCGTTCATGGAGAGGAATCAAGGCAAGCAATCCTGCATGGCGTCAATGTATTGGCAAATGCCGTCAAGGTGACACTGGGTCCTAAGGGACGAAACGTAGTGCTGGACAAGAAATGGGGTTCCCCAACGATCACCAAGGATGGCGTAACGGTAGCGAAGGAGATCGAACTGAAAGATCCGCTCCAGAACATGGGGGCGCAAATGGTGAAGGAAGTAGCGTCAAAGACGTCCGATGTGGCGGGCGACGGCACTACTACCGCAACCGTTCTGGCGCAGGCCATTTTCCGAGAGGGCATCAGGACAATAGCGGCAGGTGCCAATCCGATGGCCGTTAAGCGCGGCATAGACCGAGCAGTCGAGACCGTTTGTGGCTCCGTTGACAAAAAGGCCGGTCAGAGGGGCGGTGCATTGGACAAGTATTCGCAAAATATCGCTGGAGATATGAAGAAGATTGCCGAGGTGGGCACTGTGTCCGCCAACAATGACGAGACAATTGGAAAAATTATCGCTGAGGCGATGAAGAAAGTTGGCAAGGACGGCGTCATCACGGTCGAAGAAGGCAAGTCGATGGAGACCCAGCTTGAGGTTGTTGACGGCATGCAGTTCGACCGCGGCTATTTGTCGCCGTACTTTGTGACCGACGCAGAACGGATGGAGTGCGTCCTGGAAGAGCCCTATATCCTGATTCACGAGAAGAAGATTTCGGCGCTTAAAGACCTCCTTCCGTTGCTGGAAGAGTTGGCCAAGACCGACAAGCCACTGCTGATCATCGCAGAGGAAGTCGAGGGCGAGGCGCTGGCCACTCTGGTGGTGAACAAACTCCGCGGCACGCTAAAGGCCTGCGCGGTAAAGGCCCCGGGTTATGGGGATCGCCGCAAAGCCATGTTGCAGGATATTGCGGTGCTGACCGGCGGCAAGGCCCTCACTGAGGACCTCGGCATCAAGCTGGAAAACGTGAAGCTGAGCGACCTGGGCCGGGCCAAGAAAGTAACGATCGATAAGGACAACACAACGATCGTGGAAGGCCGGGGCGATACCGCGGCCGTGCAAGGGCGCGTCAAGGAGATTCGCAATGAGATCGAAAAGACTACAAGCGACTACGACCGCGAAAAACTGCAGGAACGGCTGGCTAAGCTGGTGGGCGGGGTAGCGGTCATCAAAGTCGGCGCGGCGACGGAAACCGAGATGAAAGAGAAGAAGGCTCGCGTCGAGGATGCCATGCACGCGACCCGCGCTGCGGTTGAGGAAGGTATTGTGCCAGGCGGTGGGGTGGCTCTGCTCCGCTGCATAAAGGCGCTTGACGGTCTCAAGCTTGAGGGGGACGAACAAACGGGAGTGAACATCGTCAAGCGCGCGATGGAAGAACCGTTGCGGCAAATCGCCGAGAATGCCGGAGAAGAGGGCGCCATCGTCCTTGGGAAGGTGCTCGAAGCGAAAGATCCGAATTACGGATACAACGCCCAGACTGGTGAGTTTGAAGACCTAGTCAAGGCCGGCGTGCTCGACCCCACAAAGGTCGTGCGGACGGCACTGCAGAATGCCGGCTCGATCGCAGGACTGATGCTCACGACTGAAGCGCTGGTGGCCGAAGTTCAGGAGGAGAAAAAGCCGGCTGTGCCTGCCGGTGCAGGTATGGAAGATTACTAACAGGGTTGAACGGAACCTCAGTTGGACGTGAATCATGCCGAGAATCGAAACGATTCTCTCTGATCTTCCTCGCGCTCCGCCGGGACGTGCGGTGCGCCCAAGTACACGATGTGAGTGGCAGCATTTTGCGATTGACGAACCATCAAGTTCAAAAAAGGGAGGCCTCAGAAATTGAGCCACGCCACGTGGCTGAGCTTGATAGCTTACCAGAGGAGATTCAGCTTGAGGTACGAAAGGACAACTTTGTCCGGGCAGCCCACCTCGCCGTCCAGAGTGGTTTGGCTCGCGAGGTTATTCGCCGACTCCAGTGCAGGGCCTTGAGGGAATTCATTGAGGTGCTGCACAACTTCGAGGGTGCAAAAAAACTGATAGCTAGCTACGACCTCAGCGCTGACGAGGTACGAGAGGTTCTCCAGATTGTCATGAATAGTGGACAGGCTTGCACTGAGGTGGTGACTTGGTTCGACAAGAAGGGCAGGACAGTAGCTACTACCCTTGCTGAACGGATCTTGAGGGATCCGATGTTTCGCAAATACCTCTGAAGCTATGTTCTGCTCAGAGTCCATTCGTCGTTAGCGATAGTGAGACGGAGGTGAAACGGACGGTGGCTGGTCTGGTGGGCAAAACCCGCCAGCCCGGCCGCCCGTATATCTCCGAAGATTGATGGAGGTTGCACGATGAGTCCCAAACAACGCGATACGGGATTAAGCAACAGGCAGATCGAGGAGTTCAAGGCAAGACTGGAAAACTGGCAAACTCAACTTCGTGCGAATGCCAGCCAGATCACGAAGGAGGGACGCGAGATCATTAACGACTCCGCCCTCGACGTTGCCGACCGAGCGCTGAACTCAAGCACAAAGGAATTTCTTTTCATGCAGGCACAGCAACGTAATCGATTGCTGCAAGACGTGGGTAAGGCACTCAAGCGCATTCGAGAAGGCACGTTCGGCGAATGTACAGCGTGTGGAGGCCCAATCAGTAGCAAGCGGCTCGAAGTAATCCCTTGGACTCGATACTGCGTGGTGTGCCAGGAAAAACTTGAACGTGGAGAACTTGCGGACAGCGAAGAAGCAGACGGCCTGAGCCATTTTTCGGGTGTCGGAAAGCGGGCAGGTATGGAAAGACCCGAGATGCGCGTGGCATAGCTAAGGGAACGCACCATGCTTCACGAAGGAAACTCTTTTGTTCTGCTTGAGCGGGGGAACGGCGAGGCATGTTTGCGCCGGATTGCCGTCGTCGGCAACCACCTGCCGCGACAGTGTGGGATTGCTACGTTCACCACCGATCTTTGCGAGGCGTTGGCTTCCGAGTTTCGTCAAAGTGACTGCTTTGCGCTTCCGGTGAACGACATCCTCACCGGCTACGAATATCCGCCACGTGTCCGCTTCGAACTGCTTGAGAATGATCTCGCTTCGTATCAGCGGGCGGCGGACTTTCTCAACATCAACGAGATAGATCTGGTCTGCCTGCAACATGAATACGGGATCTTCGGCGGCCGAGCGGGAAGCCACATTCTGGCGCTTCTCCGTGAGCTGCGCATGCCGTTTGTCACCACGTTCCATACCGTTCTGAAGCAACCGGATGCGCATCAGCGGCATGTCTTAAAGGAGATTGCAGAATTCTCCGATCGCCTGATTGTGATGAGCGCCCGCTCTCGGGAGTTTCTCCGGGAAGTTTACGGCATTGCGGAAGAGAAGGTGGATCTCATCCCGCACGGCATTCCCGACATGCCGTTTGTTGATCCGAATTTTTACAAGGACCGCTTCGGAACCGAAGGTAAGCTGGTGCTCCTCACCTTCGGCTTGCTATCGCGGAACAAGGGCATCGAGAACGTCATCCTGGCCTTGCCCGAAATCGTACGGCAGTATCCCAACATTGCATACATCGTGCTAGGGGCGACTCATCCTAATGTGCAGCGGCAAGAGGGCCAGCAATACCGCATCTACCTGGAAAGGCTAGTGCGCGAAGTGGGCGTCGAAAAAAATGTCATCTTCCATAACCGTTTCGTCAGTCTAGAAGAGCTTGTCGAATTCATCGGCGGAACCGACATCTACATCACGCCGTATTGCAACGAAGCGCAGGCGGTATCGGGCACGCTGGCCTATGCGCTTGGCGCAGGAAAAGCCGTCATTTCCACTCCGTACTGGTACGCTCAGGAAATGCTGGCCGATGGTCGTGGAGTGCTGGTTCCCTTCAATAGCCCCAGTGCCATTGCTGAAAAAACGATCGAATTGCTAAGTAATGAGGCGGAGCGCCATGCCATGCGCAAGCGGGCCTATTTGTATGGGCGCGCGATGGTGTGGCGCGAGGTCGCTCGCGCTTACATGACGAGCTTCGAGAGGGCCAGGGCAAGCCGCAAGCACCAGCCACGCGCGGCGTTCTCGGCTCGTACCCTGGACAAAGCCATCGCAGAGCTGCCCGTGCTGAAACTCGATCACCTGCGCCGAATGACCGATGATACGGGCATTTTGCAACATGCTGTCTTCGCCGTGCCCGACTACAGAGAAGGCTACGCTACCGATGACAACGCCCGGGCCCTGATCTTCGCCGTGATGTTGGAGCAGTCGTCTCTGGACGTGCCGGAAACGGCTTTTGACCTTTCTTCACGGTATTTAGGTTTCTTGTGGCATGCCTTCGATCCCAACAGCGGTCGCTTTCGGGCGCTGCTGAAGTATGAGCGCACCTGGGACGGAAGTACGTCTCTGGACAGCCACGGCAGAGCCCTCTGGGCACTGGGAACTGTCTTGGGGCGCTCTAAAATGCAGGGCCTTCGTGGGGTGGCTAGCCGGGCCTTTGATCTGGCATTACCTGCGGTTACCGACTTCACCAGCCCGCGTGCATGGGCATTCTCGTTGCTCGGCATCCAAGAATATCTAAGCTGGTTCTCGGGCGATAGAGCAGCCCAGAACACACGAGCTACGTTGATTGATCGATTGCTTCAGCTATATCAGTCTCAGCGAAGCTCAGATTGGGTATGGTTTGAAAATGTGTTGGCCTACTCAAACGCTCGCATCCCGCAGGCATTGTTGGTGTGTGGGCAGCGCATGTCGCGCACGGATGCGATTGAAGTCGGTCTAAAAACTCTGGAGTGGCTGTCCGAAATACAGACTTACGACGGCCATTTCGTGCCGATCGGCAGCAACGGCTTCTACCGGCGCGGTCAAGAAAGAGCGCGGTTCGACCAGCAGCCCGTCGAAGCCTCAGCAATGATCTCCGCGTGCCTTGAAGCGTATCGCGTCACGGGCGACCAGCGTTGGCGCAAGGAAGCGCAAAGAGCGTTCGATTGGTTCCTGGGACGAAACGACCTGGGACTGTGCCTTTATGACGTCGGCACAGGCGGTTGCAGGGACGGCCTGCATCCAGACCGCGCCAATGAGAATCAGGGAGCCGAATCCACGTTGTCGTTCTTGCTGGCCTTGCTCGAAATGCGACTCGCGGAAGCTGAGATCGGACCGGACGAGGTGGGTAGTGGAGCAAGCCGTTCCGGAACAGAGAGAGCCGCACTGAGCACCCCGCCGCTGGCGATGCGGGTCTCAAGAGAGGCAATTGCATGAGTAGGAATGCCGCGCAATGACATGCGTGAACGACCTTCCGGACAGGACCATGGCGGGTATGAATAATCTGCACGAGGTGTTATTTCATCGGCACCCTGCAAACCCAATTCTGACAGCTGCACAGTGGCCATATCCGGTCAACAGCGTCTTCAACGCCGGCGCCACCTTATTGCCCGACGGAACGACGCTACTCCTCTGCAGGGTGGAGGACAGGAGGGGGATATCGCACCTGTGCGCCGCCCGGTCAGCCAATGGCATCGATGGCTGGGAAATAGACTCGCAACCGACCATGTGCCCCTGTCCAAATGAATTTCCTGAGGAGCTTTGGGGAATCGAAGATCCGCGCATTACCTACGTTCCGGAGTTGAAGAAGTACGCGGTCGTGTACACGTCGTATTCGCGTGGCGGTCCCGGTGTTTCTCTCGCCCTAACGAGGGACTTTCGAACCTTTGAACGCTATGGTGTGGTGATGCCGCCCGAGGATAAGGATGCGGCGCTTCTGCCGCATCGTATCGGAGATTTCTGGGCGCTCATTCACCGTCCCGTCACCGCCCTTGGAGCGGACATCTGGATCTCGTACTCCCCGGATCTGCGGCACTGGGGGAGCCATCGTCTGATCCTTCAGGCCCGGCGCGGAGCGTGGTGGGACGCTAATAAAATCGGCCTCTCGCCACCGCCAATTGAAACCCCAAAGGGATGGCTGCTGCTTTATCACGGTGTACGCCAGACCGGCCCGGGGTGTCTCTACAGGCTTGGGCTTGCCCTGATTGACTTGCACTCACCAGAAAAGCTTCTCCTCCGCGGCGATTCTTGGATATTCGGCCCCGAGACCAATTACGAACGCATTGGCGATGTCCACGACGTGGTCTTTCCCTGCGGTTACACGCTCGGGCCTGACGGCGACCGCATCAATCTCTACTACGGCGGCGCGGACTCATGCATTGCCCTGGCGCAGGGCAGCGTTCGGTCTCTGCTGCAATGGCTGGAAGAGAATGGTCGAGCCGAGAGGCGACGCGACTGACAGCAGTTCCGCTCATCCGGCAATGCGACTCGAAGGACAAGCCTGTTCTATAAAAGCAGTTGACCGCGCCTGCGGCACAGTCACTGGTGCCGGAAACTTGATTCTAACCACTCGGAATTGCCAAGCTGATTGAGGATCAGGTTCGGCAAGCTAAGGCCGACTTCCCACTGGTGCTCTTTGAGCCCGCATAAAAGCATGGCTCCGGTACTGGCGATCACTGGCATGGTGGCAGGGTCCGTCGAAAAGGCGTCCCCTTTGACCCCGTTGGAGAGATTTCTCAACCCTATCGTCACCGGGCCGAGCCGGATCTTATCCTCCCCACAGGAGAACAGGAATGAAGGCAGACAGAAAGCCATGGCAAGGTCTGAACCGAAAAGAGAAAAAGCAATGGGTACGGCGGATGCAATCGCAGGATCCGGGGTTAGATGTGGTTCACGCAGAGGCGGCAGGCATCGATGTGGGCAATGAAGCACACTACGTGGCGGTGCGTCCAGACCGGGATTCCGAACCGGTGCGCCGCTTTGAGTCCTTCACTGCAGACCTGTATCGGCTGGCGGACTGGTTACAACGTTGCGGTGTAAAGACCGTGGCCATGCAATCGACTGGAGTGTATTGGATTCCGCTGTATGACATTCTGGAAGAACGCGGATTTGAGGTGTATCTGGTCAACGCACGCCACACCAAAAATCTGCCGGGTCGCAAGAGTGATGTGCAGGAAAGCCAGTGGTTGATGAAGCTGCATACCTATGGACTGCTGAACAACTCCTTCCAGCCGGCCAGCGAGATTCGGGTGCTGCGGACGTTTTGGCGTCAACGCGCAGAACATGTGCAGGGAGCAGCTACTTGCATTCAGCGAATGCAGAAGGCCCTCACCCAGATGAACATACAGTTAGCGAACGTGATTAGCGATCTGAGCGGGCGCACCGGGCAGACGATCGTGCGTGCGATCGTGGCCGGGGAGCGTGACCCGCACAAGTTGGCCCAACTGAGGGATCCGCGGGTTCAGGCCAGTCCGAAAGAAATTGCCAAAAGTCTTGAGGGCAATTGGCGCCCGGAGCTGCTATTCCTGTTGCAGCAGGAAATAGAAATGTACGACGCCTATCAGCGTCGGGTCGCGGAATGCGATCAGCAGTTGCAGAGACAGCTCGCGAGGTTTCCGGGTAGTGTCGCGCCCAGGCAAGGAGAAGGGGATGGCAAGCGGAAGAGATCCAAGCCGGCCAAGAACGCTCCGGGCTTTGATCTAGCGACCGAACTGCAGCGGATTACTGGAGTCGATCTGACTCGCATCGACGGTATCGATGTGATGGTGGCGCAGACAGTCCTGCCGAGGTTGGGGTGGACATGAGCCGGTGGAAGACCGAGGCCCATTTCAGTTCCTGGCTGGGTGTCTGTCCGGACAACCGCATCACCGGCGACAAAGTGCTAACCAGAGGCACGCGACGGGTGGTCAACCGTGCCGCCACGGCACTGCGTATGGCCGCCAACGCCTTGCTTCGCAGCCAGACCTACCTCGGCGCTCAGTACCGCCGCCTGCGCAGCAAACTCGGCGCTCCGAAGGCTATCACCGCCCTGGCCCACCGGCTCGCCCGACTCGTGTACCGAATGCTGAAGTACGGTCAACGTTACGTCGACAAAGGGGCCGAATACTACGAACAGAGATACCGGAACCAACAGATCCAATTCCTACAAAAGAAAGCAGCCCAACTCGGACTCCGGATCACTGAGGCTCAACCCTGATTTCTGTAAGAACTCCTGCAGGTAAGTTTCTGGAGAGGGAAAGTCAAGAACATTTTTCTCCCTCCGCCAGGGATGCGGATCAAGTCCGCGAGTTCCAGCCCTTCGCCGATGAGTGTGCCTTGGTTTTGGGCCCCGTCGTTGCTGAAGTATTCCGTCTCCCAGGTTCACTGTTTTGGCAGCAACTACGCTGAACGATTCCTGAAACCTACAAGCGGTGCGGTTGTTCGGTGGCAACCATGGTTCTATCTGAGACTCGCGGCCTAGTGCTTTTTCGGGTTATCCGAAGGGGGCATAGGGTTCACACAGAGACTTGATGTTCATGGCATCGTCTGCCTACAGGCTTTCCGCATACTCACCCTCGACCCCGAACGTCGCAGGAACCGACTCGCCCGCCGCCAGCAACAGCTCACCGGAAGATGGAAAGGGGCTCTCGACCGATCTATCCCCCGAAGCGGTACAAGAAGGTCGGCCTGCCCGTAGTAGTTGCGCCTTTAGTTCTGCCGGCTCGAATGCATTCCAAGGAGTCTCTCCGTCCGTGCCAGAAGCTCGTCTGGGTCGACGGGCTTCTCAAGGAACTCGAAAGCGTGCCCTCGCTCGTGCGCTTGCGCAAGGAGAATTGATGCGTTTGGATCACCTGACATCAGCATTACCTTGCAGTCAGGCACCAGGTTGCGTACTTGGATGGCCAAGTGAACGCCGTTCAAATCGGGCAACATGACATCAGATAGCAACAGGTGCGGCCGCACTGATTTTGCCGCAACAATTCGGTCGCTTGCGCAATAGCGTGATGTGACGGCGTAGCCTTTATTTTGAAAAATTTCCTTGCGGCCAGGATTTTTGGCCGACTCTACGTCGATAAATTCCTGCTGCACAGGCAAGCCGCGCACGGGGGCGTATTCGTTGAGCAGCTTGCGCTGCGCCGGGATGGAATATCCTTCCCGCTCCTGCTCGCGGCTGGAAACTCGGGCGTAAATCACTGCGGTCTGCATCGTTCACCTCGATATATCACGGACGCCTCTTCTTACCTTCGGCACCTGCTTTAGACCTGCGTCTGGCCCAGCGCGCCTCGACTGCCCGGCGGGCTCCCTCGCTCCGTTCCTCGCGTGTGAGATTTTGAGCGCGGGTCTTTCCGCCTATACGTCCATGCCGCTGGAAAAAATCGCGCACATCCTCGGGCAGCTTCATGCGCCTAAATCTTACGTATGGCCTACGTACTGTGTACGCCCACCGGCAGAAGGGTTGTCTGAACCCTTCGATACGAGTGCCGGGCCCCGCCGCTTCCGCTTGGCCAACTCAGCCATCTCTTCCGGACTGGCTTTGCCCTCGATCAGGGCGCGCAGCATCAGGCGGCCAGAGACCCCGAACACATCGCTGGCGACACTCGCCAGCTTGATGTTCGCCGATTCCAGCAGCTTTAGCAGCCGGTTGCGCTCTGCGGCTTGGCTCTCCACCAGCTTGCGCCGGTAGCGGGTCAGGTCACGGAGTTCGCGGATCGGCTGCGGCGGAACGAAGCTGGGCCGCAACAAGCCGTGGCAGAGCAAGTCCGCCAGCCACTCCGCATCCTTTACGTCCGTCTTGCGTCCAGGAACCTTCTTCACATGCCGGGCATTGGCGACCACGATCTGGAACGCTCCCTCCAAGATCGCGTTCACCGGCTTCCAGTACACCCCCGTGCTTTCCATGGCCACGTGGGTGCAGCTTTCGGAGAGCAGCCATTCCCGTAGGCCTAGCAGCTCTCGCGTGGTTGTGCCGAAGGTCCGCATCTGTTTCTGCACCCTTCCTCCGGCCTGAACCGTTAACAAGCACGCCACCACCGTGGCCTGATGCACATCCAATCCACAACCGCGCTCCACCAAAGTTCGCATGACGCCCCCGGCGGAGGCGATTGCTGCGTCGCAGGTCTGATACAGAAACTGCTACGCGTCCTTCCCATTCCTGGGTGCGACCAACAGTGGTACCTTTACCGACGCGGGTCAGTCTCGCGGTGCGGGATCGAAGTCCTCACACGATTTGTAACCGACCTTCAAGCAATCGCTCTCCGTCAATGCTTGTACCACGAGACTGACCCGTGTCCTCCAATCCGCTGCTAAGCCCTATTTTCATGACCAGTGGTGCGTCACCGACGCATGGTGTCTCAGCAGAGATTTGTCGCAGTCTGGTCAGCTTTGTTGGCCGGTGTTCCATTGGTCTCCGTTTTGGTACGCGGCCCCAAAATTTAAATCGGTGGGCGGAATGCCGACGGCGCTTACCCGGCGGTTTCGACTGAGTGGATTGACGGATTGACTCGGCAGATAGATGAGATAAATTTGGAACAATCTCTACTATCCTAAATGCCCATCAGAACAGAGAGAAAATGACCGCTTCCTCCAAAATTTTCCTGTGGAAATCTTCTCAGGTATGTAGAAACTACCTCTGGTCCTCAGCAATAACGGACTCGCCTGCTGCCGTATTTGGCGGCGAATCTCCGCAGAGATTCGCCGCCGCAGGTCCGATCCTGCCGTACGCGCGCGTACGTCGTTGGCCTCCCTTACACCCAGCCGGCGTCGCGGACCAATACATGGGCAGCCTACTTAAATACGCGATGTGTGTCTGCGACCGTGGCGTCTCTTTTCGAGCATGCGTGGGTCATAACTGATGGGATCGATGTGGCCCATAATGATTCTCTTGAAGTCAGGGTGCGCGGGATTGATGAGCCAACTGTTCTCACTTGGCGCGAGAACCGAGGGCACCAGCAGCAGGCAATTCTGACCCCTTGAGACGAAATCGTCGCCCATGCGAGCAAGCTCCGGAGGCGATGTTGGATCACGCCAGTTGGCAGGGAGTTGGGTAATTTTAGCCACCTCCCGGCTTATGTCCTCTGGAATCTCGGCAGTGGCAAGCACCAGGTCGGCCGGGGCATCAGCCTCATCGAGGTGGACAAAATACTCCAGCAGGGCCAGTGATTCGTGTTCTGAGGTATAGCTGAGGCGGACACCGGGACTCGACCACCGGCCTCCGTAGCGGTAGGCTCCTTCCCCGTCAAAAGGAGCGCCGGCATATTTCTTGCGCAGCACCCGATAGACCTGGCTCAACTGATTCCGCCGTAGGCAATCCGGCCCAGGATGTTCTCCACCTGACGGGCTCCCAATTCGGTGTCCAGGGCCTCGACCGGAGGCATACCGCCCAGGGCGCGGTTCGGGTGTTTCAGCCAGCGCAGGGCTCGCTCACGGTCCCCCAGAAATTCGTCCGCCAAGGCGATGATCCGGGCGAGCCGGTAGAGCCGGTCGGACTCGTAACGCGCCAGCCTTCCCGAGCGCCGACGACGTTGGAGGCTCCGGGGGGACAGATCGAGTGCGCTCGCCAGTTCTTTAAGACTCAGCCCTGATGCCCGCATTAGCTCCCCCACCACGGCAGGAGGAAAGCCCAGACGGATGGCCTCGCGCATATCTTTTTCGCTGGTCAAGGTGCGACCAAAGGTCTGCTCGCCTCCCAACTCCTGAACCACAGCATGCAGCTCTCTCACCATTTTGTCGCTAATTATAGCGACAAAATGGTGATCCCGTCAAGAGGCCCACCAGGATACCCCCTCTGACCACCGCAAAGGGGATCAGAATTTTATGGGCACTTCAGTTGAGCAGTAGCCCAGATAGTGCACCCCCCCGCCACATGCGGTCATTGCTGGGCAGTTATAAACGCCTGACGAAGACAGGGGAACATTGGCCCAGACCGTGTACGTGCCTACCGCTTCGGTTGCGCATTGGGCGAGACCTGTGCTAGTCGGGTGTTGTCAGATAATGTCCCGTGCCAACGAATTGAACTTGCCCATTGGGGTAATTTTTCGCGTCCGCGCTTTCGGGGGAAAGAGTAATGGATTGAAGTTGATGCCGTGGACTCGCCCCACATGACAACATAAGTCTGTTTTGGCTCAGCGTGAAATGGAGAAGGGGCGTTCTACGTTAGTATAGATTCCGCCCCTACGGAACGTCACTGCACTCAATGAAATCTGTAAGTTACTGAAAATGCAAATGCGTGAAATGTCCAAAAGGTGTGCAATGTACCCAGTTTTCACAATACCTTCACGATGCGCCCGACTTCACCCGTAATCTCGAAGATAATAGTTCCAGGTGGCTCAACCGCCGCAGCCAACGCTATCATACGCCGAAGAAATCGGATACCGTTAGCGGACAGCCAAAGGGTTAAAGCCTTCCATGAGAAGGCCGGTCGGAGTCAAGTCGGTTCTTTGTTTTTCGTTTTATAGGCAAGGTTTTCTTCCGTCCGGGTCGCCACTGTCGCCATCCTTCCATCCGCACTCTAAGTGAGCGATTTTCGCTCGGTGCAACTTGGGCGTTCTCGTTGCAGCCGGTGCTGCCACCTGTTCGTCGACCTCTCTTCCATTCCTCGGAATGAAAGTTGGGCCAGGCCTTAGACGCAGTCACCGGAACCCGGCGTGTGAGCTTTGGTTTTCCCTTTCCTTTGAGGTTTTGGTTTTTTTGTTTTGGTTTTTGGTTTGTTTTGGTTTTTTACGCCACGGCGGACACCACCAGCCGCCTGCTGTTGTGCAACGGCTCGTACACCTCTCCGCTCACCCACAGACGATGCAGCAAAACGGCCAGCTTGCGCGCGGTGGCGATGATGGCCCGCTTTTTCCCGCTCTTCCCGCCGCGCAGCTTCAGGCCCCAGCGGCGCAGGTCGCAGTCGGCGCCGAACGGTCCCAGAATGTGCTGTGCCCCCTGTACCAGCAGGGTTCGCAGATAGGGATCACCTTCCTTGCTGGTGCATCTGCGGCTCGCTCTGCCCGGAGTTTCTTCGGCCTGGCTGCAGTCCCAGGTAGCAGCCCACGTCGCGGCTCTTGCGGAAGCGATGCGGGTCCTCCAGGGTCAGCAGGAACGTCAGCGCGATCAGCGTGCCCACGCCCTTGACCTGCTTCAGCAGCGCCACCTCGGGATAGCGCCGCTGGGCCAGGGCCTCAATGCGCTGGTTGTACTCGCGGATGCCTTCACTCAGCGACTCGATTGTCCGCAGCAGCGGCTGCAGCGCGGCCTGCACCTCGGGACTTAGCTTTCGGAATCCAGGTTGCGCACATTGCAGCTGCGCAAGCGCTCCCCGTAGGACTTGGCCAGACTGCGCACGGTGTTGACCAGCGCCGTGCGCGCCCGCACCAGTCCGGCTCGCGCAACGCCGCGAGTTGTTATAAAAATCGGAATTGTGAGTTATTGCTGGATATGAAAAGCCAGAGTTGCTTGCGCGACCTCTGGTCTGTATGTGCATGAATTTCTTGGCTTTGATTCCTGGTACAGCTTTGGAACCGGGCATGCAAAACCTCTGTTGAGTGTATCGATCAACTTCGGCGTACTTGTGCCGAACGAGGTGTTGAGTATGAAAGGGCTATTCGCGAGTTTCTGTCATGCGGCAGCGTATTTCCGTAGAGTTCCGCTTCTCACGATTGTGATCGTGCTTATGGTCGGGACTTTTCCGGCGCTGGCGCAGGAATCCACTATTTCTGGGAGTGTCACGGGAACCGTCACTGATCCGAGTGGAGCAGTGGTTCCCAATGCGACCATGACTTTGAAAAACGATGCCACAGGACAAAATCAGACGCAGGCCACTAATTCGAGTGGAGTGTATCGTTTCAGTTTTCTCCCCCCAGGGACCTATACCATCACCACCACCGCACCAAATTTCCGAACTGCGACGAGCCACGTCACGGTCAGCGTTGGTCAGACGACGGCGAACAACGTGAGTTTGGCTCTGACTACTGCATCGCAGACTGTAACCGTCACCTCTGAAGCACCAGTGTTGGAGACGGAAAACGGTAACGTTTCTACCACCTTCAACGCGGCGCAGATTGCTCTGGTACCAAACCCCGGTAACGACCTGAGCTATCTCGCGCAGACCGCCCCCGGCGCCAACATGAACACGCAGGCCGGTTACGGCAACTTCGAGACTTATGGCTTGCCGGGAACTTCCAACCTCTTCACGGTCAACGGGGAATACGAGAACGATCCCTTCCTGAATCTGAACAACTCTGGGGCCACTAATCTGCTGCTGGGCTCCAACGACGTTCAGGAAGCCACCGTGGTAAACAACGGCTACTCCGGCCAGTACGGCGGCCTCGCAGGTGCGAATATAAACTATGTGAGCAAGTCCGGTAGCAACACGTGGCATGGCAACGCCAGCTACTGGTGGAATGGCCGCGTCATGAATGCCAACAACTATTTCAACAAGCAGAGCACGCCGGTGACGCCGCGACCGTTCGTCAACGATAACCAGTGGGCGGCCTCGATTGGGGGACCGATCAAGAAGGATAAGACCTTCTTCTTCGTGGATACGGAAGCTTTGCGCGTGCTCATCCCGGTGATTCGCAAGGTCAACATCCCCAGCCCGCAGTTCGAGGCGGCGACTTTGGCGAATCTAGCGGGAACCAACCCGGGGGAGATTCCCTTCTACCAGCACATGTTCAGCCTTTACAATAACGCGCCAGGCGCCAAGAGCGCGACCAATGTTCTGCCGAGCGGAGGGTGCGCCGCCGGAGGCAGCACGTTTACCGGGTTGCCCGCGGGCGTGCC
>Ga0070734_10003388_pt1 | contig 16811 bp, 20 predicted proteins | sample Coa_R1_8_FD_66444 | JGI IMG/M metagenome (GOLD analysis project Ga0070734, IMG submission 66444) | Surface soil microbial communities from Centralia Pennsylvania, which are recovering from an underground coalmine fire - Coalmine... | ecosystem: Environmental > Terrestrial > Soil > Unclassified ... | reverse complement strand
CACCGAGACGGGAAACAAACTCGCTTTCTATAACCAGGATTCTTCCAACGTGGAAACTCCGGATTTCTCCCCCGACGGCCAGCGCCTGTTCTTTTCCGTCGCATTCGATGCGTATGCGCAACTCTGCAGTTCAAATCTTCAGGGCGGCGACTTCCAACGCATTATGCGTAACCGCTTCATTGAGATTTCGCCGAAGGTGAATCCGAAGACCGGGCGGGATATGCTGTTCATCTCCAACCGCGCAGGGAGGCAGCAACTCTGGCATTCCAATATCGATGGGACCGGCGCGGAGATGCTCACGGCGGGAGACGGGGATGTGGCAAATCCCTCCTGGCGTCCGGATGGCCGAGCGATCGCCTTCGCGTGGACTCATGGATATGAGATTGGCGGGTTCAATATTTTCGTGATGGATATGGGCTCGCACCAATATGTTCAGATCACAAAAGAGTCCGGCAAGAATGAGAATCCTTCCTGGGCGCCGGATGGAATTCATCTCGTCTTCGCCTCCACGCGCGGGCGCAGAAGCCAGATCTATACCATGTTGGCCGATGGGACTCACGTCCAAGCTCTTACCACGCAAGGGAATAACTCCCAACCGGTATGGGCGAAAGCGATAAACTAGGTCTAGTATTAAATCAGGCGAAGTACTAGGAAAAGGATTGGATCCCCAGGAGGCCAAGTAGGATGCGATTGAATCAGAAAACCAGAACCGCAGCGGTGTTAGGGGCGGTCTTCATTATTGCCGCCGCCGGCTGCAGCAAGAAAGCGCCAGCTCCCCCACCACCTCCGCCGCCAGCGCCGGCGCCCGCACCACCGCCTCCGCCGCCACCGGCTCCCAAGCCGCAAGCGGCGCGAATTGACGTGTTTAGCGCGGAGCCCGCCACGATCGACCGCGGACAATCCGCGACACTCACATGGTCTGTGGCGAACGCGACTACGATTTCAATCGATCAAGGGCTGGGAACCATCGCCGCCAACGGGACGCGGCAGGTGTTCCCCGCCAATTCAACCACTTACACCTTGACTGCGGGAAATGCAGGCGGCCAAGTCACCCGCTCGGTCACCGTGAGCGTTTCGGCGCCTGTTCCGCCTCCGCCTCCTCCTCCGGCCAAGCCTAGAATTTCCGGCGCGGAGATGTTGAGCCAGGAGGCCCAGGACGCCTACTTCGACTATGACAAGAACGACATTCGCGACGACGCGCGCCAGGCTCTGACGCGCGACGCGGACCTATTGAAGCGCATCTTCGCTGCCGATCCCACTTTCAGCCTGGTGATTGAAGGGCATTGCGATGAGCGAGGCTCGGCCGAATACAACCTGGGTCTGGGAGATCGCCGCGCTTCGGCCGCGAAGGATTTTCTGGTGCAGTTGGGCGTGCCGGCCGATCGCGTGCGAACGATCAGCTACGGCAAGGAGCGTCCGGTATGCACCGACGCGAGCGAGGATTGTTATCAGCGCAACCGACGCGCCCACTTGGCGCCGGCTCAGTAATTTTTCGGCGGAGAGGCGTGCGGATTCGCCGCGCGCCTCTCGGTTGAAACGATGTAAGGAGGGTCTTGAACGTGCGAAACGCTACTTGCCTGCTGGTGTTGGTTCTTGCAGCCACGCCGGCGTCTCTTCCCGCTCAGAACAAAAGCGATCTTGCCTCAATCCAGCGCGATATTGCGGACCTCGAAGACAAGGTGCGCCAGCTCACGAAGTCCCAGGATGAGAAGAACGCGGCGCTCTCGGCGTTGATCCAGCAGGCTTTGGATGCCTCGAACCGGACATCCGCCAGCCTGGCCGGACTGCAGAAGAGCCTCACCGATGCTTTGAATGCGAGTCTCAACGATCAGCAAAATAAGATCGTCGCGCCGATCGCCCTTCTGAAGACCAGGGTGGATGAGACGGCGCAGGACGTGGGCGCGCTGCGTGAGGCCGTTGCGGATCTCTCGTCGAAGTTCGCCAAGTTCGATTCCAAGCTCAACGATATTTACTCCGCCGTGACCACGCCTCCCGTGGCGGCGCCTCCTCCGGTGCCGCAGTCTCCGGGCCCGGCCGCGGTGAATCCGGGCGTGCCCTCGGGTGTTACAGCCGTGGGCCTGCGACAGGACGCGGATCGAGATTTCGCGGGCGCGAATTACACGCTGGCTTTGGACGAGTACGCCAAGTACATCAAGTATTTTCCGTTAGACTACTACGCTCCTGTCGCCGAATATCACATCGGAGAGATCTACTTCCGGAATGAGCAGTACGATGACGCCGCGCAGGCTTACGCCAAAGTAGTGGACCAGTTCCCGAAGAACGAGAGGACCACGGACGCGGCGTACTACAAGGCCGTCTCGCTGCAGAAAGGCGGCCACATCGCCGACGCGAAGGCCGAGTACCGGAGCTTTATCAACAACTATCCCGCGAATGAGCACACGGTTCAGGCGAGGAAGAACCTGGCCGCCCTCGATCCCACCACGTCGAAAGCCGGCACTCATCACAAATGAGTGTTCGGATTTTGATTGCAGCGGGCGTAATCGCTGCGTTCGCGCCGCTTGCCGATTCGGAAACGATGCAGGAATCGAGCAGCGAGGCGCGGTTCCAGCTCGATCTGCATGTTCCCGACGGCGCGCTGGCGTCTTTTCTTCCGGCGGGATGGACGCCTAACGTCGCGGCTCAAGGCGCGGCAAAGGATGCGAACCTGCGCGCGGTTTTTATCGACCGGATCACGATTAATGGTCCGGACGGGAAACCGGTGGGGAAAACGGGGACGAACCGTTTGGTGTATCTGGTTGCTCCGGTCAAAGATCCCATGGGCGCGAATGTGCAGATGGTAATTGGCGGGCTGACGGAAGATCCGGCCGATGCACCGGGACCGTTCGGCGTCTACCTTTTGGCGACTACTCATAACATGGCGCGTTCTACTTCAAGCGGCGCCGGGGCGATTCTCGATTCGCAGGACTGGGTGTTTGGCGCGGCGAGTGGCGAGCATCTGGAGATGCACATCAAGTTCGAGCGCGGCGTGGCCAACCGAGCCAATCCGAACGATGTGAAGTTTTACTCCGCGAAGAATCCCGGATTTTTTCAGATTTCAAAGCAGGAGCAGGTGCTGGACATCCTGCGCAACGTCACCACTACGCCCGCCGACCGGGTGAAAGAATTTTCCTTCAAGGGTTCCGGCGGCAGCTATGCCAAGCTGTTCGACGGATCCGAAAAAGTTCTGAGCTGGGACAACATCCTCTGGATTCACCGCTCCGTTTTTCTTCCCTGAAGAAACGCCTGCGCGATCTTTAAGAAATCCTGCGGCGCTTCCTGATCCGGATAATGGCCCAACCCTGGCATCGTGACGATCTGAACGTCGGGGAGGATCTCTTTCAGTTGCCGCTGCGCTTCGACGGGAACGATGGTGCTTGCGCCGCCGAGGATGTAGATGGTGGGGCATTTGATCTCGCGGACGAATCTCCAGAGCTCGGTGGGGACGAATCCTTTGACCAGGTTGGGATCGCGCTTCCAGACGATGCGGCCGTCTTCCCTGCGCTTGGTTCCGAAGTGGGCGTAGTTGCGCAGCAGGTCGTCTGAAACTTTGCCTCCGGTTTTTCGCAGAGACGCGAACAGTTCATCTTCGGAGGCCCAGCCGTTGGCATCGCGTTCCACCTGGCGCGCGAAGCCGGAAGCGATCTCATTGGTGCGTTCCGGCCCAACATCTTCGGAAATCAGGCGAGCCACGCGATCCGGGTGCAATCCGGCGTACACCTGCACCACTCGCCCGCCGGTGGAATTGCCCCACAGCACCATGTTCCGGAGCTTGAGCTGGTCGGCGAGGCCTTCAATGTCCTTGACGTAGTCTTCGACGAGATAGGCACCCTCCGGAGACCAATCCGAATCGCCATGCCCGCGCATATCGATGGCGATGACGTGGTAGCTGTCCCTGAAGCTGGGCGCGAGGTGATCGAAGGAGTGGGCCACGCGTCCGATTCCGTGCAGCATCAGAAAGGGCTGCTTGGTTTCGTTGCCCCAGTCCAGATAATGGATCTTCAGGCCGTTCACGGTGACGAACCGGTCTGTGTAAGGGGCCGGCTGGGCCGTGGCCGACATCCCAGCCAAAAGGGCGGATACGAACAGGGCCGCCATGTGTTTCATTTGAGCAGTGTACCTCTAGTCGTAAGCTGTAGGGTACAGGCGATTTCATGAAACTTCTGATTCGTTGGGCTATTACGAGCTTTTCTCTTTTCGTCGCGGCATGGTTGGTGCCCGGAATCCATGTGGATGGGAATGCGTGGACCGCTTTTGCCGGAATGGCCGTGATTTTGGGTTTGGTGAATGCGATTGTGCGGCCGGTGCTGAAGCTGTTGTCTTGTCCCTTGATCATTCTGACGCTGGGCGTGTTTGTGCTGGTGATCAATGGGATCACCCTATATCTCGCTTCCTCGGTCGCGTCGGATTGGTTTCATGTGGGATTTCATGTGGATGGGTTCGGCGCCGCGTTTTTCGGCGCGCTGATTGTCAGCATCGTGTCCGTGGTGCTTACGGCGGTGGTGAGGGACGAAGCCTGAGCCGCGCGTCTCGCGCCGAGTTGATGGACCCGGACCAGTAACTCCACTTCTTTCCTGGGTATCCCGAAGGCGGCGGCGATGTGGCTGACGTCCTCGCCCCTGCGGAGCAGGCGTATGGCTTGGATGCGCGTGTTCTGGTTCATGGCGGAGAACGCCATCACTTTATCGGCGCGAGGCGGGGCTGCGGCCTGCTCGGCCGCGCGGAGCTGGGTCAGCACCTCGTCCCAACGGACGCGGTTGAGGCGCGCCTGCACCTCCGTTTCGCGCTTCACGTTGAGAAACAAAACCAAGGCGGCCGTCAGGCCGAGAGCCAACAAGGCGAGCTGAAGGAACGAGAAGAGCATTGCTTAGTTGAGAGTCCTCAATCTTTCCTGGCGGCTGATCACCTCCTCGATCCGCACGCCAAAATTTCCTTCCACCACCACGACCACGCCACGGGCGATCACGCAATTGTTCACAATCACCTCAACTGGTTCGGTGACCGAACGGTTGAGCTCCACAATCGATCCGGTGGTGAGCTTGAGCACATCCTTGAGCGGCACCTGGGCTCTGCCGAAGGAGACGCTCACGGGCAGTTCCACGTCGAGCAGAAGCTCAAACGTTTTGGAGCCCGAAGGCATAGGAATCTCGACTGCGCCGGGCTTGGCCGCGGCGAAGGCGGTTTCCGAAGTTGTTGCTTCCGGAATTGTCAGGGAATCAAGCAGGTCTTGCTCGACGCCGGCGAAAAAATTTATGGCGGCTGCGGCGGCGGGAAATTGAATGTGAAACCCGGCCCAGGGGCCTTCTGCGGCGGGCTCGGAGGATACTTCGCCCCCGATGCAGGTGACCTCATGCCCCACGCGGGCCGACATCTCCAGCGCGATTCCCGTGAGCACCTGACCGAGGGTTTCGTCGTGCGTGGACCGGAGCGTGGCTTGGTCGGCATCTTCGATTCCCGCGGCGAGCAGGACTTGTTTGCTGGCTGCGACCCAATCGGCCTCCGCCGCGACGATCCAGGCCGACGCGGCTTCCTTGACGGGACCGCCGGCAAAGTGCTGACGCCATCGGAGGGCGGTCTCGGGAGCCGCTTCGGGAGCCGCTTCGGGAGCTGAAGGGAGAGCTTCCCACTGGACCTCCGGACGAGCCCCGGTCATGGATTCGAAGACCGAGGCCAGCCGGGCCTTCAGCGCTTCGAAGAACCACTTGTTAACCGCGTCCGGTCCGGCTTCCACCGTCTAGAGTCCCCGCGGGCAAGGCCAGCGGCGCTCCATGTAGGAGCGCAGACGCAGGATGGCTTGCGACTTGATCTGAGAGATGCGCGATTCGTGCAAGTGCACGATCTTGGAGATTTCGCGCAGGGTGAGTTCTTCGTAGTAGTAGAGACTCAGCACCGTCTGCTCTGTGTCGGGCATCTTGGCGATGGCTTCTGCCAAAAGATTTTGCAACTCTCTTCGCTCCAGGAGCCGGGATGGCCAGGTGTCTTCGTCGTCGGAGATGTATTGAAGCAGGTCCCGGCCATCGTCGTCGTCGGGAGTGGCAGTCTCCAGGCTGCCGAGGTTGAGGCCTCGGATTTCCACCAGCCACTCATGGTATTCCTCGATGCTCAACCCCAGTTGCGCGGCGATCTCTTCTTCACGGGCGGTGCGATGAAGGCGTTGCTCGACTTTGGTGATCGCCGCCTCGATCTGCTTGGAGCGTTTGCGCTGCTGCCGCGGCGCCCAGTCGAGCCCCCGCAGGCTGTCCAAAATAGCGCCCCGAATCTTATATTCGGCATAGGTCTTTAGCTTTACGTTGAGGGTCGGGTCGAAACGGTCGATGGCTGAAATCAGCCCGACGGCGCCGGTCGAGATCAGGTCTTCGAGGTTGACGCTCTCCGGCAAGCGCTCGTGGATGCGGCGGGCAATTAGACGAACTTGGGGCAAATGCTCCAGAATCAGTTGCTCACGCTCCGCGTCGGAAAGCGCCGCGCCTTGACTCGCCTGATCCTGGTAGACATTTGCGGGTGTGTTCATCACTGCCGCTCGTTGTGGCGGTCGCTGGAGTGATCCCCGCTGTGTGGCAGGTTTCATGCGGCGGCCCATTTGGCTTGTTCCAAGGGAACGGGTTGCTCTGCCTGAATCAGCTCAGCCTCAATCAGTTCAGCGAGTTTGGCGTGTGTTGCGGGCTCCAGATCGTCGGGAATCTCCTGGCCCGTCGCGAGGAAGGAGATCGGAAGCGACCAGCTGGCCGCCTGGCTGACTAAGGTTCCGTGCTGGCTGGTTTCGTCCACATGGGTGAACAGGAGTTTCTTGGGCCGGAAAACCGAGTAGCGTTGGATCATCCGGTTCATATCGGCTGGCGGAAGATAAGCTGGGACTACCAGATGGGTGTCGATCCCGGGATATTCGGCGATCAACCTCGCCAAGTCCGCGGCGTCCTCCATCTCGGCGGGCGATAAGCCGGGCGTATCGATGAAGACCAGATCCCTGGAGCGATATTCTTCTAGCATTTGAGCCAGCGAGCCGGTGGTTTCCGCCACGTCGCACCCGATTCCCAAGATGGCGGCCAAGGACCGCAACTGGAGTGCCGCGCCGATGCGAAATACGTCGGCGGAGAGAATCTGAGCGGGCCGGCGCGATTCCAAACCGTAGCGCGCGGCCAGTTTGACCAGCGTCGTGGTTTTGCCTGCGCCAGGAGGGCCAACCAGGGCGACGATGGCGCGTTCCTGCTGCGGTGCGCCGAGGGTAGCGTCGATCTCACAGGGCGGCGCGTTTTCAGGGCGCGAGGGGAGCGGGAGGACTGCCGGCTTGGCGCGAGTCTCCTGAAGCGAGTGCTTGAGGCGATCGAGCTCTCGCTTCAGGACAGCGAGCTCATCCGCCAGCTTTCCGGCGAAAAGCTGTCCGGCGAAGCGGTCGCCGGCTTCGGGCGAATCCGGCACGTTTGCCGCGCGAGGCGTCATCCCGAACACAACTTCATATGCGCCCAGGTAGCGTGTCTCCGGTGTGGCGGGACGAGCGTTGACCAGAAGGGCGTCGTCACCCAGCTCCTTGCGCGCCAGATCCATTGCGGCTTCCACCGTTCCCGAAAAATAGCTTTTTAGTGTCATTGGATTACGCCCATGGACACGACTTTGACGCCCGCCGGAATCTCGTTATGCGCCAGGATGGCGAGATTGGGAAGAGCGCCCTCGATGGTTTGGCGCAAGAAGAAACGTGCGGCGGAGCTGGTCATCGCGACCATAGGCGTATCCGTCGCGCCCACCGCGCGCGCGATCCGATCTTGGATTTCCCGAAGCTTTTGCGGCGTCAGAGTCAGGTGGCTGGTTTGTTCGCCGTATTGAATGGAGCCTTCAATGGTCTGCTCGATGGAGGAATCGATGAAGAAAGCAGGGAGTTCACCCGAAGCGTTCAGATAGGGCTTGACCAGAAGCCGGCGGATGGCTTGCCGCGTGTATTCCGTCAGCAGGATCGGATTCTTTGTCATCGCGCCAGCTTCGCCCAGCGCTTCGAGAATGGTAACCGAATCCCGAATCGAAACTCTTTCTCTCAATAGATTCTGAAAAACTTTATGCACGCTGGCGAGGGGGAGCAATTTCGGAACCAAATCTTCGATAACTTTGGGATTTTCCTCGGCGACTCGATCCAGGATTGTCTTGGTTTCTTGCCGCGAAAGGAGTTCGGAAGCGTGTCTCCGAATCAATTCCGCAAGATGTGTGCCCAGCACGCTGACGCTGTCGACCACGGTGTATCCCTGCGCACGCGCTTGATCCGCCGTGCCCGTGGAGATCCACACGGCGGGAATGCCAAACGCGGGCTCGCGCGTGGGGATGCCAGGAAGTTGCGGCACTGCGGCGGCTTGCGCCGCTGCGGCCGGCAGAGCAAGGGGTTGCGACGAGGCCCCGGGATGAATCGCCAACTCGTGATTCTGCATGAGTTCGAAGCGTGCGATTTCCGCGCCTTTGAGGAGCACGGCGTACTCGGACGGTTTGAGTTGAAGATTATCGGTGACGCGAACCGCGGGCACCATGTAACCGAGATCCGTCGCCATCTGACGCCGGATGCCCGCGATGCGCCGCAACAGCGGGGAGTTCTGCCCGCCTTCCACCAGCCTCACCAATCCCAAACCGATTTCGACGGCGATGGGTTCCACCTTGAGTAGGGATTCCAGATTTTCCTTAGCCGGTGCTGGAGTGGCGGGTGACAGGGTTTTTTCGGTGGTGCTAACATTTTGGCGAATATTCCAACCTAGATAAGCCACTCCCGAGCCCATCATCAGAAATGGAATCGTCGGCAAGCCGGGAATGATGGCCATGGCCACGAGCACGCCGCCACCGAGGAGCAGTGGCTGCGGGTTGGAAAATAGCTGCGCGCGGACATTCGAACCGAGACGGTCATCCGATCCGGCGCGCGTGACGATCATGCCTCCTGAAACGGACACCATCAGCGCGGGGATCACGGTAACCAAGCCATCTCCGATGGTCAGGACGGTATAGGTGGCCAGCGCGCGCTGCAGGTCCATTCCGTTCTGAAGCACGCCGATCAAAAATCCGGCGACGATGTTGATGGTGGTGATCAGGATGCTGGCGACGGCATCACGTTGAGTGAAGCGGCTCGCGCCATCCATCGCACCGTAAAACTCGGCTTCCTTGGCGAGGGATTTGCGTCTCTGCCGGGCCTCGCTTTCGTCGATCAGGCCGGCGTTTAAGTCCGAATCGATCGACATCTGCTTGCCGGGCAGGGCGTCGAGGGTGAACCGCGCGGTGACCTCGGAAATGCGAACCGCGCCGTGGTTGATCACCACGTACTGAATCGCGATGAGCACCAGGAAGATCACCACGCCCACGACATAGTTGCCGCCTACGACGAAGTTGCCGAACGCTTCGATTACCTGGCCGGCAGCGGCGGTTCCGGTGTTGCCCTGCAGCAGGATGAGACGGGCGGAGGAGATATTCAGAGCCAGCCGGAACAGCGTGAGCAGCAAGAGAACGGTTGGGAAAACACTGAACTCCACTGGCTTGGTGATATACATCGAGACCAGCAGAACGACGACTGAGATCGTGATATTGCCGCTGATCAAAACGTCCAACAGGAAGGACGGCATCGGCATGATCATCGCGAGGACGATGCCGAGAACTGCCAGCGGAACTCCCAAATCGGCACGAGTTCCGAATCGGGACGCGCTGGAAGGTTTGGAGGCTGCCGCGGCCTTGGCCTTCGCCGCCGCGCCACGCAAAGCCTGTGCGGCGCTCGAACCTCCCGGTGGGTTCGCCGAGACCGGAGCAACTTGGGGCGGAGCGGCCATGCTGGCTCGCGTAGGTGCAGCTCGCTAGCCAAGGGCGGCGGCGAGAGGAGAGGATTGTTCCGGGGAAATTAGGCTAGGGGAGATACGATCCTACAGACTCCGTAAATCGCAAAGGCGGCGAGGCCGGTCGTCCATAGGCGGTCCCGGAAGGGGCCCTTCCAGAAGAGGCTCAGCAGCATCACGGCTGCGAGAGGACTCAGCGCGTTGAAGTGCGTCGCTTGCGCCAGGTGCCCTTTGGCGATGGCGAACATGGCTCGGGTGAGTCCGCAAAAAGGGCAGGGCCGTCCCGTGAGCCAATGGAATCCACACACTTCGAAGAGTGGATGATCCGACGGGGTGAAATACCAGAGGGCAGCGTATAGGGTGGCTGCCGCAGCGGCTTTAAATCCGATTCGCTTCAAATCGCGTCCGCCGGGCTACCGGGCTCGAAGCCGACCAGTTGTTTATAGGCCACAGTAATGGCAGCGACGGTTACGGGCATCGCCACGAAGACCCCAACGATGCAGCACAGAACTCCCAGCAGATTCACCAGCATCAGCACCAGCGCGAACATGGTGAATCCGAAGTAGTCGTTTTTCACCACGGCGTGGCTGGCTTGCATCGCGGGCCAGAAGTCCATGCGCTTGTCCACGATGAAGAGGTAGGTGAAGTTGAAGATCGCGACCACGACAAGGCTCCCGACCAGGCAGGCCAGCGCCCCGACGAAGGTGAAGAGCCCGATGATGATTGAAGCGACCATCGCCGGAACAAAATAGTGGAAGCCCTTGAAAATGTCGCCGATTTCGGTTTGCCGGTTCAGCATCTTCTTCATACAAACGATGTGAAAGCCCACCATCAGCGGCCCTTGGGTAATAATCGAACCCACGGAATTGATCGCCGTGAAGATGAGGGCCAGGACGATGTAGGTCCCCAGGTCCGCCTTCACCATCTGCCAGCCTTCGGAAATCCAGCGTCCGGTATCGGACCGCACTCCCACGGGAGGGGTCCAAGTTGTCTGCGGTTGGGGCACCGGCTGTTGGGCGGCTGGTGCAGCGGGCGCCAGGGGTTGTCCGCATCTGGGACAGAAGCGCACCTGCGGGCTGACCGGCGCGCCGCATTTTTGGCAGAACATAGGTTCCTATTGCAAGAGAAAAGACTCGCGAACTTCCGCAGTCTGATTGCCGATGCTATCACGAAGCGTGAGGATCAGCGTGTAGGTCGCGGGGCGGACGGTCTTGTCGAGGCTGAGATTGAGCTCGATGGGCACGTAGGGTTGAGGATAGAAGGACTCGCCGGATTGAGAGGCGGCTTCGGGCTGGGAGAACAGCTGCTTGCCGTCGGCGGTTTCGACTGCCATGGCGCATTCGACGGAGAAACGATGGTTCTCGCCGAATTTGTAGCCGGTGATGTCGAAGCGCGCCCAAAGCGTATCGCCGGGATGATACAGGCCGCTGCGCGTGCCGATGGCGTCGGTTTCGCTGCGAAGGAACCGGAAGTTTCGCGCTACCAGTGTTTCGCTCGGTTCGAGCTCGTGTCCGCGCACGCGAAAAGCGAGATCCGCATGGGTTTCACTTCCGCCGATTTCGTCCTTTGCTTCGACCGAGACGCGATATGTTCCGGGGAGAGCGAACGACGGCACCGAGAAGCTCATGAGGAACTTGGGGAGCCAGTCTTTGTCTTCTTTCGAAAGCTTGCCTTCAATGCGCCCTTGCTTGGGAGCCTCAATCTCCACGCGCGCGGGGTCGACCACGGTGGCTTTCCAGGAGATCCTCACCTGCCGCTGTTCATTCTCGATATTTTCCGTTTGATAGCTGAAGAGGCGGCAACTGAAGTACGCGGTTTCGCCGGGGAGGAACTCGTAGGAATCGGCCAGAATCGGGCCGTCTTCGAATTGATGCAGCGCCATGCGCTCCACCGCGAGCTTCGGATCGGAGGCCAAACCCAAATTTGGCGCGAGTCCCAGGATTGCGGCGAATGCAACAGCTCGAAACACAACTTCTCCTAACGGCCGAGGGCGGGCGTCGAGACTGTGTCGACATCCATGCGCAAAGGAATGGTGACCCAGGTGTACTTCTCAAGTCCTGGTCCGGCTCCATCGGTCAGGCGAAGTTTATAGGAGGTCAGGGGTACGTCGAAAATAAGCTTCCCCTGTTGCGTCTGCGCGGGAGTGATGGTGCGCAGCAGGCCGAACCAGTTATCCACGCCTTCGCCGTCGTCGGATTCGAGGAAGTCCTGGCCATTGGGATTTTCTAAGGTGAAGAGCGGCACGGAAACATCTGTTCCGCCGCCGTTGGTGACCGATACCGTCAGCACCAGAAAGCGCTGCTGAGGAATGCGCAACTTGAACGTATCGCCCAACTGGGTTTGCCAGGAGCTATCGATCACGTTGTAGGTGAGCGGACCGAAGGGGATCTTTTCTCCCATCGAATATTCGACGCGCGCGGGAGCCGCCTTCTGGCAGCCCGTGAGGAGACCGCCGATCAGAACGATACATCCAGCGGCACAGCGCAATCGTATTGGCATTGGTTCTTCCCTCAATGTAACGCAACTTCTTGCGTTAAGATAATAGACGCCCCGATTCGAAGGGGACCAAGAAGTCACAATTCCAGAGTCAACCCGGAACGACGCGGCGAAGGGGAGCGGGCAACCGTTCCCCTTCTCGCTTTTTAGTAGACGCCGCGGACCTTCAGGGCTTCCTCGATGATGGCTGCGATCTGTTCGCGAGTTAGGGAGAATCGTTCTTCGGCGTGCGACGGATTCCGGTCCGGCATGTCTTCGGCTGCCATGGGACTACCAGGCTCGAATCGGCTGCGGGATTTGACTCCGTAGCGTTCGCGCGCGGCGAAGAGGCTGGCGATCTCGGCGCGCGGCAGGGCGCGGGGACCACCCAGAAGTTCGGCGACCAGGGTGATGCGGGCGAAGTGCTCCACCTTTTCCATGCGGAAGAACGCCTGGGACAGGTTCTCGCCCCAGGCCACGGCACCGTGGTTGGCGAGTAGAAGCGCCTCATATTTTTCGAGGTAGGGCAGCATCCCTTCACTCAGCGCCGGGGTTCCGGGCGTTCCGTATTCGGCGAGGGGCACAGATCCAAGTCCCACGATGACTTCGGGGAGGAGACCGACATTCAGCTCCCGTCCGGCCGCTGCGAACCCGGTGGCGACCGGGGGATGGGCGTGGACCACCGCCATGGCGTCCGGCCGCATCTTATAGATAGTGAGGTGCATGCCCATTTCGGAGGTCGGGGCGCGGTCTCCCGCGATTTTCTTTCCGTCCAGATCGCAAAGGATCAGATCTTGCGGATCCAGCATGCCTTTGCAGACCCCGGAGGGCGTGGCCAGAATGCGCTCATCGGGAAGACGAACCGTGATGTTCCCGTCGCAGGCCGCGATCCATTCCTTCCCGTACATGAGCCGGCCGATTCGGACGATTTCATCGCGAAACTGCTGTTCAGTAAAGGGCATGCGGTTTTTCCGCGTCCTGGGCGAGGCTGGCCCGAAGAGTCAATCATTGTATCAGCAGGCGGGCTGCCGTGGGGCGAGTTGCATCCGGGCATGCCGTTTTCGCATCATAGATAGCGGAGCATAAAATAAACATATGGCTGGTGACAACACCCTTACCTTTACAGACGCTGCGTTCGATCAGGACGTCTTGAATTCCGAGCTGCCTGTGCTTGTGGATTTCTGGGCGCCTTGGTGCGGCCCTTGCCGCGCGATGTCCCCCACCGTCGACGCGGTTGCCACGGAGTTTGCTGGCAAACTGAAGGTGGGCAAGTTGAATACAGATGACAATCCGGCGACTGCGACTCGCTACCAGATCCGCGGCATCCCCACTGTGCTGCTGTTCAAAGGCGGCAAGATCGTGGATCAGCGAGTAGGCGGAATGCCGAAGCCGGAGTTGGTCAAGATGTTTACTCCGCACCTGCCGGCTGCGGCTCCGGCGGCGGCTCCGGCGGCGGCGCCCGCGCCGGAAGCTCTCAAGCCCGTCGGGTCCTAAGTTGTAGTGCGCTCGAGACGCGACTTCGGCAGACTTGCCCTGGCTGGTCTGGGGATCGCGCGAAGCTCCTTTTCTCAACGTAACGGCTGGATCAACTCGGTCGTAAACGGCGTACAACTCGGCGCTCAGACCTACTCCTTTCGTAATTTGCCGCTGGATGGCATGATCCGCGCGATGGCCGAGGTCGGGCTGGGCGATTGCGAGGTTTTTTCCCCGCATGTTGAGCCTCGCGGGAGCCGCGAGGACCTTCGCAAATGGCGGCTTACCGTGCCGCTGGACGAAATGAGAGCGGCGCGGAAAAAGTTTGACGACGCTGGGATCAAAGTGTCCGCGTACAACCTGAGTTTTAACGACAGCTTCACGGATGAAGAGATCGATCGCGGCTTCCAGCTTTCGAAGGCGTTTGGAGTGGACGCGATCACGGCATCTTCCACGCTATCGACCGCGCCGCGGCTGGTTCGTCCGGCGGAGAAGTACGGGATGACGGTGGCTTTCCATGGGCACGCGGACGTCGCCGATCCCAACCAGTTCGCCCGGCCGGAGAGCTTTGCCAAAGCGCTGGCGATGTCCAAGCACTTTGCCGTGAACCTCGACATTGGCCACTTCGTCGCGGCGGGGTTCGATCCGATGGAGTATATTCGGGCGAATCACGACAAGATTGTGATCCTCCACTTGAAGGACCGGAAGAAGAACGACCAGAAGGCGAATTTGCCGTGGGGCGAAGGCGACACGCCTATCAAGCAGGTTCTTCAGCTCCTGCGTGACAGGAAGTGGCCGATCAAAGCCTTCATCGAGTACGAGTATCCGGGCAAAGACGACGCGGTGACGGAAGTGAAGCGGTGCTTCCAGTACTGCAAAGATGCGCTGGCGTAGTCTTACTTGCCCTGCAATTCTTCGAGGGGCTGATAATCGTGCAGTAAATCCTGATATCCGTTCATCGCCAAGCGGCAGGCGATTTCCGTTCCGCCGAATCGCGCGCGATGCCATGTCTGCTTGGGCGTGTAGACGATGTCACCCTGGTCGGCGATAAAGATGGGCAGCGATCCGATCTTGTACTCCATCTTGCCTAGCAGGATGAACCAGAACTCGGAAGACTCTTCGTGGAAATGGCCTTTATCCGCGTCCGGCGCGGGCTTTTGGGTCTTGGGGTCGCCGATAATGATGTTCGCGACCGCTCGATCGTCTGCCACGAAGCGGCGCTGCTTTTCGGTTCCCGCGACCACGGCGTTGAAATCGATATAGGGCTTGTTGCCCTGATCGTATTTGCCCTTCCCGCTGATGCGGACTTTTACGAACTTCAACCCATCCGCGGGCGTTGGCGTTTCATCCAGCGGATACATGGTCTGCGCGCCCGCGATGTTTACTTCCAAGCGCAGGGAGGGCTTGTCGCCGACTGTCTCCATGCTAAAAACATTGCGGTAGGGCACCTGCACCAGATATCCCTTTGAGGCGACGAATGGCTCCTGCCCCTCGATGTTGAAGCGAATCTGTCCATCCTGGACGATCCACCACGCTCGTGTGTCGGGATGGAACTGGCGCGGGGTCTTGATGCCCGGCGCCATGGAAATGTAGTCGGCGTGGAGAGACGCGTCGCTTACGACGGTTTGGCTCCAGTTTTGCTGCCCCTTGTGTTCCGCCAGGAGATCGGCGAGCTTGTAGATGGGTTTGTTGGGCGCGACCCATGTTGCGGGTTGCACGGGCACAGGCGCCCAGGCTAGCGTCTCGCGTTGCTGGGCGGGCAAGGCGGAGAATAGCCCGATCGCACCGATGGCGACAAATGCGATTGCTTTGGGTATGCGCATTTCGACACGATATCATCGCGTGGCGAGGGTGTAAATGCCGGCTCCATTTGTTAAGATCCCTCTATGAAACTTCTCCTCGTTTTCCTGGCACTGCCCCTGTTTGGCGCCGACCCCGAGGGGTACGCCCAATATTCCGCTGCCGATATTAAGGCCCGCGTGAATTCCGCGAAGCTGGATGAACACAAGGTGGGTCTCGATCGCGTTGCGACGTGGGGCAATCACGGGCTTCTGGCGATTCGCCGCGAAGGCGACGGCGAGGCCGAAGTGCACAATACCCAAGTGGACGTGATCTTCGTGACGTCCGGCGAGGGCACGTTGATCATCGGCGGCACGGTGGTGGATCCGAAAACGACGGCTCCAGGAGAGATCCGCGGCAAATCCATTATGGGCGGCATCGCGCGGAAGATGGCGCCGGGCGACGTGATTCACATCCCGGCGAAATTGCCGCATCAGATGCTGGTGCCCAAGCTGCTCACCTTTGAAGTGGTGAAGGTAGACACCAAGTAATTACTTGGCTTGATTACTTCACTTCGGCGGGCGTTGACGTAGCCGGCCCTTGGCCCACGATTTCGAGGACCACTTCGGCGTCCTTGGCTCCGTCATAGTGGATCTGTTTGCCGAAGTGCGTGACGAAGCTCCCCTGCGGCATGGGATAGGTGCTGTCGGGATCGTATTTCGTTCCCCAGCCCACCCACCAGGTCCCGGAGATGACGGTTACCAGACGGTCATTGGGATGGAAGTGGGGATGGCTCATCTTGTGCGGCGCCCATTTGACCAGGATGATGTAGAGCCCCGGTTTTTCAGGATCGCCGTAGACCACGGCTTCGTTCGCGCCGCTGGCGGTGGTGTGCCAGGTGAGCTGGTCGGGGAGTTTGTAGGACATCACCTTGGGATCCGGGGTTGCCGCCGATCCGAGCCACGCCAGCGCCCCCACGAGCAACCCACACCTTAATAGAAAAGATCCAGTCATGCTTGCCTCCTGGGATGTGATTATTTCATGTTTTCCCCGGTACACTAGATTTAGGCTATGAGTGAGACTGGATACCCTTTACCACCGCCCACGTTTGAGTTCCTGGTCTTCTCTCTGAAGACCCAGGCGGAGATGCAACTCGGGCTGCTGTCATTTGGTGAATCCGAGGAGAAGAAGGCAGAAGATCCGGATCTTCCCGCCGCGCGCCACGCCATCGACATGCTGGTCATGCTGTCCGAGAAGACGCGCGGCAATCTCTCGATCGAGGAGCAGCGGCTGATCGAAAATTCC
>Ga0070734_10003386_pt1 | contig 16815 bp, 13 predicted proteins | sample Coa_R1_8_FD_66444 | JGI IMG/M metagenome (GOLD analysis project Ga0070734, IMG submission 66444) | Surface soil microbial communities from Centralia Pennsylvania, which are recovering from an underground coalmine fire - Coalmine... | ecosystem: Environmental > Terrestrial > Soil > Unclassified ... | reverse complement strand
TGAATACCCGATTCTTACTTTTAAATAATTTATCGTCTTGTTGTTCTTCAAGCCTTCGATTGCTGAAGTTGGTATGAACGCTAAACTGGCGTTTGGATAAAAAATGCTTCTGTTTGCTACTTCTACTGTAGAGTTCCAGCTGTTTCTTCCACCTACTGTTAGATAAGTGAAGTCCTTGTAGCCGAGAGTGGCGAGGCCAAATACACCAAGACCTAAAACGTTACTTTGATAATTAAGCGGTAAGCCACTTTCACTGTATACATCATGGTTCACAAAATTTCCGTGATTCAAAATGCCGAAAACCAATTGTTCTCTGCTGAATTGCCCTGTTTGTGAATAAATATTTCTTCTGGAGTTGGCACCAGCATCAATTGATAAATTGAAGTCGTTGCCAATGTTGTGATTATAGCTTATCAGGAAAGTGTTGTCCCAGATGGTGCTAGTTCCTGAATTGGTGCGCATGTAGCCAAGTTTATCAGTTGGGTTTTGCGTTCCCTGGCCTCCCGCGTTTTGAGCATATAATTGATATTCTGTGTAATTATCATAACCGATCCTATAACTTGCGCTCAGGCCTTTGAAAAATTCATATCTCGCCTGCATTTGCCCGAATATCCTGTTCACTTTATCCTGGGTAAATGAGTTATGCAAAGTCCATATAGGGTTTTGAATGCCATTGTCAGACCTGTAATAGACAGAGCCATGATTTGAAGGGAATTCCCATGGCAAACCAATCAGATCAACTGCCGTCGGAGTATACATTACGTTACCAAACACAGATGTGAAAGATGCATTGTTTCCCTGGCTTTGGCTGGTAGGAGGAGACACCTGATCAGTGATCACGTAATTGACAGTTCCAGACAATGTAAAATTGTTCGCAAGCTTAGCCGTACCGCCAAGGCCAAATGTATTCTTATTCACCCCGTTTCCAATCAAATATCCTTTATCATCAGTATAGCTATAACTCATATTATAGTTCACTACGCCTGTAGTTCCCGCAGCATTTATTGAAGTTGTGCTTGTTGTTCCTGTCCTGAAAAATCTTGGAACGCTATTGTAATATTTGTAAGCATATGGCACACCATGAAATTGTGGGAAATCATTAGCATAAATACCAGATGCTCTGTCATAAGGATGTTTTACTTGCGCCGGTGGATTAGTGAATGCACCACCCCAGTTACTGAAGAATGCTATGCCAATACTAAGGTCAAACCCGCCACCATATTTTGTGTTGTATTCAGGAAGAATTGCTTTTGTCTCAAAATAAGATTGGGAAACTGTTATTTCGGTTTTCTTTCTCGCTTTTTGTGTAGCCCCGTTTTTTGTAGTAATTAATATAACTCCATTTCTTCCGGCTTCCCCATATAGAGTTACTGCACTCAGGCCTTTCAGCACACTTACGTTCTCAATGTTGTTGGGGTCCAGGTCAAGGAAGCGGCTGGAAGTTTGGTGGCCGTATAAAAATTCCTGCCCTGAATTTGCGCTATTGGTGCTCCCATCAAAAGGAACGCCATCCACAACAAAAAGAGGATTTGAGTTTCCTGTAATTGTGCTTATGCCTCTTATATTAATATTGGTCCCGCTTCCGGCCAAACCACTTGTGCTATTAATATTGAGTCCTGGTGCCTTACCACTTAACACCCTTCCTAAATCCGGATCAGGGCGCAGTTCAAGATCTTTTTTGTCGACGGTTGAAACTGCATAGCCTAAAGCTTTTTTCTCACGCTTGATGCCAAGCGCAGTAACAACTACTTCGCTTAAAGACTGGTTCAATGGTTTTAAGGCAACTGTCAGTTCTTCTGAATTGCCGATGATCATTTCTCTTTTTTCAAAGCCGACATAAGACACGATTAATGTTCCTCCAACAGGAACTGCAATAGAAAAATTTCCATCTAGTCCTGTCGAAACCCCTTTCTTGGATTTTTTTTCTACAACACTTGCACCAGTAATGGGCACGCCTTTGTCATCGGTCACCTTTCCGGATACCTGATGGTTTTGTGCCATTGATTGAGATGCCAGTGCGGATAGCATTAACAAATAGAGCAGCATTTTTCTCATACAAATAGTTTTAATTAAAATGAAGCAGTTTCAATAAAAGCAATGCTCAAGTCAGATTTCTTCAGCCTCAAAAGGCTTTAGTCGGGCTCAAGCAAACGCATTTCAGACAAAAAAAATAGACGAATTAATGCAGCCGCAACATGTGTTTATAACCGAAACAGGAATTATGAATACTCAGGCATGTGATTATTGATCTGAAATAAATGATGGAAGAGCTGATCTTAATAAAAGAAATAATTATTTACATAGTGATAGCACAAATAAAAAAGCAGGTAGTAGAAACCACCTGCGAATCACATGAGAAAACTTCTATCGCAACTTTTCTGAAAACCGGGGAAGTTGCGTGGTAGAAAAATTTTTAGCCCCGGAAATTTATTTATCAGATTTGGTTGGTAAAATTAGAGAGCTGATTAAATTATTTTTTGCTAACATGGCTGAACGCTGATTTTTGGTTGCTGAAGCAGCGGTTTAAGCAAATGAAATGTCACATAAATGGAAAAGGGTTTTTGTTTTTAAGAAGAAATGATTTTCAAATACAAAATATCCCGTTCGTAATAATTAACTTTTTTTTCCTTAGATGAAATGATTATTTTACCCTACTAACTTTCTACTACACTTTTTTTTAGATTTTCGTTTTCTGACCGGAAATTATTTTGCCGAAACATTACTTATTCAAACCTAACTGTTGACCATGGATAGTGCAACACCACTAAATGACAGGAAAGTAAAGCTGTTTTGCATCCCTTTGTTGGGTGTTGCTCTCCCTAATATTAGCGGGCTGATTACTAATCACAGTTACAACCTCGTGGAAGTTTTCTCATCTTATTTATATTTTATTTTTATCGCTTTCATTGTTTGGGAAGGCAATGTCAGATTGATGTATTTTATCAAGAAGAAATTCGGGTGGCAATACAAGCATTACTATAAAATAATAGCATCTCTTTTTTTCGCGAACATTGTGTACTCCGGAATTTTTTCTGCTTTGCTGCTTTATCTATGGAAAATAAATTCACACGAAACCTACACAAGTTGGGAGCCAATTATCAACACCACGCTCATCATCATTATAGCTGCAACTTTCATCACTAATATCTATGAGCTTATTTTCCTGAATCACGAAAGGGAATATAATCTTTCTCGCGTTGAACAATTAAATGTTGCAAAAGCTCAAGCTGAACTTGAAGCTCTCAAGAACCAGATTGATCCTCATTTCATTTTCAATTCGCTCAATACACTTTCTTTTTTGATTATAAAAAACCCTCCGAGTGCAAAGCTGTTCAATGATACGCTTGCAAAAGTTTACAGGTATATATTAAGCAATAAAGACAAAGACCTTGTGTTGCTGAAAGAAGAAATAGAATTTATACATAATTATTTTTATCTGCTTAAAATCCGTTTCAGCAATGCGGTGAATATGGAGATAGAAATAAATGATATGGCTGCTGAAGATTTTTTGATACCTCCGATTTCCTTGCAGGCTTTGGTTGAGAATGCGATTAAGCATAACGATTTCAGTGACAAATCCCCTCTGAAAATCAGCGTTAGCGTTTCTTCAAACTATATTGTTGTGAAAAACGCTGTTCAATTGAAAGCTCATGCCGTGCATGGATCAAAAATCGGACTTAGCAATCTGAACAACCGCTATAAACTGATAACGAATAAAAACCTGATTATAGAAAACAACCCAAGCTTTTTTTCTGTGAAGCTTCCGGTATTAAAATTTTAATGTATGAAAGTGCTCATTATCGAAGACGAAAGGCCAGCGCTGGAAAATTTAATAGAAGAGCTGAATGCAATTGATGAAAACACAAAGATCATTGCCTCTTGTTCAAGCATTGACGAAAGTGTGAAATGGATTCAGGAAAACCCTCAGCCGGATATCATATTAATGGATATTCAGCTTTCAGATGGTTTGTCTTTTTGTATTTTTAAAAAGTGCACCATCACCTGCCCCGTGATATTCACCACTGCATACGACAAATACCTCACCGATGCTTTTGATTATAACATGATAGATTACTTGCTTAAGCCTATAAATTCAGCAAGACTTAAATCTGCTATAAAAAAATATAAGAACCTGCAAAGCCACTTTGTAAGTAATCACTCTTCAGTGCTGGAGTTTTTGAATAATCAGGAAAAGAAAAAATCAAGGATACTTGTGAAGCGTGGCATGGAATTTCAAACTGTGAAAGTGGAGGACATTGCTTATTTTTTTACTGAACACAAACTGATTTTTTTAGTTGACAAAGACAATCGAAAATATCTCGCTGAAAAAAGTAACCTCGCAGAATTGGAAGAAGAGCTTGATGAAAAATTTTTTTACAGAGCAAACCGAAAATATATTATCAATGCAAACTTCGTAAAAAGATTCAAACCGCTTGAGAAAAGCAAGATAAGCCTTGAGCTGATGTTGCCTGTAAATGAAGAAATTATTATCAGTCAGGAAAATTCCGCCTCATTTAAAAAATGGATAAGCGAAATGTGATTGGCATCACAGGAATATAATGTACTATCGCCATCATTCCAGTTTAACAAAACCTTAATGCGTTTCACGCAATTTGTGGCATTGTTCTCATTCGTATTTTGTCTTGCTTCAGTTGCATATTATCATCCTTAAGTAATTGTAGTGATTGATTGAAATGGATGCGACAATTTTCGCATTACCGGAAATGTAGTTGTTTCACAATGCATGTGTAATGAAAATACTTTTACGCAGATGTTTTATTATTCATTTTAAATTCTCCCATCATGAAAAAGTATGTAGGCCTATTTGGCTTTCTAATGATTGCTTCCGTTTTTCAGGCTTTGGCATTCAATGAAAAAGAAGTGAACGAAAAAGTGATTCAGGCATTCAAAAAAACCTTCCCATCAGCAGAAAAAGTAAACTGGCAGGAATTCTCTGACCGGTATATGGTACATTTTCAGGAAAGCAATATCCAGGTTGTTGTTGACTATGACAAAGACGGCAATTATTTAAGATCGAAAAGATATTATCAGGAAGATAACTTGCCGATTAATATTTTATATAAAATCAGAAAAAAATATGCTGATAAGAAAATTTTTGGAGTGACTGAAGTTTCAACAGACACCAGCATTGATTATTACGTGAAGCTGGAAGATGAAAAAAACTGGATGACGATAAAATCAGATGCTTCTGGTTCGCTGGAAGTTTTTGAGAAATATCAAAAGCAATAAGAATTCAGGCTCGTTTTAAAATTCAAATTTTTCTGCCTGTTTTGGAAAAACCAAATGAAGCCCTAATGAGTTTTCAGTAATCAGCTCGCTTTCAATTTTTGCTTCCGCATTATTGGAAGAAGGTTTCATGTGAGTGACGATAACCGGAAAGTTTTTCAACGCGTCTGTCCCTGTGAATTTGCTTAATGATTTCATTTCACTTATGAGCAGAGCAGGAGTGAGGTGCCCAAAAAGTTGTTTTGTTGATTGTTCATCAGGAAAAGATGTTTCAATGAAAATGGCTTTTAGCGTTTTTGATTGGATGAGCGGAGCAACAGCTTGCCATAATAAAGAAAGGTTATCAGCTTTTTCAATTTCATCCGAACCTGTATCTCCAAGATATAACAAATAAGCACTGTTTTTTCTGATCAGGAACGCAGTGCTTTTATATGGATTTGAATGGCTTAGCATAAACGGCTGAACAAACATTTCCGTGTTTTCGATGTGGGTTTCTTTTGCAGTGTCTAACGAGATATAATGATATTTCCCTAATGCGGGCTTATCACCTTCATTGGCAAAATTTGCCCAGTTTTTCCAGGTGAAATAATTGCTTTTGAAAACATCAAGGCAAAAAGGCAAAGCGTAAATATTTTTTGAAGAATCATCCGGCGAGTTAATAATAAGCCCGGCAACATGATCAAGGTGTGGATGTGAAATCAGGTAGGCTTTAACGTTATTTCGCAAGATTGCATTTGCACTTCCTTTTAATAAATCTTTTTCAATGGCTTTCTGAATGCCTGCATGCAATGTGCCGGCATCAAGACAAATATAATTTTCAGAATTGATGGGAGCAACCATATATGATGAAAGGTTGCTCTCATCACTTCCGCCTTTTACTCCAAGCGGGATTATTTTAAAAGCAGGTAGGTTTTGTGAAAAAAGATTTCTTGTTGAACAAAATAAAAAAGCGAATAAAAATAAGTATTTCAAATTCATGCTGTGATTAATTGAGTGGAGCTATTAACCATTGACTATTCACCATTCACTACTTAATTGTACAACGCATTTGTTTCCATTTCGGTAAGGTCAATGTCTTTATAATTTTTAATTTCATTATACAAGGTGTCCCTTTCAACAGGTTCGCGTTTGGCTTGCTTAATGAGCGACACCAATTGAGTAGTTGTTAAGGAAGGATGTTGTTCTTCGCTTCCTGCCATGGAATAAATTTTTGTAGAGTCGTCAATCGTTCCATCCAAATCATTCACGCCAAAAGATAATGTGAGCTGCGCATTTTGCCGTCCGAGCATTGGCCAATAGGCTTTCAGATGAGGGAAATTATCCATGTATAATCTTGCGACTGCATATAATTTCATGTCTTCTACAACGGTGCTTTCAGGAACATGGCTCATGTCATTATCCTTATTGCGAAATTTTAACGGAATAAAAGTGTTGAAGCCATGCGTTTCGTCCTGCAATTTTCTCAATCTTTCCATGTGGTCGATACGATGCCAGTATTTTTCAATATGTCCGTATAACATGGTTGCGTTGCTATGCATTCCTAATTTGTGTGCAGTTGCATGAATGTTCAGCCAGCCTTCTGCGTTTACTTTATCAGAGCAAATCTGTTCACGTATTTCAGGGTGAAAAATTTCTGCACCACCACCGGGCAATGAATCCAATCCGGCTTCATGCAAAATTTTCAATCCTTCTTCTGCCGAAACTTTTGCTTTGCGGAACATATAATCTAATTCAACTGCGGTGTAACCTTTAATATGCAAATCCGGTCGGTGAGATTTAATTTGCTTCATCACGTCAATAAAGAATTGCATGTTCAGTTTTGGGTGAACACCGCCGACGATATGAACTTCTGTTACTGGTTTGCCGTCGTAGCTTTTGATAATATGCATGATTTGCTCTGAGCTGAGTTCCCAGCCTTCTTCACGATGTGCATATAATCGAGAGTATGCGCAGAATGCACAGGAAAAAACGCAAACATTGGTGGGCTCAATATGAAAATTCCTGTTGAAATAAGTTTTGTTTCCGTGCAATCTTTCACGGACAAAATTTGCTAATGCACCAACGAATGGGAGGGAAGCCTGTTCAAATAATAGTATGCCTTCTTCTTCATTGATACGTTCTTTATTATAAATTTTTTCTCCGATGGATTGAAGTGATTTATTTTTTTCACTTGTTATAATTTCTTCGATGGAATTCTTTGTTGATATCATCTTGCAAAGATAAGAACACGGGAAATTCGAATTGTGGATTTTAAAATTTCGGATTGTAAGAAACTTGTTATGTTTTCGCAATTTTCAATTCGAAATCCGAAATCGAAAAAATCCCAAAATCATTTCCTATCTTCCGCTATCTGAATTTTAAACCAAAATGATTTGCAGATGAACATCAAGTTCCGTCTTATCCTGATGAATTTTCTGGAATTTTTTGTGTGGGGCTCGTGGCTCATTTCGCTTGGAGGTTACATGTTTACTTTTCCAGGAGACTTGTGTGAACGTGGCGGATTAGTAGGCGCGACTTATGGCACCATGGGTATTGCTTCATTATTTATGCCCACAATTATTGGAATAATTGCTGATAGATTTATGAATGCAGAAAAGGTTTTGGGCATCTGTCATCTTTTAGGAGCGGCAATTTTATATTGGGCGAGCACTATAAAAGATGTGAATTTGTTTTATCCTGTAATGCTTTTGAACAGTTGTTTTTTTATGCCAACCATTGCGTTGAACAATACAGTTTCTTATAGCATTTTAACTCAAAAAAATTTCGATGTTCAAAAAATATTCCCGCCAATTCGTGTTTGGGGAACGGTTGGTTTTATTGTTGCTATGTGGGGAGTTGATCTATTGGGTTGGACAAAAAGTTCTAATCAATTTTTATTCGCAGCAACAGCAGGTGTTGTGATGGGGATTTATTCTTTGTCAATGCCCGCTTGCAAACCAGCAAGAGCAACAAAAGGCTCTTCATTTGCTGAAATGTTAGGCTTAGATGCATTCGTTTTATTTAAGCAGCCAAAAATGGCTATCTTCTTTTTGTTTGCTATGTTGTTGGGCGCTGCACTACAGATAACAAATGCATTTGGTCAACCTTTTTTAAATGATTTCAGTTCTGCTTACAAAGGAACTTTTGCTGTTGACCATCCGAGTTTATTGATTTCATTATCGCAAGTTTCAGAGACCTTATTCATTCTTGCTATTCCATTTTTTCTGAAACGATTTGGCATAAAAAGAGTAATGCTGATTAGTATGTTGGCGTGGGTGTTACGGTTTGGATTATTCGGAATTGGAAACCCAGCTCAAGGTCTCATATTTTTAGTGCTGTCGATGATTGTGTATGGAATGGCATTTGATTTTTTCAATATCTCCGGCTCTTTGTTTGTAGAACGAGAAGCTGACAAACGAGTGCGTGCAAGCGCACAAGGATTATTTATGCTAATGACGAATGGACTGGGTGCTATTATAGGTGGTTGGGCTGCCGGCAAGGTCGTTGACCATTTTACAACAAATATTTCCGGAGCTTGTTCGGGCGTGAAAGATTGGTCTTCTATCTGGTTCACTTTTGCTGCTTATGCATTGGTGCTTGCAATCATATTTCCTTTTGCATTTAAATATAAGCATGATGCAAAAGCTATGAATGAAATCCATCATTAATCACCTTTACATTTTAATTGGCTACCGATACTTCGCCATATTAATCAGTGCAAGTTCATTACTTTGCACATGCTTAAGATGAAAGCATCTTCAGTGATTGCGCATTGCGTTGTATGGCTCATTTTTCTGAGCTTGCCGCTTTTGTTTATTTCCAATCAACCGGAAGGTGCGAGTATTATATCTGTTCTTTTTTCACTGAATTATTTTATTTTCTTCATCACATATATTGCGGCCTTTTATTTCAATGCTTTATTTCTTGTTCCTCAATTTTATTTGAAAAAGAAATTCGGTATTTATCTGGCAGTTATTTTTTTGATGATAATAATTATAAGTTTCGTCAAACCTTTTGATGGATTGCTTTCCGGTAATCCACCTCCTCGAATGCCTCAGAGAATGGAGAACACAGAAAATTTCCGGGAGCCGCCAAAACCAGATGATTTTCATCGTCCGCCCGATATGGCTCAAAATCATCCACCGAGAAGGATTGATGCCATCAGTATTTTTTTGCTCGTGATGGTGATTGGTGTCAGCACTGCGATAAGCATTACTCAAACATGGCATCAGACCGAACAACGTGCTTCACGAGCAGAAGCAGATAAAGCAAATGCTGAACTTTCATTTTTGAAAGCGCAGATTAACCCACATTTTTTATTCAACACGCTGAATAATATTTATTCATTGGCAGTCACAAAAAATGAAAACACGGCTGATTGTATTATGAAGCTTTCGAACATTATGCGCTATGTAACTGATGAAGCGACGGAAGATTATGTGCTTTTACAGGATGAGATTGATTGCATCACAGATTATATCGGGCTTCAAAAAATAAGGCTTGGCGATAAAGCAAATATCAATCTTGAAATAAAAGGTAATGTTGAACAAAAAAAAATTACGCCGTTGATATTAATGAGCTTTATTGAAAATGTTTTTAAATACGGGGTCAGCAAACATGAGCCTTCGGGAATCGACATCAAATTATTTGCCGAAGCAAAGACCATCACTTTTTTCTGCAGGAATAGAATTTTCAATTCGTCGATTCATGAAGAACGAAAAGGAGTTGGTATTGAAAATGCAAAAAAGAGATTGGAATATCTTTATCATGACAGACATTTTTTGAATATTAGTAATGAGAACAGTTTTTATACGGTGCAGTTGACGCTGCAAGTGTGAGGAAAGTCTTTAGTCAACAGTTTGCAGTCGGCAGTAGTTCCTGACATAGCGATGTCAAAATAAAATTTGAAATTGAATTGCAAACTGCAAACTGGTAACTGCTAACTTGATTTTTATTTTTATCAAACATGAAACTACGATGTGTTGCAATAGACGATGAGCCGCTTGCGCTGGCTTTAATCAGGGAATATGTTTCTAAATTTCCTGAATTAGAAATGGTACAGACATTTGATGATGCTGTTTCAGGCGCAGATTTTTTGCGCAATACGAATGTTCATCTTTTATTTGTCGATATTAATATGCCTGATATTAATGGTCTTGATTTAGTGAAATCATTGAAAGATAAACCGATGATTATTTTCACCACAGCATATAGAAAATTTGCTTTCGAAGGCTTTGAATTGAATGCGCTGGATTATCTGTTGAAGCCAATCGATTTCAATCGTTTTTCAAAAGCTGTTGAAAAAGCGGTTGAATATTACCATTACAAACAATCATCATCTGAAGAACAGAGCAAAAGCCTTTTCGTGTATTCTGAATACAGGCTTGTTAAAATTTTGTTAGAGGATATTGAATACATCGAAAGCTTAGATGATTATATCAAAATCCATTTCACTTCTGCAAAACCTTTGCTCACATTAATGACTTTAAAAAATGCACTTGAAAAACTGCCTGCTGATAAATTCAAAAGAATTCACAGAAGCTATATTGTTTCTGTAAAAAAAATAAAATCTGTGTTGAATAGGAGAGTGCTATTGTCTTCTGTTGAATTACCAATCAGTAATAGCTATTCGGGTTTTATTGAACAATGGAAGAATAGTTAGGAGTTAAGAGTTTTGAGTCTAAAGTTCAGAGTTTGAAGTTCGATTATAAAGTAACTGACTCTGAACTATCGACTCAAAACTCTGAACTCCATCGGCACATTTCTTCAATTAACCGATAAAGTCGGGTCATTGCATACAATATTTATTTACTTTGTCGTTATAACAATAACAACTCCGCACATAGCAAAAATCTACTCTTAAAGTTTTCTCCTTGATTTCAACAAATGCACATCTTGGCATTTTGCTGGAAGGTTGTCGCAATAACGACAGAGCCAGTCAAAAACAGTTGTATGAGCTGCTGAACGGTTTTGCTTTGAAAACATGCTATGCATATAGCACGGACCAAATTCAGGACATCGTTCACGAGGCATTCATCAAACTGTTTAAAAATATTCATCAATTTGATGAAGCAAGATATGATGATACACTTGCAACATTAAAAGGGTGGTTCAAAAGAATTCTCATCAACACTTGCATCGACCATTTTAGGAAAGCTGCTTCTTCCAATGTGAGAACTCTTTCAAAACAAGCTGAAGAAGTTGCAGACAGAAGCGACAATGGTTTTGATATGCTTTCTTATAAGGATATTTTGAGCGCCATTCGTGAATTGACTCCCGCTTACAGAGCTGTTTTCAATCTTTTTGTGATGGAAGGAATGTCGCACGAAGAAATTGCTGCGCAGCTTGGAATTTCAATCGGCTCATCAAAATCAAATTTGTCAAAAGCAAGAGAGAAATTGAAAATGATTCTGGCAAAAAAAGCGGAGTGGAATATGCATAATAATAATTTCAAAATAGCAGCATCATAAAACAGAAGGTTTCGGCGACAGCCCGTTTTTAATAATCCAGCCCCGCAAAAATTGCGGGGTTTTTCATTCATCGGCACATAAGCTCTGTTCGTCTGCACACTCAAATAATCAGGCAACTTCTTTTTCATTTGTGAAGTACTCTCATCAAACCTGACACATGCAAGTTTCTACTTTTTGAAAATTGAATTTTCACAACCAAAAATGAAAATCACCATGGAACAATCACGTGCAAAATTTATCAAGAGCTTATTAGTCGGCGCAACATCCGTTCCGCTGATGATGGAAGCCTGCAAAAAAGATAGTGGTAGCAGCTCTTCAACGAGTGGAGACACAACGAGCGGAAGCTGCACTGTCACTAACTCTGAGACCGATGGTCCGTACCCGCTTTATACAAGCAGAGGTTCTGCGCTTGTTCGAACTGATATTACAGAAGGAACGCAAACAGGGCTTCAGCTTGACATCGCGCTTACTATTTTGAACACAAACAATAGTTGCGCTGCACTTGCAAATGTCGTTGTTGACATCTGGCATTGCAATAAAGATGGTTATTACTCAGGCTATGCAAACCAATCAGGATATCTCGGCACAAAAGATTATAGCGGTGAAACATGGCTGCGCGGAAGACAAACAACAGACAGTAATGGTCAAGTGAAATTTACGAGCATTTATCCGGGTTGGTACACAGGAAGAGTAACACATATTCACGTTCAGGTTTACAGCGCAGCAAACAGTAGCAATGAAGGAAGCAATAATTCAATATTGACAACACAGATTGCTTTTCCTGATGATATTACGCAGGCAGTTTATAAAACTTCGTTGTACTCGACACATGGAGAAAATTCAATCACAACTTCGCAGGACGGAATTTTCAGTGATGGCTATACGAATGAATTGGCAACGTTAACTGCAAATTCAACAACAGGTGGTTATGATTTAGCGCATACGATTCATGCAGCAGGGTAGGAGTAGTCGGCAGTTTTCACTCATCAGTCATCAATCCTCGCAGAAGGCTGCCAACTAGTGATTGTTATAGCTAAGAATTATGTCTCAAGCAGCATTGCTACTATTGAGCATCGTTGCGTCGCACTCTTGTACGGATGGAATTCTATTCAGCAATGTGCAACAGCAAAATAAAATCGAACGACATCTGTGCTTATCTGTGTAATCTTTGGCTAAAACTAAAAAATGATTTATGGCAAAAGCATTAATAAAATTCGCATTCAAACATGTCATCGATTTTGATTCACAAACTGAATTTGAAACAGACGTTTTCAATGATTCTTATTCTGAATTTTTGATGCAGTCGCAAATTTATAATCCTGAAAAGAAATTCAATACGATTGAAAAAATGATTGCTAATAATCCGAAAGCAAATTCGCTACATTATAAAGTAGGTTTTGCGATAGGCTTGTATGTGAAATCGCTCAATAATATCATCCTGAATCTTAAAGATTCATTGGGCATCACAAATATTCCATTTGACAAATTTCAGTTTCATATTATTTCATCAGATGTTACTAATAAGGAGATGCATAAAGTTGCTGTCATTTACAGAACTGATACAATGACTTTGTTTGATATCATCGGGGAAAATCTGGTACTCGCAAATGGCGATTGTACTGCTACACATGAGGAGTTCGCTTCTGTTTTTATTTTAAAAATGCAGCCTGAGCTTTCAATTTTTCAATGGGCTGATGTAGTGAGTGGTGAATTGTCAATTGTGAATGAAAGCAAAAATCTTTAAGGTTCTTCATTAATAAGCAAGAACCTACTGACTATTGACAATTCACAACTCACTACTCGGTTTGAAATCCAATTGTCTGAACCAGGATTTATCTGATTTATGTGATTAACCTGATTGCTTCAAGAATACTAATCAGAAGAATTAGTTTAATCGCATAAAATCAGTGGTTCAGATAATTGCTGAATAGAATTCCTACCGCACAAGAGTGCGATGCAAGAAAAGCTCAATAGTAGCAATGCAGTTGAGGACACAAAAGAAAATAAAAAAACCTCGAAGACTTTAAAATCTTCAAGGTTTATATTTTAACTGCACTTAATAATTAAATATGTGCTTCGATTTTTTTCACGAAGTTTCCTTTCGGTTGTGCGCCGACCAATTTATCAACCACTTTTCCGCCTTTGATGAAAAGGATAGCAGGGATTGAAGTGATGCCGTAGTTGATTGACAACTGTGGGTTGTGATCAACATTCACTTTGCCTACATTGATTTTGCCGTTGTATTCTTTCGACAATTCTTCGATAACCGGACCGATTGCGCGGCAAGGACCACACCATTCTGCCCAAAAATCCACCACCGTTAATTTATCTGAGGAAATTACTTTTTCCTGAAAGTTCGTATCTGTGAGTTCTACAGCCATAATAAATGTTTTAAAATTTTATGTAAAGTTGAATAATCTTTCTCATTTATTTCGTCGTTCACGCGACACAAGTTTTTCACAATCCTCCAAAACTGTTATTAACCTTTCCTTCGTTGTGTCGTTGCGTGAAAAGAGTGCAAAAATACTTCCAAAACGCATCATCTGATGTTATGACATTAAATTAATTTCAGGCTGTCACAACCTGCACTTCCATTTCAGGTGAGCCGTCCAAAAAGGCAGCCATTTCGTCATTCATCTCAAAACCGTTGTCAAGTGTATACATGCTAATCTTGAAATTGCTCTTCGGCTCACTGATATTGAACTTGAGCGTTGATTTTCCGGGAAAGCTCTTAACATTTCTTTCTATAAACCGGATTTTCTCATCGTTCAAAAACCTCGCTTCCATATCAATTATCACTTGTCTCGTTAACTGTTGTTTGATGCTTTCGAGCAACATCATCCTGTCCACTTTAAATTCAAATTCACTTTTATTATATCTCTGACGGAAGGAACCTGTGATGAAAAGGTTCATTCCTTTTTCCAGATAATTTGAATATTTCACATAATCTTCATTCCATAAAAGGAACTCGGTTTTGCCGGAATAATCTTCAATAAAAAAAGAGCCGAATTGTTTTCCTGTTTTTGTAGCACGATGTTGCGCATCGACAACCAATCCTGCAATCCGATAAACTTTATTTGGATTCGCTTGCAATGCAACAGATTCTTTAATTTCATTGAAGTCGTTGAGCTTCGTAATCCCATAATGATTTATCTCGAATTTAAAATGGTCGAGTGGATGCCCGCTGATGAACATGCCAATAATTTCTTTTTCGTGGTCGAGCAATTCCGTTAAAGCCCAGGGCTCACAGTTTGGAATTTTTGGCGTGGCAATGTCAGGCATCGTAAGCTCTCCAAACAAACTGTTCGTATTTTGGTTTGAATTGGTCTGATAAATATTTCCAAAGCGGATAATTTTTTCAAGACCGGTCGATGTGTCGCCTTGCGGCATGAAAAAATATTGTGCGCGATGCATTTCTGAAAAGCAATCGAAAGCACCTGCATACGCCAGATTTTCTAAAGTCTTTTTATTAACCGCACGTTGGTTCACGCGTTTTATCAAATCAAAAATCGTTGTGAAGTTTCCGTTCTTTTTTCTTTCAGCGATAATGCTTTCAACAGCAGCTTCGCCAACGCCTTTCAATCCGCCAAGACCAACGCGGATTTCACGGTTAAGGTTAGCCGCAAATCCTTTTTTAGATTCATTAATATCAGGGCCGAGCACTTTCAATCCCATGCGCTTGCACTCTTCCATGAAAAAGGTGATTTTTTCAATGCTGCCTGAGTGGTTCAACACCGCAGCCATGAATTCGCCGGGATAATGCGCTTTTAAATACGCAGTTTGATAAGCAACGTAAGCATAACAAGTGGAATGAGATTTATTGAAAGCATATTGTGCGAATGCTTCCCAGTCCGTCCATATTTTTTCAAGCGTTTCCGCACGATGATTTTTTGCAGTCGCACCTTTAATGAAACTGCTCTTCATTTTATCAAGCGTCTTGCGGTCTTTTTTCCCCATTGCTTTGCGCAACACATCCGCTTCGCCTTTGGTGAAGCCTGCAATTTTTTGCGCAAGCAACATCACCTGTTCCTGATAAACAGTAATGCCATAAGTATCTTTGAGATATTCTTCCATTTCCGCCAAGTCATAAGCAATCTGCTCGCGACCATGTTTGCGGTCGATATAATTTGGGATATATGCCATCGGGCCCGGGCGGTACAATGCGTTCATCGCAATCAAATCATTGAATACATCCGGCTTCAAATCACGCAAATATTTTTGCATGCCTGGACTTTCAAACTGGAACGTGCCAATGGTTTCAGCACGCTGATACAATTCAAAAGTTTTTTTATCATCGAGTGGAATGGTATCAATATCAATGTCAATCCCATGATTTTCTTTGATGAGCTCAAGTGCCGTTTTTAAAACGTTCAATGTTCTTAATCCCAGAAAATCCATTTTGATAACACCTGCATCTTCTATAATGCTTCCTTCAATTTGTGTTACCAATAGTTCAGAATCTTTCGCGGTGCAAACCGGAATGATATTATACAAATCATCAGGCGCGATAATAATTCCTGCCGCATGCAAACCTGTGTTGCGCACTGAGCCTTCCAATCTTTCCGCTTCATGCAGCACTCTGCTTTGAAGTGAGTTGCCATTATATATCTCTCGGATTTTTTTCAGGTTTTCCATTTCATCCGGAAAAACATTTTCATCAGCTTTGTTCGCAGGTGCGTGCAATACTTTTTTTAAAGAAGTTCCCGGACGTTCAGGAACAAGCTTTGCCAATGCATTTGATTCAGGCAATGGCAAATCCATCACACGTGCAACATCTTTGATGCTCATCTTCGCCGCCATCGTTCCATAAGTAATAATCTGCGCAACCTGATTTTTCCCATATTTGTTTACGACATAATCAATCACTTTTTGCCTGCCTTCATCATCAAAATCGGTGTCAATATCCGGCATCGATTTTCTATCAGGATTCAAAAATCTTTCGAACAGCAGGTTGTATTTTATTGGGTCGATATTAGTAATGCCAATGCAATATGCAACCACACTTCCTGCAGCAGAACCACGACCGGGACCTATGAACACTCCCATATCACGACCTGCTTTGATGAAATCGCTCACAATTAAAAAATATCCTGCAAACCCCATCGTCTTCACCGTGAAC
>Ga0070734_10003384_pt1 | contig 16821 bp, 10 predicted proteins | sample Coa_R1_8_FD_66444 | JGI IMG/M metagenome (GOLD analysis project Ga0070734, IMG submission 66444) | Surface soil microbial communities from Centralia Pennsylvania, which are recovering from an underground coalmine fire - Coalmine... | ecosystem: Environmental > Terrestrial > Soil > Unclassified ... | reverse complement strand
TGAGAAGGGAATGGAAATCTGCATCGGCTACCAGACGCCGCAGGTTGAAGAGTCCGGTGTAGGTCCAGTTGGCGGAAAGAAACATGTCAGTAGAGCCGGAGCCGGACTGCAATCCCACAGGAAGACGCAGGCCGGCGTTATCGGCCAAGTCCGTGCGACCGGTAGGAAGTTTTGGACCCAGGGTGATGGAGGCTTGCGTAGTGCCTCGCGGTGAATCGCGCCGATAGAAGCGGTACTTTGCCAGAACCAGCAGATCACCAAGACCGGTTCCTCCAACTTGAGGTGCTCCAGGCGCAGAAAACCGGCTGGTCACAATGGGCAGGATAACCGCGAGATCAAAGTCCTTATAAAAACCCCAGGTGAAGTTAATCTCGCCTTGATGGGCAAACGTGGGACGCGCAGTGGCGGGGACGATCCCGCCCGCCTGCCCCATGTTTCCGCGGGTGGTAATAACGGAGTTATAAGAGATAAGTCCGCCGCCGGGAAAAAGCGGGGGCGCCGTTTCCGGTGCCGGGCCCTGTGCTCTTGCAGGGAAAACACTCCACAAGAAAACAAGAAGCAGCCATGCACGGATGGCGCGGTATGCAGAAATTGGTTTTCGCAATGACACAGGTTCCTCCAGCAAAAAACAGATTGCAGGCATATGAACGCCTAAAGCCGCAATGCGACAGGAGGGAAAATCAGATACGTAGTTGAAGAGGTGGCGTTGAACTACCAAACCACGGAGGATCGTGGAGGCGTAAAGCACCGGGTCCATTCGCATGATCGATCGAGGGGAAGCAATGGGGCGCTGGCAGGATGGCCAAAGCCAGAGGCGCGAAGGCAATACTGTCTACCGATGTGGGCTGCAAAAAAGGCGCGTGAATGGAAGGCCCGGTCTGGCAGCAGTTTTCCCCGTGCATCCCCTGGGAACAATTCATGGAGTCACAGCACTCCATTGCCTTGTTCGGCGCCATAATGGGCGAGCAGTCAAAGCCATAAGCCGCAAAGGCGAAACCGAGCATTGCGACAAGGATTGGTTTGGCGAAGCTCATCGGCACCCACCATTAGACAGGTTAGAAGGGCGTGAGTCAATTTTGTCTGCCCGCGCGATTCCGCAACCCCATCCGGGGGATGTGAGATCGGGTGATCTGGTGATCAAGGCATCGGGTGATCGGAAAACCGCTCCGGAATCAGAGAACCGAAAACTCTACCGCGGATTGGCGCGGATGAGCGCCGGACCAGGCAAACCCCAACTGATCGGAAAAGACGGAAAACCATAGGAACAAACTATGGCACTCTATTTTCTCCCTGCTAACTTGCGCAAAAATAAGGCAATCGATTCCAGCTACAAACCATAGAAACAAAATATTGGAATCTATTTATCCAGCATGATGAACTCTGGCCAGCTCTGCATTTGAGCAAATGCAGGATGCGCGGAGGAATTCATGAGTGAGAAAGCGCAGTCCCATACCGTGGCAGATGAAACAGCAACTCAGCCCGTTCCCCAACAAGGACAGCATTCCGTAAGCATGACCCCCAGCAACGGAACGCAAACCGATGGAAAGAAAAACGGTCACAAAAATTATGTGCGCGCTCAACTGGCCGATCGCAGCCGGCGTGCTTTTCTGGGCAGGGCAGGCGGCCTGACCGCAATGGCCATGGCGGCCGGCTTGGTCCCGCTTGAACCGTTGCTCGGCGGGAAAACGACCGAGGCGGAAGCGTCGGACATAGTTTATTCAGAAAGCAACCGCTCCAATAATGCTTTCAACTATCGCAAGCAGGAAGCGCAAGCGGAGAAAATCAGCCCGCCGGTTGCGCCCGACAACGGCGATTTCGCGCTGTACACGGACCACAGCGGCACGTGGAGCAAAACGCTACAGCATGACAATCTGGGAATCGTGAATGCAACATCCTTCAACAGCTTTGTCACCGCGCTTACCAACGGCGACTTTGCGGACTTCCAAAACATCCTGGTGGGCAACCCCGGTGGAACCAACGTGAACGCACAACTCAACGGGCCTCAGACATCACTGGCGTTTGACCTGGAAGGTCTGGACTCGCACGCGACGGTGATTGACCCGTCGCCCACCACCGCCAGCGCGCAGACCGCGGATGAGGAAGTGGAACACTACTGGGCGGCCATGCTGCGCGACGTGAATTTCACCGATTACGCTGGCAATGCAACGGCGATTGCGGCTGCAAATGAGCTCAATGGCCTCACATACATCAAGAGCACCGCAAACAATGAGTATCCGTTTCCGGTGACAGCCCAGAATTTATTTCGCGGCCGGATCGTCGCCGGAGATGGAAATGTTCAGGGACCATATCTCTCGCAGTTCCTGCTGCACCCGACTACTTTTGGCGCTCTGCCTCTTAGCATGATGTTCAAAACTTTTTCGCCCAACCAGAACTTCATGACCAGCGTGGCGGAGTACATCAACGTGGAGAACGGTTTTCCGCCGAGCGGCTCTCTGGCTTTTGATCCGACTCCCCGGTTCTTGCGGAATGGCAGAGACCTGGCCGCCTACACCCACGTCGACGTGCTGCACGAAACGTACTTCCTCGCCTTCTTGCTCCTTCTGAACCTCAAGGCGCCGCTCAACCCCGGCAATCCCTATATCGGCTCAAAGACAGAGCACGGCTTTGGCACGCTGGACGCGGCAGATTGTTCCGCAACGCTGCCTGAGATGGCGACCCGCGCGCTCAAAGCCGCGTGGTTCCATAAGTGGATCGTCAACCTGCGGCAGCGTCCGGAAGATTACGGAGCACTGGTGCATGCAAAGCTCACAAACCGGAGTCCGCTCCCGCAGGCTGCGGCACATTTGCATGCTGACGTTCTGAATTCGCAGGCAGTCGCCAAGACGTTCTCACAGTTTGGCACTTACCTGCTGCCACAGGCTTTCCCTGAAGGCGCGCCGACTCATCCGTGCTATCCCACGGGCCACGGCACGGTCGCAGGCGCATGCATCACTGCCCTGAAGTTTTTCTTTGACGGTAGCCAGAAGATCCAGCCTTTGCTCCAGGCCGCCGGCACTGACGTGATGCAGACCAGCGAAGACGGCCTTTCACTGGTGCCTTACACCGGCACAGATGCCGCCAACCTTACCATCAACGGTGAGCTCTCAAAACTGGCACACAACATTTCCTTTGGTCACGGAATCCACGCGGGCATTCACTTCCGCAGCTCCAGCCGCGCTTCCATTCTGCTGGGCGAGCAAGTGGGAATCAGCGTGCTCAATGATCGCGCTGTGGGCTATAACGAGCCGTTCAGCATCAGCATTACCAAGTTTGACGGCACAACTCAAACGTTCGTCAATAGCAGCCCTGGCGTATTCAACAACGGCAACACAACGACTACGTGCACGGTATAACCTATAAGTAACCACACTCAAGAGGTAGCAGCCGGGCTTTCCGGTTGCTGCCTCTTTAATTTGTACATTTCGTATTGCGCGGGTCACGAAGAAAAATTGCTTAAGGTCAATCGCTTCATGCGCTCTTGGGCAGTTTGGAAATTAAGTTTTCACCTGCGTCAACCTGCTCATTTTCTATTCTTCGCAATACACTGGTTGTTCCCGAATCCAGCCCCGTTTGCGAGCAGCCGAGTTCAATGATCTTGCGCGCTTCCGCTTTGGTGTCGCGGATCGCCTGCAGGATGGCCAGCGCGCGAGGCAGAAAAGACTCGCCCAAAGCGGTAAGGCGCGCTGCACGTGGCAGCCGGTGGAATAACTTTCCTCCCAACTCGTCTTCCAGTTTGTGAATCTGCTGCGACAAAGAGGGCTGCGCTACATACTCAGACTCTGCTGCGCGGGTGAATGTTCCTTGTTTCACGATGGCACAAAAATATCTAAGCTGATGAATTTCCATAGCGGTGCTCCTGGCTTCACAAAGCACACGCAGATACCGGTCTGTATCTTGCGGGCAGATAGGTGTCGATCAGGCCTTGCAATGCAGGCCTGATATTGAGCTGCTTATCGGAGATCCGTGTTTGAGAGATACCACGGTGGCGCAGGAGCAGCCTGCCTCGATGGAAGGAGCGTCCTGCCGGTGTAGTCAAAAGAACGCAGACAATTCTGATATGAAAAGTGATGAACTACGGTGTTTACGATGGTCATCTTTTTCTCCAGAGAAACGTCACGAACATTTCGGGGCCCGAGGCAGGAGATCACAGCATAAGCAAAAATATGAGAAAGCTCAAATTAAATTCGGTTAAATTCTTCAGGGCACTCTCTGTTCCATTTTGGGACTAATAACGTCAACTTCTGCTTTTTTGCCGCAAAGAACCTTTTCGGGTCCGAGCTAGTCGAGATGTACGGATCGGAATGATACAGGCGTGACCGTCTGCCGCCGGCCAAGGCCGGTTCACAGCGCGATTCGACGCCAATTTCTTCCGGTCATCTGATCCCGCCTTTGGCACTCCTCTCAGGCTCGGTGCTACCCTCTTTTTTTGCCATGCGTCTTATTAAAGAGATACCTTGTTAAGAGCTACCTTGGAGCCTTGCTTATTCCATGAAATCAACAAATAAAAGCTTTTCCCTCATACGCGCTACGGTGTGCGCGCTTGTCGTTCTCTCACTGAGCTTTCTCTTTGCGCGGGCTTATGCTCCGGCAAGCGCCGATGTTCCTGCAAAGACAGTCCACGGCATTGCGGTAGCGAACATCGACCGCTCAGTCCAGCCGGGCGATGATTTTTACCACTACGCCAACGGAGAGTGGATCAAGAAGACGGTAATCCCGCCGGACCGTCCCGGCGTGGGCGTGTTTTCTGCGCTGGCGGATCTGACGAACAAGCGCACAGCCGCGATTATTGAAGAGGCCGCAAAGCAGAAAGCCGCGGCAGGCTCGGACAGTCGCAAGATCGCCGATCTGTACAACGCGTACATGGATGAAGCGGGCATTGAAGCCAAGGGACTGGCGCCGCTAAAGCCGCATCTGGAGGCGATAGCGGCCATCAAAGACAAGCACGAACTCGCGCACGCGCTGGGAGAGACCCTGCGCGCTGACGTTGACGCGCTGAACAATGGCAACTTTCACACGTTGAATTTGTTTGGGCTCTGGGTTGCGCCGGGATTTAATGACTCAGAGCACTATGCCGCTTATCTCCTTCAGGGCGGACTCGCGCTGCCTGAACGCGAATATTACCTTTCTGACGCGGAGAGCATGCGCGATGCCCGCACAAAATATCTGGCTCACGTCGCCACGATGCTGAAGCTTGCCGGCTTTACCGACACGGACGCGCGCGCCAAGCGAATCTTCGACCTGGAACATGCCATCGCGGAAAAACACACCACGCTTGCCGAAAATGACGACATCCACAAAGCGAACAACACGTGGAAGCAGACCGACTTCGCCGCCAAAGCGCCGGGGATGGAGTGGGAAGAGTATTTCCGCGGAGCAGGGCTGAGCAAGCAGGAGGAGTTCATTGTGTGGCAGCCTACGGCGTTTACGGGAGAATCGGCGCTGGTGGCTTCCGTTCCGCTGGAAACATGGAAGGACTGGATAGCGTTTCACCTGATAAGAGATTATGCCGGCGTGTTGCCCAAGGCGCTGGCCGATGAAGACTTTGCGTTTTTTGGCAAGACGCTGTTTGGCACGCCGCAGCAGAGGCCGCGCTGGCAGCGCGGTGTGGCCGTGGTGGACCGCTGGCTCGGCGATGCCGTGGGAAAAATTTATGCTGAGCGTTTCTTTCCGCCGCAAGCCAAAGCCAAGGCGCAAGAGATGGTCGCCAACATTACTGCGGCTTTCCGCAAACGGGTTGAAGCTCTGCCGTGGATGGCCCCGGCCACCAAAGCTGAAGCCCTGGAAAAGCTCAGCACGCTTTATGTGGGCATTGGATATCCGGAACACTGGCATGACTACTCCGGCTATGAAGTAAAGGCCGACGACGTGTTTGGCAATCTCTGGCGCGGCGGCTTGTTTGAATATCATCGTGAAATTGGGCGGCTGGGCGCGCAGGTGGACCGCAAAGAGTGGTGCATGGCGCCGCAGACGGTCAATGCCGTGAATCTCCCGCTGCAGAATGGGCTCAATTTTCCGGCCGCCATTCTGCAACCGCCGTTCTTTGATCCCAAGGCCCCGGACGCGATGAACTACGGCGCCATTGGCACCGTGATTGGCCACGAAATCAGCCATACCTTTGATAGCGAAGGCTCGGCGTTTGATTCAAAAGGCCGGGTGCGCAACTGGTGGACGGAGGCCGATCTTGAACACTTCAACGTTGCTACGGCAAAACTGGCGGCGCAGTACGATACGTACAAGCCGTTTCCTGATCTTTCAATCAACGGCAAGCAGACGCTGGCGGAAAATATTGCCGACGTTGCGGGGGTCGCGGCTTCTTATGACGGCTATCGCGCGTCGCTCGGCGGCAAGCCTGCGCCTGTGCAGCAGGGATTCACCGGCGACCAGCAATTCTTTATCGCATTTGCGCAGGACTACGGCTCCAAAGTGCGCGATGCCGCGTTGCGCGCGCAAGTCATGGGCGACGGTCATTCTCCTGGACAATATCGCGCCGCCACCGTTCGCAACATTGACGCCTGGTATGACGCATTCAAAGTAAAGCCCGGAGAGAAACTTTATCTAGCGCCGCAGGATCGAGTGCGCATCTGGTGAGAGTCGTGAAACGGAGATAAGGAGCAAAACCTTACCACGGATGAACACGGATCACGCGGATTTACAAACTTGGAAATAATTCCTAATTGAATTTTTTTGATCCGTGTAAATCAGTGTGATCAGTGTTATCCGTGGTGAGGGTTGGTCTTTGTGCAAAGTAAAACGGCTTTTGATCCGTGTTCATTCGCGTCGATCCGCGGTAAGAAGTTTAGCCGCCCACCGCTTCCAGTTCTCGCTCTTGGACGCGCTTGGTTGTCGTCTTCTTGCCGCCGAAGAGTTTCTTCAGTCCCGGGCCGAGCTTGTCGAGATAGACGTAGTAAATCGGCGTGATGTAAAGCGTGAGCGTTTGCGAGAAGATCAATCCGCCGACCACGGCCAGGCCCAGAGGACGGCGTGATTCGGCGCCGGCGCCAAAGCCCATCGCGATTGGCAATGTGCCCATCAGCGCGGCCATGGTGGTCATCATGATCGGACGGAAGCGGACGAGCGCGCCTTGGTAGATGGCTTCCATGGCGCTCTTGCCTTCTTCACGCTGCGCATCGAGCGCGAAGTCGATCATCATGATGGCGTTTTTCTTTACCAGGCCCACCAGCATGATCACGCCGACGAACGCGTAGATGCTCAGCTCGGTGTGGAAGAGTTTGAGCGTAAGCAGCGCGCCCACGCCGGCGGAAGGCAAGCCGGAAAGAATGGTGATGGGATGGATAAAGCTTTCGTAGAGAATTCCCAGCACGATGTAGATCACCAGGATGGCCATCATCAGCAGCACACCCAGCCCGGCGAACGATGATTGAAATGCCTGCGCCGTGCCTTGCAAGCTGGTGCTGATTGTGGACGGCAAAACTTGCGCGGCCGCGCTGTTCACGGCGGTGATGGCGTCGCCGAGCGCTACGCCCGGCTTCAGGTTAAAGCTAACGGTAACGGCCGGAAGCTGTCCCAGGTGATTGACGGTGAGCGGCCCAACTTCTTTCTTGAAACTGGCCAGCGCGCTCATGGGTACCAGTTGTCCGGTCTTGGAGTGGACGTAAAGCATGCCCAGCGCTGATGGATCGAGCGCGTATTGTGGCTCCAGTTCCATGATGACTTTGTACTGGTTGTTCGGCGCGTAAATTGTGGAAATCTGGCGCGCGCCGTAAGCGCTGTAAAGCGCATCTTCAAGCGTACGCGGATCAACGTTGAGCGCCGCGGCTTTATCGCGATTGATGCTCACCGTAACCTGCGGATTCTTGATCTGCAAGTCACTGGTTACGTCTTGCAATTGTGTAATGTCGCGCAGCTTTTGTTCCAGCAGCGGCGCGTATTGGTAAAGCTCGTTGGTGTCCGGGCTTTGCAGCGTAAATTGATACTGGCTCTTGGTGAGCGCGCCGCCAATTCGGATGGGAGGAAGATTTTGCAGATAGACGTTGATGCCGGGAATCTGCGCCAGCTTGGGCCGCAGCTCCTCAATAATTTTGTCGACGTGCGGCCTCGTCTTGCGGTCGGTGAGCCGGGCAAAGATTCGTCCGGAGTTGAGCGCGGCATTTACGCCGCCTCCACCCACGGTGGACATGTAGTTCGCAACATAAGGGCTCTGGCCCACAATCTTTGCCGCCTCCTGCTGATGGCGCATCATGTCTTCAAACGAGATGCCCTGGATGCCTTCAGTAAAAGCAAAGAGCTGGCCCTGATCTTCACTCGGCAGAAAGCCCTTGGGTATATCCATGTACAGGAACGCCGTGGCCACCAAAATCACCAGCGATAGAGCCATGGTGACGCGCGGATGCGCCATCACTTTCTTCAGGCTCCATTCATAGCCGTGGAGCATCGCGTCAAACACGGCTTCGCTCTTTTGATAGAGGTAGCCGTGCCGATCGTTATGCGTGTTGCGCAGAAAACGGCTGCACAACATGGGAGTAAGAGTCAGCGAGACGAAGCCGGAAACCAGAATCGCCACGCCGATGGTGACAGCAAATTCATGCAGCAACCGGCCGATGATCCCGCCCATGAACAACACTGGAATAAAGACCGCGGCTAGCGAGATCGTCATGGAGATGATGGTGAATCCGATTTCGCGCGCGCCTTCCACAGCAGCTTGATACGGAGGCTTGCCCATCTCCATGTGGCGCACAATGTTTTCCAGCATCACAATCGCGTCGTCCACGACGAAGCCGACGGTGAGCGTGAGCGCCATCAAAGAAAGATTGTCCAGGCTGTAGCCGAGCAGGTACATCGCGGAGAACGTGCCCACAATCGACATGGGCAGTGCAAGGCTGGGAATGATCGTTGCGGAAATATTCCGCAGGAAAAGGAAGATCACCATCACTACAAGCGCAATGGTCAGCAATAGCGTGAACTTAACGTCGTTGACGGAGTTGCGGATGGAAACCGAGCGGTCATACAAAATGTTCAGCTTGATTCCGGCGGGCATCTGTTGCTGCATCTGCGGCAGCAATGCTTTGATGTTGTCAACCACTTCTACCGTATTGGTCCCGGGTTGCCGCTGGATTGCCAGCACAATAGCGCGATCGCCACTGAACCAACTCGCTGTCTTATCGTTTTCCACGCTGTCGAAAACGTGGCCCACTTCGTCAAGACGTACCGGCGAACCGTTGCGGTACGCCACAATCAGCGGCTTGTATGACTTGGCCTCAAGCAATTGTCCGGTGGCCTGCACTGTGTATGAAGTGGAATGGCCAAACAAAGTTCCCGTAGGTAGATTGACGTTGGCGTTGGTGATGGCGCTGGCAACTTCATCAATGCCGATCTGTCGCGCCGCCAGCGCGCGCGGATCAAGCTGCGCCCGCACCGCATACTTCTGCGTGCCAAACACCTGTACCTGCGCCACACCGCTCACCATGGAAAGACGCTGCGCAACGGTAGTCTGCGCGGCTTCATCCACATCGGAAAGGCGCATCGTGGGCGCGGCCAGCGCCAGATAGAGGACTGGCTGGTCGGCGGGATTCACTTTCTGGTACGACGGAGGCGAAGGCAATTCCGGCGGAAGCTGTGAAGCCGTCTTGGCGATCATGGCTTGCACGTCCTGCGCGGCTGCATCAATGTTGCGATCCAGCGTAAATTGCAGCGTAATGCTGGTGCCGCCCAGCGCGCTCGATGACGTCATGGAATCCAGACCGGCGATGGTCGAAAACTGTTTTTCCAGCGGCAGCGCCACAGCAGCGGCCATCGTTTCAGGACTCGCGCCGGGCAGCGTCGCGCTTACCTGAATGGTGGGGAAGTCAACGTTGGGCAGATCGCTCACTGGCAACAGGCGATAGGCAAACACGCCAAAGATCAGGATCGCCGCCATGATCAGCGTCGTCGTGATGGGCCGCCGGATAAATAATTGTGTATTCATATTACGATCCGCTCTTGATGTCGACTTTTGCGCCCGGAGTCAGGCGCAACTGGCCGTCGGTGACAACGCGCTGTCCCGGTTGCAACCCGGAAGCAATTACCGTGTCCTCGCCCACGTTCCAGCCAACTTTTACCGGCTGCTGTTTGGCTGTTAGGTCTTGCTCGACTACATACACGTACGTTCCGCTCTGGCTGGTTTGCAGCGCGGCTGTCGGAACGACAACGGCGTTGGGCTGCGATTTCAGAGTCAGATTTACGTCGGCAAATTGTCCCGGCCAGAGCACATGCGCCGCGTTATCAAACGTTGCTTTCAGCTTGATCGTGCCGGTGGTGAGGTCCACTGAGTTGTCAATAAACGTAAGCCTGCCCTGGAAGTGCTGTGTGCTGCCTTGCGGCGCTGCGTCCACTTTCAGGCTCTTCGTATTGGAATACTGTTTTAACTCGGCTAGCTGTTGTTCCGGAATGGAGAAGCTCACATAGATCGGCTCAATCTGGTTGATCGTCACAAGGATCGGCACGTCATTGGCTTTCACCAGATTGCCTTCTTTCACGCCAACGCTTCCGGTGCGGCCGTTGATGGGTGAATAGATCGACGTATATTCCAGGTTGATCTTTGCTGTTTCCACGGCAGCCTTGTCTGCCGCGACTGTTGCAGCCATGGCGTTCGCGGCAGCTCCCGCTGCGTCCACTTGTTGCTTCGAAACGATGCCCTGCTTGCCCAGTCCCTGGTAGCGCTCCGCGTCAAGCTTGGAATTCAGCGCCTGCGCTTCATCTTTGGCCAGGGTGCCTTCAGCCTGGCGCAACGCAGCTTCAAACGGCTGGCGATCAATGGTGAAAAGCAGCTGCCCTTTCTTTACGAAGTCGCCTTCCTTGAAGTGCACACGCATCAGCTGCCCGGAAATCTGGGCTTTAATGGTCACGGCGGAGATGGCCTCAACGTTGCCGATGGCCTGCAACTCAACCGGCATGGTGCGCGAAGCAACCGTGGCAATGCGCACCGGAGCGCCTGCCGCCTGTTGCGGCTTGGCTGCCTGCACCGCATCTTTGTTGGAGCAGCCCGGGAGAAGGAGCACGATCAATGCAGAAACGCCGAGCAAAACTGTTCCCCGCGGGGTGGAGCAGGCCTTTACCGGGGCCCCCAGCGAGCCCGCAGTTGGCTTGATGGGGTGGAGATCTGCGATAAAGTTTTTAAAAACCTGGGGCTTTAGCCCCTGAGGTTGAGTCTGCATGGCATTTACAAAGTGACTTCTAGTTTTCATGGTCTGATCTTTTTTCTAAACGATGTCCATTGCGTTTTTCTAAACGAAATCCATTGTGCCCGTTTTCGTTTCCGTTCGCGTGCGCAGCACCGCTCTGCATTCCGTTCAGCCAGATTCCCGCCATCGTGGCCGCCACCGTTTCAGGATCGAACTTCTGAAATTTCCTGGCCCCAAAAAGCTCCTGCACCAGAAAGTGGTAGACCACCATTCCGAGAAAGCCGCGGGCTGAGAGCAGGGGATCGACGTTGCGAAACGCGCCTTCCCGCACGCGCCGCCGGATATAAGCCGCCAGTTCTTCGTAATAAACGGCGATAAAGGTGCGGAAGAACCGTTGCGATAGGGTGTGGCTTTCGAGCGCCGTGAACCAGAGCAGTCGAGTCAATTCCGTGTCGCGGGCATTGCGCACCAGCATTTCCCGGGCGATAGCGGTAAAAATCTCCAGGTCAGTACCGCCGGCCTCAATGATCTTTGTGATGTTTTGCCGGCGTCCGCGGGCGCTGCACAGCTCTTCAATCAGCGTCCAGTAAAGTTTTTCCTTGCTGGGAAAATGGCGAAACAGCAGCGCTTCATTGATTCCGGAGCGCTCGGCAATCTCCCGCGTAGTAGTGCCGCGATACCCCCTGCGCGCAAAAATACCGGAGGCAGTGCGCAAGATCTGGCGCCGGCGGTCGAGAGATGAAAGACGTACAGGCATGAGGGAGTTTTATGAAGTAAGTGAATACTTACTTTATCAGTTAGACGGGCTGCTCTCAAGATGGTCTGAGTAGAGGGCGGTAAAGAAGTGTAAAGGAAATCTGGGGCAGCTTAAACCCTTGCCAGCGCCTCGCAGAACCAGCCTTGTGCGTCAGTCCAGCGCGTTTCCAGTTTGAATCCGCTGCGGCGAAGCAAACGTGCAATCGAAACTGCATTGAACTTGTAACTGTTCTCCGTATGGATGCGTTCGCCTTTTTCAAAGTGGAAGCCGCGGCCCAGGTCCTGCACCCACACGGTTTGCTCGTACATGCTTTCCAGGTGCATTTCAATGCGTGACTTTCTGCGGTTCCATAGCGCCACATGCTCAAAGGAGTCAACGTCAAAGCTGCCGCCTAGTTCACGATTAATGCGCACCAGCATGTTCTTGTTGAACGCCGCGGTCACTCCCTCCGCGTCGTTATAAGCCGCGTGGAGAACGCCGGCATCTTTGATCAGATCAAATCCAATCAGCAGCGCGTCGCCCGGTTGCAGCGAGCGATGCACGCTCTTCAGGAACGCCATGGCTTCCTCGGGCTCAAAGTTGCCGATGGTCGAGCCGATGAAGAGCACCAGCTTGCGTCCGGGCAGGGAATTAAGATCCGGAATGCGATGCGTGTAGTCGGCGACAATTGGACTCACGCGCAGCCGCGGAAAGTGTCCGTTTAAAGTTTTTAGAGCGCCCTGCAAAGCGGACGACGAAACGTCCACGGGATAAAAATCCGCGCGCAGTTGCCGCCGCATCAACGCTTCAATCAGGACTTGAGTTTTGCTGGCGCTGCCGGCGCCCAATTCCACCAGCGTGAGATTGCTCCCGGCTTGGCGGACAATCTCGCCCGCATACTTCTTCAGGATCGCACGCTCTGTGCGCGTCGGATAATATTCCGGGGTCTCAGTGATCTGGTCGAACAGCTGTGAACCAGCTGCGTCATAAAAAAGTTTAGGCGGCAGGCGGCGTGGACGCGCACTCAGGCCGCGCAAAACTTCTTCCGCAATGGGACTAACCAGGAGCGCAGGGCTTTTAACTGCCATCGTCAGCCAGCCTTATCCCGGAAAACTGCCAGCGCGTTTCCGGAGGAAAAAAATTGCGGTAGGTGGCGCGAATGTGCGAGCGCGGCGTGGCACACGATCCGCCACGCAGGACCATCTGTCCGCTCATGAATTTGCCGTTGTATTCACCCAGCGCGCCGGCCGCGGGCTTATAGCCGGGATATGGAAGATAGGCGCTTGCTGTCCACTCCCATACATCGCCAAACAACTGCAATGGTATGCCGCTTTCCAGCGCCGCAGGAGCCGACGCGGGATGAAATCTGCCGTTTTCCAAAAGATTGCCCTCGACGGTGGGAACTCGGCTTGCCGCGACTTCCCACTCGAACTCGGTAGGCAGGCGCGCACCGGCCCAGCGGGCAAACGCGTCCGCTTCGTAATAACTCACATGGCAGACCGGCTCGGCTTCTTCAACGTTGCGCATGCCGGAGCAGGTGAACTGGATCCACTGGCCGCCGGACTTTTCCCAATAGAGCGGTGCCTTCCAGCGATGCGTCTGCACAGCCTTCCAGCCATCAGAGAGCCATAGCTCAGGACGCGAATAACCGGCGTCTTCCATGAATGAGAGATATTCGCCGCATGCCGCCAGGCGCATGGCAAAGCGGAAAGGCCGCAGAAAAACTTTGTGCCGCGAGCCCTCATTATCGAAATAAAAAGACTCGCCTTCCGCGCCGATCTCATAAAGGCCTTCAGGATAAAGCTGCGGCTTCTGTTGCGGTGCGCTGTCAGCAGTCGGCGCTGCGACGGCCGCCTGATAAGCCGGATGCAGTGGGTTGCTCCAGAACCCATGCTTGATATCTGTAACGATCAGTTCCTGGTGCTGTTGCTCATGGTTCAACCCCAGCATCACAAGTTTCTGCGCTTCCACCGCGACCGAGCCTGATTGCAGCAGTTTGAGCATGTGCTCGTCGACGTGGGCGCGATACTTGCGGATTTCCTCCAGCGCGGGGCGCGAGAAGGTATTGCGTAGCGCTTTTTCCGGTTGCTGGCCTACCGCGTTGTAATAGGAATTAAAGAGATCGCGAAACAGCGGATGGAATGGCTTGTATCCGGGCAGATGGCTGGAAAGAATAAACGTTTCAAAAAACCAACTGGTGTGGGCCATGTGCCACTTGGCCGGACTCGCCTCCGGACAGGACTGCACCATCAGGTCTTCCGGAGTCAACGGCGCGGTCAGTGCGTCCGTCTGCTGCCGTACGGAAACATACTGGCTGGCGAGTGAGGCCAGGGCGCGCTCTTCCGCCGATGCGGGCGGAAATGTCAAAACCGATTTCAGGTGAGCCATAGGGAATCCTGTCACTCAAACCAGCAGGGCAGACATAGTAAATCTTTGGCCCACGAAATGCACCTTTCAGTACAGCAAAGGCCGTCAACATATGATGCGCGAGGCTGATTCAAAGTTTCGCAATCTCGTGAGGTATCGGGATAAACTATGCGATTTTTCGTGACGGTGCAGCGGCAGCGAAGCGCATAGGTCGGTCTTAATACATCAGTGAAAATTTAACGAAAGTCACCGCCCGGCTGGTGTATCTTCAAAGTGTGACAGCCACCGGCCGAATCATTTTTCACGTCGATATGGACGCATTCTTTGTCTCCGTGGAAGAGCTGTTTAATCCCGCGCTGAAAGGCAAAGCCGTGGTGGTTGGCGGGCAGCGGGACGAGCGCGGCGTGGTGTCGGCCGCGTCGTATGAAGCGCGCAAGTTTGGAGTGCATTCGGCCATGCCGCTGCGGACTGCGGCGAAGCAGTGCCCGCACGCCATCTTCGTCGACGGCCATCCCGATCTTTATCGCGAGTATTCGCAGAAGGCAAGGGAAGTGCTGCATGATTTCTCTCCCGCGGTGGAGATGGCTTCCATTGACGAGGCTTACCTCGACATGACGGGCACCAAGCGGCTGCATGGGCCGCCGCTGCTCTCTGCGCACAAGCTGCACAGCCAAATGAAAGAACGCACCGGGCTGAACTGTTCTATCGGGATCGGCAGCTCAAGATTGATGGCCAAGATCAGCTCTGATAAAGCCAAGCCCAACGGAATCCTGTATGTGCTGGCCGGGCAGGAACAAAGTTTTCTGGCCCCGCTGGACGTCGGCAAAATCCCTGGAGTCGGGAAGGTCACCAAGGCGCGGCTCAACGATATCGGCATTGTGTACATCGGCGATCTGTTGAAGGTTGAAGAGCGCGTGCTGGAAGAAAACTTCGGCAAGTGGGGACCGACTCTCGCCGGAAAGGCGCGCGGTGAAGATGCAGGCGCATGGTTTGAAGGCGATGTGGGCGAGGAGTGGCAGGCAAAATCCATCAGCCATGAACATACCTTTGACCGCGATACGGCGGACCTCGGAAAGATTGAGCCTACATTGGCTCACTTGTCGGAAAAAGTTGGGCGCAGGTTGCGTGAGCAAAACTTTATCGCGCGCACACTGCAACTCAAGCTGCGCTATTCAGATTTCACCACCATCACCCGCGCGCATTCGCTCAACAGTCCAACGCAGATGGATACGGAAATCTTTTCAGCCATCGCAAAGCTGTTCCACGCCAACTGGGAGCCGCGTCGTGCGGTGCGACTGTTGGGCGTGCAAGCCTCAAACTTTGAAGACTTGCCGGAGCAGATGGACCTGCTGGAAGGCGACAAAAAACAAAAATGGGCTCGAGCTCTCTCCGCTTCTGACCGCCTGCGCGATAAATACGGCGACTCCGCAATCTTCCTGGCCAAGACCATGGGCGGCAGCTTTCGCGAACGCGTTCATGAGAATCCTGCGGAAAAGCCAGACAAAAAGCGGTAATTTTTGCAGGTTTGCGAGAGATCAACCGTGTTCACTGGCCCTGGGTTCCCACGTCTTCATAGAAATATAAATCCACAGACAAATTGAAATAGTGGTATTTTGTCTCTCAACAATGACTAATTCACCAGCAGTTCTTTATTAGATAATTCTTATCATCCTGTCATCTTTAGAGCGTTTTTCAAGGATCTCCAGGTTTTTGCTCTGACCTGGGATAGAAGTTGCAGGCTGCTTTATGTCCTCGCGGTTTGAAGCACTCGTTGTCTTTGGCATTATCAGCGTCCTGGTATCACTGTTTGCCTGGATCTACTTACGGGACCGTCAAAAAAGGACTCGCTTGTGGATGCTGGGTTGGATCGCGATCCTGGTCCATTTTGCCGCTCCTGCTTTCAACGCAGACTTTCCCCGTCTCGCGGCTTTCACGCCGTGGATCAAGATTTGCACGCTGATCATTGCCGGGACATTCTTCCTGCTTTCCGTGTCTGAAGTCTTCATCTGGCGGCGCAGACGGATTGCGTTTGTTTTGTTCGTCAGCGCAGCGGCCGTGCTGTATCTCACCGTCTTGCTTCTTCATGTTCGCACTCCATGGATTTATATTTCCCTGCTCTTTATCAGCATTGGTTACGGCATGGTCCAGGCGATACGCTATTACGGCTGGCGGAGCCCATACCTGTATTCGTTACTTCTTCTAGCCCCTTACGGAGGATGGACCGCGCAACAAGCCATACGTGGAAATTTGTGGCACGGAATGAATTTTTACCTCTTTGGGTTCTTTTACGTGACTGGGTGCGTCTATTTCCGCCATTTTCGCAGGTTCTCGCCGGGAGTGATCCTCACTTCCGCTGCGTTCATGGCTTGGGGCTGCGTTTTTCCCTTGTCGACGATTCTCTCTGCGCTCGGTACGGGACCTGGCGCGGGAAGCGTTTTCTGGGACCTGCCAAAATTTTTCGTGGCTTTTGGAATGATTTTGACGCTGTTTGAGAACCAGACTGACGTGGCTTCCACCGTGGCGCTGCAATATCAGGTCCTTTTTGAAAACAACCTTGCTGCGGTCTACGTTTCCAGTCCGGAAGGCAGGCTGTTGAATTGC
>Ga0070734_10003383_pt1 | contig 16828 bp, 14 predicted proteins | sample Coa_R1_8_FD_66444 | JGI IMG/M metagenome (GOLD analysis project Ga0070734, IMG submission 66444) | Surface soil microbial communities from Centralia Pennsylvania, which are recovering from an underground coalmine fire - Coalmine... | ecosystem: Environmental > Terrestrial > Soil > Unclassified ... | reverse complement strand
CGGCAGACTGCGGTTGATATCGTGGTCGGACCGCAATCCTATCACAGGCTGCCGGAAATGATCGCCCGGATTGCGCGAGAAACCGGTCATGAGCTCGAAACCGATTTTCCTGCGCAGGAGAAGTTCGACGCGCTTCCCGATAACCGCGCCGTTTGCGGACCCACCGCGTTCCTTACGGTGCAGGAAGGTTGCGACAAATTCTGTACCTTTTGTGTCGTTCCCTATACGCGCGGGGCGGAATTTTCGCGGCCACCGGAGCAGATCATCGACGAGGCGCGACAGTTGGCGGAGAAAGGCGTGAGGGAGATCACACTGCTCGGTCAGAACGTTAATGCCTATCGGGGAGCCAGCACCTCCGGAGAACAGTGGACGCTGGCAAGGCTGCTCCGGTCGCTTGCTGAGATCGAAGGACTCGCGCGCCTCAGGTATACGACGAGCCATCCCCGCGACATGAGCGACGAATTGATCGCCGTTCACCGCGACCTCCAGGCGTTGATGCCCTACCTGCATCTTCCCGTGCAATCAGGCTCGAACCGTATCCTTGCCGCAATGAATCGGCAGCACACCCGCGAGAATTATCTCGAACTGACCTTCCGCATTCGCAGCGCGCGGCCCGATATTGCATTGTCGTCGGATTTTATCGTGGGGTTCCCAGGAGAGACAGACGCCGATTTCGCTGCGACACTCGACATTGTACGGCAGGTGGGCTACGCGCAGGCCTACTCGTTCAAATACAGTCCGCGGCCGGGCACGCCGGCCGCCGCGGCGAAGCAAATTCCCGAAGACGTAAAATCCGATCGCCTAAACGAGCTGCAGCGGCTTCTTTCCAAGCAGCAGGACAGTTTCAACCAGTCGTGCAGGGACCGGGTTGTTCCGGTGTTGTTTGAGAAGCCGGGAAGGAGGACCGGACAGGCCGTCGGCCGCAGCCCGTGGCTGCAGCCGGTTCATGTGGAAAATGCCTTGCATGCGATTGGCACAATAGAAGATGTACGTATCGCAGACGTGTTGCCGAACAGTCTGAGGGGTGAACGCCTGTCGGCAGGATGCGCGGCACCCGGAGCTTTGCATTGAGCTTGCGCGGCGCGAAGCGTTCGTCTGCGCGAGAGCAGGTGACGCTCGAATTTTCCGACAATCAGCGTCTCGCGGCGCTTGGCGGCGCTCATCAGAAGCATCTGGTGCGCGTTGAGCAGAAGCTGGGGGTGCGTGTGGCCATGCGCGGCAACCTTGTCGCCGTCGAAGGTGAACCCGAAGCACGCGAACGAGCCGCCGCGGTATTGCGCGCTCTCTATGCGCGTCTCGCGGGCGGAGAGAATGTGTCGCTCGCTGATGTAGACGCGGAAATCCGTTTTGCCCTGCACGAACCTGACAAGGTGCCGGCTGCCGAATTCGGCGCGCCATCGGTCAAGACGGCGGCATCGCGCGTCGCGCGGGCTCGTTCGCCGGCGCAAAGCGCCTATCTCGATCTTATGCGCACGCATCCGCTGGTTTTCGGCGTTGGTCCCGCGGGAACGGGCAAGACCTATCTCGCGGCCGCCTTTGGCGCCCATCTGCTTTACGAGCGCCGCGCCGAGCGTCTTATCCTGTCGAGACCGGCGATTGAGGCGGGCGAGCGGCTTGGATTCCTGCCTGGCGATATCCGCGAAAAGATCGATCCCTATCTGCGTCCATTGTACGACGCCCTGTTCGAAGCGATCGGCGAGCAATGCACACGACTGATGGAGACTGGCGTGATAGAAGTTGCCCCCCTTGCCTTCATGCGGGGGCGCACGCTCGCGCGCGCCTTTGTCATTCTGGACGAGGCGCAGAACTGTACGTCCGCACAGATGAAAATGTTTCTCACCCGACTCGGGGAAGACTCCCGCATGGTGGTGACGGGCGATCCATCGCAGAGCGATCTGCCGGGCGGCAGACCGGAAGGGCTAATCGAAGCTCTGGCGAATCTCGGGAAGGTGGAGGGCGTAGCGATCGCGCACTTCAGCGACAAGGATGTGGTGCGTCATCCGCTGGTTTCCCGCATTGTACGCGCCTACGCGCTGCAGCCTACAGCGAGCGGCAACCGCAAAGCCGAAGAATGGCAAGAAGCGACATAACGATTCGCGTCGAAGAATTGCGCTGGCGAAATTGCGGCGTGCCGGCGGGCCGCGTTCGCGTGGCGGCCCGCTTGGCGCTTGCGCGCGGGCTCGCGCAAGCCGGCGACAGCGCGAGGAACGACAAACGAAGTCTGACTGTTCTTCTTGCGGATGACGAGCGGCTCCGGGCGTTAAACCGGCGATTCCGCGGCAAAGACTCGCCGACCAATGTGCTTTCTTTTCCTGCGCCTGCGAACGGGGAGGGATATTTGGGAGACGTGGCAATCGGATTTGACACGGTCGCGCGGGAGGCCGCGGTAGCGGAAAAAGGGCTTGCCGACCATGTACTGCACCTGACGGTGCATGGCGTTCTTCACCTCTTGGGGTATGATCATTCGAGAACGCCCGAGGCCCGGATTATGGAGCATCTCGAAATCGCGGTTCTGCGTGATCTCGGGGTACCAAACCCGTACACGGCGCAACCCTGAGCCCAGCACTTAGGGCAACGTATGATGTCGGATCAGGATCACAAAATCGAATCTTCAGCCGGAAATGGCAGGCGATCCTCGTTCCTTGAGCGGCTTTCTCATTTCCTGGGACGCAGCCCCGCTCACGCAATGCGTGAAAGCCTCGAAGAAGTCATCGAGGAGAGCGATCGCCAGAGCCCCGATCTTTCGCCGCAAGAACGCAGAATGCTGGCAAACCTGCTTAAATTCGGCGAACTGCGCGTGGGCGATGTTATGGTACCGCGCGCCGACATTGTGGCCATCGAGGAACATATCTCGCTTAAGGAACTGGTCGAAAGCCTGCGTGCAGACAACCATTCGCGGCTGCCGGTTTACCGCGAGACGCTGGATGATCCGATCGGTCTGGTCCATGTAAAGGACGTGCTGTCGCTCGTGGAAATCGGCGAAGACGGCGCCATCCGCTGGCCAGACGTACAAATCTCGAAAATACGTCGCAATCTTCTGTTTGTACCGGCCTCGATGCCGGTGCTCGATTTGCTGCTCAAGATGCAGACGAGCCACATGCACCTTGCGCTAGTCATTGATGAATATGGAGGTACAGACGGACTGGTGACGATCGAGGATCTCGTGGAAGAGATCGTTGGCGATATCGATGACGAACACGATGTCGCCGAGGCACCACAGCTGCGCGCGCTGCCTGACGGTGGCTGGGAAGCAGATGCAAGAATGGACCTCGACGATTTTCGCGAGCAAACCGGTCTTGATCTCGAGCCGGACGACCCCAACGAAGAGGTGGACACGCTGGGCGGCCTCGTTGCGGCCCTGCTCGGCCGGCTTCCACAACGCGGCGAAATTGTCCGGCACCCTTCGGGCCTGGAATTGCAGGTCCTGGAAGCCGACCCCCGGCGCGTGAAGCGCTTAGGTCTGCGTCAGCCGACGCCAGATCCCAGGACCCCACCGTGATCGAATTGGCTTTACCGGTCCGTCGTCCATTTCCCCTCACGCTCGCTGTCCCGCTTCCATGATTGCCCTTGCCGCCGACATCAAGCCGTCAGACAAGTTCCGAGCACTGACTGCCGCCGGCGATTGGTTGCGCGCCCTTTCGGGCTGGCGGCGTACCGTGGCGGGCTTCCTCGCGGGAGCATTCTCCGCATTGGCGTTCGCCCCTTTCGGCATGTTTCCCGCTCTTCTGCTTGCTTACGCGGTCCTGGTTGTTCTTCTCGACGGCGCTTTCGCTGACGCACGTCGATTTCGCGCGGCGGCGCTGGCCGGCTGGAGCTTTGGCTTCGGCCAATTCCTCGCAGGGCTTTACTGGGTCGGCTACGCTTTTACCGTCGATGCGGCGGCGCATGCATGGCAGATACCCTTTGTAGCGGTGTTATTGCCGGGAGGACTTGCGATATTTACTGCGCTCGCGTGTACGATATCCGTCTGGTTTTGGCCGCACGGATCCGCGCGCATTTTCTATTTTGCCGTGGTGTACGGAATTGCCGAATGGCTGCGCGGCCACGTCCTGACGGGTTTTCCCTGGAATCTGGCGGCCTACGGGTGGGGCGCACTCCCGGGGGTGATGCAAAGCACCAGCGTCATTGGGGCGTACGGATTGACACTGCTCACGCTCCTGCTCGGCGCCTCTATGGCGAAATTTGCAGGTCGTCGACCTGGCTCATGGCGATTGCCTGTGACCCTCGTCTCTTTATTTGTGCTGTTGTGGGTTGGCGGCGAGGCGCGGCTGGCACTCGTAAGTTCTCCACCGGTCCCTGGCGTACACATCCGGCTGGTACAGCCAAACATTTCCCAGGCAGAGAAATATCCGCTCAAATACCGTCTGCGCAATTGGTTCCGACTTATTGATCTCAGCAAAGCGCCTGCGAGGACGACGCCGACCATAATCGTCTGGCCCGAAGCTGCTCCGCCATTTTTTCTCGGGGCTGCGCCTGAGGCCCTCGGCGAAATAGCAGCAATGACGCCGCCGGGCCGGGTACTCATGACGGGCACTCCCCGCGCAAAGGCGAACGCCGACGGCAAATTCGTCTATTTCAATAGCTTCCTCATATTCTCGGGCGGCAAGATTATCGGGACGTACGACAAGTCGCATCTGGTGCCTTTCGGCGAATACCTTCCCTTTCCTCGGCTGTTACATGTCCTCGGACTGAGCAAGCTCGTGGAAATGCCGGATGGATGGGCGGCAGGGACGGGCCCACGCACCTTGCCAGTCCCAGGCGCGCCGAAAGTCGATCCGCTCATCTGTTACGAAATAATTTTTCCGGGAGCGGTCATCGGAGCGGAGCGGCCGGGTTGGATCGTCAATGTTACGGATGACTCATGGTTCGGACCTTCGACCGGGCCCTATCAGCATCTTTTGATGGCGCGCATGCGGGCAATCGAAGAAGGTCTGCCCGTGGTCCGCGACGCCAATACTGGCATTTCCGCTTTCATTGATCCGCTTGGGCGCGTTCTGGCGCAACTTCCGCTTGGGCGCATGGGATTTCTCGACGGCAATCTTCCGACCGCGCTGCCGCCGACGATCTACGCGCGTCTAGGTGACGACGGCTTTTTCCTGCTCATCGCATTTTGCCTTTTGTGTAGTTTTGCGACACGGCAGAAGACAAACACGCGCCGCGCGGACATGTTGTCTTAAAAATGCCTTTGCAAGTTGCAGAATCCGGCTAAGGTCCGGAGTGTAAACGGATAATTCGTGTTGTCAGCAGTGCCCAAGAAACAGGCCAATCCTATTGATGCCCAGGTCGGTAATCGCGTGCGGCTGCGTCGCATGCTGGTCGGCATGAGTCAGGAAAAGCTCGGCGAACTGCTCGGGTTGACCTTTCAACAGGTTCAGAAATACGAAAAAGGCGTGAATCGTATTGGCGCGGGCCGACTGTACCAAGTCGCAAATATACTCGGTGTTCCCGTGAGCTACTTTTACGAAGACGTCTCTGAGGGGGTGAATGAGCACCATCGCGCCAATGAACATGCGAGTCCGCCGGTGATGGAATTTTTCTCCACTGGCGAAGGACTTCAGCTGGCGCTCGCCTTCATGCGCATCAGGGAACCGAAAGTACGCAAACGCGTGATCGACCTCGTCAAGACGCTTTCCGATGGCGACGGCGAACTTGACTGACAAGAAAACTGCCTCTGCGGACGACTGATGCGGTTCAATCTGGACTGCGCTCGAGCAGGCGCCGCGCAATTACCTGCGCCTGAATTTCCGCTGCGCCTTCGAAGATATTCAGGATGCGCGCATCGCACAGCACGCGGCTGATCGGAAATTCGACTGCGAAACCGTTGCCGCCGTGGATCTGCAGTGCGCTGTCGGCGGAGGCCCAAGCCACGCGCGCGGCCAGCAGTTTGGCCATCCCTGCCTCGAGATCGCAGCGCCTGCCTTCGTCCTTTTCGCGCGCTGCGTGATACGCAATCTGCCGGGCCGCGACAATCTCGACCACCATCATCGCCAGCTTGTCGCTGACGCGCGGAAAATCGAAGATGCGGCGGCCGAACTGACGGCGCTCCAGCGCATAGTGAAGGCCAAGGTCGAGAGCACATTGTGCGACGCCCACCGCGCGCGCCGCCGTCTGGATGCGTGCCGATTCGAAGGTCTGCATCAGCTGCTTGAAACCATGACCTTCAATTTGGCCAAGAAGATTGGCGGCAGGAATCTCGAATCCGTCGAACGCAATCTCGTACTCCTTCATTCCCCGGTAGCCGAGTACGTGAATTTCGCCACCACGCATGCCGGGTACAGGAAAGGGATCGACGTCGCTGCCGCGAGCTTTCTCCGCGATAAACATTGAGAGACCACGGTAATCACAGGATTCCGGATCGGTGCGCACGAGCAGCGTCATGATATTGGCGCGGGCCGCGTGAGTAATCCAGGTCTTGCTGCCGTAAACGCTGTACGTCTCACCGTTGCGGGTCGCGCGTGCCTTTAGCGCGCCAAGATCGGAGCCCGTGTCGGGCTCGGTGAATACCGCTGTCGGAAGTTTGGCGCCGGTCGCGATCAGCGGCAGCCAAGCGCGCTGCCGCCCGGTCGTGCCGCCGCACAGGATCAACTCCGCTGCAATCTCCGAGCGCGTCCCAAGCGAGCCTACGCCGATGTAGCCCCTGCTCAATTCCTCAGAAACCACGCACATCGCCGTCTTTGACATTCCCGAACCGCCGAATTCTTCCGGTATGGTAAGGCCAAACACGCCAAGCGCGCCCATCTCTTCGATGATATCGAGGGGAATGAGTTCATCGTTGAGGTGCCAGCGCTGCGCCTGGGGGGCAATTCTCTGCTGCGCAAATCGGAAGAACTGTCCTCGGATCATGTCCATTGTTTCGTCGAGTCCGGGATCGCCGAAAAATACGGCATCCGCATTGCGGGCCAGATGCACCGCAATGCCGGCGCGACTTTCGCGCGCCGTTCCGAGCGCGATCATTTCCCGCACCAGAGGCGTAACAAATTGCTGAAGGTCTTCAGCGCTCAAACCAATATCGCTCGCACGCGCGGTTTCGAGCTGGCTCATGGGGATGCCGCCCGCGAGCTGGGCAAGATATTCTCCGAACAACGCCGCGACGATCAGCTGTTCGAGATCATGAAATCGATCCAGTCGTTCGAGATCGCGGGCCCAGCGCACCGTTTGCCGCAGTGCTTCCGCCGTTGTCGCGAACCACGCGAGCGCGTGAAGCGCGCGCTGCTCGCGATCGAGATGAGCGGGCACGATTGCATTGTTTTCTTCGACAAGATGGCGCAACCGATCCTTGGCGGCCGCGAGCAAGCCATCGACAGCGAGCATTGCTTCGTCACAATGCGCAAGCAATTGGGGGGAGCGTATCTGTATCAAGTCCGGCAGCTCCACGTCGAGAAAGACGCATGATAGGAATTTTACGCTAGCATGGAAGTCAGCACGCAACACACTGGACGCACCGCGCGCTTCGTGGAAAATCGCCGGAACGAGCCATGAATTTGGAGGGGAAGTGAGCGCAGTTCGGCGCGCATTCTTCGGCGCAGATGGCAGACTCCGCCCCATCTGGCGGGCAGCGCTTTTCCTGGTCGCGGTTTTTGTCGTCAATCCGCTGCTCGACTGGCCATTCGTGCACGCGGCGCAATGGCTTGGGCTCGGTTACTTTCTTTCTCCGGGCGCGATCGCGCTTTCCGAATTTGAAAACTTTCTGGTTGCGCTCATCTGCACAGGTGCTTTCGCCGTTTATGAGCGGCGGCGCGTCGACAGTTATGGCCTGTCCGCCAACAGCGCCTTCAGTAGGCAAACACTGGAAGGCCTTGTGGCCGGCGTACTGATGGCGGGGCTGGTTGCGCTGGGCATGATCGTCCTCGGTGGCATGCAAGTCCGTGGTTTGGCACTCGCCGGCGGTGCGATTCCGACTTATGGGCTTGCCTGGCTTGGCGCCAATATCTGCGTGGGGGTCGCGGAAGAGTTCCTGTTTCGCTCCTATTTTCAGCAGACGCTGTGGAAGGCGATCGGGTTCTGGCCGTCGTCCATCGTCGTCGCATTACTCTTCGCCGCGGTACACTACTTCTTCAAAGCGGGGGAAAACATTTGGGACGTCATCACCCTGGTTTCGCTTAGTCTCCTGATCAGCTATTCGCTGATGCGTACAGGCACGCTCTGGTTCGCGGTGGGGTTTCACATTGCTTTCGACTACATGCAGCTGTTCGTGATCGGGACGCCGAACGGAACGCTCGTTCCGATCGGCAGGCTGCTGAATGTTCGTTTTTCGGGCCCGGCCTGGTTGACCGGCGGCGTCCTTGGCACGGAAGCGAGTTTCCTGATGTATCCTGCCATCGGGCTGCTGTGGCTGTACGTTTGGCGGCGCTACCGCAACAATCCGCCGCTCAAAGTGTGACGCTCACATAAGGGACGCTTCGAGGACGTCGTCGAATGTGCGAAGTCCGGGGCGACGGGCGTTAACCAGCACGGCCATGTTTCCCGGCAGATGCTCGTTCTTCCACATCTTGGTATGTGCCCGGGGAATGTCGTCCCAGGGAAAGACCTCCGACATGCAGGGATCGAGACGCCGTTCGATCATCAGGCGATTGGCCTGGCTTGCCTGATTGAGGTTGGCAAAATGCGACCCTTGGATCCGCTTCTGTCGCATCCAGACATAGCGTGCGTCGAAAGTGATATTGTAACCGGTAGTGCCTGCGCAAAATACGACCATCCCGCCGCGCTTTACGACCAGGCAGGAAACCGGGAACGTCTGCTCACCCGGATGCTCGAATACCATATCGACATCGCGCCCTTTGCCGGTGATCTCCCAGATCGCCTTTCCAAATCGCCGCGCTTCCTTGAGCCAGCTGTCATATTCGGACGTACCTACTGCCGGCATTGCACCCCAGCAGCGAAAATCGCTCCGGTTGATAAGTCCCTTGGCGCCGAGAGACAGTACAAACTCGCGCTTCGACTCATCGGAAATTACGCCAATGGCATTGGCTCCGGAGACGGCGCAAAGCTGCGTAGCAAAAGAACCCAGGCCGCCACTGGAACCCCAGATAAGGACATTGTGTCCAGGCCTCAGTACGTGTGGCCGGTGACCGAAGAACATGCGATAGGTGGTTGCAAGGGTGAGCGTGTAGCAGGCCGATTCCTCCCAAGTAAGATGTCTCGGCCGCTCCATGAGCTGGCGATCCTGCACGCGCGCAAATTGCGCGAACGAGCCGTCGGGAGTTTCATAACCCCAGATGCGCTGCGATGGCGAAAACATCGGGTCTCCGCCGTTGCATTCTTCGTCGTCGCCATCATCCTGGTTGCAATGCACGACGACCTCATCGCCAACCTTCCAGCGTTTGACCTTGGAACCGACTGCCCACACAATGCCGGCGGCATCGGAACCGGCGATATGGTAAGCGCTGCCGTGCACATCGAGGGGGGAAACGGGTGTGCCGAGCCCGGCCCAGACACCGTTGTAGTTCACGCCTGCCGCCATTACCAAGATGAGCACGTCGTGCGAATCCAGCTGCCAGGTCGGCACGATCTCGATTTTCATCGATTGTTCGGGGGGGCCGTGGCGCTCCTTACGCACCGCCCAAGCGTACATCTGCTTCGGCACGTGGCCCAACGGCGGAATTTCGCCGATTTCGTACAAATCCTTATAGACGTCGAATTTGGCTTTGGCCCCGGACTGCTGTGCCATGGTCCCACTCTCCGCAATTTCTGACAAACGTTTATCCCGCCTGTTTATTTCCGCAGGTGCGAACCATGCCCGCATCTTATATTGCGGTGCAACTAGCAAGCGGGAATTTACGTTAGTAAGTCACGCGTAGGCCGCCATAAACGGCGCGGCCGGGACCTCCATAGCCGTAGGCCGGTTCATAATGTATGTCGAAGGCGTTCTCGGCCCGGCCGTAGAGCTGGAGAGTGTCCGTCAGCGCATAGAATGCGTAGAGATTTGCGATGGTATTGCTCGACAGCCTGATCGTGTTGGCTGTGTCGTCGAAACGTGGGCCGACATAGCCGATGCTGCCGCCGAGCGACAGTCGTGCCGTTGCGTTCCAGTTAAGATGCGCTTCCGCCGTGCTGTGCGGAACGCGCGGAAGGTCATCGCCGGTTGAAAGGTCAACAGCCGTGAGATCGGTGTAGGAGATCCCGACCGTTAGCACGCCGGATATTGAACCCGTCAGTTCCGCCTCAAATCCGCGCGAACGTGAGCGGCCTACGTTGTAATAGTATCCCCCCACGAGATAGCGCTGATCGCAGGCAGGCGAGGTCGGGCCAAAACAGTCGAAGAAGTCGATCTGGTCCTGTGTATCGCGCTCGAACAGCGTGAAGGCCGTGCGCAGATTTCGCGACCAGAAAAACTGATCGATACCGGCCTCGTAACCTTGCGCCATCTCTGGTCCCAGTGCGACGAGCGGGTTCGAATATTCGGAATATAATTCGTACAGCGACGGCGCCTTGAAACCGTTTCCGTAATTCGCACGCAACACCGTGTCGCCGGCGTTGAGCGCGAGAGCGCCGGCAATTTTGCCCGAAAGATGCCCGCCGAATTCATTGTCGCGGTCATATCGCAGGCCCTCCGTTATGGTGAGCAGGCGCCAGAGTGTCGACTGCCACTGAGCGTAAAATCCGGCAACGCCGTCGTTTCCGACCGCCGGTGACGCGCTGAGATCGTAGATGCTGTGGGTATTGATGTGCGAGCGTTGGTATTCGGCACCGAAAATGATCTGATTGTCGGCAAACGGAGCAAGAATACCCTCGTACTCGAAACGAGCGACATTTCCGCGTGCCGTGAAATTGTCTGACGTGTCCGGCGCGGGAAGCGTAGTGCGGTCGCTCATCAGCCCGGTGACGGACAGACGGCTCTGCAATGCGCTGCCAAAAGATCCGAAATTGATACCGGCATAATTCGCGAAAAGTTCGTCACTCCCGTACGCCGGAGAATCAGCGACCCGAAAATAGGGCGGACTGGAGAGAGAAATAAAGTCGTCATCGAAGTCGTCACGCGCGAGTACGTCGTATGTGCGGAGATCGACGCTGACGTCGTTGTCGATGTGCACACGAACATTCGCAGTGGCGCCGCCGTTCGTATAGCCGTCCGTTTCTGTATTGCCGAGGCGCGAATCCGCCGCGGATGTCCCGTTGGTGTGAAAGAAATTCAGGCTTGCGCCATAGTCGACATCCTCCGTGCTACCGTTAGCGGCTCCGTTCAGCCGATAGGTATCAAACGATCCGCCTTCTTCCTCGCCATTAAGAGAAAACGGGTTTTCGCCGCCACGACGGGTCAATATGTTGACCACGCCCGCGATGGCGTCACTGCCATAGAGCGTGCTTTGCGGGCCGCGAAGCACTTCGACCCGCTCGAGGTTGTTGATGAGTACGTCACCCAGAATTGCGCTCTCATCGACCGCCGTGGGATCGTTCATGCGCACGCCGTCCACCAGGACCAGGGTTTGACCGGCCTCTGCCCCGCGCAAGAGAATCGATGTGGGTTGGCCGATGCCGCCGGTTCTCACGATCTGTACGCCCGGCACTTCGGTAAGCGCATCGGAGAGCATAACAATTTGCTGGTCTGCCAGATCCTCAGACGTGACGATCGAAATCGAGGTTCCCGTGACTTCGCGGAGTTCCGGACTTCTCGCCGCGGTAACGACAACGGTTTCGGTGCCGGGCGTCTCGTCGGCCGGCGCCGGGATGGCGACTGCCGTCGCGAGAAACGCTGAGACGAAATACAAGCGCATGGCGTCCTCCTGGACAAATTTTCCAGGAGTCGGCGCGGGTGGCCCGACGAATGAACAGAAAACCGCATGAGACCCCGCGGACGACTCCCCTTTGTCGCCATGGCGGTTTGCCCGCTGCCCGCGACACACCCCGGCCGCAAGCGAGACGACACGCGAGGCAGGTCTCCTGGCTTCCGGGTCCCTGGTCCCTCGCCCGCCTTCCCGGGGATCATCCCCAGTGGCGTCCGGACGAGTCCTCGCCGGCTACAGTTGCGGGAACAGCCGCGGCATCGCACCGCGTTCCCTCAAGTCCCTTCCGGGAACCTCACGCTGATGTGTACGCTAAATGAGGATCGCAGACGGGGTCAATCTTGATAGATTCCTGCAGAAAGCAGGCGCCAGAAAAGCGATGCGGAATGTTCTTCTCAGGTCCAATCGGACTGGAAATGGGCGCTCGTGGCCAGATTCTGGATCCACCCGTCAACCAAGGGCGGCCCTTCAGCATTACAATTCCTATAGAAATGCTGGACCCCGCTCAAAAAGCATGGTTACGATGGAACAAATGATGGGTGGGCGCGCCGCTCCCCGGGCGGCGCCGGAGGGTGAAGGCGTAAGAGTGGTATCGTCGAATTCGTTGCCCGGCGCGGCGCGCCGGGTTTCTCTTTGTCTGGTGAACTAGGCCATGGATCAACCGCTACACGATTTTCAACCCTATAAAATCGGCCATGCCAATACGCATCGCTTCTTCAGCGTGGGCGCGGTTGCGCTGTTTCATGTCGCGGCGATTTACCTGCTCGCAAGCGGACTGGCGATGGGCCTTCTGGAAAAGTTGCCGACAGAGTTTAAAGCCGAGGTCATTCCGCCCAAGCAGGAGGTGGTGAAGCCGCCGCCGCCGCCGCCGCCCGACCTGCAGAAACCGCCGCCGCCTTTTGTTCCCCCACCGGAGATCACCATCCAGAGCGAAGCGGCACCGACCAACACAATCACGGCCCAGTCGAAAGTCGCGACGCCGCCACCCGCACCAGCGCCCCCGGCGCCGCCCAAACCAGCGGGAATTACAGCGCCCGTCCAGATCGCCGGGGGCGGGGCGGTCTGCCAAAGCGCCTACTACCCTCCAATCGCGATTCGATTGAATCAGACGGGCACGACCACCGTGAACGTACACATTGGCACCGACGGCAGCGTAAGCAATGTCGATGTAGTCGACTCAAGCGGGCATGATTCGCTCGACCAAGCAGCCGTCAAATGCATTACCTCGCGGTGGCGATTCAAGCCGGCGCTCCAGAACGGGCAGCCGGTCGCCACCGCGAAAGAGTATGCAATCAAATGGGTTCTGCAATGAACCTGTTTCAGTCAAAGCCGGCGAAGACATCATCAATGGAGAGATGAACAGATGATCTCGAGATACTTGGCGATCGCAGCCGCCATCGCCTTCCTGACCGCCGGCGCCGCCGGGCAGGTTTACGCGCAACAGAATGCCAATCCACCTCCGGCTGCGGCTCCCGCGGCAGCGCCGGCGCAACCGGCAACGGGCAATGGGGCCGCCAATCCCGCGCCCGCTAACAATGCGGCGCCGGCGGCACCGGACAACGCCGCGCCTGCGGACACGTCCAATGGGCCCGCGGCGATTAATCCGCCGACAACTCCTGCTGCGTCCGCCGTGGGTGGGAACAGCCCGTATGGTCTCGTCGCGTTCTGGAAAAACGGCGATTTCGTGATCCGCGTGGTGATCATCATACTCGGGATCATGTCGGTCGGTACTTGGTACATATTTTTCATGAAATTCTGGGAACAGTCGCGCGTGCTCAATCATTCGCGCGTTGTTGAACGCCGTTTCTGGAGTTCCGCCAATCTTAATGAAGGCATAGACAAGCTGCCCAAGAACAGCTTGTTCCGCAGCGTAGCGGAGAGCGGTGTACGCGCCTCGGCCGGCCAGGGCACGGGCCTCGTCAACCTCAATGACTGGATCGGCATGTCGCTCAACCGCCAGCTGGAGGAGGCGAATGCGCGGCTCCAGGGCGGAATCGCCTTCCTGGCTTCGGTGGGTTCTGTTGCGCCGTTCGTCGGGCTGTTCGGAACGGTATGGGGCATCCTGAAGGCGCTCATCGCCATTGGCATCGCCGGTCAAGCCTCGATCGATAAAGTCGCCGGACCAGTGGGTGAGGCACTCATTGCGACCGCTATAGGTCTCTTCGTCGCGGTCCCTGCGGTGCTCTGTTACAACTACCTCGTTCGTCGCAACAAGGTGATCAACGAGCGGCTTAGAAGCTTTGCGAGCGATCTGCAGACTTATCTGATCACCAACAAGAAATAGGCGGAAGCGAGCGGCAAGGAATTCGAAAAATGTCCATTTCCGTCCACTCGGCTGACGAAAGTGATATGGAGTTGAACACCACCATCAACACCACGCCGCTTGTCGACGTGATGCTGGTGTTGCTCATCATCTTCCTCATCACCGTTCCCGTCGTGCTAAAGCAGATTCCGATCAACTATCCCAACGCACGGAACATTCCGACGCAAACCAAGCCGGAGAACATCGTCATTGCCGTCGATAAGGATGAAAACATCTACTTCAACAATGCGGAGGTCGACGTCTCTCAATTGCGGCCGCGGTTTGTGGAAGCACTGAAAACCGCCATTGCCAAGGGCGCAGAACCACCCGAAGTGCACATTCGCGGGGATAAGGATGCGCGGTTTGAAGCGATCGGAAAGGTCATTCTGGCGGTGCAGCAGGCAGGAATACAAAAGGTAGCGTTCATCACCGAGCCCCAAAATCAGGTTCAATAGGCAGGGTCGTATCTCATGGCAATGAATGTCGGACAGCCTGGCGGAGAACAGGACGTGATGGTGGAAATGAACACCACACCTTTGATCGACGTGATGCTCGTCCTTCTTGTTATGCTCATCATCACCATTCCCATTCAGACGCACGCAGTGAAGCTGAATATGCCGAATCCGAACGCCCCGCCGCCCCCGGTCCAGCCGGTCGTACACACGCTGGCGATCGATTTCGACGGCTCCATTACCTGGGATGGCCAGGGTGTTTCCAATATGGCCGACCTGGATACCAGGTTTACGCAGGTGGCGAACGAACCGGACCAGGACGAAATTCACGTGAGCCCAAACCGCCTTGCGAAATACGACACCGTGGCCAAGGTGCTCGCGGCTGCGTCGCGCATCGGCGTGAAGAAAATCGGCTTCACGGGCGAAGAGCAGTACGTCCAGTAGGACGCGGCTACCCGCTGATGCCGCATTCGAGCCCGACGCCCGAAGAGGTTTTTTCGCGAGGTTACCCATGAGTTTTTCTGGATTGCGCGGCATTGCATTGAGTCTGCTCTTGACCGCCGGTTATGCCGCAGGCGTGAGCGCCACTTCTGTCGTCGAAGCCGCCGGGGTGCGCCCGCAGGTTGGCAAGCCGCTCGAAGCGGCCATTGCGCTCGCCAACAAGGGTAACTCGAGTGCGGCACTCGCCGAGGTGCATCAGGCTGAATCGGTAGGTGGCCTGACCGCGAGCGAGCAAAGCGCGATCGCTCAAACCAAGCAATTCATCGCGGCGAAGACCGGCAATTTCAGCGGCGGTGGCGGCAGCGCGACCGCGGCGCGGGCGAAATTTTCGGCAGACTACAACGCGGGCCGGTACAGTGCCGTCACCGGCGAAGATGTGCAGCTGCTGAAGAAGTTTGGCGCATTCAATGGCGAAGACGAGATCATCGTTGCGCAGGCCTACTACCTCTCCGGCCGAACGGATCAGGCGATCGCATTGCTCAAGGGCCTGACATCGGGTTCGCATCCGGGCGAATCGGCACTCAAGCTGCTTTACAGCGCAGCGTACAAGGCTGGCGACAACGATTCGATGCGATCAGCCCTGGAAAGGCTCGTTGCCGATTACAACCGGCCGGAATATTGGGGCAATCTCCTGCAGCTCGCGGAAGGCGCCAAGGCGCTCAAGGACCAGCAGACGCTCGATCTTTACCGTCTGCAAATCGCCACCAACTCGATGAAACGGCCGGATGACTACATGACCGCCGCGGAGATGGCATTGGAATTCGGTTCATCGGCGGAGGCAGCCAGTATCGTACAAAAGGGACTGGATGCGAAAGTTCTCACTGGCGACCGCGCGACAAAGCTTCTCAACACCGCCAAGGCACAAGCCGCGAAGGACACGGCCAATTACCAAAAGAATTTGACCGCCGCGCAGAAGACAAAATCGGGCGACGACCTCGTCAAGCTGGGAGAACAGCTGGTTGGCGAAGGTCGTGCGCAGGATGCCATCGGAGTCATTCAGCAGGGAATCCAGAAAGGGCCGACCGACAAGGACGATGCCCAGATTCAGCTGGGTCTCGCCTATCTGGCGGCGGCCCAAAAGCCGATGGCGATCAATACGTTCAATGCCGTGTCAAAGCAGAATGCAAACGACGCAATGATTGCCCATCTGTGGACAATCTATACGCGCAACAGCCGCTAGGTTTGGGCAATCCGCGCGGGTTTGAGTATGGCGGCGATGGCAAGCCCGGCGACCACGTAAGCGACGATGTCGATCGCGGCATAGGCTGCCGTATAGTCGGTCGGAAATCCGTACCAATTCCAGTACGAAACGTTTGTCGTCAGGCCGGCCGCGACGCCGGCCAGCGCAATAAATCCAGCCCGCGTCAGATACGAAACCAGCATCGTTTGGGCGAGCAGGAAAGCGGCAATGGTGGAAACAATGGCCTCCTTAACGAATTCGATCACGAGCATTAGCCACGTCATGCCGTTTGCACCGGGGGGATGATAGACGAGCAGTCCGGAGGGGTTGACCTTCATTTTGGCTTCAACTTGCGCCATTGCGTTGGCGCTCTTCATGTCCGTCCACGGAAAAAAGTATAGACCCGAGCGCGAACCCATCGAGTTCTCCATCGCGCTGAGCACAGGCTTCTCGTTCGGTATCTGGCTCAAGCCAATCTCGCCCAGCGGCAGGGCCACATGCGCGATCGAGGTCCAGACGAACATGGCGATGCCGCCCACAATACCGGCAAGGATGATTCTCATGACAATGATCCCCCTTTGAAGTGATGGCAGTATAATCAGGCCACCCGGCCCCCGGGCAACACCAAACCCAATCTCAACCAAACCGGCCGGTGATATAATCCTCGGTGCGC
>Ga0070734_10003381_pt1 | contig 16841 bp, 14 predicted proteins | sample Coa_R1_8_FD_66444 | JGI IMG/M metagenome (GOLD analysis project Ga0070734, IMG submission 66444) | Surface soil microbial communities from Centralia Pennsylvania, which are recovering from an underground coalmine fire - Coalmine... | ecosystem: Environmental > Terrestrial > Soil > Unclassified ... | reverse complement strand
TGCGGATTGTGGTTCTGTATCCATTCCAGATCCTTATCCGTATTGCTGGCGTTGATGACGACCAGATAGGCCTCTTCCAATTCCCGATAGACGATGATATCGTCAATGATCCCGCCCTCCGGATTGGTAAGCAGGGAGTATTGCGCCTCCGAAGGTTTCAGGGCGGCCACGTCGTTGCTGGTCAGGGACTGGAGCAGCGCGGTCGCGCCCTCGCCCACCACACGGGTCCGTCCCATGTGGCTGATGTCGAAGATCCCGACCGACTGGCGTACAGCGCGCGCCTCCTCCAGGATGGAGGTATAGAGGACCGGCATATCCCAGCCGGCGAAATCCACCATGCGGGCGCTCAGCGCCAGGTGAGCGGCATGGAGTGGGGTTTGCCGCAGATTGGTATCCAACACTTCTCTCCTTCTTTCCGGGTTATGGCGGCGGGGCAGGTGGGCTCCCTCCATTGGGAGCCGGGTTTCCCAACCGCTGAGAGGCAGGAGGCACGCTCGCCTCTCCCTTGATCACAATCGAATCGTCCGTCAATTCTACCCGCGTTAGCGTGAAAAAACCGTTCAAGTGGAGATCCCGCTCGGTATCGAGGACCGGATTGAGCTGCTTTAAGACGCCTGCGGTGAACTCCGGAGAGGCCGGTTTCCCGTTCAGGGTCAGCTCCGGCTCCAGGAAATCGAGATAGCGCCCCTCACGAGGAGCCAGGAAGCCGACCGCGGAGAAAGGCGTCTCGCCGCCCAGCAGGTTCAGTTTGCCCTGAATCGTCAGCTTCCCATCCTGGAAGCCTACCTGAATCGCTTTCACCAGCTTGGGGTATTTCGTCAGGATGAACGTCTCCAGCCCTGCCCTGCCAACCTGTACCTCCGCCGGGCCGATGCCGGAGCTTCGGATATGGAGCCGGTCGTGATACATGGCGTGCCCCAGGTCGTAGGTAACAAAAGGAATATCGGCTTCGAGCCGATCCACCGGGAACCCGGACAGGGTGAAGTGGGTAACGTGGAGGCGCAGGTGCCGAATATGCCCCTTCCAACCGGAGCGCGGGTAGAGATAGAAGGGCAGTTGATCCGAGGTCTGATGATCGCTATAGAGGTCTACGGACCAGACATCATTTGCCAACATGCCGAGCATACCACGCGACTCTACCGTAGAGTGCAGGCTTCCCGTGGAATGAAACGCTTGATTCACCTGCCGGGTGGCATCGTCGCGGGCGCGCCGCTCCAGACTGAAGTGCAGAGACAGCAGCGCAAAGAGACTGACGGTTACCACCTTGAGTGTATCATCCATACCCTATCACCATCCCACCGATGGTCACTCCCCGAGATAAGCCTTCCGGACCGAGTCGTTGACGAGAAGGTTGGCTGCAGTATCGGCGAGGACGACACGGCCTGTCTCCAGCACATAGCCACGATGCGCTATCTTGAGCGCCTGATTGGCATTCTGTTCGACCAGCAGCACCGTGACCCCCTGCCGGTTGATCTCCTGTATGATCTGGAAGATCCCTTTCACCAGAAAGGGAGCCAGGCCGAGCGAGGGCTCGTCGAGCAGCAGGAGACGTGGCCGGGCCATCAGCGCCCTGCCGATAGCCAGCATCTGCTGCTCACCGCCCGATAGCGTGCCTGCAGATTGTGCCTCACGCTCCTTGAGGCGAGGAAACTGATCGAAAACTCGGTCCATGTCGGATCGGATGCCCACAGGGTCCTGGGAGCGCGTATAGGCGCCCAGTTCCAGGTTCTCACGCACGGTGAGGTTTGCGAACACCCGCCGCCCCTCGGGCGACTGCCCCACGCCTAACCGCACGATCTGATGCGGTGGCGTGCGATGGAGGGGAATCCCCTTGAATTGGATCTCTCCCTGACGTGGGCGGACCAGGCCGGAGATGGCGCGGATCGTCGTGCTCTTCCCCGCCCCATTCGCGCCGATCATCGTAACGATCTCCCCCTCCTGAACTTCCAGGGAGATCCCGTTCAACGCGCAGATGGCCCCATAAAAGACGTGCATATCGGAGATCGTCAACATAGGTCAGGCCCCTCTCTCCTGGGAGCCTACCTGTGTCTCCTCGCCGTCCGGAATGCCGTCTCCATCTGCGTCGCCCAGCTCTTCGCCCAGATAGGCGGCGATGACTTTCGGGTTGGAGCGGATCTCCTGGGGCGTGCCCTCCGCAATGATCCGTCCGTAGTCGAGTACATAGATCCGCTCGCAGATCCCCATGACGAGGCGCATGTCGTGTTCGATGAGCAGGATCGTGAGGCCGAAGTCATCACGCACCTGCCGGATCAAGCCCATCAGGTTCTGCTTCTCCTGCGGGTTCATCCCCGCCGCCGGCTCGTCCAGGAGGAGCAGTTTCGGCTGCGTCGCCAGGGCGCGCACGATCTCCAGGCGGCGCTGATCGCCATAGGGGAGGTTCTTCGCCTGTTCGTTCTCCACACGCGCGAGGTTGAAGCGCGCCAGGAGCTCCCGAGCCCTGGCGATATTCTCCGCCTCCTCACGGTCCATGCGTCCTGTCCGGAAGAGCGCATCGAACAGATGGGTCCGGCGGCGCAGATAGGTGCCGATTCGGACGTTCTCCAGGACGGTCAGCTCTCCGAAGAGCCGGATATTCTGAAACGTGCGCGAGATCCCGCGCTGTGCAAATTGAAACGGACGCAGCCCCGGATGGTTGCGCCGCCGTCTCGGCGCGGTGGCCAGCGAGATCCCGAGGGTGATCAGCACCACGCACCATAAGATCGTGTTCTGCAACCGGCTATCCGCCGGACTGGCAACATAGGGGACCAGGGTAGTGGAGATGATGCTGCCCAGCACCCACCCTCCCAATGCAGCCAGGAGGGCGTCCCAGGTGAGACGCATCCCACGCTGCTGCAGGGTGTAGGGCCGTTCGCCGGCAAGCGGCTTCCCGTCGAAATCGAGCCTGCCCGAACTCGGTTCATAGACACCCGTAAGCAGATTAAAGAGCGTGGTCTTACCTGCGCCGTTGGGACCGATCAAGCCGATAAGCTCTCCCTGCTCCATACGGATATTGACGTCACCGACCGCGACCAATCCCCCAAAGCGTCGCGTCAGGTCCACGATATCGAGGAGTACGCGTCGCTCACCGGGCTGGCCTTCGCTCTCCGTAGCGGGGGGTGAGGACGGAATGGGGGCGCCGGCCTCCGGGATTTCACTCCCCGTCTCTCCCGGAGCCCTCCTTGCTTGCATCATACGTCGGAACCAGGCTAAGGGCGCGATCTCGCCCGTTCCGAAGACTCCGGCGGGGCGCAAGATCATCATCAGGACCAGGATCAGCGCATAAATTACCTGGAGATACTCGTCCGTAAAGTGGATACGGTCCCGGATCGGCTTCAGCCCCTCCGGAAGCACCGTTAGGGCCACAGCGGCCAGCGTCGCCCCCGTGATGCTGCCCGTACCGCCCAGCACGATCATCACCACATAGTTCATCGAGAGGGTGAAGTTGAAGACATCCGGCTTGGTAAGTCGCGCGTGGGCAAAGAGGACCCCCCCCACCCCGGCTAAGAAGGCGCTCAGGACAAAGGCAGTCACTTTGATACGGGTCGTATTGACCCCCATCGCGTCCGCCGCGATCTCATCCTCGCGGATGGAGAGAAAGGCGAGCCCATGCGCGGAGAATTTCAGATTCCGTGAGAGCACGATCACGAGAACGACCGTTCCGAACAGGATCAGAAAGTTGGTTAACTGGGGAATATCCTGAAAGGCCGTCGCGCCCCCCATATAGTCGAGATCCACCGTGGGCGGTGTAGAGGATCCGAATAGCTTCCAGAGGGCGGCAAACCCGTTATTGAAGAGAGTGCTGAGATCGGAGGTATTCTCCAGCAGCACCCGGATGATCTCGCCGAACCCCAGTGTCACGATAGCGAGATAGTCGCCGCGGAGCCGCAGGCTGGGCACACCGACAATGTATCCCGCGAGCGCGGCGCACAGACCGCCGATGAGCATGGCGGCAACCAACCATCCCAGCCCGGTCAAGGCATGATGGGGCATACGCTGAGCGACCAGATACGTCAGGCTGGCGCCCGTATACGCACCCACCGACATAAATCCGGCATGCCCAATGGCGAACTGCCCGGTCAGACCGTTGACGATATTGAGACTTACGGCCAGGATGATGGCGAACCCACACTGCTGGATCACATCCTGCCAGTAGTCTTTTAACTGATTATTGATCGCATTGGCGATCAGGAGCATCCCGACCGCGACAACCAGCCATATCAGGCGTTTGAGCGCAACCATTTCAGACTTTCTCCGTCACATTGCGCCCCAAAAGGCCGGAGGGGCGGAACAGGAGCACTGCGATCAGGATAACGAAAGCGATCGCGTTTTTGAAGGAACCCAGCGCCGAACCTGCGACATAACTCTCCGCCAGACCCATAAGCATCGCACCCAGGACGGCGCCCTCGATACTCCCGATCCCGCCCAATACCGCAGCGACAAAAGCCTTGAGCCCCAACTGGATCCCCACGTCCGCCTTGAAGGAGAGCTGGCCCAGATTGTGGTTGAGAAACCCCGCTGCCCCCGCCAGCGATGAGCCGATGATAAAGGTCAGCGCGATAATGCGGTCGGTAGGGATGCCCATCAGCGCCGCTGCCTCCGGATCGTAGGAGACCGCCCGGATCGCCTTTCCTATGCGGGTATAGCGGACGATATAGATGAGCAGCAGGGTGAGTATGATGGCGGCAACCAGTATGATCAATCTCCCGCTGGTGACCGTCAGCTCGATCTTACCCAGATCAAACGTAAAGGTTTTCAAGTTCTGATCGGGATACTGTCGGGGTGTCGCCCCAAAGACCGCCTGCCCCTGGTTTTCCAACAGCAGAGAGATACCGATGGCCGTTATCAAAGCGGTCAAACGGCTGTGCGAAGGTTTCAGCCGGGTACCGATGGCGCGAAAGGCAATGCGGAGGACCGGAACCAGGGCAGCGAAGGCGATCACGGTAACGATCAGGAACGCGCCTACGGAATTGAGCGGGCTGTGCTGTTCTACGATAGGGCCGACGAACAAGCCCACATAGAGCGCCCAGAAGAGCGCCCAGGGCCAGGCATCCTGCTCTCCCAGCGCGTTCCGTAGCGGGCGATAGGCCAGGCGCTCAATAAAGGCTCCGAGCAGCGCGCAACCGAGCATACAAAGGATCAGTGCGTTGATATTCTGCGCCAGCGGTGAGAGGTGGGGAAATGCTGCGAGCATGCCATTGATGGCAAAGAACCCGACGAACGCGCCCACCATATAGACGTCCCCATGCGCAAAGTTGATGAACTTGAGGACGCCGTAGACCATGGTGTAACCGATGGCGATGAGGGCGTAGATACTCCCTGTCTGAACGCCATTGATGAATTGTTGGATAAAGATCTGAAGCGCGTTCGTCACGCGGGCTCTCTCCTGGGGTAGACGTCGGTCGGGGGTGGATTACCGAACCCGGTTCCCCGACCGACATGAGCGGTCCTTATTGCGATAGGGGCTTTTCCGGGTCCGGTACGGTCGTTGCGTACTCGAAGTCCTTGTTGACGACCTTGATGATAACCGCCGACTTGTCCGCGTTCCGGTCCGAGTTGATGCTGATGTTGCCGGTGACACCGTCGAAGTTCTTGGTCGCCGCAATGGCGTCGCGAATATCCTTCTTGTCCAGGGTTTTCGCCGCCTTGATGGAAGCGAACATGATCTTCGCGGCGTCATAGCCCAGGGCGGCCATAGAGGTTGGCGCCTTGCTGTATTTTGCCGTATACGCTTTGACAAAGTTCTGAACGACCGGCTTGGGATCCTTGATAGACATGTGGTCGGAGAAGTAGCATCCGTTCACGCCGTCTCCGCCGATGGTAATCAGATTGGGAGCGCTCCAACCGTCCCCGCCGAGAAGCGGTTTGGTGTAGTTGAGCTCCCGCGCCTGGCGTGCGATGGTTCCGGCATCCTTATAGTAGCCGGGAACCAGAATGGCATCCGGGTTGGCTTGCTTCAATGCCGTCAACGGGCTGCGGAAGTCCTGATCCGTGTCACTGTAGGTGGCGCTGGCAACGACCTGACCGCCGTAGCGGGTGAACGCCTTTTTGAACTCGTCGGAGAAGCCGACGCTGTACGCCTGGCCCTTATTCGTGAAAATCGCGACCCGGTTGGCCTTCAGGACATCGTGGGCAAAGCGCGCGACCACGGCAGCCTGATACGAATCCAGGAAGCAGATACGGAAGATATAGTCCCCGAGCTTCGTAACGGCGATATTCGTCGAAGAGGGCGAGATCATCGGCACGCCCTTCTCCTGGCAGACTTTCCCGCCGGCAAGGCTGTTGCTGCTGGCGACCTCACCCAGGATCGCGGTGACGTTCTTCTCATCGATCAGGCGCTTTACAGCGGTCTCGGCCAGGGCCGGCTTACTCTGGTCATCTTCTTTTTCCAGTTGGATCTGGTACTTCTTGCCGTCGCGCTCGATCCCGCCCGCAGCATTCGTCTCATCCACGGCCAGTTGAATGCCTTCATGGGTCTGGGTCCCGAAGTCCGCCTGATCCCCGGTCAGAGAGCCATACTCGCCAACCACGATCTTATCCCCACCGGCAGAGCTCGTTCCGGGTGTCGTAGACGGCTGGGCTGCTGTTGTGGGCGGTGCTCCCCCACTATCACTCGCCTTCTTCTCCTCTTCCGTTTTGCAGCCCGTGAAAGCCACTCCGGCGCAGAGCGCGAGGCTGAGAGCTAACAGACTACGTAGTAGGTAAGGCTTGTTCCGTTTGTTGTGGCGCATGTTCGCTCGATCCTTCCTTCTAACTTTCTAACGAATGGATGTCAAGATGAATATCGGGGAGAGAGTGACCTTTGATTTGCTGCGGAGATATGGGCGGGCGTCGTACCGCAACAGCCGCCGACGATATGGACGCCTGCCTCGAAAAGCTGGTGGGCAAGGTTCGCAAAACGTTCCGGCGTCACAGGATAGTGAATGCCTTCCAGCGCATTCGCTCCCGCCTGTGGCAGCCCGGCGCTGGGCTGAAAAAGCAAAGGGAGTTCCGTTACGGCGCGCATCCTCACGGCAATCTCCGGAAAGCGGCCCGGATCGTCGCCGCAGTTCGCCCCAATGACATGGGCTCCGGCCAGATGGAGTGCGGCGGCAGCATCTTCGGGCGTTGTGCCGTCCGGCATCCGTCCGTCCGCCCGAAAGTGACAGGTGATCGCAAGCAGTTCCGGCTGCTTCGATGCAAGCAGAAATGCCGCCATCATGGCATCCTTCAGGGAGATACAGGTCTCCACCAGCAATCCGGTAGGCCACTCCTTCGGGAGGATATGCGCATCCACCAATCGCTGCGCTGTCGAGGTGGTCATGCTGATCAAAACAGCCACATTTTCGCGGCTGGACCGGGCCGCATGGAGGGCGAGATCCAGTCCACAGCCGAAATCCCTCTCCCAATGGGAGGGATCGTCCGTTCCAAACGTGTTGCTGGACAGAATACGCGCTCCGGCCTCCAGGTAGCGATGATGGATGGCGCTAATCTGGATTGGGCGAGTGGAGTTGACGTTGAGGGTACGTTCCGGTCGGACGCCCTGCCGCATCAACTGGGTCCCCATAGCGCCGTCTGCCAGGAACCGCTCTCCCTTCCGCAATCGCTGCAATAGCGCCTGGCCGGACATCAACGGCATCTATACGATCCCTTCCAGGAGTGCCTGAAACACATCGACGCGATGGAACGTCCCTACGACCCGCTGTGCGTCGTTCGTCACCGGAAGGCGCTTGCACTGGCTCCTGATGAGCAACAAGACAGCATCCGTTACATCCGCCGCTTCCGAAATGCTGATGGCGGGTTCCGTCATGATGTCGGCGACGCGCAGACCTGAGATGCCGGCACAGCGATGCAGGGCGGAGAGCAGAGCGGTATCGTCGGCATCCAGGACCACGTCCTGCAGGAGTCGGTGCGAGATATCCTGTTCGGTCAGCATGCCGCACAGACACCCCTCGGCGTCAACGACCGGCAACCCGTCTACCTGATACAGATCCATCAGGTCCAGTGCATGGCTTAAGGTCTCGTCCCGCGTCGTCGTGACGACGTGTGTTTTCATCAGTTCCAGAACCTGCATACGTATGAATTAGCATAGCACAAAAATGCCTACTCCTGACAGGAAGGATTCGCGCCTGCCGCAGGGATTTCCTGCCGTTTCTCCTCCCTCTGTTCAAGATTTCTGTTTTCTTGCCTTCAAGTTTCTTGCCGGTTTCTTGCCGGCAAGAGCCCTTTTCTTGCCGGCAAGAGCCCTACTGTCGCCACGGATACCAACCCCGCAACGGTAAGCAGGGTAAGATAGAGGCCAAAACGGAAAGTATCGGGGGTATAGCGCAGTATAACCTCATGTCTCCCCATCGGGATATGCATACCGAGCAGACTTCCATCCGCCCGATGGACCACGATACGCTGACCATCCAGGGTCGCAGTCCATCCTGGGTATGCCGTGCCGGAGTACACCAGAAAAGCGGGCGCCTTCCCGGCATCCACCGACATGGCGACCTCACCGGCCGTGGATGAGAGGAGGGTTACAGGCTGAACGGGGAGAGACTGCGTTTTGCCGCCGCCCCATTCGAGCGTATTCCCGACCAGTCTCTTGTGCGGTAGGTCGGAGATCAGAGCCTCCAGGGAGGGATCGAACTCGGGCGAGGTGAGGGCAGCCAATATGCGTAGATGGCTCTCGACATGGCGGGTCCGGCGTACAAGCCAAGCACGCGGCATGCTGTCCCGGTTCTCCCAGAGCGTTACCGTCGGTCGGGTGTGGGAGGCGCTCCTCTTCTCGATCTCGCGAAAGCGAGAGGATTGTAAGTGCTGTTCATGGGGCAAGACCACTGTTTTCACGTTCCATATCCCTATCAGACGCGAAAAACTCGGGTCTTTTCGTAAACCAGCCACACGGTTGAGGTTGTCCAATCGGGAAGCGCCCACTACCTGAACCGGCTCGTATCCGGATACAGCTTCGATCCCACTTCGCATCGGGAGATTGGGCAACTCCGTCTCGATAAAATGCTGAACGGTACGGGTATCCTGCTCTCCATAATCCGCATATCCGTGGGTAATGAACCGTCTCCAGTAGTTTTCATGTGCGGAGATGAAGATCCGAGTATTCGGTGCGATGTGAGTGGAGAGAGGGTCCGGCCAGGCGTTATCCGCGTGAAGGGCATCCGGCTCGGTACGATAGAGATCCGTTGTCGGGTTCCATCGCCACCCATACCAGAGCAAGGGCAGTGCAATTCCCACCATTGCCAGACGGACTGCCCGTGCGGTGCTGCTTGGCGCCCTCTGCTCCCAGCGCATACGCAGTATATCGAAACCGAATGCGGTCAGGACCGCGAAGGCGAGCGTTGTCAAGAAGAGAAATCGGGCGGGATCATGAAATTTTGATAGGCCGGGTACGATGAAGAACGCAACCCAATAGAGACCTCCTGCGGTTCCGGTTGCCATCCAGATACAGACAAACGCACCCAGCGCCCAGAAACGAACGGACCACTCCCGTATACGACGCAGTATGGCTATTCCGATCAAATAGAGCGGCAGCCAACCGATGAAGAGCGCCGTTTCCCAGGCATTGCCGTTGCTCCAGAAGTCAGAGGAGATGGGATGTCCAAAGAAGTTTGGAAAGAGCAAGGTGAGCAGGTCCGGCAGAACCAGGTAAAATCGGTTCGCCATGTCCGCCGTCATCTCCTCGCGTGGGCTTGCCAGGAGTAATTGCAGTGCGGGCAGGGTCTGCACCGTTGTCAATGCGAGCCCGACTGCCGTCGCAGTAAGGAGGGGGAACGCCCCCAGGCAGCAACCACGGAGGAGTAGCAGTATCCTTGGGATGGAGAGGCCGGGTCGTGGGGGCGGCAAGAGCGAGGCGCGTACAGTGCGTGACCAGAGACGCGCGCCGCCATAAACGCCGGCGCAGCAGAGGGAGAGGTAAGCCATTTGAGGATGCGCTGCGAGGACGGTCAGGCCCACGACCAGTGCCGTGAGCAACCATGCTCTCAAGCGGAACCTGTCGATACAGGTATCCACACAGTACAGGAGGAGCGGGGTGTAGGCTGCGGTCTGGATCATGGGAGGAAATTGGAGCCGTCCGACCAGCGCGGAACTACCCATATAGGTCAACGCACCGGCCAGGGCAGCGCTCCGGGACTTCGTCCACCGTGTGAGAAAAAGGAACATAAACGCACCGCAGAGATAGAGGTGCAATAGCATGGACAGGTTCAGATAGAGCCAGGAAGGCAAGAAAGGGGCCACAAGGTTAGATGGGTAAAAGACTCCCATCTGAGGGTTGCCGACGAAGGGTTGTCCACCAAATACATAGGGGTTCCATAGAGGGATCTTGCCCGCCGAGAAGGAAGTCTTCGCATAGCGCTGCATAGGTTCGAAATAGAGCAGAATATCTCCCCAATACAGCCCTCGGCCAACACACAGTGGCCATAACAGCAGAAGGGTGAAGGTCGCCAATAGAGCGTAGGGGACGAGGGAGCTCCATAGGGTGAGCGCAGAAGACGGAGGAGACAATGGAGCGGGAGCGGGGCGCTGTTGTGTCTCAGGCAGGGGGTCCACCGAGGTCTTCATGCCGGTAGTGTAACATTTCACCTGAGTTTTGTCAAGTCACCTCGGTTTTGTCAAGTTTATCCCGTTAAACCAGGGTTTGTCAGGAAGGAGAGGCGATGATAGGACGTAATATTGCCCTTATCGGGGGAACCGGTTTCGAGACGTTACCACCGGATATCTATGCGGAGCCACTCTCCGTCGCAACGCGATTCGGCGTTGCTCGGGTGCTCAGTGTCTCCAACAACTACGTAGAGCCATACAAACTCTATTTTCTGTCGCGCCATGGGGAAGAGCATGGGTTGGCGCCGCATCAGATCAACTACCACGCCAATATCGCAGCGATGGTGGAGTTGGAGGTGGGTTCTGTGCTGGCAACGAACGCTGTGGGCTCCCTCCGGAAAGATCTCCCTCCCGGTTCGCTGGTCCTCTTGAATGATTTCATCGATTGGACGCGCCAGCGGCCGCTCTCCTACTTTACGGAGGGAGAGAAGTGGGCACATACTGATTTTTCCACGCCGTATACTCCTTCGCTTCGTAAGGCGATCCAGCAAGCCGCAGGGTTAGTGGAATTGCCTCTCATCGAGCAGGGTACCTATCTATGCTGCGAAGGGCCCCGATTTGAGTCGCCTGCCGAAGTCCGTCTATTCGGCCAATGGGGGGCGGATGTCGTCGGCATGACCGGACTTCCGGAGGCGATTTTCGCGCGTGAGGCGGGATTAAACTACGCGGCGCTTGCAATCGTCACCAACTACGGGGCGGGTCTGACCGACACACCGGTGGCTCACGAGGAGGTGGTAGAGGCGATGCGAGCCAGGATTCCGGAGGTGCGTGAACTGCTGATGCGCGCGGCAGGAATTGTGGTAGAGGGATATACGAGAACGGATATGTAAGGGAGCGCGTGGGTGAGGTGTGGACGAAGTGTGTACATGGAATGGAAGGAACGAATGGAAGGAACGTCCGATAATGTATGATTAGGTTTTAAAATCACCGTTTTTTGAAGGGGGCTATAGCCCCCTTCAAAAAACGCGGGCCGCGACGCGGCCCTCCCCCCCCTTGCAGGATTCCTGGACAGAATATGCGTATTGATACATAGCGTCCAGAAAGGAACATGCCGAATTGCGTCCATCTCAATCATTGATACCCACCCTCCCTCGCCGCCTCCCGATCCTAACACTACTTACATTGGTGATATCGGGCATTACGCTTCTCCCTCCCCTGGCTAGGGCACTGCCTACGACCCCAGTCCGCCCGGCCCAGCCCATCTCCTACTCCCTCACCACAGAAGACGCTAAGTCAGGATTGTTCCAAGTTCAGATTACCCTCCCTGTCGCAGGCTCCCACCCCATCGACTTTGCCATCCCCGCATGGACCCCTGGCTACTACCAGATCCTGCACTATGAAGCTAAGATAGAAAACGTGAGCGCCCACGATGGGACAGGATCGGTTCTGACGGTGGCCCACCCATCCCCTCGGATCTGGGAGGTGACCCCTCACTCTCCGAATACGCCCCTCTTCCTGATGTATAGCGTCCATGCAGATGATCAAGGCCAGGGCTTTTTTGGCAGTACTCTCACGCAGACGACCGGCTATGTCAACGGCGCCTCGGCTTTTATGCTGGTTACCGGACAATCCTCTCTTCCGATCAACCTTTCGGTTAACCTCCCGCTTGGATGGCATATCGCCTCTCCGCTCTCCGAAAGCGGTGGGCGCGTACAGCCTGACAGTAATCTCCACCGTTTCCGAGCCGAGAATTACGATGAATTGATCGATTGCCCGCTCCAATTCGGTCTGTTCGATGCGGCTGAATTTCGACAGGATGGCGTGGACTTCCACTGCATCTTCGTGGGGAAGCATGAGGCCGACAAGCGCCAGATCACGGCTAAACTGGCTCAGACCGTCCATGCCGCGATCCGCGTCTTTGGCAACGCCCCCTTTCACCACTACTACTTTATCTATCACATCGACAACGGCAGCGAATTCTACGGCGGACTGGAGCACCGAAACTCCACGGTGATCCACCTCGGCGCCCCGCTCCATGCGGGCGATGATGACGACTTCCTAGTGACCTCGGCCCACGAATTCTTTCACGCCTGGAACGTCAAACGGATCCGGCCGGAAGGCCTGGGGCCCTTCGATCTATCACAACCGGTCCGAACGCCATCGCTCTGGTTCGCGGAGGGGGTGACCGATTACTATGCCAGCCTACTCCCCTATCGCGCCGGGCTGCGTTCCCGAGATTGGTTCTTGAAAGACCTGGAGGGACGCATTGCCGAATTGGATAGCACTTCGGCGCGTGTCCGAGTCTCACTGGCACTCGCCAGCAATAACGCCTGGGAAGGCATGAGCGCAGGCTTCGATGGATTGAACTACTATCTCAAAGGGAGCCTCGTGGGGTTCTATTTCGATCTCCGTATCCGAGAACTGACCCAGGGTGCAAAGAGCCTGGACGATGTCATGCGCCTGCTGGACGCGCGCTTCGGCAGCCACGACCGAGCTTACACAGATTCCGATCTCCTCGCGGCGATCAATGCCGTCTCCCAATCCGATCTGGCTGCCGAATACCGGAGCTATATCCACGCAACCGACGAGATTGCCTGGGAGGAGCCCCTGCGCAAGGGAGGATTGCTCCTGCATCGTGAGGCGCAGTCCGCATTGGGCATCCATCTCGATGGAAACGCAAAACCCGATGCCTCTCCGCTATCCCACGACGCTCAGCTCCCTCTCGCCATTGTGGACACAGTGGAGCAGGGGTTGTCCGGGGCAGCAATGGGCCTGCAGGCGGGAGACCGTATTTTGAAACTCAATTCCGAGGCGGTCACACTCACCTCTCTTGTGCCGATGCTGCACAAATTGCCCCCGCACAGCCCGATCACCCTCCTCGTACAGCGCGGAGACAGACAGATCACTTTAACCGGCAAAACCGATATGCAATTTTCTAATCATCGCCTCACATCGCTGCCGGAGGCGCAACAGACACCCGATTCTCTGCGTATTCTGGAAGGGCTGGGCAAACTCTAACCCCACCCTGCATCAAGACCGCGCAGATCTCTACCCATCAGTAGACAGGAGTTCACCGATGCCACTCAACCGCAATACGACGTTCACGTATCTTGGTCACTCAACAGTTCTCATCGAAACCCCCACCGGTAAACGTGTGCTGATCGATCCCTGGACCATCGGCAATCCGGCGTGCCCTCAGGAGTGGAAATCCCTGGATAAACTCGGCAAACTGGACCTGATCCTGATGACCCATCTCCACAACGACCATGTCGGCGATGCGGAGGCAATCGTGAAGGCGAACCCGGATGCCGTGGTTGTCGGAATCTTCGAAGCCTGCAACTGGATCAAATCCAAGGGGGCGCAGAAGATCGCGCCGATGAATAAAGGGGGCGGTCAGACCCTCCTTGGGGTCGAGATCACCATGACGCATGCGTTCCACTCCTCCAGTTTCACCGAGGCGGATGGCGCCGTTGTCTACGGCGGGGAGCCGGCCGGCTATATCCTCAAGCTGGAAAACGGATTTACGCTCTATGCTGCGGGGGATACCGCCCTCTATAGCGATATGGCCCTGCTCAAAGAGCTGTATCAGCCCGAGTTAGCGCTCCTGCCCATCGGAGATCTCTTCACCATGGGGCCACGGCAGGCCGCAGCAGCGATCCGAATGCTCGGTGTAGCTCACGTTATCCCGATCCACTATGCCACTTTTCCGGCACTGACAGGCACTCCCGAAGCCCTGCGCGAACACACCTCGGATTTGATGGCACTCTCGATCCACACCCTGAAACCGGGTGAGATGCTGAGTTGAGAGCAGGATTTCACCCGGCGCCATGACATTTCAGTGAAACGTATAACCCCTCTTCCGCCCAGTTCTTGCCAATTGTAGGGGGTTATGCTATACTGTGCAGGCATCTTTCCGCTAGGAAATCTCTCTATAGGAGGCGTGCAAACAGCAACAAGGTGTCCCGGATATTCGCCTGGCCAAGTGTTCCCCCTATTGTTCTGGTAGGTCCGACTGCCACCGGTAAGACGGCGGCGGCGCTGGATCTGGCGGACCGGATTGGGGGAGAGATCATCAATGCCGATTCCATGCAGGTGTATCGCGGTATGGACATCGGCACGGCAAAGCCGAATGCAGCGGAACGTAGCCGTGTGCCCTTTCATCTTCTGGATGTAACCACTCCGGATCATCAGTTTACCGTAGCAGAGTGGAAGGAGCAGGCGGAGAGCGCCATAGTCAATATCGTGGCGCGCGCGCATCGTCCTATTATCTGCGGTGGCACGGGGCTCTACATCCGGGCGCTGTTAGATAACTGGCAGCTCGCAGAGACGCCCTCTGACACCCATGTTCGCAGGGAACTCCAGTCCCAAGCGGAGCAACGCGGTACGGAGCCGCTCTATCACCGACTGCAGCAGGTAGACCCGTCAACGGCGGCTCGGCTGCATCCTAACGACGTGGTGAGGATTATCCGGGCGTTGGAGGTCTTTCAAATCTCCGGCATCGCCATATCCGCCCTCCAGCAACGGGATCGTGAGCGAACCGAACCACGGCGGGTCCATCGTCTGGGATTGAGCTTGCCGCGCCCCATGTTGTATGAGCGGATAGAGCAGCGCGTGGATGCGATGATCGCATCCGGATGGGAGAACGAAATCCAATGCTTACTGGATGCAGGGTACTCTCCAACCCTCAGTCCTCTTAAAAGCCTGGGTTATAAGGAGCTATTGCAGTACTTCTCTGGCGAATGGGATCGCCAGACAGCCATTAAGGAGATCAAACAAAACACACGCCGCTTTGCCAAGCGGCAGCAGACCTGGTTCCGCGCAGACCGAGCGATTGCGTGGTTCGACGTGTCTGGACTCAATTCGGCAACGGTCGCGGAACGCCTTCTTACGGCGTTGGAAACGGGTGAGGGCGTCGCTTGACGCTCCCAACTCCGTTGCGGCCCGATGGCCATCTCTTCGTTTTCCCTAACTTTTCATCAGGGAGGAGTGCCTTCAATGAACAAACCTCAATTGAACCTGCAAGACATCTTTCTGAATCAGGTTCGAAAAGAGAATATCGGTGTCACCATCTATCTGATCGGCGGCGTCCAGTTGCGCGGCATGGTCCGGGGCTTCGATGCCTTTACGATACTGCTCGACTCCGTGGGCAAACCGACCCAACTCGTCTATAAACATGCCGTAACTTCTATCGTCCCCTCGCGTCCGGTCTCCAACTTCTACCAGGATTCGCACCGCGAGGCGATGGGAGATCGCGGAGAGCGAGGCGAGCGCGAGGCACGCGAACCACGTGAAATGCGCCCTGCTCCTCTTCCGACGAACAATCAAGGCTAAGGTCTGAAGATAAGACCTGCGGATGAAAGCAACGGCCCTCTCTCTGAGTTACGCGTTGATTTCATCCGCCCCGTGTTTTCTCAGGAGAAGAGGTTGTGAAATTTACCAAGATGCACGGAATCGGCAACGATTTCGTAGTCGTCAACGCGCTTACGGAGATGCCGGAAGAGGGTCGCCTCGCGGATATCAGCCGCAAAGTCAACGATCGCAAATTCGGCGTCGGGGGAGATGGGCTGATCCTGATCCTACCGTCGAAAGCGGCCGACTTCAAAATGCGGATGTTCAATCCGGATGGCAGCGAGGCGGAGATGTGCGGCAATGGCATCCGCTGCTTTGCCAAATACGTGTTCGAACATAAACTTTTCCCCGAAACCCAACTCAAAGTCGAGACACTGGCCGGCATCAAGATCCTTCGCCTGCAGACACGTGGGGGCAGGGTGGAAGCGGTACGGGTCGATATGGGCGTCCCCAGGCTGCTGCGCTCTGAAATCCCGATGCGCGGCGATGACAATGAGAAGGTGATCGGGGAAGGATTGAAGGCCGAGGGGCGGCGTTTCGACATTACTGCCGTCTCGATGGGCAACCCGCATGTCATCATCTTTGAAGACAAGCTCGAAGGGTTCCCCGTCTCCCGTTATGGGCCAGCCATCGAAAATCATAAGGCGTTTCCCCAGCGCACCAACGTGCACTTCGTCCATGTCTGTAACAACGGAGAGATCGTCATCCGAACGTGGGAGCGAGGAGCGGGTGAAACGCTGGCATGCGGGACGGGAGCCTGCGCATGTGTCGTCGCCTGCGCCCTCAATAACAAAACTGGGAGGTCGGTCCTGGCCCACCTTCCTGGCGGCGATCTACGGATCGAGTGGACCGGCGACAATCGTGTCATGATGACCGGCCCTGCAGATGAAGTCTTCACGGGCGAGATACCCCTCTAAAGAGCGTGGATGGTAACCTATGAGCCAATATGTCATCGGTGTGGATGTCGGCACAGGCAG
>Ga0070734_10003380_pt1 | contig 16848 bp, 12 predicted proteins | sample Coa_R1_8_FD_66444 | JGI IMG/M metagenome (GOLD analysis project Ga0070734, IMG submission 66444) | Surface soil microbial communities from Centralia Pennsylvania, which are recovering from an underground coalmine fire - Coalmine... | ecosystem: Environmental > Terrestrial > Soil > Unclassified ... | reverse complement strand
CCTGCGAAAAAACCACTCCCGACGGCGTGAAGTTTACTGGCAATGTGGCCGGAGAATAACCGGGAGACGTGGCGGTTAATTTTGCGCTTCCGCTTCCAGCCAAGGCCTGTACAAACACCTGACCCGTTACTGGGACCGTGATGCTCGCGTGGCCCGGCGTCATGTTATCGGTTGCGACCAGCAAACGCGAAGGATCGCTCGAGGTGATGGTCATGGTTGCGTTCGGTGGCGCAAGCGGGACGGTGACGCTGATCTGCGATTGAAGATCTTTGCCGATTGGGAATGGAATTGCCGAATATCCTCCGCCGGTGCTTATATTAACTGCTGCCTGCTGCGCTTCCACCACAAGCTGGCCTTGCGTGGGCGCGATGGCATAACCCGAAGGAGCTTTCAGGCTCAAGGTCGCATTGCCTGGTTTCAAAGGTGTGAATGTCAACGGCGCGTTGCTCACCGTCCCGCTGAACGTAACGCTCGGCGCAACAGATACGACTGCTGGGTTGGAGGACGTTACGCCCACCTTGATCGGGGGAACTCCCGGCCGCAAAGTGAGTGAGAAGTTGTTCGGGGTGAATCCAAAGTTTGTCAGCGGCCCTACCTGGACGGTTGCGGTCTGCGGCCCCTGCTGGATCGCAGCCATCACCGGCTGTCCATTCAAGGAATTAGAGGAGGTCAGCGCGAATGCCAGCGGGCAGAGTTGGATCGTCCAAGGATTCGCGGTGAATCCGGATGCCGTAATTTGCAGCGGAACGGTTCCATTGTCGCTGAGAGCATGAAGGAAGACGGCCGCAGCAGCCGATCCCGCCGGAATGGTGACCGTGATCGAAGCCGCTGGCGCTGTTGTCGCGTCCGGGCTGAGCAAGATCCGCTTGGGATCGGAGCTGGCGACGGTAACGGGAAGATCCACGCTGAGTGGTTTCAGTCCTTGCCCTAGCACGACTTGGGCGTTAGTGAGCGTGTCTTTGGCAACCGTCGCATTATTGGCGGTCAAAGTGGGCGCCGTCACTTGGACGGTAAGCCGATCGGTTCCAACGGAGGTGAATCCGGGCGGCTGCGAGATGGAGATGGTTGTCTCGCCAGGGCTGACCTGCAGCAACGTCGCTGTTCCGAGCTGGTAGCTCTGCGCGTTTGCAGGAATCGTGATCGGGCTTCCTGTGATCACGGCCGCCCCCGTATTGGAACTGGTGACACTGACCTTCAGCGGTGCGATGCCGGGCATGAGTTGGGCCCCTGCAAACGTATTGGCGCTCACATACAATCCGACTTGGACGTTCAGCGCGATGGATTGCGTGGTGGTGGTGTAAACTCCGTTTTGCAGAGTTGCGCCGCTTTGGCCGAACTGATCGCTTCCGATGACGATCCCAAATCCAACAGGGATGAGAGTGAAGGCTGCTGCCACTTTCGGATAACCAGAAGCAGTGATCGTGATGGTGACCCTGCCGCTGCTCGAAAGGGCCTGCGCGAATACCTGCTGGCCGCCTTTCACGATAATTTTTCCGGAGCCTCGCTTCGTGACATCCGTCGTCAGCAGAACTTTCGACGGATCGCTGCTCGTTATTGTTAACGGCGGATTTCCGGAGTATCCGCCGAAACTGACGGGAGTCTGAAGGTACTTGCCTAGGTTTGCACCGGTTAGATACGGTGGTGGCGCGGCGGAAACATCCACGGTCAATTTCTGGCGGGCCGAGGGCGTGGTGAAACCGGGCAAAGAACTGAGCGACAGTGTCGCGGTTCCAGCCGATTGGATCCCGAGTTGAGGCGAAGTGCCGGTGGATGATACGGGAAATTGTGGCGGTACGCTCACGACATTCGCATTCGAGCTGGAAATTGTTAAGGCGCCTCCCGCGCTGGCATCCAGAAATTGAGAGCCAACGGGTATGCCGGATGCCGCGTCGAGAGGTCCAACCAGAATTTGCGGACCCAAACCCGACGTAGGTCCGATGCTGGTGGTGAAGGTGTCCTGGGCCCAGAAGAAACCAGATCGATCCAGGTTCACGTTCGCCGTGACTGGGCTGTAGCCAGCGACGTTGGCGGTTACTTTCACGGTTCCCGAATCGGCCAGTCCATGGACGAACAGCTGCGTGGAGCGCTGACCACCCGGGATGAAGGTCGTGATTTGCGGAAGTCCAGCGCTGTCAGCGATCGAGAAGAGCGCCAGCGTGGGGTCACTGACGCTCGCCGTGATCACGACGTCCGACTTGGCTGGCGCGGGCAGCGTGAGCGTCATCGGCGCAATCAGATTCTTTCCGATTTCGACATCCGGAAACGAGATTCCGCCCGTGGCCGGAGTTTTCACGTTGAAGGTGGCGGAATGGAAAGGTCCCACAATCGGGAGGTTCGCCGAGTTCGTTACCGACACCACGGTGCTACCGACACCAATGGCGTTCACTGAGAATTCTACCGATGGGTAAGTACCTGTGCCCGCGATGATCTGAGCAGAGGCAGGTGTAATCGCAACAACACCGCTATGGGAAGAATGGGCGGTAAAGGTGATGGGAGACGCCCCTGGATTTCGTGAGAACGGGCCGGATGCTGTGGGATCCGCACCGGTCACAGTCGCAACTATTATCGAATAGCCGCCTGGCGCAAGCTGAATCGGTTGTGTGGGATTTTGAGAGAACGACAATCGGACCGTAGGAGTGGTGATGCTAACGGCAGTGGTCAAATCTGGCTCTCCCGCAACGCTGAACACGAGTTCGGTGCTGCCGCTCGACCCCACCGCTTGCACAAAAAACGGGCGATAGCCCGACGGTGGAATGGTGATGCTGCCTGTCCCTTTTTTTGTGGCGTCGAGCGAGAGCGCAATTCGAGATGGATCCTTACTGGTGACCGTAACGAACGGCGTGCCGCCGCCTCTCGCAGCCTGGCTCATAGAGATTGCAGCCTGATAGCCCGTGGGAACGGCGAACGGAGCGATTGGATAAAAGGTTCCACCGACGTTGACCGCCAACGTATTCGACGGTGTCAATGGAATGCCGCCGGCGTCGAATGTCAGCTCGGTTTTTCCGGGAGCCAGCGCCGTAAATTGCGCTGTAAATCCGGTGTTTTGATTGTTTGCAATCAAAGGTAACGACGTTGGTGATACGGTCCCGGCGTCTGGGTTCGAGCTGGAAATGTCCACGATCACCGGCGGAGCGCCGGGCCGAGTGAAAGAATTGAACAGAGCGCCAGCCTGAGCGGGCGCCGCAGGTACGAGCCCGAAGAAGATCGTGAAGACACTGCCGATGTTTGTTTGAGCTTGGCCAGGCGATTGATTGTACTGAGTTGGGTTGTACCACGAGACTTCGATCGTCTCCGGGTAGCACGTCACTGGAACGCTCTTGCTTCCGTAGACGGGCGCGGAAATGGTCAACGTCGCGCCACCGGAATCCGTTAGGCAATCCAAGTAGAAGTTGCCGTAGTTCGGGCCCGTTGGCTGGAGCTCGATGGAAGCAGTTCCCGGAGTGGTGGCGTCGACCGCCACCGGAACTTTCGACGGATCCGAACTGGTTATCTTAAAAGTGGTGGTGGCGCCAAGCTGCGGATTGCCGAAACTAAAACTCGCTTCCTCACGCAGATCCTTGCCTCCGGCGATGGGCGACGATATCGCAATCAGGTTTGCCGTTACCTCGGCGGTGAAACCATCCGAATTTCCGATCAGTGTCGACTGGGATGGATTCTTGAGCGGCAGATCGGGCGAGCTAGTTGTGCCGGTGAGCCAAACGGTCGGCGCAGCTGAATAGGCGCCAGTCGTTACCCCTAGAATCTGGTCGCTGCCGGAGCCCCCGAAATATGTTGCTTCATAGATGGACCCGTCATCATCGAAATGCACCAGGAATCCGTCGTCCGGGCCGCCGCCGTATTTTGGTTGGAGCGCATTGACCACTGGAAAATTTTGGGACGCTGTCCAGCCGCCGACATAGACGCTGTTGGGAAATCCGGCGGCAACCGAAGTGGCTACATCCGCTTCCGAGCCTCCAATAAAGGTTGAGGAAACCAGCGCATCGAGTGCGGGCGTGAATTCAGCCAGGAACGCGTCGGATGTTCCGCCGCCGTACGCTTTTTGCGTTGGGTTCCTGGTAGGAAAATCCGACGACGACGTAACTCCCGCTACGACGACATTGCCAGAATACAGCACGCCGATGGCGGCGCCGTTATCGGAACCGCTGCCGCCCAACAGGGTGCTCATTGCGAGCGTACCGTCAAAATTCAGAGCGGCAACAAACGCGTCAGAATCGCCCTGCCGCTTTGAATAGAGCGGCTTAAGCAACGGAAAATTCGGAGATTTTGTTTCGCCAGTAACGTAGACATACTTTGAGACGGCTATGCCTAGCGCGGTGTCATCCTCAGAGCCGCCGAGGTACGTTGTCGCCTCCAGTTGCGGTGTAGTGAGGCTATTATTGGGATACACAAGCATCGCGAATGCATCGAGACCCCCTGCGAGCGTGCCGGTGTGCGAAGTAAAACTCGGCTCGGGTAAGCCGCCTGCAGTTGTCGATCCGGCAATCGCCACGGTTCCGCTTACAGCTACAGCATTGACCCGATCGTCGCCTGGACCTCCTATATAAGAGAGGCTAATGCTGTCGGCTGCTAGAGGTGTTGGTGCGACTTGCGGAAAAAACATCAAAAGGAAGCCATCGCTGGCGCCGCCGCTATAGTTTGGCTGCAGCGACAATGGATTTCCGTCGCGGGTTATGGCTGTGGTGGGTAAATCGGGACAGTCGGCGTATCCAACCACGGCGCTGGTCGGATCGGAAAAATTACTCAATACTGCAGCTGTCGCTGTCATGTTGCCTGTGCATCCGAACACAGCGATTTGCGATTGAACCTGGATGAATACGCTGGTGCCCGCACGACGCGCGAAGGTGGCGTTGGGCAGGTCGATCGATGTGGTGTTTCCCACCAGCGACCCTCGGCCATCGGTAGCGATTACCTGATCGTCGCCATGACCGCCAAAGTAGGTGGAAGATTCAAGGACAGGGTCAATCGATAATGGAAGGTCAGGATCGTGACTTTCGACACGGAATCCGAATTCATTCGGTCCCGTGAGGCGAAAACTTCCTGCGATCTTGCGGCGTGATCCATCCGGGAGCATTTCGGCCAGGACCGGCGCGCGGTGCCGAAGTTCGCCAGCCGCTGTCTCAACTACCAGAGAACCATCTTCCGCGATGGAAACGTGGCGGGCATCGGTCAGTCTTAGCTGGATCCGGGATGGATCCGCGTGCGGCGCGAGCTGAAAATCGTATTCAAGTTGGCCATTCGATCCGTAAAGAATTAAATCAATCCCAGGATAGACATTACGCCGGACTAATCGCTGGTAGCGCGCGATATTTTCCAGCCATTTCGAGGGGTCGCGACCAACATAATAGGAGATTGTCTGCGCGGTGGCTGCTTCGGGTTGCCAAGTTGCGTGAAAATCCGCGCCGGCAAGTTCGAATGCAGGCACGGATTGGCCCATTCCGCGCAAAACGACACCGCGATCGGTAATAAAAATCACCCCGCTGGACGCTCGGGCCACGTAGCGAATGTCGGAGCCGGTTTGGCCAAGGTTGGGCTCGAACGAGAGCGCGCCCGCGGCCGCCAAGCTAAAAGGTGCAGCAAGGGCGGAAAGAAGGAACCACAGACGCTTTTTGGCGACAGTTCGCATAAAGTTTTCCTTTTAATGGGAAGAACGAGTTTATCACGAAAGAGGCTCGCACATTTCGCCAAGCAATGCGGCTCATCTACGCGTTGGTAGTTCTTTTTTGGATGCGCCTCGTTGTCAACACGATATTTGGCCGGTCTAAAGACCAATCAAACGCATCAATTCGGTTAAACGGTCCTGGGCCCGCGGCTTGCGAATGGAGTGGTTAGTGGAAGGCCACGTCGCGGAACGCTTCCGTGTGTGCTGCAGGTACTATGTGGTTATTCAGTCAGGGTAGGAGTTGTACCCAAAAGAGGCTGGGGCGGCTGGTGGGATTTGTTCCCGCAACGCCGAAGTGCAATCTTCAAGTTGTAGATACCACGTTACCATGGCACCCAGGAGTGCCAGGGTTGCCGGAGCTCATTGCACCATATTGCACGACGGAGTCCCCGATTGCCTCGCGTGCGGACCGTGCCGGCGCTAGAGCTCACGCTTTAAGATCGAGATCCGCTGCCCAATGGATATTGGCCGTAAAACGGACGTTGGTCCCCAGGTGCTTCTTGGCCGCCGGTCCAACCAGATATGATCTCACTTTAGTAAAAGTGGCCCTGAAAGCTTTAAGAAACGCTCTAAGTAGCTCGTCGGCAATGAGATCGCGATGAACAGTTCCGACCATCCCGGCAATGAATGCCAAGTCCAGGTATCTCCCACCAGGCCTCAGTATTACAGTTCCGGGATTCGCCATTTGATCGACGGCGAATTTCGCGCCCCCGCGTCTTTGACTTACTTCCCTTACCTTCAATAAATCGTCGTTGCGAAGCACGAGGAACGTACGCTCAAGGTTCGCGTCGCCGGTTTCAGCAATCCCGAGGTTTGATATTCCAGCGTATCCGTAATACACGGGTGGTTCAGACTCTTCAAACATTCCACACTCGATGTATTTCAGTGCGTATCGTAACTCAACCGCATCAAGGGCCGAAACCAAATCTTCTTTTGAAGCGAAGAAATTGTAGCTCCGTGATCCGCTTCCCATATTGGCGTGAAGTCACTTTCTCTTGTTATAGTTTATTGGCCGTGATGCTCAAGCCCTTTTATCCTGCCGACGGAGCCTCGAGCAAGTGCTACCGTTACAAGGAACAGTCGTGCAGATTTGGTACGCAAGAACATCTCCGCTGCATTTCTACAGGCTTCAGAAATGATCTTCCTCCTGTTCCGCATTCTTTATTGCGCCTTTGGGCTCCCGCAGGCAACACTCTTGCCGCCCGCACCACAAAGTCCCAAAAGAGGCTGGGGCGGCTGGTGGGATTTGTTCCCGCAGCGCCGAAATGCAATCTTCAAGTTATAGATACCACGTTACCCTGGCACCCAGGAGTGCCGGGGCTGCCGGGGCGGATTGCACGATATTGCACGGCGGCATCGCCCCCGGAGCTATGTCGAGTGATCGGTCATTCAGGAGTATGCGCGATCGGATCGGGTTTGAGCCACCAACAGGAGGTTTAAATGCTTTGCTCCTGAGGCCTCATTTCCCTCTTGGCGAATTTCCGGCAGTTACCGCAGTCATCGGAATTCTTTGTCCCTTTCACTTCTGCGGTGGAATTCTACGATCCGTGCTCACTGCTGGTCGATTCTCGTCGGTAAAGTAAATGGACCCATCCTGAGTCATTATGAAACTCCGCTCGCTATCTTGTGGATATACACGCGGACGAGCCTCAATCGAGTATGCGTAAACTGAACCATCTGGGCTCCGCGTCACTCTAACCAACCGAAAAAGATAAGGCCCGCCCCATATCAATGTATCCCCGGTCAGTTTGGCTCCCAGCGGCACACCAAGTTTTTCAAAGGAGTCCGCGTAATGCCCATTAGTCAATCTGAAGTCGTTCTGCATTGTATGCAGAGCGTAGAGGCAAGACACGGCACCAGACCGATAATGATGAACATGTTCCTTCCAGTAATATACAGCCGCTCCAGATGCAAGGTACGCGAACAATACAAGCACAAGCGTCATGATGACGTAGAACGCTAGTTTGCGACTACTTTTAATAGACTTCGCCGACATCAATGTTTTCCTCAACTTCTAGGTAATTCACGACCGATGAGAATCGAAGACCCGTCGCGATGCCGTTCATTCTTTCGGGCTCCGACAACCCACACTCCTACTGCCAACACCACAAAGTGATTTGATTGTCTTGCTTAGCGAAAAATATTTGCCGACATACTGCTGATATTGTTGTTCGAACTGATCCTCTGTGAGGTGGGACGAAGAGCCGATCAAATTGAGAAATGCCGCAGTCGCATCTGCTGCGGCGTTCGCCGGTTCGGTCAGACCACCGTTAGCGTCTGTAGCTGCAGGATCGCTGTGGGTATGCTCGCCCGTTCCTAGGATGCTAACGCATGTAAAACAATCGATCTGGACGATAGCCCCGGTGGAATCCCGCTGAGTATGCGCGTAGCTATCCTGGATAGTATGCAATGCCGCGCCGATCTCGCCTGCAGCAGAATCAAGTCCTTGGGACTTTATTTTGGAGAACGCCTTATCAGCGAGAGTATGAATTCTTGACATCGCCCGGTTGTACGCACCCAGCTCGTTTTCTGGCTCAGGAGCTTTAAGAAAGTGATTCGCTTGATGTTGAGGACCTAGCTGCGCTCCTACTATCCCCAGGTAATGCCCAGTGTCTACGGCGCGATTGGCGTTGAGGATTGAGCGTGCATAATTGGACTTAGGGTCGACGGCAGCCCTGGTAAAACCAGCTGCTGTAATCAGAGTATGACCATCAGTGCTGAAGCGGCCATCTATGTCGATGTTCCTCAGGGGATTGTTTAGACCGCACGCGTATCCATTCCAACGCTGAGGCATTTTGAGATGCGCGGAAGAGATAGCGATTGGGTCGGTGCTCATAAAACGACCCAGGTTTGCCGCATGGTATCGCGCGCCGAAGTAGTCCAGCCCGGTTTCTGCATCCCGTTCTTTGCCGGTGAACTTCTGCTTTACCTACGGAATGTCACTTTCCTTGTAAATCGTTGAAAAAAAGATGGGGCGGCTGGTGGGATTTGAACCCACGACATCCAGAACCACAATCTGGCGCTACTACCAACTGAGCTACAGCCGCCGTGTGTCTCCAGTTTACCACTTGCGCCGCTCGTTACTGTTCAGCGGCATGCTGCTTGGCGTCACTGAGAATCGCTTCTGCATGGACCAGTACCTGAGCGTATGCGGGACCCAAGCTTCGATGAATCTCAACGGATTTCTCAAGTGCTGGGATGGCATCTCGGTAGCGCTTCTTTCCGGCCAATGAGACGCCTAGATCCTCGTAGCTCGCAGCGTAAACAGGATGCGTTTCAGGGATGTGGCCTTCATGCAAGGCGTCCAATGCCTGGCGTGCGCTTTGTTCCGCCTCATCGAAAAGAGCTGCGCGGTTGAAGACGGGCGCGGCATCCTGAAAATAGCGGGCGCGCATCAGTCCCGCCTTGTACATCTTTTGGACCTCGGGCATCGCCCCGCGGATTTGCTTCAGCGCTTCGGCAGGCTCTCCGGCCTCGGCGCGGTATTTCGCCCATTCCATAGCGGCTTCCGCGGTATCCGCTAAATTGGCATGATTGAACTCGGCGGTGATTTCATAGTTGCGCCGCGCAAAATCCGCCGCGGCGGCGAAGTTCTGTTTCAGAAAGCTGGAACGCGCCATTCCCATCCAGGCATCGAACGTGTTCCGGTCGGCCGCGATTGCGTTTTGAAATAATGCTTCGGCTTGGTCGAACTGTCCTTGCTCGAGAAAGATCTCGCCGCGATGCGTCCAGGCGGCCGGCAATTGATCGCGCGGAATAGCTGGTTCGCGCGCCGCGAGAGCCAACGCCTGGTCCAAGAGCGCTGCAGCCTCGGTGAGCCGATGGAGTCCGGCGGACAAAACACCGGCGAGATAGACCTTCACGCGAAACAGCAAAGCAGGCGGCGCGTCTTTTCCAGCGCGCTGCAACTCATCCAGTGCACGTTGATAATAGCCGGCCGCCGTGTCACTTTCCGCACGCTGGGCAGCGATGCCAAGAACCAGCAGCGTATCGGCGGCGTCCACGTGCCGGCCAAGCTTTTCAAATAGCGCGAGCGCGCGATCCAGCTGCGTTTTGGCGCGATCCAACCGCTCCAGGGTCACGTAACTCGCGCCCAAACTCTCGCGCAGGGTGGCTTCAGCCAGAGGATCGTTTTTCCAACTGGCCTCGATGCCGGGCTCTGCCGCGTTCAACATCTGGATCACGGTGACGTCAGCCCCACCTGCTTTAAATCCGGAAGTGAGCATGCTGCGCAGGAATCGAGTCACGCGCGCAGCTTTCTCGGCTTCGTCCCGTGCCTTCGCGGCCTCCGCTCGAGCGACCTGTGCCTGTCGCACGGCAAGCACGGTTGAGGCCGATAGGCCTAAAACAAAAACGGCCGCGGCAGTCACTGCGAACCAGTGACGGGCAACGAATTTCCCGGAGCGATATAGAAACGTCTGAGGGTGCGCCTCCACCGGCCGTCCCTCGAGAAAGCGAAGAACGTCGCCGGCAAGGTTTGCAACGGTAGAATAGCGCCGCGCAGGATCGTTTTCCAAAGCCTTAAGCAGGATCGCCGAGAGATCTCCGGATAGCAGCGCACGGAGCCGCTCCGGCGAAAGTGATCGCAGGGCTGGTGCTTCGTTCGTTACCGCCGTTGACGGCTGCGTCGCTGTGGCGTGGCCCGCTGCCCGGCGTAATCCGCTCATCACCGAATCCGGATCTCCGAACGGCCACGCTCCCGTCAGCAGCTCATAGAGAATAACGCCGAGCGAAAAAACATCGCCTGTGACACCCGGCCGTTCACCTCGCAACTGTTCCGGACTGGCGTAACGCGGCGTCAGCATTCTCGCGCGCGTGACAGTCACATTGGGCCCTTCTTGCATGAGCGCAGCCGTTCCGAAATCAAGCAGCTTCACTGCGCCGCCGGGTGTCACGAAAACGTTGGCGGGTTTTAGGTCCCGATGCAAAATCAGATTGCGATGGGCATGTTCAACGGCTTGGCAGACTTCAAGGAAGAGGCGGAGCCGCGCTTCGACGGGTAGCTTGCGATCGTCGCAGTAACGGTCCAGCGGTTCACCTTCCACGTACTCGACGACCAAGTAGGGATGGCCGGACGGTGAAACTCCGCCGTCGAGCAACGCTGGAATATTGGGGTGTTGCAACGAGGCCAGAAATTGCGCCTCGGTGTGAAATCGTTTCAGGAATTCGTCGCCCGCCAGATGCGCCGCCATCACTTTTACGGCAACGCGCTTTTCGAACTGCCCATCTACACGTTCGGCCTGGTACACGGCGCTCATTCCGCCGCGGCCCACCAGGCGCACCAACCGGTAGACGCCGAACTGCTCGGAGGGAATCGCCGGATCAGACGAGACCTGGACCGGTTCGGGCCGGGCGGCCATAGCGAAATGCGCGGAAAGCAGCGAAGAAACTTCCGCCAGAAGCCATGGATCGGCGGCGCAGCGGCGATTAAGCCAAGCCGCACGTTTGGCGGGGTCCGAAATCGCCAAAGCTTCGTGAAAAATCGGCTCGATCTGGTGGAAGGACCCCATGGGGAACGCGGTTGCAATAGATCCGCGCAGAAAGCGCGAAGTTTGCCTCATTGTACAACCGGTTTCGTGGCGATCGCGGTCTTTTAAAATCCCGACGGACGAATCCAGAAACTTTCCGTCCAGCGTTCGCCCGGCCCGATGTTGGGAAGCGCGGAATAATGCCCGGCGTGAGCCAGATTGAAGGCGTTCGTCACGGCGGTCATCGGCTCGAAGCAAATCACGTTCTTGGCGGGAGGTGCGTATACAACTGCGATCGCGTATTTCGGGCCGTAGCGTACGGAAATCCGCGCGCCGTTGCCTTCCACCCAGAATTCCTCGCCTGCAGAAATGCCGCCGAACACGTCATCGAGCTGATGCTCCCGGAGCAGAACCGGATCCGGCAAGTTGGCCGGGGTTGTTTCGCCGGTTGGTGTCAAAATGTCCGATAACGTGTAATGATCTTGCACCGGCACGTGGACTTTCCAAGCATCGCGCGGGCAATCCGGAATTTGATACCAGGGATGGAATCCGATGCAGAGCGGCATCGATTCGCGTGAATGATTCTCGATGGAAGTCCGCACTTCGAGCACGCCGCCCGACAACCGATAGGTCATCTCGATGGAATGCGCGAACGGGAATTGCGCCATCCACTCGGGATGTTTCCAAAAATCGAGGCGGCTGGTCACTTCGGCGCTGTCATTGTCCGCCTTGAGGATGGTGACTTGCCAATCTGAAGCGAAAAGAAGCAGTCCGTGGATGGCCAGTCCATTGCCGTCGCGCCGCAAATTGACCACACCGGGATTCAGCGGATACTTTTTTCCGTTCGCCCAGTAGGCGTCTTCCGATAATCGATTCGCCCAAGGCGCGAGAAAAGGAATCCCAGCTTGCGAGGGTTTGGCTTTCCATTCGGACAACGCCCCGAGCGGCCGCAGTAGGATCGGCTTGCCATTCACCTGCATGTCATAAGCAATGTTGCCGATCGAGGGAGCAATGGAAACTTCGATGCGATGCGCGGCATCGGCGAGCTGCACGATTTCGATGGAATCTTGGGTCGCTTTTTGAGCGGAGTAGTTGGCGGCTTGGGTCATGGAAATGGAACAGAGGGCTAGCGCTACGGCTCGTCGGATTCGCGCAGATCGAGGTCGGTGTATTTCTGGCAGCAGACGCATGTGCCGGGCGTGTAGGTCCGAATATAACAAACGTCGCACCAATAAGTGATCATCAAACGCTTGCCGTCTTTGTGGACGAACATGGAGCGCGTGTGGATGGCATCGATTTGGAAATGATCGGGCGAGTTGTAATGACCAACCGCTTCAAAATCGGTGCCCCAGAGCCGTTTGTCGTTGAGCACGCCCATCGTGGCTTGGTCGCCTTCGAGAAGAACCAGCTTATTGGGGCCGATTTCGAGCGCCGGTTTGTCCTCGGGCGAGCGGGTGAGTTTTCCGCGGATGGAGAGCCCGGAGACGGTCGCCGCGCGGGATAAAAGGCTGACGGTCAGGAGGAAAAGCCTGCGGTTCACTAATCTTATTGTATTCCCTAAAACGTACTATTGACGGCCGCGCCGCATTCTGCTATTTCTGTATTAACAGAAATGTCAGATATAACGCTCACGGCAGTCCAAACGCAATTCATTCTGCATTGGGGCGAAATGGGCGCCCGTTGGGGCATCAACCGGACCGTGGCGCAGATCCATGCTTTGCTCTATTTATCGCCGCGCCCGATGCATGCCGAAGAGATCGCCGCGGCGCTCAGCGTCGCGCGATCCAACGTCAGCAACAGCTTGCGCGAGCTGCAGGGGTGGGGAATCGTGCGGGTGGCGCATGTCTTGGGCGACCGGCGCGATCATTTCGAATCGCTCAAGGATGTTTGGCAGATGTTCGAGATCATCGTGGCCGAGCGCAAGCGGCGGGAAGTGGATCCGACGCTCGAAATGCTGCGGACGTGTCTCAATGACCAGCAGGGCAGGGCGGACAATTACACCACCGAACGGATCGCGGCGATGCTGGATTTTTTCGAAACGATGACCGGGTTTTATGGCGATTTGCAGCGTTTGCCGAAGGGAGCGCTGCTTGGGGTGAACCGGCTGCGGCGCAAGGTGAAGAAGCTGCTCGTCATGCAGGGAGGAAAAGCCACATGAATGGCCGCCGGTGGTGGATTGTGATTGGAATGGCCGCGGTTCTCCACAATGCGCTGCGCGCGGTGGCTGCGATCCTGGGAGCGCCCTGGGGTGTTTTCAACTACCTGTCATTCTTTGAGCCTCACCCCTTGACCCAGGACGGGATCGTTGAATTGGTGGGCTTGGGGCTATTGGTGATCTTCACCGCGGCGCTTTCGTTCGCCGGCTGGCGAAAGCGCCCCACGCCTCAACCGAGACTTTCGAGCTTACTATGCGGCGCCGCGGCTGGCGGGGCGCTCGGATTACTTGCCGTGTACGTCAACACCTTGACGGACCGGATGTATGGGGTTGCACTGTTCATCGCAGTTCCGTTCCTGGTGGGCTTCGTGGCGGTGATAGTCCGGGGAATCGATACTGAACTCACGGCTCGGGAGGCGTTCAGCACTTCCCTGCTTTCAGTGCTTTTCCTCGGATGTCTCTTGATGGCATTCGCGATCGAGGGCGCCGTGTGCCTGGCTATGGCCCTTCCCATCGCGCTTCCACTTGCGATCTGCGGCGGCATGCTGGCGTACTTAGTGAAGCCGATGGCACATCGTCCCGCAACGTTTCTCCTGCTCGTCGGGCTCACACCGTTCGGAGGCACGCTCGAACGCAGCTTCGGCCCACCCGCCGAAGTTTTCACGGTAACCACGTCGCTCGACATCCCCGCCTCGCCTGAACGCGTTTGGCAAACCGTTCTGCAGCCGGCGAAATTGTCTGCGCCGACGCACGCGCTCTTCCGCGCGGGGATCGCGTATCCGCTCGCATCGCACATCGAAGGCATAGGCCCTGGCGCGACGCGCTATTGCGATTTCTCCACTGGAAAATTAGTCGAACCGGTGCTGATCTGGAAAGAGGGATCACAACTTCGCTTCACTGTTCGCTCGAATCCGCTGCCGATGCAGGAGTGGACTCCCTATGCGCAGATTCATCCACCGCACCTCGAAGGATTCCTCGCCTCGCGGCAAGGAGAGTTCCGGTTGGAACGGCTTTCTAACGGCAGCACGCGCCTCTATGCCACAACCTGGTATCAGCATCACATGTGGCCGGCGACGTACTGGCGAACGTGGTCGGATTACACCATCCACCGCGTGCACGATATGGTGCTCGCGAATGTTCGTGATCGGGCGCTCGCTACAGGTAGATGGAACCTTCGAGGAAACGAGCCGCTCGTCCGCTGATGCTCACGCGATCGCCGCGATCTTCGCACCACAGTTCGCCGCCTCGGGCTGAAAGCTGTCGTGCGTGCAGTTTCTTCTTGCCCAAACGCTGCGACCAGAAGGGGATCAGCGTACAATGCGCGGATCCGGTGACGGGATCCTCGGGGATTCCCTGCGCGGGTGCAAAAAAGCGCGACACGAAATCAACTTCCTTGCCCGGCGCGGTTACGATGAGACCAAAAGTGTCGCTCCTTTTTTTGAGCGCCTCGAGATCCGGCGTTATTCTTTTGATTTCGTCTTCGGATGCGTAGAGCGCCATGTAATCGCGCGCCTTGAACAGGGCTTGCGGGTGGCTCTGAAGAATCATCGCCAGTTCGGCGGACAATTCGCAGGCCACCGCCGGCTTGGATGGAAAATCGAGCGAGAGCAGATCGCCGTCGCGAGTGACCACGATCGGTCCGCCCTTCGATTCGAATCGGACGGACTTCGCGCCCGGCGTCAACTCTTCGAAAATGATGAGTGCGGAAGCCAGCGTCGCATGGCCGCAGAGAGGCACTTCCACTTCCGCCGTAAACCAGCGGATCGCGTAGCCGTGCTGATTCGGCACAAAGAACGCGGTCATCGGCAGATTGTTCTCCGCCGCGATGTTCCGCATCTGCTCTTCCGAAAGCCACTCTTCGAGCGAGCAAACCGCGGCTGGATTCCCGGAAAACACCCGGCTGGCGAACGCATCCACCTGGTAGATAGGAATCTTCAGACCGCTCATGCGGAGATTTCGAGTTCGCGGCCCATCTTGAAACTCGGACGATGGCGATTGGCGACCACGTCTTTATGTTCCAGTAAAGCCGAGACCAGAATCGGCATGGCGATGGTGGAGTCCGAATGGCAGGTCACCATGGACGCGTCTTTGGCGATCTTGCCCCAGCTCTGCGCTTCTTCAAACGTGCATCCGGAAAGCCCGCCCCAATGCGGCGCATCCGTCACGCACTGCACCGCGTATTTGTGTCCGGTGACGCCTGTGTTCATGATGATCGCGGTGACTTCCGTCTGTTGCACGAAATTCTTGGGCGTACCACCGCCGAAATAGATTACGCCGGTGGCTTTGGATTCCGCCACGATGCACGCCGTTTCCACAACGTCGCCGATGACGTCGAATGTGAATTTGTTGCCACCCTCATAGCGATTCGCCGCGATACCGATTCCGATGGAGCTGTCGGCGATGGCCGGGCAATACAGCGGGATTCCGGCTTTCGCCGCAGCCGACACGATGCCATCTTCCTTGCAATGCTTGCCCAGTTCCTTGCCGAGCAAATTCAAAAACTCGCGCGTGGTGTACGGACGCGTCTGATCCAGCGTCGCTGCGAAGCGGCCGATCCACTGGTCGTGCTCGCGAAATTTTTCTTCGTCGGCCAACACGTCGTACATGCGGTCGATTAAGTTTTCCGCCAGCAGCACATCGTCGGTGGATGCCGATCCCTGGTAATGAAAATGGCCGAGCGTCTCATGCAGATCGTGGAAAAAATTGGCGCCGGTGGAAACCAGGCAATCGATCAAGCGGTTCTCAATCATCCGCACCACTAATCGACGCATGCCTGCCGGAACCATCGCGCCCGACATACCCATCATGATGGTGCACCGATCTCCCAGCATCTTTTTCCATACTTCGAACGCCAGGCCAAGCTGCTTGCCTTGGAACGCGGTGCCTTGCATCCGCGTAAGAATCTCGGTGGCGCTGGATGCGCCGATCGGATCGAACGGCCGTGTGGGGTTCGAGAGAATGTCGGACTTCGAAGTTTCGGAAGCGTCAGCAACAGGGACAGACGGCGAGTGAGTGTGTTTCATCTTTATCCAGTGTAGTGGGAACGGAAGGAGCGATTTGTAACGCTATTGTAAGCGGGGACGATTCTTTTCGTTCAGCACCAATTCGTCGAAAATCGCCAGAACCTGCTTGCGGTACTGATACACGCGCTTGAGTGAATTGCGGAACCCGGTTTCGTAGCGGCGCGCGTTGAGCCACTTTTGCAAAAGCGGTTTCGGAACATCGATATCGCGGCGCAACGTCTCGGCCGAATGACCTCGCAGAAACAAGCCGTAGAACATCGCGGCCTCACGTTGTGGGGCTAGCGGATCGAAATCTTCTCGCGTTTGTAAGCCGAGCATTTCGCCGTGAAAAGAGCCAGTATAATCAGGCCGGCTGTTTGAATCAAGGGGCATTCGTACTCTAAATCGACATTTTACCAGACCCCTCCAAATTTGCCAGCAAAGCTGTGGCACACTGGTCCCAAGGAGCTCATTGTCATGAAGAAACTGATCGGCGCTTTGCTCGCGACTTCCGCTCTCGGCCTGGCCGAAACCTGGTCCGGCACGGTGGTGGATGTAATGTGC
>Ga0070734_10003379_pt1 | contig 16852 bp, 9 predicted proteins | sample Coa_R1_8_FD_66444 | JGI IMG/M metagenome (GOLD analysis project Ga0070734, IMG submission 66444) | Surface soil microbial communities from Centralia Pennsylvania, which are recovering from an underground coalmine fire - Coalmine... | ecosystem: Environmental > Terrestrial > Soil > Unclassified ... | reverse complement strand
GCGGGAGCGGCGGCAGGAAACATTATCTACGTTGAAAACGGTGTGAGCCAGACAGCAGATGATGGACAAGGCTGGGACGCGGCGTTGACCCTGCGTCAGGAATGGTGCAAGGGAACACCTTCGCAGAAGGACGCACTGGTTGCGTATCCGGGTGCCAGTGTGCAGATAGGGCCCAGTAGTGCAAGCTCACCGTCGTACGGATTGCGCAGTACCGACTTTACTGCAGGCGGAGGAGCTTGCAAGGGGAGTTGGACGTTTGCGGAGATCAACTTCCGCGGTGTATATCCGACTGGTCTGGCCGGTGGGGACACATGGCGTTACGTCGCCAATGACGTTTCCAATCCGCAGGCCAGTTCTGCCAGTTCAGGGGCGGCGTTTGAGACTTCGCAAGCGACGCATGTCCGTGTGCTTGGAAGCTACTTTCATGACCTGAATGTTGGGGATACAGACCGCCTGCAGCAGGGGGTGTATTTCTCGACGGACAGCAATCATGCCGAGTTGGGATGGAGTGAGATCTACAACGTTTATGGCCGGGCCGGATTGCAGATCCATTCGTCACCGATTGCCAGCGGAACTGGTTATGCCATGTATGACCTGCTGATCCATGACAACCTGATTCATCACATTCGAGAAGAAGGGATCATCGTCGACACCGTGGATCCATCAAAAGGTGCGGTGCAGGTTTACAACAACGTCGTCTATGACACGGGATTCGACGGGGCAGGGACCGCACTCTATCGTGCGGTGAGTTCGGACTTTGACACGTCTCACGGTGTGGGCACCGGCACGATCGATTGGTTTAACAACACCGTGTATTGCAAGGGTGGCACCGGCTGCTGGTCATCCAGCTTCGAAGTGCATAACGGGCAAGCGCTCATCGACCGCGTTCGTAACAACGTGTTGTATGCAGTTTCTGGAAAGCCGTACTGGACGCCAAGCGTGTCCACGAACAACTCGATCTGCCCTTCGAATGCTACGCCCTCACAATGTCCGAACTTTGCCGGCAGCAACAACCTGGTGTATGACGACGGAGCCCCTACATACACAGCGATCTTGAGCAACAACGTAAATAAAGATCCGATGTTTGTGACCTTGGGCTCGAACTTCCAGTTACAGAGTGGAAGTCCCGCGATCGGTGCGGGTACGAACAGTGCGCCTGCGGCTACCTATGATATGAACGGCCTGTTGCGACCGGCAGTTCCGTCGATCGGTGCCTACGAACTTTTCACGGGTAGTTAGCACGAAACCGAGTCCGCCAACTTGGCCGACCCCATCCGTGAATTAACTGGTTACTCGTTCCCAGTCACCCGCTGGGCAAGTTTGGAGACAAGCGGAAGTGAATCTAGATCCAACCGTGTAGCCAGTACCAGCCTAGCCCCACATATTCGTGGAGCGAGTCTTCGTTCCATCCAATTGGTTCCCAGTTTGGCATCAACTGCACGAACCTGTGCGGACTGGAGCCATAGGAACGATATCCGCATGCCGCAGGTATGACCTCAAAGCCCTCTTTACGGAAGCTGCGGTAGGCGCGGTACATGTGATAGGCATCGTTGACAAGAACAATGCGGCTGATGCCTTTGTTTTTCAGGATCTGGGCGGAGTACAAGGCATTCTCGTAGGTGGAATGAGACTGTTCTTCGGACCAGATCATGGATTCACGGACTCCTGCGGTTACGAGGGCTTCCCGCATTTCCATCGAATAGGACGTCTTCTCGGCGACGATAGTTCCACCGCTTGCCAGTATCGGGATAGTGCCCCATTTCTTAAAGAGCCCGGCGGAATAGAGACATCGCTCGTAAGTATCATTGCCGAGTCTAGGCGTTGGGATCGCCGGAGTAGGAGGGTATACGGCGGAGGACAGAACCACAATCGCCTGGGCGCCGGCGGGAGAGATCTCTCCTGGGGGATATCTTGCTTCCAGTGTACGTACCAAGACCCAAGCGAGCGGAGGCCAGGAAAATAGAAAGAGTCCAAGCGTAGCCATCATCAAGAGCTTAGCGCTTGACTTTCGGAGTTCTGTCCAGCTGAACAGCGATGCCCCTAACGCAATAAAAACCAGCAGAGCAAAGAACGGTTGGATGTAGGTCATGCGCCGCTTCTGAACGCAGCGCAGTCGGCAAGAGACCCCAAGCCGGACTTGCCGTTTTGACGAGGATGGTTGATGTCTGGGCTTGTAAGTTGGTATCCGAGTCTCGCCATCAAAGGACCCCAGTTCGATTCAATCGCCCGCACGCAGTCAGGGCGTAACTTTGTTCTCCACAGTCCCGAGGTTGCGTCGCCGATAAATGGGACATCTCTCCGGCTGCCTCGAATGGTGATCCACTCTGGCCCCTGGATGGCTTCCAGCCTCCGCATACGATCCGCCGTGCAGAGTTCGACCGCAGCAAGCAGTTGGTCCGTCGAATGTTTCAAATCGAGGAACGCGGCGACGCCGCCCAGTTCCCGAACCGGAGATTCGCGGAGATCTTCATAACGAAGCACCAAGAATCTGGAATCGTTTGCACGGACTGCAAGCCAACTGACTACATTCTGCGCCCAAGACCCCCAACTTTGCAGCTCACCGCTCAAGAAGGCGCGAATGTACTGATCCATCGGATAACCATCCTGGAAACGTCTAACCTTGAGATAGTACCGATAATATGAGAGCGCGACGTCTCGAGGGTCGCGGACCAGATACAGAACTTTGCCATACCTGTGGTCAAAATATTCGTGACTTTTCATCAGACGTGGGCGTGGGATGCCGGACAGGAACCGCGACGAGTTGACGTGGATGTCAGGAATCACCTGCTCGATGTTTTGAAACGTGACGGGACCGTCGCGGATCAGACTGCCGATCAAGAATCGCAACCACGTGCTGCCCGATCTTGGGTAGGAGACGATGAAAAGGTCGTCTGAGAATACGGCTACATTGCGGCCGGCGAAATCTTTGCCGATGGTTCGTTTAATCGCTTCTGTCCAATGCGATTCCTGGGGGAAGGAAGGGCAGGGTTGTCTCATAGAGATTTTCCTCGGTAATTTCGGCTAAGCAAGGTTCGCGACGAAACATCGGGAAATTCGTATCGGACACTTCTTAATGCTCGGGAAATCCTGGTCGAGAGCTCGGAGGCGAGCCGCATCGAGTTATCTGGCTGAGAGAGTTGTCCAAGAGCTGAACTGATCTTGATTGCGAGGTGGATAGATCTTGTGAAGCGCATGCTGTCCATCGCCGGACTGGGCGTCCTGCAAACACTCAGAAAGCATACGCGCGAGACTCTTCACGTTGGGCTCATTCAGAATGCCCAGGTGATCCCCCTCAATTTCCCGGAGCTGAATTGAACCAGTGACTACCTGCCGCCAACCACCATATCGATCTTCGTTGGAACGCATCCGGTAGTCCTTGCAACGGAATACGACGACATTTCCGTCATAAGGTTTGGGGCAGTAGTTGCTCTCGGCCATGAACAGTACCTGCTTGAGATCGGTTAGTCTTCGATGCAGTCTCAGATTCCAATCAATCGCGGTCTGCCAACAAATGTCTTTCAGATCGCGATTCAGATCGCGAACTCGTTGCAGGAGGTACTTTGGAGCGCTTTTCAGGCCGGTGCCGGCAAGTCTGCCAAGATGTCGCCAGATTTGACGCAGCGCGAATCTCTCCCCTATAGAGCGCAACTGGGCTCGTTTGCCTTGAAACTCCTTTTGCAGGGCACTCGTCTGAGCTTCGAACAGTGCCAGCAGAGCGACCTCTTTGCCCTCTTCGCGCAATAGTCTGGCGGCTTCAAATGCCACGACACCATCGCCGCAGAAACCGCCGAGAAAATAAGGACCGTGCGGCTGGTGGACGCGAATGGCGCGCACGATATGCTGGGCCACATCCGAGAGGTTGTAGGGCAGCGGTAACTTGGTGGCCAGACGGTTTTCGGGAACAATTCCTAGAAACGGTTGATCATCGCCGAGATAACTAGTGAGAGGCAGAAATATCGGGCCTGAGCCGACGAACATGCAGACGCACAAAAATGGAGGATTTGATCCTCGTGGTTGGAGAGGAACGATTCTCACGGGAGTGTCGGCTTGCGTTTCGTCCACCACGAGCTTGGCCAATTGCTCTACGGTCGGGCCCTCCAGCATAGCGGCAAGAGAGAGGGTTCGTCCGAATACACGCTCGACCTGTTGGCAGAGTTGGGCGGCAACTAGGGAACCTCCCCCAAATTCAAAGAAATTGTCCTTAATCCCCACCGCGTCAATCTTCAATAGACTGGCCCAAATCTCGCACAACTGTTGTTCGATTGGTGTGCGAGGTGGAGCGTGCTCAGCTATTGTGCTGTGAAATTGCGAGATTTGGTCGAGTTTTCCAGGAGCCTCAATCGAGAACTCAGCGACACGCGCATCGGGATTGACAACCATGCTTTCCAGAATGGCGCGGTAGCTTTTCTGCATAAATTCGATCTCATGTTTGTGGAATAGCTGCTGGTTGTACTCGAAACCCACCTCGATTCCGTGGCCCATATCCAGCCACACGCTCAGGTCATATTTCGTTGTTTCAAGTGTCGGGTTGAAGTGCTCGATCTCCAAGCCGGGGATTTCGAGTCCGCCCTTTTCCGCATCCCTTAGGATGAACATCACCTGGAACATCGGATTGCGATTGGGATCACGATTGATACCAAGTTCCTCGACGAGTGTGGCAAAGGGCAGATCCTGATAGCTAAAACCCTCGAGACAGATTCTGCGGGTGCGCGCCAGCAACTCACGAAAGGTTGGGTTATCCGAGAAATTTGTGCGAAGAACCAGATCGTTTCCGAACCGCCCGATCAAAGGTTGGATTTCGAGACGAGCGCGGTTGGCCGCACAAGTTCCGACCCCAATGTCGGTGTCGCCGGATACTCGATGAAGCAAGACCTGGAATCCGGCGAGCAGAACCATGAAAAGTGTGACTCCATTCTGTTGACCAAGTGTCCGGATGCGAGTTGCAAGTTCGTGGGGAATGGAGGCGGATGTCCACGTTCCACCTTGGGTGCCGGGGCGCGAGTGGCGCAGTTTGTCCTTGGCCAGATGGTGGAAATCGCCGGCCCGATCCAATTGCTTGCGCCAAAAAGAGACACGTCGGGCAAGTGAGGACCCTTTCCATTGGCGATCCTGCAGGTCGAGGAATTGGCTGTATTGGAACAAAGTCTCAGAGAGAGGCTCTCTTTCCCCAGCGCCTAGAGCCTGGTAAAGGCTTGTGAATTCCTTGTAAAACACTCCAACCGACCAGTCATCAAAAACCAAATGATGTGAGACAAGGAGCAAAATATGGTCTTGCTCACTGATGCGAATGAGGTGGGTTCGCAACAACAAGCCTGACGAGAAGTTAAATGGAGTGAGAGTAACCTCGGTCGCAATCTCGGCTGCCCGCACGAGAGCTTGCGGCTGCGGCAGATTCCGCAAATCGGTCTGTGGAATCTCTAGTATTGCGGGATCGGAAACCCACCAGAGCAGTTCACCTCCAGAGGCCGAAAAGGTAGAACGAAACATCTCCTGTCGTCGAATGATTTCTGCAATCGTGTCCCGAAGGCTTGAGTAGTTCAGTGGACCACGAATTCGCAAGTGAAAGGGAAAGTTGTAGGTTGTGCAGCCCGAGTGAACTGGGTCACTCACCCAGTCCTGCTGAGAGCAGAACCAGCGGGGATAAACGCGCGCCCTTGATGGTAGCGAGGTAGGAATTGCAGTCATCAGGTGTCGTTCCCGATCGACCAGTGCTCAGCTATCCAGTGATTACTCGAAGCAATGAGTCGTAGTGATCAACCATCCGATTGACCATGGCTTGAGCGCTGAACCTCTGCTCGATGGTACGGCGAGCAGCGGCTCCCACGATACGAGCGCGATTTTGGTCACCGAGCAGACCAATGATCGCCTTCGCCGCCAACTCCGGCTGCTCCGACGCAACCAGGAATCCATTTTGATCATTCCAAATGATTTCATTCGTGCCGCCTACATCCGTCGCTACACAGGGAAGTCCGGATGCCATTGCTTCAAGGATGGCATTGGGCAAACCTTCGCTCCGCGAAGACTGGTAGAAGATGTCACAGATCTTGAGAATCGAAGGGACGTCCAAACGCCGGCCAAGGAACCTGACGTTGTCTGTGACGCCAAGGTCTGTGATGAGTTTCTGGACTTCGGCAAAAAAGGCGCGCTCGTGCACTCCCCCGACCACCAGGAAGAGGACATTGGGGAACTTCTCGCGCACGATTGCGACCGTTCGAATCATTACATCGGTGCCTTTTACTCTTCGGATGTTCCCGACGTTCAATACGATGTGGGAGGCATTACGGAGGGCGAGGGCTTCATCAGAACGAGAGAGAGGCAGAGCCGCGTCGATCTCGTTCAAGTCGACTCCGTTGTGTACAGTTACGACCCGATCAGGACGAAGACCGTCGGCAGAGATGGAATAAGATCGGACCTGATCGGAAACAGTTTGAACCTGGTCGAACAAGCAAGCGAGAGCTCGATAGGCTCGACGGTGTTTCGTGGAGCGTTCAATACCCATGTCGCGCCGGCTCGATATCAGAACCGGGCAACCGCTCAATTTCGCAATAATCCCACCCCAAAGATCAGAGGTACTGAAGAAGGTGTGGACAATGCTGACTCGTTCGCGCCGGATCAGATTCGCAATTCTCAGCCCGACCCGGAAAGCATTCCAGTCATATGTCCGTTTCAGCGGGAAGACATGGAAGGGGCACTCGAACAGTGAGCGAACGTCCCCAAAACGCGGATCAATGGCAAAGGTGACCACAGAGCATCGGTAACGGTCTTTGGGCAGCAATCTCGTTGCACGCCAGAGCGTGCCCTCGGCTCCGCCCATTCTTTCTGGAAAACGATCGATCAAGAACAAGACGTGCCGGGGGCTTCGCGAGCTTGTAATTTCATTGTCCTTTGAGCTCAACAAGTGTTCGGCCAGAGTGTGCATCGCCTTTCTTAAAGCTATCGTGAGAAACGCATGGGAACTGTCAGCGCCTTACTTCAGGAAAGCCCGATAGGACAGAGGGTCGCGCAGAGCCCCGATCAGGCGCGGAACGCGGCCTTGATCTGCAACTTCAAGCAACCGCAGGAATAGATCGGAATTGTCTGGGCCTAGGCCTTTGGCCGAGAAGATGCAGCGCTCACATTTCCCGCCCTCTGGGTGGACGATCTTCTCTGCAATTTGAAGCAGGCCTACCTGATAGCGGCCCTCTGCGATCATGCAGCCTAGTGCTTTGGCAACGGGGCGGGCGTGAGAGATATTCGCTGGCGCATAGCAACGTTGGCTAACTGCGAACATCGGGATGTCGGGATCACTGTCGCCGACGGCATGCGTGTGCGCATCCGGGCAGCCGGCCAAGGTCTTGAGACGCAAGAGTCCTGCTCCTTTACTTACCTTGCGAGCGGTTACAGCCGTGTCGAGCGACGTTTGTCGAACCTGTAATCGGTCCAGTTTCAGGTCCGAAATCAAAGTGCCAATGATCGGATTAGGCAGAGGTACTGTGCCGTTCTTTGTGTACATGAAAGCTCGCAGCGAGTAGACATAGTCTTCATTCAGGAACACGCCAGGAAGGCGGCGCAAATGTGCGGCAAGTTCATCCAGCTGTTCTTTATCGCGATAGTCGATCAGGACTGTTTCTCTATCGGTGATCGCATCCCAGGCCCATGCGCCATACTCAGCGATCCCTCCGGCAAAGCCGTAGGCACGGCAGTAGGCTTTGACCTCGGTTGTGGACCTTGCCGTATCAAGTGCAATGGTCAATCCATGCCGGTGAAGCAGTGAAACAGCACGAATGCCCGCCATGGTCGTAGAGGGAAATCCGAATACGTGTTTGTCCAGCACGCCATCGATATCCAGGACTACAAGAGGCGCTTTCCAGGCTAAGTCTCGAGGCTTGTCACACAGAGCCGCGCAGCGTTGGGTCGCGTTAATCGTGAGAAAGTTCCAAGCGTCGATATAGCGGCGGTGATATTCGTGACGCCGGTGCGCTAAGCGTTCATCAACCAGGTTCGCCAAGGTAGAAGTCATTGCCCAGGTTCCAGCCTGGAATTTGCTGAAGAACATCCTTTTGTGAATGTCGGTATCTCCGCTGTGGTTGATGTAGTGCTGAACCAAAAGCTCTTCTTCAGCAGGCGAGAGCCGAAAATTCAAAATGAAATCCGCGAGGTCGTAAGCTGGATCCGTGTTGCTGAGCTCATATTTCCCCATGCCATGATGCTCATAATCTGATTTGAGTGTGGAACCAAAGCATGAAACCCACTCAAGGGGCTGCATCCTAGCATCAGTGAACGTGGGGCGTGGCGATGTCAGCTGTGCAAATTGGTGTCTTACCCGTATGCGTCGTAGTCCAGCGATACTCCTGCCTCCATAGGCACGCACCAGATACTCGACTGCCTGCTCGCATCCGAAATGGCGTCCTTGCCTGGCCAAATCGGCGGTCGCATCTTCAGGAAGTGCGAGCTTGTTCACTCTGTTCGCTATGTATCTCGCAGCGAACTCTGGATGTACTTCAGGACGGCGTTGCCGCATGTCGTAGGCGCTTCCCCACCATTCGCTGAAGAGCAGGCCGTTGCGGAGCCCGAGTACGGGAGGGACATACTCCTTTAAACGCTCACCGGTCAGAAACGAATGGTAGGAGAGCCAACCCCAGCCGACGCTCTTCACTAGAATGAACCTCGTCTCCCGCTCACCCGTTTTCTTTTGCAGACTTACTTCGTAAGCCTTCTTGAAGCGGTTCTGCGACTTTTCCTCCGAAACGGCTTGCAGCCGAGTATCAATGCGAGCGGAGCGATCCGTTTCGCGAACATCGATTTCGGAGTATTGAGAATTCTGGAAATATTGCTGCAACTGAGCCTGAACTGGCTTTAACCGCAATAGGGTTTGCTTGTGGTATTCCTCGGGATTTAGAGGCAGGATGCAGAAGCGGGACAGGCGCAAGTAACCGGGCTTTTCCGCCCAGTCTCGCACAGTGGGGTGAACAGGCAGCAACAGTACAATGTTTTCGCTTGCAATGCCCGCCTTACGGACTTGATCGACGGCGCGCGCATAGGTCGTGCCAGTTCCTCCTGGTTCGTCGATCACGATGACGAGAGCTTTGTTGCGAGCGGCTTTCCTCAGAACCAGAGATTCCCAGTACCCGACCCCTGATTTCGGACGAATGGACGTCGAACTTACATCCTGATAGCCCTTCGACGAAAACTGAGCCTGTAAAAGCAGGGCGAAATAGGTGCCGGCCGTACGCAGGCCCACAATCGATACAGGATGACTTCGGTCTGGGAAACGGGAAATGAATTTATCCCCAAGCGTGAGGACGTCGAAATGCGTCAGATCTTGCGCGTGGAAGGCTGCCGGTATTCTAGGTCGCGAGTCGAGCAGCTTGGCGGGAAAGGAAAAGGCGAGCAGCGATTCCATTTCACGCGCAGCGCCGTCAACAGCACCGTGGGAGAGCATTTGATGGAGAAAGCTTGTGACCTTGATCTCCCAGGAAGTACGCCATGCAAAGATCCGCTTGAGACTGCGTGCCCGAAGGTCACGTCCGGTCGCACACAACGATTCGAGTCGTGATAGCAGAGGGCTGGCAAAACTGGCAGCGTCCCTTACCTTTGAAAGATCGATGGTTTTTCCGAGAAGGAAATCATCGGCAGATTCGAGCATGGTGCTAGCGAAGAGGAAGATGTTGATGCAGACTTCGTCCTGCTGCCAGTCAGATTCGGTGTTCTGGAGGTGTCTAATCTCAGAGAGGAGATGATCGCGAACTTCGCGTAGCCTCGGAAATACCTTGATACTCCAAGGGTACTGGTTATAGAACTTGGACTCAGATTGCAGCAATGGAACGGAAAGCGGCTCTAGATGGGCCAGTTCCTTCGCCGGGGTTTCTACCAGATTCAAGGAGAGATCAGGACCAAACGCATTTGGAACGATCTTCGTGTTCATAAAGGTTCTCGGAATGACGCTGCGCGAAGTGTCGGTTGTCGACGTTCTCGCCGGATTTACGAACTCGCATTCATAAGTGAGATGGATTACGGTTTGTTGCTGGAGAAGATCAAGTCTCTCGACGATTGAGTTGAGCCGGGCGCTGCACCATTTTCAGTTCGCCAAGGAGAGCTGAGAAAGGAGTCGATTGGGATTCGAGGTGAACTGCGTAAGGATCTGTTGCTGATGTTCCAGCAAACGAAGGATGGCGGACGGCTCGAAGAGATCGGGATTGTATTGCACGCGCCCGATAATGCCGCCGGGACGACGATCCCATACCAGATAGATATCCCAACGGCCGCCGCCATTCGCTATGTCCATCGGTGTGAAATCCCAAGACGGGCCCAACTGCGGAACAGCAGGTTCGAGAGAAGCAGCCACCTGGAAAAATGGATTCCGGCTGGGATCCGTGTCCGCCTGTAAAACCTCCACCAAAGTTTCGAAGGGAACTTCATCATTGGACAATGCACCCAAGACAACTCGCTGTACACGCCGAAGCAGAACGATGATCGTGGGATTCCCGGACAGGTCAACGCGCAACGGAAGTGGATTCAGGAAATATCCCAGCACTTGTGATGCGCCAGTTTGCTTGCGGCCGGCCGGCGCAACCGTTCCGATCACGATATCCTCTTGCCTTGTGTAACAGTGCAAAATGGCGAAGAAGCCGGTCAGAAGGGCGATGAATAAGGTGACGCCTTGCTGCTGAGAGAAATCGTGCAATGCTTCACTTAGTTCGGACGGCATAGTGAAGGGCTGAAATGTTCCGCGAAACGTTCGTTGTGGAGGGCGGGGCCGGTCATTTGGCCACTGCAGCACCGGTAATTCCCCGGCGAGCTCCGTGCGCCAAAACGCGAGTTTCGCTTGCGATTGATGATCAAAGCAGGTCCTCTGGTCGCTGCAGAGCTTGGTGTAAGAAGCCGAAACGTCGAGGAGAGGGGAGGACTTTCCCCTCGAGAATGCTTCGTAAATGGAGACGAGTTCCGGAAAGAAGACGTGGTAGGCCGTAACTCCATCAATGACGATCTGGTGGACTGCAAGATAGAGGCGATACCTCTCTTCGCCCAGACGTACCAGTGTGGCCCGGACGAGCGGCCCAGCCGCTAGATCGTAGGAGCGTTCTACGTCCGGCTGTGCTGCTCGCCGTGCCGCTTCATCACGTTGCTCGGGCGCCAAGTTGCCGACATCCACCAGGTGAATGGGAAACGAACTTGGCGGCTCGTGGACGACCTGCACAAGCATTCCGTTCAGTAGCTGAAAGGTTGTTCGCCAAGCGGCATGACGCCGTAGGATCTCCAAGATACTCTTTTCCAGAATCTCTGGATCCATCGTACCGTTCCGATGAATTGTTATCGATTCGTTGTAAAAGGGGGGAACGCCAGATCGTTGGGCATTTCGCCAGATGCCCTCCTGCGTAGGGGAGAGAGGTGCCGTGCTACCGTGCGCAGGATCGAAGTTGGCGGCTGGTTTTCGTGCGATCGCAAGCGCTTTGCCTTGCAGATACTTCTGAATGAGGCTGCGTTTTGCCTCAGATAAGGCAACAGAATTCACGGAAGGATCCTCGTTTCTGAGCCACTCCGACATTAATAAGGTGCTTTAGTAGAGCTTCTTACCTTAGAAACTTACGTTCAAGGAGGTCATGCCTCGTAGGCCGAGGTTGTTGCGCCATTCCATTCGACCGTGGAGGAGCGACAGATTTGGCATACGGCGCATCACGGAGTCGAATGCCTCCTGACCTTCCACACGGGCCAGGGCGGCTCCGAAGCAAAAGTGTGCAGCGTAACCGAACGCGAGATGGCGATTATCCTGGCGCGTTATATCGAAACGGTCGGGATCGGGGAAGCGCTCGGGATCGCGGTTCGCGGCGGCCATGACGGCCATGACTGCCTGTCCCTGGCGGATTAGTTTTCCCCCGAGTTCTCGATCGGTTGGAGCGATGCGACCGGTGTGCTGACTGGGACTCTCATAGCGAAGCATCTCTTCGACGGCTGACGGAATCAGGCTGAGGTCCGCCTGCAGCCGATCCATCTGGTCCCGATTCCGTAACAGGGTCAGGACTCCATTGCCGATCAGGTTAGTGGTCGTTTCCAGGCCGCCCACCATAGTGACAATGCATGCGGCCACAACTTCCTCGTCACTTAAGCGATCGCCGTCGATCTCGGCTGTCATCAGGGAATGAACCAGCCCCTCACGCGGATGATCTCTTTGTCTGCGGATGGCTTCATGAAAGTAGGCTGTCATCTCTTGAACCGTGCGCAACATTCGCGGGGCATGTTCAGGATTATGCTGAAAATTGCCCAACATTTCCGCGAAGCTGGCAGACCAGGCCTTAAGCTGATCCTTGTCTTCTACAGGGACTCCCAGCATCTCGGCCGTTACCGTCGAAGGCAATGGCTCAGCCAGATCGGAGATCACATCCATGCGATGCTTGTCTTGAACGGCATCCAGAAGGCGAGTGACGATTTCTCGAATGTGCATCCGCAACACTGCGACTCTGCCGGGGGAAAAAGCATAGGAAGCTAGGCGCCGCAGCCGCGCATGGGAAGGCGGGTCCATGAACAGCATCTGCTGTACCATCAACTTCGCGATCGGCGTCATCGCTGAAAGTCCCAGTGCTTCCAGCTTCTCCGGGGTGTGAGTCCTCTGAGCCGAGAATGTGTGCAGGACCTCGAGCACATCGGCGTAGCGGGTTACCACCCAGGTGTGCAGATAGGGGTCCCAGTGCACGGGATCTTCTTCCCGCATCCGCCGAAACAACGGATACGGATTAGCCAGGATCTCTGGATCGAGCAGGTGATAGAGACTCAGCGCGCTGGAGTTGGCAAGGCGTGAAGCAAGCGGTAACGTCAAAGCATTCATAGGCCACTCTACTTTTCTTCTGTTACGAGGCGTCCGGCTTCTTCGTCGCTGAGCGCTTCGACCCGTTCGATGACCAACTGTTCAACAACGGCTGCGATGCCCGCCACTGTGGGGTTGTCAAATACGTTCAAGAGCGTAACTTCGATATCGAAACTTTCCCGCACACGGGCAATCACCTGTGTGGCGAGCAGCGAGTTTCCGCCCAGCAGAAAGAAGTTGTCATTCACCCCCACGCGCTCCAGAGCGAGCAGTTCGGCGATGATGGCTACGATTTGCTCCTCGGTTGGGTTACGTGGGCTGATGAAAGTCTCGTCGCGAAGGATGTTGCCGTCAGTTAGCGATGGCAATTCGGAGCGGTCCACTTTGCCACTCGCTCCGAGCGGCAGCGAGTCCATTGTCACAAAAGCTGCGGGCATCATGTAGTCAGGTAGATACTGGCCGAGAAAATCCCGGAGCCCGGCATTGGTGACCGCGACTCCGAGGCGCAGAACGACATAGGCCACGAGTCGTTTTTGACCAGGTTTGTCTTCCCGCGCAATCACGACAGTTTCCCGAATTGCTGGGTGACGACTGAGTGTGTTGGTGATCTCGGTCAACTCCACGCGAAAGCCACGAATCTTTACCTGATCGTCGCTTCGGCCAATAAACGCGATTTGCCCATCGGGCAACATGCGCGCGAGATCTCCGGTTTTGTAAAGGCGGTCGCCGGGCGCGTCGCGGCAGGGATTGCTCACGAACCGCTCTGCCGTCAACTCAGGCCGGTTGCGGTACCCGCGAGCCAGCCCAGGTCCGCCGATGTAGAGGTCGCCGGAGGAGCCAGTGGGCACTTGCCGCATCTGACCATCAAGAATGTAAATCTCAGTATTCGTAATCGGGCGGCCAATTGAGGGCAACTCGCTACTGGCACTGCTCGCCACTGTCCCCGAAGTGGCGACGACGGTGGATTCGGTAGGCCCGTAATTGTTGACCAAGTGGAATGGCAAGCCAGCCGGGGGATAGTGATACAACGTGTCGGCGCCAGTCAGCATGAACCGTAAGGCGGCGTTTGTTGGCCAGTCGAGGTCCAGCATTCGCTCGGCGAGGGGGGTTGGCACGAAAGAAATCGTGATTAGCTTTTCCACCAACCAATTGCGCAGAAGGTCGGACTGGCTGCGCACAGATTCGCCGGGAAAGTACAGGCTCGCTCCGGCGGTCAGATACGGCCACACTTCCCACACTGCTGCATCAAATCCAGGGCTCGCCATCTGGGTTGCGCGGTCCGAGGACGTGACTTGAAACGCGCTGTGGTGCCAAGCGATCAGATTCATCAGGCCCTTGTGCGTGATCTCGACTCCCTTGGGTTGTCCAGTGGAGCCAGAGGTATAGATCACGTATGCCAAATCATTCATCTGGCCGTGCTGATCAGGCATAGTTGCGGGCTGCAGAGCAAGATCTTCGAGTTCCAGATCGAGCGCCATGCTCTGGATGCGTTCGTCAAGCAGACGCCGGACGATCGCTGAGTGCGAGAGGACCAAACGAGGACGAGCGTCGGACACAATGAAGTTGATTCGATCTTGGGGATAAGTGGGATCGATTGGCAGGTATGCACCACCGGCTTTTAGGATTGAGAGGGCGGCGACTACCATCAGCGGAGAACGCTCGATGCAAACCCCAACCACGACATCGGCACCAACCCCCAGCCCGCACAAATGATGGGCCAAGCGATTTGAATCTTCCTCCAGTTGCTTGTAGGTCAGCGTGGAAGAGCAGGACACAAGGGCGACTGCGGCTGGGTTGGTTCCAGCCTGTGCGCTCACGAGTTGGTGAACGCGTGTGGGTTCAGACCGCTTGCTCTCAGCCGTTTCTTCCCCGATGGTTTGCATTGTCATGGGTTCTCCTTTGGATACCTTGAAATGTTTACAGAGTGAGTAACAGTCAGAATGCGTTTAGCTTCGCGTTGTTTTCATGTCCAATGGGATGATGGACATGAAGGCCATCACTGGAGTCCTTTTGAAATCAAATAACGTCGAGCTGTGATGTATCTCATCCCGGCAAGTTTCTTCACCGGCTTCTTCACCTCCCAGGCGATGGCCTGCCGCCACTTCGGCCAGACTCTTCCGGCAGCGAGGCCAGCGGAGAGAGAAGGGCTGTCGTGTTTGCGCACAAAGTAGCGGCCAAGAACAACGCATCCCCCGACGCTGCCTACGCTTGCCGTGGGCTCAGAGGTAAACAGGACGTCGATGCCGGCAGCAGCTGCGGCGAGGCCAACATCACCGTTGTAGTAACCGTTTGGAACGGAGGCGATTTTGACGGGCTGCCTAAGAAGACTGCTTAAGACTCCGCAGCTCTGTTCCCATTCATCCATCAATTCCTCCTGAGAAAGCTCTGACATGCGTTCGGGATGGGACTTGGAATGACTTCCAACGACGTGGCCACGCTGCCGCAATTCGCAGATCTGCTGGCGATTGAGGAACCCATGCTTACCTATCCAATCTGTTACGACGAAGAAATGGCCACGCCAGCCGTACTTCTCCAACTCCGGTGCGATACGGCTGTACGCGCTCAGGGCGCCATCATCAAAGGTTAAGAACACAGGCGCATGACCATTCCAGCGGCAGGTCGCGTCAACAGTCCCAACAGGACAGGCGCTGTCCCTGATGCCACGGAGATGCGAACAGAATTGCTCGTGCGAGAGGCTGTAGATGTTGGAGGCATCAGAGACTTCATTGTGAGCTGTCGGTCCCTGAGCGTAGACGTCGTGGTATCCAATTGAAATCGTTTTCATGTCAGGTGGGGATCCTTTTCATGAATGAGACATTCTGAATTGGGTAGAGTTCTCCGCTAGAGTGATCCGAGTAAAGCGTAAGCTCCGATCGGGAAAGCGATCCCATGCCCAACGGGAACGCCGTCGTGATCCATTACCTCCGGTGTTTCCGTGCCTGTCCAGGCTGCAGGACTGCGAACAGACAAATGCAAGTCAGGTTTCTCGATATCGCGGATCCTGGGGTTCTCTGTCAGGGAATTGCTGAAATTTGCCAGGTTGATTTGGAGCGGACCGCTGCCAAAGAACAGATTGTTGGTGCCACGGACTCGGGCGCAGTTTTCGTCCTGGCGGCAAAGACTTTTATTCTCTGGACTCCAGATCAGGAGGTACGGTACCCCGGACGGGAACGAGGAGGTTGCAACCATATAAAAGAGGTTGTTGCGCAGGAGTACAGATAGGTCCTGAGATCCGCCGACGAAGATCCCAGCGTTGGCGTTCCCGTAGGGGGGATCGGCAAAGGTTCCGCACGCATAGAGGGTGTTATTGTAAATATCAACGGTTCCTCCGATGAACTCGCCATTTTCGGTCGTGCCTCTGACATTGATGCAAGACCATCCCCCCGTTTTTTCAGGGTTGTTCGGGCCTTGGCCGGCGTTGTAGATAACGTTATTGAATACCTCGATCTTACCTTTTGAGGGATCGATAGTGTCCAGGATTATTCCGTCACATTGCGTGTCGTGGATGATATTGTCGTGGATGCTGACGTCGTAAAGATCGTAACCACTGTTCGGATAATTTGAGCCGAGGGGAGATGAATGTAACTGAACTCCGCGACAGCCACGAATACGTGCCACGGTATTCCATCCCATGTCGATGTGGTTGGAGTCGGTGGAGAAGTAAACACCATGAAATAAGGAAGAGGCGTTTACGACGCCGGCGTCATGCACGACATTTCCGTAGAACTTAACGTTGGAGGCGAGCATAGTCGCAAAGCAGGCACCACCGTCGGATCCGGAACTTCGGGGACAGGAAATGTCATTGCCAACAAATCGCCAGTTAGAGCTGGGGCCAGCGAGTGCGACCGGACCGATGCCACGGAATCGAATGCCGGAAAACACCCAGTTTCCAGAGCAGGGGTCGCTACTGCTGAAATCTGTAGACCGCAGGCCGGCCGCAGGCTTGGCGCTATCCTCCGAGCCAATCGTCACGATTGCTCCGGGGTACGAGATGAGTGCCCGGGGAAAGCCTGTAGGACTGCACCATCGGCCACGTAGCGTGAAGGCGGCGTCCCAGCCTTCGCCGTCGTCCCG